>CABEBD010000168.1_pt1 | contig 29359 bp, 26 predicted proteins | sample 3132501 | NCBI WGS metagenome assembly CABEBD01 (sample SAMEA5534344, study PRJEB31848) | metagenome | biome: tundra; feature: field; material: soil | place: USA | collected 2013-05 | depth 0.45 m | reverse complement strand
CGGCAGGGGTGGGCGCGGGAGCGGCGGATTCAGCGGCGGCGGAGGCCGATCGGGAGGCGGAGGCGCCTCGGGCGGCTGGTAGCGAAAGGGGCTCCACCATGGGCATCATGCACCGGCGCAAACTCCTGCGGGCGATCGATTCCGAGCGGATCAAGACGGCCATCCAGGAGGCCGAAAAGCAGACATCAGGGGAGATCCGGGTGTCGGTTTCCCAGTTTTTCTGGGGTAAGGTCCGGCCCGTCGCCGATCGCGCGTTCCGGCGGCTGGGTGTGGCGAACACCAAGGACCGGAACGGCATCCTCTTCTTCATCGTCCCGTCCCGGCGGCGGTTCGTCGTCCTCGGGGACGAGGGCATCCACGCCAAGGTCGGACAGGATTTCTGGGACACCCTCACGGCCGGCATGTCCGGCGAATTTCGGAAAGGCCGCTTCCAGGACGGGCTGCTGAAGGCGATCGCGGACGTCGGCGTCCGCCTGGCCGCCCATTTCCCCTATGATCCGGCTGCGGATAAGAACGAGCTCTCGGACGAGGTCGATTTCAGCCGGAAGCGCTGACCGGACTATTTGATTTCGGCCTTCTCCAGCAGGGGCCGGTACTTCCTCATCAATTCCTCGTTCAGGTCGAGCGGCGGCTTGGCGTCCGCCGGCAGGAAGGACTTGTACGGGAATTTCTTGGTATATTCCTCGAACTCGGCCCGGAGTTTTTTGAGCTCGGCGGGCTTCGTCAGGAGATCGACCGCCGAGGCGGCGATGGCCTTGGCCCCCGCGTTCAGCCCTTTCCAGGCCGTGCTGCCGTAATTGCAGGCGACCGACGACCAGTGGTGGCTGGCGGCTCCAGGCACCTGGCCGGGGAAACGGATGGTCGCGGTCGGGGCGATGAGCGTCACGTCGCCCACGTCGGACGAGCCGCCGCCGATCGAATCCCCGCTCGGCGCCCGGAGACCGTCGACCTTGGCCGGCATCCCGTTCTCTCGGGCTTTAAGCTCCTTCTGGAGGGACTTGGCGAACGCGTTCTCCTCCTCGGTCCAGGCGGGCATGCCTACGAGCTCGATGTTCTTCTGGTAGAGCTCGGCCGCGGCCTTATTGGCCTGCCGCTGGTGGACGGCGGCGATGAACCGGACGCCGGCGAGCTCGGTTCCGCTGGCTAGGGCCCCCGCCTTGGCGCAGTTCAGGACGCGCTCGTACATCTCCTCGACCCGTTCGTCGCTGTTGCGGACGTAGTACCAGACGCTCGCCCGGTCGGGCACGACGTTCGGCGCCTGCCCGCCCTCGGTGATGACGTAGTGCATCCGGTAGGCGGGATCGAGGTGCTCGCGGAGGTATTCCGTGGCGACGTTCATGATCTCCACCGCGTCGAGCGCGCTCCGGCCCGACCAGGCGCTGGCCCCGTGGGCCGTCCGGCCCTTGAAGGTGAAGATGACCGAAAAGAGGGCGTTCCCGTTCCGGCCGTAGCCCGTGCCGAAGCCGCTGCCGCTGTGGTTGTCGATGACGGCGTCCACGCCCTCGAACAGGCCCGCCCGGATCATGTGGGGACGGCTGGCCACGATCTCCTCGGCCGGGGAGCCAAAGACCTTGATCGTGCCCTTCAGGCCGTGCTTGTCGATGGCCTCCTTGACGGCGATCGCGGCCGCCGCGGCGGCTGTGCACATGGTGTTATGGCCGCAGCCGTGGCCGGGCGCGCCCTCGACAAGCGGATCTTGGGCGGTGACGCGGGCCTTCTGGGACAGCATGGGCAGGGCGTCGAACTCGCCCAGGAGGCCGATCACGGGCTTTCCTGAGCCGTAGGTGGCGACGAAGCAGGTCGGCATGCCGGCCAGGCCGCGCTCGACCTTGAAGCCGGCCTGTTCCAGGGTGTCGGCCAGGAGTTTGGAGGACCGAACCTCCTGAAGGCCGAGCTCGGCATAGGACCAGATGGCGTCCGAAATCCGGCCGAACTTCTCCACGGTCTCGGGCTTCCCGAGCCAGTCGAGGACGGTCTGTTTCTCTGGGGCGACTTTGGGCTTGGCCGGAGCCTGGTCAGTCGCCGTCTTTGCCGCCGTTACAGGAGAAGCGGCGGCGGTGGCGCCGAGGCCGAGCGCGAGGAACATCAAGAGGGCGGATGCGATCGTCTTTCTCATGAAACCTCCCGAGGATGCGGACTCCCGTCCCGCCGCCCGACGCGGATGGAAAGGGTGGACGCGGTCCGTTCTCATTCGCCGATGATTTTCACCAGGACCCGCTTCCGCCGCCGGCCGTCGAATTCCCCGTAGAAGATCTGCTCCCAGGGCCCGAAGTCCAGCCGGCCGTCCGTAACGGCCACCACGACTTCGCGGCCCATGACCTGGCGCTTGAGGTGGGCGTCGGCGTTGTCCTCGCCCGTGTTGTGGCCGTAGGACGCCACCGGTTCGTGGGGGGCCAGCTTTTCGAGCCAGACTTCGAAATCGCGGTGCAGGCCGGATTCGTCGTCGTTGATGAAGACCGAGGCGGTGATGTGCATGGCATTGACCAGGCACAGCCCTTCCCGGATCCGGCTTTCCCGGAGGGCGGCCTCGACCTGGGGGGTGATGTTGACGAACCCGCGCCGGGCGGGGACGTTGAACCAGAGCTCCTGGCGGAAGCTTTTCATGGCGAGGGCTATTTATATACGAGGGAGGAGGTGCTGTCAACGGCGCAACCCCATACCGGACCCATGTTCCATGTTCCTTGACAAGCCACGCTCCGGGGCGTATTATGACTCACTAGTATAAATATGACCGGTTGGTCGAATTTCTGGGCTTCGGGCCCGGCGCCGGCCGAGGATGCGTGAAAAATATGAGCGTCAAAGAGCGGCGGGAACGCGAAGAGAAGGCCCGGCTGGCCTCCATCCTGGAAGCCGCCGAAAAGGTCTTTGCCCGGAGCGGCTACTACCAGGCCCGGATGGACGACATCGCCGAGGAGGCCGAGCTCGCGAAGGGGACCCTCTATTATTATTTCAAGAGCAAGGACGAGATCTATGTCGCCCTCCTGAAGCGGGAAGCCAAAAAGGTCCATGAGGAGATCCGGCGCCTCATCACCGAGGATTCCCCGCTCTTCCAGGATCTCCAGCGGGCCTTCGCCTTCTACCTCGGATATTTCGACAAGAACCCCGCGTATCTCAAGATGTTCCTGCCCTGCATGTGCGGGACGATCCGATTCGAGAGCGGCGTCGATTTTCAGAGCACCGCGATCGGCAAGGTCCCCGAGGGGGCGTTCATCGGAGAGACCCTCAAGAAGAAGCTTCACCGGGAAGGCCTGCCCTTCAGCCCCGAGGACATGATGAAATTCCTGAAGACCTTGCAAATCGGGATCGGCGTCAAGCTCCTCGAGGGCCACAAGGACGAGGCCAAGGCCGCCGTCCGATTTTTTCTCGATCTCATGAAACGCGTCATGGAGGAAGTGAAATGACCTATCGTCCTTTCCGAATCGCCGTCGTCCTGTTCTTCGCGTCCGCGATAATCGGGCCGGCCAGCGCCCAGGACCGGATGGCTCTGAAGGAGGCCGTCGATCTCGTGCTGAAGACCAACCAGCAAGTCCAGATCGCGGCGGAGGCCATCATCGGGGCCGAATATAAAATCACCGAGTCGAAGAGCTTCTACTGGCCGCAGGTCAGCGTCACGGGCAATTACACCCGGATGAGCCTCTTCGGCGAGTTTTCCATCCCGTTCAACGGCCAGATCATGACCATCCAGTTCGGCACGCCCAACAACTACAATCTGCGGGCTTCGGTCATGGAGCAGGTCTTTAACTGGGGCCGGACCGCCCGGACGGTCGAGATGAGCAAGGCCGGGCTCGACCTGGCCCAGGACGGCGTCCTCCTGACCAAGCACGTGCTGGGCTACCAGATCGTCCCCCTGTTCTATGGGACGATCTTCTTCCAAGAGGCGATCAAGGTCCTGGACGACAACCTGAAGGCCTTCGAACAGAAGCTGGCCTCGACGAAGCAGCGCTACGACGCGGGCCTGGCCTCGAGCTTCGACGTCAACCTCCTTCAAGTCCAGATCAGCGCCGTGCGCGGCCAAAAGGTCGATTTCGAAAACAATATCGCCAAGTTCCGGATCGCGTTCAATGCGCTCACCGGCCGCGACGAGAAGACGCCCTTCGAGCCGGACGCGGAGCTCGTCCTCAAGGCCGAGGCGTTCGACAAGGAGGCCCTCCTCAAAGAGGCCCTTGCCGGCCGGATCGAATTCCAGCAGATCGCTCACCAGTCGGACCTGAGCCGGGCGTCGCTCGGTTTGGCCAAGACGGGCGACAAGCCGACCGTGAACGCGATGTTCAATTACGAGTTCCGCAACGGGTTCATGCCCGAGATGAACATAATCAAGGGCAACTGGACGGCCGCCCTCTCGATAACGTACCCGGCCTTCGACGGGAGGCGGACCGCGGCCCAGGTCGCCCAGGTCGAATCCGGGCTGAAGGCGATCGAGCTCCGGCGGACGGACCTCGAGCGCAACGTGGCGCTCGAGATCGAGACGCTCCTCTCCGACCTGGCCGCCACGGAGCAGAAGCTCGACATCGAAAAGGTCAAGATCAAGCAGGCCGAGGACACGCTCCGGATCGCCGAGGAGCGGTACCGGAACGGTCTCCAGAGCGCCACGGAGCTCGTGGACGCCCAGAACGCGCTGGAGAGCGCCAAGCTCAATGTCCTCCAGCTTACTTACAACCATATCCTGAGCGAATTCAGCCTGTTCCGCGCGTGTGGGAGGAAAATATGAAAATCGGAAGAATCATCATCGTCCTGATCGTGATCGGCCTCGTGGCAATTATCGGCTACCGGGCCAACCAGAACATCCAGGCCAAGAAGTTGGCCGCCGGCCAGCCTGCCCCCGAAACCGTCGTTCCGGTCGAGGTCGTGGCCCCGGCCAAGATGGACATCGCCGACAAGGTCCACGCCGTGGGCAGCATCCAGTCGGACGCCGAGGTTTCCATTTTCTCCAAAGTGGCGGGCAAGATCGCCAACAACCTGGTCAAGATGGGCAGCGTGATCACCCCTGGCCAGGTCGTGTCCGTGGTCAACCGCGACGAGGTCGGCTACGACTACAAGCCCTATGAGGTGAAAAGCGACGCGAAGGGCGTCGTGGCCCGGATCCTCCTCAATCCCGGCGCCTCGGTCAACCCCAATACGCCGATTCTGAACCTGGTCGACATCGACCTGGTCAAGGTCGTGGCGGCCGTGGACGAGAAAAAGATCCGGTTCATCGGGATGGGGCAGGGCGCCCGCGTGACGCTCGAGGCCTACCCGGGTGAGATCTTCGGGGCCAAGGTCACGAATATCAGTCCGGTCGGCAACCCCGTCAGCCGGACGATCGACGTCGAACTGAGCATCCCCAATCCGACCCACCGGATCAAGCCGGGGATGTACGTCGAGGTAGAGTGGACGATCAGCACCCGGCCGGCGACCGTCGTCCCGCTCGCGTCCGTGGTCGACCGGGGCGGGCAAAAATATGTCTTCCTGGCCGCCGAAGGACAGGCCAAGATGACGCCCGTGACCGTTGGGGCCGTCGCCGGCGACGTCATCGAAATCGTGTCCGGCCTCGCGGGCGGCGAGAAGGTCATCACCACCGGCGCCGGCCAGCTCAACGACAAAGACAAGATCAAGGTGGTCGAGCGGTCGACCTCCGCCATCTGAAGGACGTTCCGTCCATGAGAATCGCCGATATTTCCATCAAGCAGCCCGTCTTCATCACCATGGTCGTCGCCGCCCTGGTGGTCGTGGGCGTCCTGTCGTACAGCCGCCTCGGCGTCGACCTGATGCCCGACGTCACCCTGCCGATCGTGGCGGTGACGATCGCCAATCCGGGGGTAGGACCTGAGGAAATGGAGTCCCAGGTCACGAAGCCGATCGAAGACGCCGTGAGCACCATCAACGGCCTAGACAAGATCACCTCGACGTCCGCCGAGGGCGTGTCGGTGATCGTGGCTTCGTTCGTCCTGGAGAAGGACGCCCAGGTGGCCTCGACCGAGGTCCGGGAGAAGGTGGCCGCCATCCGCAACACCCTCCCCCGGGAAATCATCGAGCCCGTCATCAATAAATTCGACCCGTCCGCGACGCCGATCGTGTCCTACTCGATCCTCAGCCGGAGCGGCCGGATGTCCCTGGCCGAGGTTCGGGCGTTTCTCGACGACAAGATCAAGCCCCAGATCCAGCAGGTGGACGGTGTCGGGGGCGTCGACCTCATCGGCGGCCTGGAGCGGGAGATCCAGGTCGAGGTCAACCTCGATCGGATGAACGCCCAGGGCATCTCCATCGCCCAGGTCACCCAGGCGATCCGGAGCGAAAACCTGAACCTGCCCGCCGGCCGGGTCACGGAAAAATCGCAGGACTTCCTCGTCCGGACGAAGGCCGAGTTCAAGAGCCTTCCCGAAATGCTCGACATCGTCGTGGCCAACGTCGCCGGAACCCCGGTTCACTTGCGGGACATCGCCGTGGTCAAGGACGACTTCAAGACCAAGCGGACGATCTCCCGGATCAACGGCCGGGAATGCGTCACCCTCGTCGTCCAAAAGCAGTCGGGGACGAACACGGTCAAGGTGGCCGACCAGGTCAACAAGATGACCGCCTCCGTCCAGAAGTCCAATCCTGAACTGGAGATCCACACGGCCACGGACTCGTCCATCATGATCAAGGATTCCCGGGACGACGTCATCAACAGTCTGATCCTCGGCATCTTCTTCGCCGGACTCGTCGTCCTCTTCTCTTTCGGGGACCTGCGCAACACCCTGATCACGGTCGCCGGTCTGCCGGTCTGCATCATCGCCGCTTTCGGCGTCATGGGCCTGCTCGGCTACACGGTGAACATCATCACTCTCCTGGCCCTGAGCCTGTCGGTCGGCCTTCTGATCGACGATGCCATCGTCGTCCGGGAGAACATCTTCCGCCACATGGAAAAGCTGGGGGAGGATCCGCGCAAAGCGGCGAGCGAGGGGACATCGGAGGTCGGCCTGGCCGTCACGGCCACGACAATGACCATCGTCGCCGTCTTCCTGCCGGTCGCCTTCACCACGGGCATCGCCGGCAAGTTCTTCCGCCAGTTCGGGGTGACGGTCGCGGCCGCGGTCCTGATCTCCCTCTTCGAGGCGTTCACCTTCGCCCCGATGCTCTCGGCCTACTTCTTCAAGAAGTCCCAGCGCACCGAGCGGAAAACCCTCTCCTCGCGGTTCCAGAACATGGTCACGAAATTCTACGACGGATTGGGGGCCCACTACCGCCCCGTCCTGCGCTGGGCCCTGACCCATCGCAAGACCATGATGTTTCTGACGACGGTGGTCTTCTTCATCAGCGCCTATCTCTTCACCGTCGTCGGCACCGGCGGGACCCCGCACGGGGAGCGGCCGGAGTTCAACCTCGTGGTCCAGACGGCCTCGGGCAGCTCCCTCGACCAAACCGACGCCACCATCCGCTCGATCGAGACGATCCTCCGCAGCCAGCCGGAAATCGGCGACATCGCCACCGTCGTGGGCTCGACCGACGGGTCGTCCGACGTGGCCACGATCAACGTCAAGCTGACCCTGAGCACCAAGGCCTCGCGGGGCTACGAGGACGTCCTCCGGCCCAAGCTCAAGGACGTCGCGGGCGCCGCGATCACGTTCCAGGAAGCGAGCTCCATGGGCGGGGCGGCGTTCGCCTCCATGCAGCAGCTGCCCGTCCAGATCAATCTGAAGGGCACGGACCTCGCCGGCCTGAGCCAGGCAAGCGACCAGGTCCTGCTCGCCCTGCGCAACATCGGCGGGCTGGTCGACGTCAACAGCGACAACCGCCCGCCCAAGCCCGAGCTCCAGATCCAAATCGACCGGGAGCGGGCCTCCCGCCTCGGGACGGGCACGGCCCAGATCGCCGGCATGATGCGCTCGATCGTCGACGGCGATATCGCCTCCAAGTACCGGGAGGGGGAGAAGCTTTACGATATCCGCGTCCGGGCAACGGAAGACATCCGCTTCAACCTGGAGCGGCTCGGCCGGGTCTACCTGTCCACCATGCGGGGCGGGACTATCACCCTCGATCAGGTCGGGGGCCTCCGGACGGTCAACGGTCCGACCCAAATCAGGCGCTCCGACCGGACCCGCCAGATTATGATCGGGGCCAACATCCTCAGGGGCCGGGCGCTCAATGACATCACCAAGAAGGTCAACGCCACCCTGGCCGCCATCCAGTACCCCCAGGGCGTCACTTACCAGTTCGGCGGACAGGTCGAACAGAACCGGAAGATGTTCGCTTCGCTCGGCCTGGCCCTGGCCCTGGCCGTCGTCTTCGTCTATATGGTGCTGGCGTCCCAGTTCGGATCGTTCATCCAGCCGTTCGCCCTCATGCTCGCCCTGCCCCTTTCAATCATCGGGGCCGTGCTCGGCCTCCTGTTGGCCAACAAGCTCTTCGACATGGTGGCTTTCATCGGCCTGATCATGCTCATGGGCCTCGTGACGAAGAACTCCATCCTTCTCATCGATTACCTGAACATCCTCAGGCGGAGGGGGATGAAGCGGTTCGAGGCGATCATCGAGGCCGGCTCGACCCGGCTCAGGCCGATCCTCATGACCTCGCTGGCGATGATCCTGGCCATGATCCCGGTCGCCGCTGGCGTCGGAACGAGCTCCGGCTTCCGGGCGGCGATCGGATATACGATCATCGGCGGGCTGATCAGCTCGACGATCCTGACCCTGGTCGTCGTCCCGGTCGTCTATTCGATCCTGGACGACCTCGTCCTGAAAGTGATGGGAAAGAAAAAATCAGACGCTTAGGCTGATCTCCATCGGCTCCGCGGGACACTCCCACAGGTGGATGAACGTCATGCCGAAAGCGCCTTCGGGGTCGGAGAGCTTGCCGCCGGTCCTGACGATGAGATTGCATGTGCCGTAGACTTCCGCGATCATGTCGTAGCGGAGATAACCGGATTTTCCGTACATGAGGAAATCGGCCGGCCGGATGCGGATCTTCTTCGGGTCGAACACGTATTCCACCCTGGTCAGACCGCGGCTTTTGGCCCGTTCCCAGAATCGGCGGATTTCTTTTTTCCCATGATACGCTTTACGCCTTAGCGGAAGCTTCAGAACGGTGTTGTCCGTGAGCCTCTTCTCCAGCACGTTCAAATCCAGAGTCTGGAGCCGGGCCATGTAGGTGATGACCTTTTTTTTGAAAAGTTCCGCCCTCTTGGGATCCAGTTTCGCCATCGTTCCCTCCTTATCGAAAAAATTGGGGCCGTCGGCCCGCTTTTATCGAAATGACCGGCAGCTTGCGCCGCCGGACGCTTCCTACAGATCGCCGTACTTGCGCATCTTGGCCTCGTACAGGGCTCTTTCCGCCTCCACGATCGCCTGAAACCGGGCATCGTCCCGAAGCCCGTCGAAGTAGCGGTTATTGATCAGAAACGGATACCCGTAGAGATAATCCTGGATGAGGTGGAAACTTTCGTCATGGCCCTTTTTGATGTTGAGAATCGCCTCGTCCTTCAAGCCCAGAATGCTGTAAGCACTGGTCGCCTCCAGTAAATAGGGATCTTTGTCGTTGCGAAGAAGGGCCAGGGCCCCGTCCCTGTCTCCTTTGGCCGCCAGGTACAAGGCCCGCCGGCGGTCGATCGCGGTCCGTGTTTCGGGCGCAATGGGCGTCAGGCTTTCGAGAAGGCGGAGCTCCCGTTCGGCTTCCCCGAAATCCTTCATCAGGATCAGAATCCGGGCATACGCCAAGTGGACCCGGGGACTCTTCGGCTCAAGGTTCAAGGCCTTGCGGATGAGGCGCAGGCCGCTTTCGTAATCTCCGACATACCAGTAGCAGCTGGACGCCCCCAGGTAATAGGGAAAGTTCAGCGGATCGAGTTCGATCGCCCGGGCATAGGACTTGATGGCGTTGCCATACAGACCGATGCTCCGGAGAAACGAACCGGCGTTGAAGTACGCTTCGGCGGTATTGGGGGCGAGGGCGAGGGCTTTCTTAAAATGGCCGTAAGCGCCGCCGAAGTCCTCCCGGTGAAACGCGGCCCATCCCAGGCCGGCATGGACTTCGGCATTCATATCGTCCTTGGCCGCAGCCGTCTGAAAATAATGGATCATGGCCGCCAAGTCCTCTTGCTTCTTGGTCTGGACATAGCGCGATTCGTAAAGGTTCCCCAGTCCCAGATAGGTCAGGAGATAATTCGGATCAAGGCCGGCGGCTTTCTGGTATAGGGTCAGGGCGGCCTGGAATTCCTCCACCCGCCGGGTGTCACGGTAGGATATCTGGAGTGCTTTGGCGCCATGTACCAGAATATACGCGTCGACGTTTTCAGTGTCCCGCTTCCGGAGGCGCTGCAGCTCGGCCGGGTTGAATGGCCGGTTGAGCTGGGCGGCAATGTCGCCCGCGATTTTATCCCGGACCTGGGAAAAACTGTCTCCAACTTTGTGCTCATAACTTTTCGTCCAGGGCAGGAGTCCGGTGGTCTGGGCGTCGATCAGGCTGACGTTGATTCGGATAACGGTTTTTTCGATAAGAATCGTGCCTTCGAGATATTTTTCTACGTTGAGAAGGGTCGCGATCTGGCCCGGCTCCTTCCGGGTGGCGGCGAATTGCTCCGAGGAAAAACCGCTGATGACATTGAGATCTCCGATGATTTTCAGCTGTGTTCGGATGTCGTCGGCCAGCCCCTTCCACAGAACGGCCAGGTTGGGATCCAGGCTGACGATCTCGAAAGGAAGGATGGCGATCGAATTCTTCAGCACCGGCGCAGCGGGCGAAGACGAGGCGCCGAGATCCGGACGGGTCACGGCCGGGGACTTGTGAAAGATGATGTATCCAAGGGCCGTCAGCAGAATGACACCCGGGAGAATGGTGGCCGCGCGGCGGGCGAGGATCCGCCGAGGCCGGCCGGACACCGTCGAAGAGGTCCGATCCGGGCCCCTCGGAGCATTCGAGGTCTTGATCCGGATCGCGTCCAGTTTGGCCAGGATCTCCCCGGCCTGCTGCGGCCTCCGGGCTTTGTCCTTGGCGAGACATTGCAGGATCAGAGCCTCCAGCTCGGCTGGGACTCTGGGATTCAGCTCTCCCGGGGGCGGGGGCGATGAGATCTTGTGTTTGAGGGCGACGCTGAGCGGCGTATCTCCGGTGAACGGACGCTTTCCCGTCACCATTTCATAGAGGACGAGGCCGAAGGCGTAGATATCCGAACGTTCGTCGGCGGGCTGTCCATCCACCTGCTCCGGCGACATATATTCGGGCGTTCCCATCGGCCGGCCGTCGCCTGTCACCCCTTCAGCTTGAACGGATCGGGCGAGGCCGAAATCCATGATCTTGGCCGTCCCCGACTCGTCGATGAGGATGTTGTGGGGCTTGAGATCGCGGTGGATGACGCCCAGGCGGTGGGCCGCGGCCAGGCCCTCCGCGATCTGGCGGGCGTAGTCGACGGCGGTCTCGGGGGCCAGGGGGCCGGTCATGCGGATCATCAGGGCCAGGTTTTTCCCCGGCACGTATTCCATGGTCAGAAAGGGCGTTCCCCCGTCCTCGCCGATGTCGAACACCCGGCAGACGTGGGGATGGGTGATCTGGCGGGCGAGTTTCAATTCGTTCCGGAAGCGCTCGATAACCGTCCTGTCCCGTGCGATTTCCGGGCGGATGATCTTGAGGGCGATCTTCTCCTGGACTTTGGTGTCGAACGCCTTGTAGACCTTCCCCATGCCGCCCTGGCCGATCTCCTCGATGATCCGGTAGCGGCCGGCGAAGAGGGACCCGGTCGCGAACGCGTCGGGAGGAGGGAAGAACGTCAGGGTGCCGCCGGCCGGCGGCTCGCCGGGCAGGGCCGTTCCACAGGAGGCGCAGTACCGGCTGGTCTGGCTGTTTTCCTTATGGCAACGCGGGCATTCCACCCTATTTCCCCCTGACGGCCATCGATGGGCCCACTATAGTCCAGAGTCGGAGGAGAGTCAACTCGGAGGGATGATTCACGCTGGCCCTTTCGGCCGGTCCTTTTTCAGCCTTTCAACGCCTTGGCAATGTCCTCGATCAGGGGTTTCGAGCCGACGTAAAGTGTCGTCCGCTGGTGCGGCTGCTCGGGGACGATGTCCAGGATCGGCGTTCCGCTCTCGTCGATGGCCGCCCCGCCGGCTTCGTGGGCCATGCAGGCTACGACCGCGGCCTCGTACAACAGGCGGAGCTTGCCCTGCGGCCGGTTCTTCTTGGGATCGGGATGGTTCACGATGGCCGGATAAAGGAACATCCCGCCGTTGTTCAGGATCCGGTGGAAGTCGCCGGCCAGGGCCCCCATGTAGCGGAAGGCGTACTTGCCTTCGTTTTCGGCGATCCAGTTCTGGACGGGGAGAGCGAAGGTTCGCCGGTTGGCGGAGTTGAACGACAGTTCCCAGGTTTTGCGGTTTTCCGGGACGAAGATCTGGGTGGGCTTGACGTAGTTGAACGTCTCGTCGATGTGAAACCGCCAACAGCCCGCCCCGTGGAGGGCGATGGTGAATGTTCCGGTGGGGATGACGAACATGCCGGCGGCGATGAACTCCCGTCCGGCCCGCAGATGCATGTCCTCCTTGCTGTTAATGTCGCGCTTGGCCACGCCGAACAGGAAACCGATCGGCAGGCTGTGGGGCACGTTCGAGGACCCGTCCATGGGGTCGTAATAGACGAAATACCGGCCTCCTTCCTCGTTCATCCGGATGATCTCTTCCTCCTCCTCGCCCACGGCGTGGATGACGCGGCCCGACCTCGCCAGGTTATGCTTGACGAGCTCGTTGGCGATCATGTCCATGTGGAGGACGTCCTCGCCCTGGATGTTGACCGTGCCTTCCATCCCGAGGTCGCCCCGGAGGGCCCCGGTGGAATAGTAGAATTGGATGCGCTTGCCCGCGTTCATGATCGAATTCATCAGAATCAGGAAGTGGTAGCTCCTCCCATGGCGCTCCTGATGCTCGAGCAGAAAATCCATGAACGTTTTTTCAAACAGCAGCATGCGGCCTCCTCCCTTCAGATTTGCTGACCCGAAACGCAGTTCATTTCGGCGGGTTCACTATAGCGTTTTTTTTCAAGTTCGACAAGCCTGTTTTCGCTTCCGCCCAAGCGGGAGCGTGCCGTGGCGATGATCATGAACGGTATCGGCCGACAACCAGGTAGAGCAGCCCGAACGAGTTCAGAAGGACCAGGGCCCGGAAGAGGGCCGGCAGCCCCGCGAGCGGGATGAGGACCGCGGAGAGGGCCACCGCGGCCGCGAACGAGCCCAGCAGATCGGCGGTATAGGCCGTTCCCGGCCGGTTCGCCGCGTCCGGCGCGAGCGCGGCCGCGACGACAAAGAAGTCGCCGCCGAGAACGCCCAGGACGAAGAGCGAGGCCCCGAGGACGAGCCCGGCGGGCCGCCCTCCGACCAGGAACTCGAGGGCGAGGACGAGGGCGAGGAGGCCGGCCTGGAGGAGGATGACCTGCGCCGGCCGGAACGCTTTTCTCGATGCGCCGCGAAGGGCTCCCAGGGCGAGACCGGCCATATACGCCGCGAGGAGGGCCGCGATCCGGCCGTAGACGATGCCGTGCAGGGTCTGATAGCGGATGAGGACCATGAGCTCGACGGCCATCGTCGTCAGCCCCATGAGGGCCACCGGCAACGCGGCCCGGCCTGCCGCCGGGGCCTTCCAGAGAAAACCGGCGAGGAGGAGGACGGCGATCAAGAGCGGGATGTCGATCAGCCGGCGGGACGGGACATTCGCTAGGGCGTCGAGCAGCCGGGCCTCCCAACCCCGGAATTGCTCGCTCCACAGGACGGCATGGAAGTAATAGTTCACCGGGTGAAGGTCGGTGTTGAGGATGCGCGGACCGGATTCGAGGGCCTTCCTCAGGGCTTCGACCCTCCACGGATGGAGCCGGGCCCCGATCTGGCCCGGCGTAACGTATTTCGTCCGCACGTCCGCCTCGGTGAGGCGCTGCGCGAGAAGATCGCTCCGGACTGTGAGCGGATGGTCGGCGGCCAGAAAGATATTGGAATCGCCGGGGACGACCGCGACCTCGGGAAACGCCGCGCGGAGCGTGGCCTCCATGGTCGCCAGAAAGCGCCGCAGAGGCGGGGCGATGTAGTTCTCGGCCGAAGGCACCCGGAACGAGAAGACCCCGCCGTCCGCGAGCCGGCCGCGCGCCGCGCGGAAGAATTCGAGGGTGTAGAATCGGTTGATCTGGGCGGTGGCGGGCTCGGGGAGGTCGAGGATGATGGCATCGTATCGATCCCGGGTCGATTCCAGGAACGCCCGGCCGTCCGTGAGCACGATCCGGACGCGGGGGTCATGGAGCGCACTTTTCTCCCCGTCCCCAAGAAATTCTTCCGATAGGCGGATGATGTCGGGGTCGAGCTCGACGTAATCTATCTCGGTCCGGGGGTATTTCAGCAGCTCGGCGAGTCCGCCGCCGACGCCGCCGCCGACGAGGAGCACCCGGCGGGCGGCGGGGTTCTGGAGAAGGGCGAAGTGGACGGCCTCTTCCGCCGCGGCCGGGTCCGGTGAGGAATAGACCCGGAAACCGTTGCTGTAAAGGCTGACCTGCTCGGCTGTCCGGATGACGCTGAGCTGACCGTAGGGACCGTCATGCGCCCGGACGAGCTCGAAGGGCTTCCAGAACAGCTTTTGGCTCGGGCCATCGAAGACGGCGAAGGCGGCCAAGAGGAGGACGACGACCAACGCAGCGGCGCGCTTCATCAAGAGGGCCAGGGCGAGGACGACGGCGGTCCCGAGAACGGCCAGGCCCCGCCAGTTCGAGAGCCGGGGGACCAGGATGAGCGAAACGGCCAGGCCGCCCGCCGCCGCGCCGGCCGATTCCCAAAGATAGACGCGGGCCAGCGGGCCTTCGCGCCTCGCCACCTGGACGAAGGCCGCCCCGAGGGGCGCATTCAGCAGGAATGTCAGGCCGAGGGCGAACAGGCCCGCCGGGAGGAGTCCGGTGAGCTCACCGGGCAGGGTTCCGAGCACGAAGCGGGAGAGGCGAAGCCCGGCGAAAACGAAGGGGGCGAGGGCCGTGACCGCGAGAAGAAGGGCGGAAGGCGACGGCTTTGCGAACCGGCGTCTCGACGCCCAGAGGCTGCCCATTCCCCCCCAGAGCAGCCAGCCGGCCAGGACGAAGCCAAAGACGAGCTCGCTCCCATAGAAATGGGCGGCGAATTCGCGGAGGAGGAGGATCTGGAGCGACGAGGCGAGAAAGCCCAGGAGGAAGGCCGGGGGAGAGAACCTCAGGCCCAGATCCCCGGGACCGGGTTTTGACAGTTCGGACACTTGCCTCCCTTGATCTCGTTCGTTTCGACGGCGAAGCCGCGCCGTCGGATCAGGGTCGTCCGGCAACTCGGGCAGAACGTGTTCTCTCCCTCGTCGCCGGGGATGTTACCCGTATAGACATAGTGCAGCCCTTCTTCGAGGGCGACCCGCCGCAGCGCCTGGAGCGTCGAGATCGGGGTCGGCGGCAGATTCTTGATGAGATACATCGGCGTGAAGCGGGTGAAGTGGAGGGGAACGTCGGTCCCCGCCTCCTTGAGGATCCATTGGGCCATCTTCCGCACGTCCCTGGGGTCGTCGTTGAGCGTCGGGATGACCAGATAGACGATTTCGAGCCAGGTCTTCCGCCGGGCGAGGAGCTTGATCGCGTCGAGGACGGGGGCGAGGTCGCCCCGGACATAGGTCTTGTAGAAGTCCGAGGTGAAGGCCTTGAGGTCGATCTTCACCGCATCCACGACCTTGGCCAGGGCATCCAGGGGCTCGGGATTGATGTGGCCGCCCGAGACGACGACGCTCCGGAGCTTCCGGCGCCGGGCCTCGACCGCGGTATCGAACATGTATTCGTAGAAGACGGTGGGCTCGGAGTAGGTGAAAGCGATCGAGGGACAGCCGGAGGCCTCCGCGGCGGCGACGACCTCCCCGGGCGGGAAATCAAAGGCCGCCACCTGCTCGGGCCGGGACTGGGAGATCTCCCAGTTCTGGCAAAACTTGCAGTTGACGTTGCAGCCGGCCGTGGCGAACGAGAGGGCCGTCGTCCCCGGCAGGACGTGGAAGAAGGGCTTCTTCTCGATCGGATCGACGTTCCGGGCGCAGGCTTTGCCGTAGACCAGGGTGTAATAGGTTCCGCCGTCGTTTTCCCTGACGCCGCAGTATCCCCGCTCCTTGTCGCCCAGTTTGCATTTGCGCGGGCAGAGCTGGCATTCGATCTCGCGGTCGGGCAATTTCTTGTAATAGCGGGCTTCGACATGGGACAGGTTGGCCGTGGTCTGAAATGCATAGAGGTTTTCGAGGAAGGGGCCGGAGGCCGAGGCCAGAGCGGCGCCCGTCCCCGCGGCCGTCTTGAGGAAGCAGCGTCGGTCCATGGAATTCATTATACCTCGTCCTCGACGATTCGGATATCGGCCTCGGCGGCCCGCCCCAGCCCCATCCGCTCGGCCGTCAGGAGATAGCGGGGAGGCCGCTCCTCCTCCTCGAGCGTCGGGAGGCCCTTTCCTTTCCGCAGCCGCTCGAGGAGCCGCCAGCCGACCGCGTCGACGGCCACGGGGTCCGTGCCGAAGACGAGGGTCTCGGCCGTCTCGGCCCAACGGGCGTGGTAGGAGGGCCCTCGGTGGCATTGGACGACGAGGGCGTCGAGGACGGTCAGGCGGTGGCGCGTCCGGATCGGAGGCGCGTCGAACAGCTCTGCCACATAAGGATCGCAGTTCTGGTCGTGGTACTTGTTGGGATTGTGGATCGCCCCGAAATAGTTCTTGAGTCCGGCGGTCACGCCGGCCAAGCCGTGGTCTTTCAGAACGGCGAAACTCACCGACGCCGTCACGAGATCGGTCAGGACGGCCGAAAAGCGGCTTCCGATGTTGAGGTGGATGAGCGGCTCGGGCCCATAGCCCGCGCCGGCCGTATCCGTTCCGAGGACGCGGAGGCCGCCGCCGGCGGCGTTCAGCGCATAGCCGGCTGCCTTGAGCTCGCGATTCGTGCGGTCCCAGATCACGACGTTCCTTTCTGGGATGCCGATTCGGGAAAAAAGACGGGCGAAGGGGAGCGTGACGTCTGGAAGGGAGGTGAGCTCCCGTCCGGCGATGGTGTTGATTTTCACGCCCACCCGGTCGGAGGGAGAAAAGAGGGCCCGGAGCCCTGCCGCGGTATCGGCCTGGCCCGTGAGCAGGCCGATACCGCGGTCGTACATCCGAGCGAGGACGGGGGCGGCGATTTCCCCTTTCCGGGCGCAGACGCCCCGGCCCCGGACGATCACGACGGACGGCTGAGGCACGGTTCTCAAGTACCACGTCGGCCCGGCCTTGTCAATTCGACAGGATGCGCTTATATTAGGACGGTCCCATTTCAAGGAGTATCTCGATGGCTTTTCGCTTGTTGAAAACGGTCTGGCCGGCGGCCCTTATGTTCGGCTTGGCGCTCATCGTAGCGGACGCGCGGTCTGCGACGACCAGGTTGGCTATGCCGACCGAGTCGTCCGCGTTGAAGGACATGCTCCCCCGGCTCGCGGATTGGAGGCCGGCGGAGGAGGCGCGCACCTATGACCCCGCGTCTCTCTTCGAATACATCGACGGCGCCGCGGAAGCGTACATCAGCTACGATTTCAAGGAGCTCGCCGTCGGGAATTATCAGCACGGCGGGTCGAAGGCCGCGATGACGGTCGAAATCTACGACATGGGGACCCCTCTCGACGCCTTTGGAATCTACAGCGCCGAACGGTTTCCGGAGAGCCGGTTCATCGCGGTCGGAATCCAAGGCTATATGGAAGAAGGCTCGCTGAATTTCCTGGCCGGGCGCTATTACGTCAAGCTGCTGGTCTACGAAGGCGGGGACAAGACCGAGGCGTATTTGAAATCCTACGGCGCGGCGATCGCGTCCAAGATCAAGGGCCCGGCATCGTTCCCGGCCCTCCTCAAGGCTTTTCCGGCTCAGGGGCTCGTGGCCGACAGCGAGAAATACGTAGCCCGCAATTTCATGGGCTTCAAGTTCCTGACCCGGGGCTACGGGGCGGCCTACAAGCGGGACGGCCAGGAATTCGACGCCTTCGTGATCGAGGCCAAATCGGTCGAAGATGCGATCGCGATGCTCAAACAATTTGCCGACAATTTCGCCAAATCGGGAAAGGCCGAGAAAGCGGGGGCCGGTTATCGAATCCAGGACGCCTATCTCAAGAACATCCTCGTGGCTCCCGTCGGGGCATTTCTCTGCGGTGTGACCAAGATCAGGGACGGGGGAGAAGCGGCGGGGGAAAAAGTCCTCCAGGGCTTGATTCAGGCCCTGGGCAGGAAATAAGAGATCGGCCTCGGAAGGCTTTCGGACGGGTGCGTGCCTAGGAAAAGGGCGGGAGTTGAATGCGTGAAGAGAGTTGGTTACAATAGACCGATGGAAAGAAACAAAGCCCTGACGGTCTCGAACGTCATCGTGGCCGTCTTCGTCGTGGGCCTCGTCCTGCGCTTTGCCCGGTCCGTCTTCTTCCCATTTTTCCTGGCCCTCTTCTTCTATTTCGTGCTGTCGCCCGTCCTCAATTTCCTGACCAAGCTGAATATCCCGCATCCCGTCGCCGTCGTCATCATCGTCGGCCTCACCTTCCTCATCATCTATCTCCTGGGCTTGGTCATCTATTCGAGCGGGGCCGTGTTCGCAGAGGAGCTCCCGACCTACCTCCAGAAGCTCACCAACCTTCTGAACGAGCTCCAAACCGAGCTCAAGCTCCCCCAGACGGACGTCGACCCCCTGGGCTGGCTCAAGGGCCTCGACATGAACCAGGTCGGCTCGTTGTTCCTATCCTCGGCGGGCACGGTGCTCTCCTTCCTGTCGACCTTCTTCCTGGTCCTCATCTTCCTGGTGTTCATGCTCGCCGGCAAGGGGAAGCTGAAAGCCAAGATCAAGGCGTCCTTCGAAAAGGAACAGGCCACCCAGCTGACCTGCATGGTCGATAACATCGAAAACGAGATCCAAAGATACCTCGCCATCAAGACGGTCATGTGCCTTCTGACCGGCTTCCTGACTTTCAGCATCCTCGTCCTCTTCGGAGTGAGATCCGCGGTCATATTCGGCTTCATCACCTTCCTCCTGAACTACATCCCGACCATCGGGGCGATCATCGCCAAAATCCTTCCCTTCGTCTTCACCCTTCTTCAATTCAACAGCTTTCTCAAGGCCGTCTGGCTCCTCGTCATCCTGTTCGTGCTCGACGCGGTCATCGGGTCGCTCCTCGAACCCCGCATGATGGGTCGAGGGCTGGGCATGAGCCCCCTGGCGATCCTCTTTGCCCTGTTTTTCTGGGGCTGGCTGTGGGGCATCACGGGCATGCTCCTCGCCGTACCGATGCTGGTCATCCTGAAGAGCATTGCCGACAACGTCCCTTCGCTCAAGTTCTTCGGCGCCCTGCTGAGCAAGTGAAGCGGGAAATTCTTATTACGTCGAACGATAATTAGAAGAGAATCACGGCCCGATCCTAGCGGCCGGGGGACGGCTATTCCTTGAAAATGAACGTATCCGGGGTCAGCTCTTTGATCTTCTTGCCGAAGAAGCTCTTGAGCGCCTTTTCCGCGGCCTTGAGCTCCGCGCTCTTGCGGGATGACCCCGTCGCTTTGGCCAGCGACGTCTTGTTCACCAGGACTTCGACCACGAATTCCTTCCGGTGGTCGGGCCCGATCGTCTTCACCATTTTGTATTGGGGTGCGGGGAGCCCCTCCTTCTGGAGGAACTCCTGGAGGGCGGATTTGTAGTTGTTGATTTCGAAGGTCGAACCCTTTTTGATCGTCTGGAACGAGGGCTGAATGAGCGGCAGGAAGAAGTCCCGGGCGGCCGCATAGCCGCCGTCGAGGTAGATCGCCCCGACGACGGACTCGAAGACATCGGCCAGGATCGTATCCTTCGCCCGGCCGCCGCTCTTCTCCTCGCCGCGGCCGAGTTTCAGGTGAGCGTCGAGCCCGATCGTCCTGGCGAATCGGGCCAGGGCGGCGGTGCTCGTCGCGGAGGACTTCAGCTTGGAGAGGTCTCCCTCGTCCGACTGCGGATACGCCACATAGAAGGCCTCGGCCGAGATGAGGCCGATGACCGAGTCGCCGAGGAACTCCAGCCGCTCGTTGTCCCGGGCCTGGTCCGCGTTTTCATAGGCGAAGGAGCTGTGGGTCAGGGCCTGGGCCAGGAGCGCCGGATCGCGGAACCGGAGGCCCAGGACCGTTTCCGCGTCGACGGTCAAGGGACGAGCCTTCGCGACGGAAGTGGCCCCCCGGGCAAAGCCCGGGGCCCCGGTCGACCCGGTCGTCGCGGACGTCGCAGACGCCGTGGCGCCGGCCTTTTTGCGTTTCTTCAACAAGAAGCGGATCATGGGCGGAAAGGAAAAACGACGCGCCCGGAGACGATGGTGACGGCCGGGCCGCCCCGGAGCCGCCACCCGTCGAACGGGGTGTTGCGGCCCTTGGAGCAAAAGGCGGCTGCGTCGACCACGGACTCCGCGGCGAGGTCGAGGAGCGTCAAGTCGGCGTCGGCCCCCGGGGCGATCCGGCCCTTGGCCGCGAGCCCTAGAATCCGCGCCGGAGCGGTCGAGGACATTTCGACGAACCGGGACAGGGAAATCACGCCGGCGGACACGAGCCGGTCGAGGAGCACGGGAACCGCCGTCTCGAGGCCGACCATTCCGAACGGGGCCTTTTCGAACGGCGTCGCCTTCTCACCCAAGGTGTGGGGCGCGTGGTCCGTGGCGAACACATCCACCGTCCCGTCCTTAACCGCCTCGAGGAGCGCCTTCCGGTCCTCGGCGCTCCGGAGCGGGGGATTGACCTTGTAGCGCGTGTCGGGCGCCGTCAGCGCGGCGTCGTCGAGGACGAGATGATGGGGGGTCGCCTCGGCCGTGACCTTTACCCCGCGTGCCTTCGCTTCGCGGACGAGCCGGGCCGCGCCGCGGGTGCTGAGATGGGCGATATGGATCCGGGCGCCCAACTCCTCGGCGAGGAGGATGTCGCGGCGGACCATGGCCTCCTCGGACGCGGCCGGGATGCCGGGAAGCCCGAGGCGGCGCGAGGCCGCGCCCGCGTGGACGACCCCCTCCTCGGCCAAAGCCGCGTCCTCGCAATGGTCTATGATAAGGGCGCCGAGCGCCTTCGCCGCCGCGAGCGCCCGGCGCATGAGCCCCGGATCCTGGATGCACCGGCCATCGTCCGAAAAGGCCACGGCGCCGGCCGCGATCTGCGAGGCGAAATCGGCGAGCTCGACGCCCCGGAGGCCGAGCGTCAGCGCCCCGATCGGCAGGACGTGGACGAGGCCCCCGGCGGCGGCCCGGGCGAGGATCGTCTCCGTCACCTCCCGCCGGTCGTTCACGGGCGAGGTGTTGGGCATGGCGCAGACCGTGGTGAATCCGCCGGCCGCGGCGGCCCGCGTCCCGGTGGCGATCGTCTCTTTGTGCTCCTGGCCCGGCTCGCGGAGGTGGACGTGCATGTCGATGAAGCCCGGCGCGACGACGAGCCGCGACGCGTCGAGGACGTCCGCTCCGGGCGCGTCGATGCGCGGCCCGACCGCCGCGATCCGGCCGCCCTCGACGAGGACGTCGAGCGCCGCGTCGGTGCCGGAGGCCGGATCGACGACCCGGCCTCCCTTGATGAGCATCCGCACGGTCCGCCTCCTTATTTCCGTCCCTTACTCAGCGCGGCGGGCTCGGTGATGAGGACGTCGTCCCGGCCGTCGATTTCCTTGAGATGGACCTGGACGATTTCGCGCCGGGACGTGGGCAGGAATTTCCCGACGTAGTCCGCCCGGAGCGGGAGCTCGCGATGCCCCCGGTCGATCAAGACCATGAGCTGGATCGACTGGGGCCGGCCCAGGTGGAACAGGCCGTCCATGGCCGCCCGGATCGTCCGGCCGGTCATGAGGACGTCGTCGACGAGGATGACGTCCTTTTTGGAGACGGCGAACGGGATTTCGGTCTTATGGACCATGTTGTGCGTCTTGGTCTCGGTGAAATCGTCGCGGTAGAGGGTGATGTCCATGACGCCCACCGGCACGTCCACCCTCTCCATGTCCTTGATGAGCCGGGCGATCCGTTTCGCGACGTAGATGCCCCGGGTCCGGATGCCGATGATCACCAGGTTCTTGAGGTTGCGGTTGCGCTCGAGGATCTCGGTGGCCATCCTCTGCAGGACGCGGCGGATCTTGGTCGCGTCCATGACGCTGGCTTTGATTTTAGACTGCATGCGCGCGGGTCTCCCTTCAGGACCGGCCGGTCAAGGGGCGAGCCTTCGGCTCGCCACTCGCCCGTAGCTTATTTCCCCGGGCGAGTACGGCGGCCGAGGCCCCGGGCTTTGCCCAGCGGGCCGCGGCCGCCGCGAAATACCGCGCCGCGGCGTCCCGATCCCGCCGGAGGCGGGCGACAAGCGCCCGTTCGCCGGGATAGGCCCGTTCGTCGCGGAGCTTCTTGTGGAACCGGACGGTCACGGCTTCGCCGTAGATGTCCTCCTCGAAATCGAGGATGTAGGTTTCGATCGAAACGGCGTTCCGCCCGAAGGTCGGTCGGTCGCCGATGCTGGTCAACGCCGGGTGCGCGTCCCCTTCGATGCAGAAGGTCGTGAAGAAAACGCCCGGGGGGAGGATCTCGTTGGGCGTAGCGATGTTGGCCGTCGGAAAGCCCAGGCGCCGTCCCCGGGAGTCGCCCCGGACGACGTCGCCCTCGAGCTCGAACGGACGGCCGAGGAGGGAGCGGACGGTACCCACGCGACCGGCGGCGAGGAGGGCGCGGATCAGGCTCGAGCTCACCGCCCGGCCTTTCCAGCGCACGGGCGGGACGGCCGCCGCCTCGAAGCCGGCGGTCCTTCCCATGCGGCGGAGCAGGGCGACCCCGCCTTCGCGGCCCTGCCCGAACCGGAATCCGTCGCCGACGACGACCAGTCGCACGCGGAGGGCGTCGATGAGGACCGTGCGGACAAAGGCCTCCGCCGTTAGCCGGGCGAACGATTTGTCGAAGGGCAGCACCAGCGTCATGTCCGTCCCCGCCGCGGCGAGGCCGTCCAGCCTCTGGTCGAGGGTCTGGATCATGGCGATCCGGCCGGACCCGAAGACCCGTTCCGGATGGGGGGAGAACGTCAGGACGCAGGAGGGAAGCTCCAGGTCATGCGCCCGCGTCGTCAGGACGCGGAGGATCTTCCCGTGGCCCCGGTGCAAGCCGTCGAAGTTGCCGATGGCCAGGGCCGAACCTGAAGGAATCGGGGGGACCGCTTCGAGCGAGCGAAAGACCTTCATGCCTCAGATCTTGATGATGTTGGACTTCTGGAAATCCAGGGGCGGCAGGAATTCCTTGCGATTGTCGTCGTCTTCGTCGTGCGAATGGGAGGTCATGGGGCTTCATATTACTAGGAAGCGCCGAAAAATTCAAGAAATCGGGCGCGGAAATTGCATATAATGTCCCTTGAGAAAATCGAAAAAAGGACGGATCCGCCATGATTGACGCCCATAAAGCCGGGGAAAAGTTTCAGGAACTGGTCGACATCCTGGCCGCCCTGCGCGGTCCCCAAGGGTGCCCCTGGGACAGGGAGCAGAACGAGGCATCGATCGCCGATTACTTCCTCGAGGAGGTCTACGAGGCCCTCGACGCCCTTCGGGAGGGGGATCGGGAAGCCCTGGCCGAGGAGCTGGGCGACGTCCTGATGGAGGTCGTCTTCCTGGCGCGGTTCGCCGAGGAGAAGGGCGAGTTCACCGTGGCCGACGCCCTCGACGGTATCAACCGGAAAATGGTCCGCCGTCATCCCCACGTCTTCGGCGGTGAGAAGGCGGAGTCGGCCGAGCGGGTGCTCGACGCCTGGGTCCGTCGGAAAAAGGAGGAGAAGGGCCGGAGTTCGTACTTCGAAGGCATCTCCTCCCACGCGCCGGCGCTCCTCGCGGCCCTCCAAATCGGGAACCGGGCGGCCGCCTTCGGATTCGACTGGCCGTCGGCCGCCGAGGCGATGAAAAAGGCGCACGAGGAGCTCGGCGAGCTCGAGGAGGCGATGGGGGCGGATGATCCGGCGCGGATCGAGGAGGAGCTGGGCGATTGCTTCGTCGCCCTGGCTAACGTGGCCCGCAAGCTGAAGATGAATCCCGAGTTCGCGCTTCGGCGGGGGAACGCCAAGTTCATCCGCCGCTTCACCGAGCTCGAAGCCAGGCTCGCCGCGGAGGGAAAGGGGCCCGGCCGGGCGACGCTCGAGGACATGGAAGCGGTCTGGGAGCGGATCAAGACCTAGAGGAGCGGCGGCACGGCGGACCGGCCGCCGTGAGCCGCGTCAGACCGTCGCCGTCTCGGTGCTTTTCGTCTTCCGGAGTTTCAGCGCCGCCTTGATAAATTCGTCCAGATCGCCGTCGAGGACGCGATCGGTGTCGCCGGTTTCGACGCGCGTCCGCATGTCTTTGACCATCCGGTAGGGGTGGAGGACGTAGGACCGGATCTGGTTGCCCCAAGCGATATCGGTCTTGGCGTCTTCGAGCAGCTCGACTTTTTCGAGTTTCTTTTTCCGTTCCAGTTCGTAAAGGCGCGCCTTGAGGACCTTCATCGCCGAGGCCTTGTTCTTGTGCTGGGAGCGCTCGTTCTGGCACTGGACCACGATCCCCGTCGGGACATGGGTGATCCGGACGGCCGAATCCGTGGTGTTGACGTGCTGGCCGCCCTTGCCGCCGGCGCGATAGGTGTCGATCCGGAGGTCATCGGGGCTGATGGCGATGTCGATGTCCTCGTCGACCTCCGGATAGACGAAGACCGCGGCGAACGAGGTGTGGCGGCGCTTGTTCGCGTCGAAGGGCGAGATCCGGACGAGGCGATGGACCCCGGTCTCCTGGCTGAGATTGCCGAAGGCGTAATCGCCCTCGATCCGGACGGTGGCGCTCTTCAGTCCGGCTTCTTCCCCCGGGAGCATGTCCAGGATCTCGGTCTTGTAGCCCTTGCGTTCGGCGTAGCGCAAATACATGCGGAGGAGGTACGACGCCCAGTCCTGGGACTCCGTTCCGCCCGCGCCGGGATGGATCGTCAGGATGGCGTTGCGGGCGTCGTCGGCCTCGAAGAACAGAGTCTGGAGCTCAGCCTCCCCCAGGCGCTTGCCGAAGGCGGACAGGCTCAGGTCGAAGTCCCGGTCTACGTTCTCGCCCTCCTTGGCCAGCTCGAGGAGCGTTTCCAGTTCCTCTTTCTGCCCATAGAGGCCGGCTACGGACTGGACGATGCGCTCCAACTGCTTTTTGGTCTGCTGGAGCGCCTGGGACTTTTTCTGATCCTGCCAGACGTCGGGGGAGGACAGCTCGCGGTTCAGGTTCTCGATCTGCTTTTTCTTCTGTTCGTAGTCAAAGAAAACCTCGCAGCTCTTCGAATTTGGCGAAGCCCTCGCGGGCCTTGGCCTCGAGGTCGGTGAAATGTTCGGGTGTTCCGTTGATATTCGGGCTCATGGTCGTCTCGCCAAAAGGGCCACTATAAACAGGAGGCCGCCGATTGTCAAGCAAAGATGGGAGAAGAGGTCGCCGCAGCGGGCGTAGAACGTCAACCCCGACGCGGGGGTGACGGTTTCGGCCAGGAAGGTCCGGACCCCGATCTCGGATTTGACGAGGACGCGGCCGTAGGGGTCGACGACGCCGCTGATGCCCGTTGTCGCCGCGCGGAGCAGGAAGCGGCGGTTCTCCACGGCCCGGAGCACGGCGTTCGCGAAATGCTGGTAGGGCGCGGACGACCGGCCGTACCAGCCGTCGTTGGTGATGGTCACCAGGAAATTCGCCCCGGCCTTCGTGAAGCGGCGGACAAGGTCGGGGAAGATGACCTCGTAGCAGATGGGGGTGCCGAACTTGAAGTTCCGGAACGCGTGAAGCGTCGGTTCGGCGCCCGGCGTGAGCTCGCCGATGGCGTGGGACACCTTTTCGACGAAGCCGAGGAGCTTCTTGTAGGGCGTATATTCGCCGAACGGCACGAGATGCATCTTGGCGTAGGACGTCGTGTCCCGGTCGGGGTTCAGGCACAGCGAGGAGTTGAAATAGAGCTTCCGGTCTGGCGGGCCCGATGTCTCGTTCGTTCCCAGGAGGAGCGACGTCCCCGTCTCCTTGACGAACCGGGTCAGGATGGCTTTGAAGCTCTTGGTGAGCGGGTCGTCGCAGGAGAAGCAAAGGGGGACGGTGAATTCCGGCCAGACCACGAGCTTCGCCCCGGCTTCGGAGGCGCGGCGGGTCAGATCGACGTGGTCCTCGAACAGCGACATGATCTTGTCCGCGCCGGTCTGGGTCCAGTAGACCTCCGACGAGACGTTGCCCTGGATCACGGCCGCGGAGAACGACTCCGCCGTCGGCCGAACGCGGCCGAGGCTGAGGAACCCGCCCAGGTGGACGAGCCCCAGGACGAGGATCCCGGCCAGGAACGGCAGGCGCCGGGAGGTGCGGATCGAATACACGAACAGGCTCTGAAAGAGGACGAGGACGAAGGACACGCCGTAAACGCCGGTAAGGGAGGCGAGCTGGATCAGCGGCAGATTCCGGTACTGGCTGAGTCCGATCAGGCCCCAGGGGAACCCGGTCAGGACATGGGTCAGCAGGTACTCGACCCCGACCCACAGGAACGGAGCTGCGAGGAAGGCCAGGGCGGCCCGCCGCTTATGAATGACAACGAACACGAGCGCGAACAGCGCCCAGCTCAGCCCGAGAATTATAACGAGCAGGAGATAGACCGAGAGGCTGAGGACGGTCGACATGCCGGCGTAATGGGACGGCACCGCCGGGATCCAGTAGAGGAGGATGCCGTAGAACACCGTCCCCGCGAACCAGCCGGTGAGAAAAGATTTTCGCCTGTCTTTCCGGGAGAGGACGGCCAAAAGGGGGATGAAGGCGATCCAGGCCATGAAGGACCATTCGACCTTGGGAAAGGCCGTCGCGGCCAGGAAACCGCTGAAGGCGGCGAAGACGAGATCGGAAAACTTCATGGCGGCCGCGTGACGGCGTCTAGTCGACGACGATGAAGAAGTCGGTCTTTTTCTTTTTCAGCGCCGCGGCGACCTTGGCCTGGGCGTCGTCGGCCGCGGCGCTGGTTTCATAGGGCCCGATCCGGACCCGGAAGACCGTCTTCCTGTCCGTGGCCAAGGGATCGAGGACGTGGGACGGGAATCCGAGCAGCTCTACCTTCTCGCCGAAGGCCATGGCCGCGGGCTTGTCGCCCCCCGCGCCGATCTGGACGTAGAACCGGCCCTGGGGCTTGGCCGCGGACCCTACGCCGCCCGGTTCGCCCGGCTTGACCGCGAGCTTATCGGCGGGCGTGGCCGGGGGCTTCACGGCCGGCTTATCGGCGGGCTTGTCCGCGGGCTTCCCGACCGGCTTGTCCTGGGGTTTGGCCACCTCGGGTTTCGCGGCTGCGGCCGCGTCGGCGGAGACCGGCGTCTTCGGGGCGGCGGTTTCGGTCTTGGCCGGCAGGGTGGCGCCGACCGCAAGCTGGGCCTGCTTTTTGCCGACCGAGATGCCCAGGAGGAAGATGAAGACGCCCAGGACGAGGATGGCCAGGAAGACGACAATCAGCTGGACGCTCGAAAACTGAAGCTCGCGGAACGGTTTGTCTTTGGACATGGGGCTAACGGGTCTCCTCCCAACGGACCGCGGGCGCCTTTCGTGAGGCCCGGCGACCGGGACCGGAATGACAAAAAAGGCCGTCTCCCCGCGATGCGAAAATGCATTTCTTCATGTTGATTTCATTATAGAAAGGAGCTGCCGACAAGTCAATAAATGTCTTGACATTTCACGGCCAATAAACTAATTTTATGTTTTCTCTGAGGAGCTCTCGATGATCAAAAACGACATTGCCCTGGAAATCGAAAAGAAATCCGAATTCAACGGGGCGAAGTCTTTGTTGATCGTCGAAACTATCTTGGAAGCCCTCAAGGACGCGCTCGCCAAGCAGGACAAGGTCGAAATCCGGGGGTTCGGGAGCTTCAAGGTCGTGGCCAAGAAAACCGGCTACGGCCGCGACATCCGCCGCAAGAAACAGATCCATATCACCCAGGGCAAGCGGATCAAGTTCCGTTGCGGCCAGGAGCTGAAGATCCTCTCGCCCAAAGCCGGCGCGTGATCCTCGGTCCACCCGGCGTCCGGCATCCGGCGCCGTCCGGCCCGCTGCCAAGGGGACGATATTGACCGATCGCCGTAAGCCCTCGAATTCGACCGGACTCCGGACTTATTCGCTCCGGTCCCGCAAGAGCAAGGTCGACGTGCGCCGCCTGGCCAAGGCCCCGCGCCCGAACGACTCGATCTCCGGCTTCTTCCGCGGCCTGCCCGACATCCTCGCCGCGGCCGATTTCCGGGAATTCGCTGGCCGGATGGCGAAGGCGAAGGGGCGCCGCCGGGCCCTCCTCTGGGGGATGGGAGCCCACGTCGTCAAGGTCGGGCTCAACCCCGTCATCATCGATCTCATGAAAGACGGATGGGTGTCGGCCCTGGCGTTGAACGGCGCCGGGATCATCCACGATTTCGAGCTGGCCTTCGCCGGCCGGACCTCCGAGGACGTGGAATCCCAGATCAAGTCCGGCCGGTTCGGGATGGCCCGCGAGACCGGCGATCTCCTGAACGAGGCGATAAACGCGGGCGCGGCCGAAGGCCGGGGACTGGGCGAATCGGTCGGCCGGATGATCGGCCGTTCGAAATTCCCATATCGGAAGCTCAGCCTCCTCGGCGAGGCCTACAATCTCGGCATCCCCGTCACGGTCCACGTCGCCATCGGGACCGACATCATCCACTTGCATCCCCGGGCGAACGGCGAAGCGATCGGCGCCGCCTCGCTTCGGGACTTCCACCGCTTCGCCGCGGAGGTCGCCCGCCTCGACGGCGGGGGCGTTTACCTCAACGTGGGATCGGCGGTGCTCCTGCCTGAGGTCTTCCTCAAGGCCGTCGCGCTCGTCCGGAACCGGGGGGGGCGGCTCGACGGGTTTTCCACGGCCGTCTTCGATTTCAACCACCATTATCGTCCCGCGGAGAACGTGGTCCGGCGACCGCTCGGGAAAACGGGAAAAGGGTATTATTTCCTCGGGCACCACGAGATCATGGTCCCTCTGCTCGCCGCCGCCTTGAAAAGCGGCGTCCGCTGACTCAACGCCGCGGCCGGCGGCTCTCCATATCCTGGCGCTTGACCTTCTCGTCAAGAAGAAGGTCTTCATAGAGCGCTTCCGCCTGGGCGACGGTCTCCTCGAGCGAACCCGAAGTGTCGACGATGTAATCGGCGAAATCGAGCTTCTCCTCCGCCGGCATCTGGGCCTCGAGCCGCCGCCGGGCTTCCTCGGGAGAGAGGCTGTCGCGCGCAGCGAGCCGCCGCATCTGGACGTCGGGAGGACAGGTGGCTACCACGATCTTATCGAAGTATTCCGTGAACCCGGCCTCGATCGTGAGCGCCGCCTCGTTGACGAAGATGCGAACTTTGCCTTCCGCCTCGAGCCGGGCGGCGGTTTCGCGCATCGCGGCGAAGACGAGAGGATGGACGATGGCGTTCAGCG
>CABEBD010000165.1_pt1 | contig 29475 bp, 24 predicted proteins | sample 3132501 | NCBI WGS metagenome assembly CABEBD01 (sample SAMEA5534344, study PRJEB31848) | metagenome | biome: tundra; feature: field; material: soil | place: USA | collected 2013-05 | depth 0.45 m | reverse complement strand
GCTCTATGTCAAACGGGTGATGGACGCCTGCGGGGGGACGGTCGAGGTCGAGAGCGAGGCCGGCCGCGGCACCACCTTCCGGCTGTCATTCAGAGCCCGCGAGGAAAGGAGACTGGACGCATGAATAAAATCCTGATCGTCGAGGACGAGGACGCCCTCTGTCTCCTCTATGAAGAGGAGCTCGCCGCCGAGGGCTACGACGTGACCACGGTCCGGAACGCCGAAGGGGCCCTTGACCTGCTGCGCCGCGAACGCTTCGACCTCATCGTGACCGACATCCGGATGCCCGGCCGCGACGGCGTGGAGCTCATCACCCAGATCGTGGGCCTGCGCAAAGACATCCCGATCATCATCAACACCGCCTACCCGAGCTACAAGGACGATTTCATGACCTGGGCCGCGGACGCCTATGTCGTCAAGTCCTCGTCCCTCGTCGAATTGAAGGCCCGAATCAAAGACCTCTTGGCCCGATGACCTCCCCGTCCGAGCTCCGCAAGGACCCCATCTCGGGGCGATGGGTGATCATCGCCACCGAGCGCAGCAAGAGGCCGGACGAATTCCGTTCGGAACGGTGGCCGCCCCGGCGGAAACCGGGCGCGGCCCTCTTCTGCCCGTTCTGCCCGGGAAACGAAGCCAAGACGCCGCCCGAAATCTATGCCGTCCCCGGCGTCGGTGCTTCGCCGGGCGGGGCCGGGTGGCGGGTCCGGGTTGTGCCCAACAAATTTCCCGCCCTGACCCGGGGCGAAACGCCCATCCGCAACTGCCGGGGCCTGTTCGAATCGCTGGACGGGATCGGGGTGCATGAGGTCATCATCGAATCCCCGGACCATGACAAGGATCTGCCGGACCTTCCTCCGGATCACGTCCGCGACATTCTGTCCGCGTGCCAAAGCCGGTTTCGAAGCATCGAGGCCGAGCCCCAATATGCCTACATCCAGCTCTTCAAGAACAAAGGCCCAGAGGCGGGGGCCTCGCTCAGCCATCCCCATTCCCAGATCGTGGCCACGCCCATCATCCCCAAGCGGGTCAAGGAGGAAATCTTCGCCTCGGAGCGCCATTTCCGACGGACCGGAAAGTGCCTTTTCTGCCGGACGCTCGTCGAGGAGATCGAGGCCGGCGAGCGCATCGTCCGGGCGAACGGCCATTTCGCGGCCGTCGCGCCCTTCGCCTCCCGCTTTCCCTTCGAAATGCGGATTTTTCCCCGACGCCACTCCCCGTATTTCAGCGCGGCCGCCCCGGAGGAAATCGCCGCCCTGGGGGAGATCCTCCAGGCCGTGTTGTCGACGCTGAAATCCATCCTTGACGATCCGCCGTTCAACATCATCCTCCACCAGGGGCCGCACCGCGCGCGCGCCCGCGAGATCTCGCCGGACATCGACCGGATTGCGCACTGGTACATCGAAATCATCCCCGTCCTGACCCGGATCGCCGGATTCGAGTGGGGGACGGGCTTCTATATCAATCCCGTCGTTCCGGAGGACGCGGCCCGCTTCCTGCGCGGCTAAACCGGCCAGGGCCCGCGAAAGCCCACCGCCTTTTTACGAGCGGCTCCCCGGGTCTTGACCCGGGGAACTGCTCGTAGAGGGTTCCAAGGGGGAGTCGCCCCCTTGGTCGCAGGGCGGGGCTTCATGCCCCGCCCGAGAAGGGGAGGCAGGGCGGCCGGGTCTTCCCGGCGCCCGTTGGAAGGGGTCTTCCCCTCCAAATTGACTTGAACAATGCCAAGGTCCGGACTATGATGAGAGTCTAAAACAAAGGAGGAACACAAGGATGAAAAAACAAGCGATAATCGCCCTGGCTCTCGGTCTGGGGCTCGCCGCGGCGGCGGCCGCCCAGCCCATCCTCCGCGACGCGCCCGGTCACCCGCCGTTCGAATTCAGCCTCTTCGGCGGGATCGGCCTCTCCCAGATCAAAGGGACGACGAACTACGAGGACCAGTGGGGGCCCTACTCTCTCCTTCGCTCCGTCAGCGAACAGACCGCCATCGCCACGAACGCCAAGATGGGATTCGCGGGCGGCGGCTCGCTGGTATACTATTTCAGCCCGAATTTCGGCCTCCAGGCGCTCTTCAGCTACATGAAAGCCGACGTTCCCAATGCCGCGGTCACCGATTTCAGCTGGACATGGACGGACGGATCGAGCTACACGAAGACGGGGACCTGGCCGGGCACGGGGTCCTTCAGCAGCATGCCCTTCAGCCTCGATCTCGTCGGCAAATTCGGCGCGGGCGCCTTCGAGGCCCACTTCTCGGGCGGTGTGACGATGTTCGTCAATACCTTCGAACAGAACTCGTTCTTCGGCTACGGCGTCACGACGATTCAGGGGGGCTATCAATACATCGACGCCCTCCAGGTCGGACTCCAGATTCCGAGCGGGACGCTGAAGCGAACCGCGTTCGGAGCCAACGTGGGGGCCGGGTTTACAATCAATTTCTCCGACATGATCGGGCTCCGGGCCGATGCCCGGTACTATTATTGTCCGGAGCAGGTCGTCACCTGGAACTTCCTCCTCGGCAACTACGACGGCACGTTCTTCGGGGACATCGCGAACGAGCCGTTTGCGGAGGCCGACGTTCAGCTTCTCCAGGACCTCGGAAAGACGTTCGAGATGACGGTCAATCCGTCTTTCATCCAGATCAGCCTCGGCCTCGTTTTCCGCTTCGGGGGCAATCGGTGACGGACGGGCGCCGTCCGCCCGCGCTCCCTCCGGCCGCGGAAAGGAACCAGCCATGAAGAAAACCGCCCTGCTCACGATCATCCTGCTCGCCGCCGTCTCCGCCGGATTCGGCCAGAAAGTCACGCTCCGGCTCGGCGGCGGATGGGAGACCGTCACCGGCGGCGACCTGGCCACGGGGATCCAGGGCCAGTCCGACTACCTCGCGGCGACCTACACTTCCGTGGGCTCGTACAAGGTCCCGCACGGCGGCTGGATCGCGGACGGGGAATTCGTTATCCATCTTTCGCCCCGCTTCGGAATCGGAGTGGGGGCGGGCTACCTCCGGCACGTCCAGGAGAGTCGGGTCACCTATACGGTCAGCACGATCGCGACCGCGGAGAAGATCACGGCCGACATCCGCGTCATTCCCATCACCCTGAATCTCCACTACCAGGTTCCGGTGTCGTCCCGGCTGCGGATCGACATGTCGGCGGGCGCCGGCTACTACCTGACGACCTGGAACTGGGCCTATCGGATGGACCTCAGCCTAAGCGGATACACGGGCTACGACCAATATACTTTCAAATCCAACAAGGGCGCGATCGGATTCCAGGGCGGCCTGAACCTCGAATATGACCTGGCCGCGAATTTCGCCTTCGTCCTGGGAGTCACGGGCCGCTTTGCCTCAATCGACAAGTTCCTGGGGAGCTGGACGGACAAGGGCGGCGGCGATTTCTGGGAGTTCGACGACGCCGGGAACGACCACTTCGCCTGGTATTACGACTGGCTGGTCGGCGGCCGGACCTTCGGACAGCTCGCCTTCCAACCGTCCCAGCCGGCCGGCAGCACCACCTCGAACGCCCGATACGCGAAAGTCGACCTGACGGGATTCGCCGCCACGGCCGGATTCAAGATCGGATTCGGACGCTGACGGCGCGGATCAGCGCCCGATCAGGCTTTTATAGAGAAGTCCGTATTCCTGGGCCGACCGCTCCCACGAGAAATCGCCGGCCATCGCATTCTGCACGGCCTTCGACCACTGCGGTTTCTGGGCAAATGTCCGGACAGCCTTCTTCACGGCCCCGGAAAGGGCCTCGGACGTGTAGTCCGCGAATTTGAATCCGTTGCCCGTCCCCTCCGCGGGGTCGAACTCCCGGATGCTGTCGTCGAGCCCGCCCGTCGCCCTCACCACGGGAACCGTCCCGTACTTGAGGCTGTACATCTGGGTCAGGCCGCAGGGTTCGTAGCGCGAGGGGATGAGGAACATGTCGCTCCCCGCATAAATCTTGCGGGCGAGCGTCTCGTCGAATCCGATCCGGAGGCCGAAAAACGAGGGAAAACGGCGGCGGGCCGTCTCGAGTGCCTGCTGGATCCGGGCGTCTCCCGCTCCGAGGACCACGAGCCGAAGTCCCTGGCTGAAGAGGCCGCCCATGGCCTCGAGGATGAGATCCAGACCCTTCTGCCCGGCCAAGCGCGAAACCATGCCCACGAGGGGCATCTCCGGCTTGTCTGCGGGGAGCTTGAACTCGGCGAGGAGCGCCTTCTTACAGACATCCTTGCCCTGGAGCTTTCCCGGCGCGTAGTTCGCGGGCAGACAGCGGTCCGTGGCTGGATCCCAAGCCGCGTAATCGACGCCGTTGAGGATCCCGGTCAGCGCGGCGCTGCGCCGGCGGAGCAGGCCGTCCAGCCCGCAGCCGAATTCGGGGGTCTGGATCTCTAGGCTGTAGCGGGGGCTGACCGTGCTTACGGCGGTCGCATAGAGGATGCCTGCTTTGAGGAAGCTGACCTTCCCGAAAAATTCGAGCTCGTTCAGGTGAGAAAGGGTTTCGGGCAAGCCGATTTCGGCCAGGATGCTCTTGTCGAACAGGCCCTGGTAGGCCAGGTTGTGAATGGTCGCCAGGGTCCGCGTGTTCCGGAAAAACGGGTCGTCCGCGCAGGCGAATTTCAAGTAGGCCAGGGCGATTGAGGCCTGCCAATCGTGGACATGAAAGACGTCGGGCGGGAATTCGAGCGCTTTGAGGGCGACCAGCGCGGCGCGCGAAAAAAATGCGAACCGCCGGCCGTTGTCGGGATAATCGCCCGCGGAGGTACCGTACAGCCCTTCGCGGTCGAAGAGGGCGGGCTTGTCGATGAAATAGACCGATGCGCCGCCTTCCAGCGATTCCCAAAGGGCGAACGTTTCCCCCTGTCCCGCCTCACCGAGACTCAGCCGGTCCGCTTTCTTGAGAAGGGGGATGCCTTTCTGCCGGACGTCCCGATAAAGGGGCATGAAGACCTTGACATCGGCCCCCTGCCGGGACAGGACGTGGGGCAGGGCGCCGGCGACGTCGGCCAGGCCGCCCGTCTTGGCGTATGGCGTGACTTCGGAGACGATGAATGCGATTTTCATGCGATGGATTCTAGCATAAAATCCCGCGTCCGGTCGACAGCGCCTGCGGCAACCAGGTCATCTCCGATGACCGAGTTGTCCGCGACGTCTGCGACGACCAGGTCGTCTTGGACGACCGAATCGATCCGGCCCGGATGCGTCTTGCCAAAAAGGGCCGCAGCCGCTAAGATGGGAGGGCCATGCAGAAAGTCACGGCCGCCGTCATCGAGGAAGGCGGCCGCGTCCTCATCGCTCGTCGAAAGGCCGCCGACCGCTTCGGCGGGCTCTGGGAATTTCCGGGCGGCAAGCTCGAACCCGGGGAGGCCCCGGAAGCTGGCTTGCGGCGCGAGATCCTCGAGGAGCTGGGCGTCGAAACGCGGATCGGGGGGTTCCTCGGCGCGTTTCCCTACGATTCTTCCCGGCTGTCGATTGAGCTTCTCGCATATCGCGCCTCGATCGAGCGCGGGGAGCTCCGGCCCGTCGACCACGACGAAATCGTCTGGGCCCGGCCCGTCGACCTTCCGGGATACGAATTCACGGAGCCGGATCGGCCGCTGGTCGCCCTTCTGGCCGCAGAAGCCGCGTCATGAGCGGACCCCGCCCGGAAAACGCCGCCGTCCTCCAGCCGAGGAAGGACAAACCCGTCCGCAACCGGCATCCCTGGATCTTTTCGGGAGCGGTCCGGTCGCTTCCCGAATTCGAGAACGGCGGCATTCTCCCGGTCCTCGCGGCCGACGGCGAATTCCTGGGCCACGCGTACTTCAACCGGGAAACCTCGATCGCCGGCCGGATGTTGAATTTCGACCGGACCCCGCCTCTCGAAGCGCTCGCGGCGAACATCGACGCCGCCCTAGCCCTGCGCCGCCGTTTCTTCGGCGCCGAGACGAACGCCTGCCGCCTGGTCAACGGGGAAGGGGACGGGGTGCCCGGACTCGTGGCCGACCTCTACGGGGACGTCCTCGTCCTCCAGATTTCGACCCTCGGCATGGACCGGCTGAAGACGTTTGTCCTCGACCACCTGACGAAGCGCCTGGCGCCGCGCTCCGTCTATGAAAAGTCCCATCTTCCGACCCGGCGCGAGGAGGGGCTTCCGATGTTCGATGGCCTGCTTCAGGGCGAGGAGGCCGGGACGGTCGAGGTGCTCGAAAACGGTCTGCGGTTCCGGGTGGACATCGTCCACGGCCAGAAGACGGGATTCTACCTCGACCAGCGAGAAATGAGAGCCTTCGCCCGTCGCCTGGCCGCCGGACGCCGCGTCTTGAACGCCTTCGCCTACACCGGGGGCTTCAGCGTCCACGCCTTCGCCGGCGGCGCCGCTTCCGTGGACAGCGTCGAGACCTCGGACCGGGCGACCGCAGCCGCCCGCGAAAACTGCGCCCTCAACGGCTTCGCGGAGAAGCCCGGTCGGTTCCTCACGGCCGACGTTTTCGAATTCGTCCGGGCGGAGCCTCTCGACTACGATTTCATCGTCCTCGATCCGCCGGCCTTCGCCAAGAAGAAAGCCGAGGTCGTCCGGGCCTGCCGGGGCTACAAGGACATCCACCGGATCGTCTTCCAGAAGGTCCCGGCCGGGAGCCTGGTCCTGACGTTCTCGTGCTCCTACTTCGTCGACGAGACGCTCTTCCGCCAGGTCCTGTTCCAGGCGGCCCGGGAGGCTTCGCGCAACGTCCGGATCCTCCAGCGCCACCACCAGGCGTTCGACCATCCGGTGAGCATTTACCATCCCGAAAGCGACTACCTGAAAGGCTTCCTGCTCGAGGTGGAGTGATGCCTTCGCCCGCGCGGACGCCCCATGTTTTGTTCCAAGGATAGCCCCCCATGCCCAAACCGCCCGAATTCGACAAGGCCTTCGCCACGAGCCGGTTCATCGCTCTGGCTTTCGCAGGCTGCCTCATGCTCGATCTCCTCCTCGAGGAGATCCTCCGGTCCCGCTTCCAGTCCTTCCTCGGGTTCGCCAACGCGAAGGACGTCATCACTCTTCGCTATGGCTGTTTCGCCGCGGCGGTGGCCGCCGTGATTTTCCTCCGGGTCGTCCACGGCCGGCTCCTGGCCGCCGCGTCGCGGGCCGACGGTGGGGCCGCCGTGCGCTTGCTCTTCCGCGAGGCCGTGATCTCCCTGACCCTGGCCGAAACGCCCGCCCTTATCGGGCTGGCCCTCTTTCTCCTCGCCGGCTTGAACAAGGACTTCTATTTCCTCCTCTTCGCCTCGATCGTCCTCGTGTTCATTTATTTCCCCCGGGCCGCCGCCTGGGAAACCGTCTTCGAGAAACGCCGGCCCGTCTGCCCGCTGTGACCCGGACATAAGAATCCAGTTCATCGGGGCGGACCGGCAGGTCACCGGCTCCCGCCACCTGGGGGGACGGCCCCCCCGCGCTTTCGTTCACAATTTCATTGAAGCCGGCGGAAATCGGGCGTAAGATGAGCGATTGAAAGCGAGGATCAGATGAGTTCCGAGGCTGGGACCGAACGTCACAAGGGGAGCCTGCTCAAGACCGTCGAGCTGTCCCTCAGCGTCGTCCTCATCATCCTGCTGGCCGCATATCTGTTCAAGTCCGGCCGCCGCTCCGACAAAGACGATCCGGGACCGTCCGTGGTGGCGCTGGCCGACCTGACCACGGCCGATGTGGCCGTCGGCCCGTTCCACGAGTACCTGCCGGTCGAAGCCACGATCCAGCCCCAGTCCACGGTCTACTTGGACGCGGTCGAAGGCGGCCGCGTGGAGAAGGCGTTCGTCGAGGTCGGATCCGTGGTCAAGGAGGGCGATGCCCTCCTCCACCTGACCAACACCTCCCTCCTGATGGACATCATGTGGCGGGAATCCGAACTCTTCCAGCAAAGCAACAACCTCCGAAACACGCGCCTCTCCATGGAGCAGTTCCAGCTCCAGCTCAACCAGCAGCTGAACGAGCTCGAAAACCAGATCCAGAGCCAGAAGAAGCTCTACGACCGCTACAAGGAGCTCGACAAGGACAGCCTGATCTCGAAGCAGGAGTTCGAATCGGTCCACGACCAGTACGACTACCTCCTGAAGCGGAAGGACCTCCTGACCCAGAGCCAGAAGAGCGAGCTCGCCATCCGCAAGGCCCAGCTCGACGCCCTCGAGCAGTCGCTCGCCCGAATGCAGGGCAACCTCGACGTGGTGAAACAGCGCCAGGAGAACCTGACGGTCCGAGCCCCGATCGACGGCCAGATCACCTCGCTCCAGGCCGAAATCGGCCAGACGAAGTCGCCCGGCCAGCGCCTCGGCCAGATCGACGTCCTCGACGGCTTCAAGGCCGCGGCCTCGATCGGCGAAGACTACATCGGCAAGCTCGAGGTCGGCCGGGCGGGCGAGTTCGCCCTCGACGGCCGGACCTTTCGGCTCGTGGTCAAGAAGATCTTCCCCGAGGTCAAGGACGGCAAATTCGGGATCGAGCTCGAATTCCGCGGGGAGCGCCCGAAAGGCATCAAGCGCGGCCAGACCCTTCACGTCCGGCTCGACCTCGGCGAGACGGCCAGGGCCCTTACCATCCCGCGGGGCGACTATCTCAAGACGACGGGCGGCGATTGGGTCTACAAGGTCAACCTCGAGAAGAAGGAGGCGGTCAAGGTCCGGATCAAGCTCGGCCGCCAGGACGCCGATGCGGCCGAAGTCGTCAAGGGCCTGGCGGCCGGCGACCGGATCATCGTCTCGTCCTACGAAGCCTTCGCCGCCCGGGACAAGCTTCTCCTCAAGGACAAATAAGGAGGACCGATCTCCATGAGGACATCCCAACGCGCCATCCTTCTGCTCGCCGCGGCGATCGCGGCGGCGCCGGGGGCCCTTGCCCGCGGCCAGGACCGCGAAACGGCCCTGAGCCTGCAGGACTGCATCGTCTCCGCCCTCCAGCACAACCTCGGCGTGGCCGTCGAGATCATCACCCCGCGCCTGGCCGAGATGAACCTCCATTTCTCCAGGGAGAAATACATCCCCGGCCTGTCCTTCGGGTACAGTACGGCCAACACAAGCGCGGCCTCGTTCAGCTGGATCGACGCCGCGGCCACGGTAACGTCGCAGGACCTCAATTACTCGACGTCCGTGTCCCAGCTCGTCCCGACGGGAGGGCGGTTCACGGCGTCGCTGACGTCCTATAAGAGCGAGAGCAACCGCAGCTTCCAGACGATCAACCCCCGTTACGGGAGCACCCTGAGCCTCAGCTTCTGGCAGCCCCTTCTCCGGAACTTCGGGGTCGCCCTCACGAACCGGGACATCGTCATCGCCCGGAATAACCTCGACATCGACGAAACGCAGTTCCGGGCCGTCCTCCAGGACACGATCTACCGCGTGGAGCAGGCCTACTGGACGCTCGTCTACAGCATCGAGAACCTCGAGGTCCGCCGCCAATCGCTCGGCCTGGCCCGCGATCTGCTGGCGAAGAACAAGCGCGAGGCGGACATCGGGACGATCGCCCCGATCGAGATCCTGAACGCCGAAGCCGAGGTCGCGACCCGGGAGGCCGACATCCTCCAGGCCGAGACCCAGGTCGCCTCGAGCGAGGACCAACTGCTGACGCTCATGAACGCCCAGCCCAAGGAAGGCCGGCCCCGGCCCGGCCGGATCGTGCCCCGGGACAAGCCCGACTACGAGAAGCGGGAGCTCGAACTCGACGCCTGCCTGGCCACAGCCCTCGAAAACCGGACCGATCTCCAGATCGCGAAGCTCGATCTGCGAAACAAGGAAATCACCTACGATTATTCCCGCAACCAGCTGCTCCCGGACCTGAGCTTTTCGGCATCCTATTGGAGCCCCGGTCTGTCCGGCACCCAGATCCTCTACCAGGACGGAAACCCCCTGACCAACGTCGTGATCGGGACCGTCCCCGCCGGAGCGCGGGATTCGCTCCGGGACGCTTTCGGTCTCAGGTACCGGAACTATTCCGTCGGCCTGTCGCTGAGCGTCCCGCTCAACAACCTGCTCAACAAAGAGCACTTCGCCCAGATCCGGCTCGCCTACGACCAGGCCCAGCTCCGCATCCAGAACCTGGAGCAGCAGGTCTTCCTCGAGATCCGGAACGCCATCCGGACGGTCGAAATGAACTACAAGAGCGTCCAGGCCTACCGGATCGCCCGGGTGCTGGCCGAACGGAAGCTCCAAGGCGAGGAGAAGAAGCTCAAGGTCGGCCTCACCACCAACTATCTCGTCCTCTGGCAACAGCGGGACTTGGCCAACGCCCGGAGCACGGAGCTCAAAGCCCTCATCGACTACAATCTCTCGCTGTCGGCGCTGGAGCGGACGCTCGGGACGAGCCTGAAGTCGAAGAACATCAACCTGGCCGAAATCCTGGACCGGTGAGCCCCGCGGGCTGGATCCGGCCTGGAGAGTCGCGGCGAGCTGGGCGGCCGCTCGGTCAGAACCGGCGGGTGGTCAGGCTCCGGTCGGCGTAGAAGTTGATCCGGTACGAATTCGATTTGCGGGGGATCATCATGCAGGAATCGTTCAGCCGGACGCCGATGGCCGCGGCGTCGACGCGCGAGAACACGAACCGCTGCTCCTCGAGCGGCCAGCCGCGATAGCCGGGACTGAAACGCTTGCTCGGCCACAGGCCCTGGCTCCGGGCTTCGGCCACGATCCGGCGCTCGGCCGCCTGGAACATCTGGACGACGGCCGCCGTGCCGAAGGCGTCGAGGACAAGCCCCCGGAGCATGTCCCCGTCGCGGAATTCGCGCGCGCATTCCTCCTCGAGGGCCGGTCCGATCGTCGAAACGCCCAGCGCAACCTTGACCGCTTGGCCGAAGATCGGATGGCCGTTCGTTTCGGCATACTCAAGGACGGTGTAGACCGACCGCGGGGCGACGAGCGCCGGGACCTGCTCCTCGACCTCGGCCAGGGTCCGGAGGAGGGCGGGGGAGGCCGAGGCCCGGCCCTTCCGGCATCCCACCCGAATGAGGATGTGGTTCTCGTCCCACCGGAGCGGGATGTCGGACAGGAAGACCTGGCCGGAGGTCGTCAAGGCAGGTCCGGCAGTCCGGCCGCCCCGTTCGACCGGGCGTCGGCCTCCATGATCGCCCGGAGCTCCTTTTGAAGGGCCGCGTCGGGGAGGTTCGGGGAAACGGCCGCGAGCAGGGTCCGGACCCGTTCGGCCGCCCGGTCGCCGATCGACTTCCGGCCCGCGCCTTCCCAGGCATCGTAGGTGTCCCGGTCGGCGAGGTTTGCCATCCGGTGTTCGATCCGGTACCACTTCCGCGTATGGGGCATGGTCAGGAACTGCGTATCGGGGCGGATCCCATCGAAGAGGTGGGCCGCCAGGGGCTCATCCCGCTGGGCGACCCCGTCCAGGAGGCGATAGACCATCCCGCAGATGTCGTTGTCGATAAGGAGTTTCTCGGGGCTCTGGGTGCTCTCGAAATCCATCATCCCCGGGCCAGAGATGACGTTGATCCCCGCCAGGGCGGCCAGGACCGCGCCCATTCCCGTTTCGAATCCGCATTGGGCGTCGGGAATTTTCGCGTCGCTCAGGCCCATGTAGGCGTGCGTCGGAAGCCCCAGATGCTTGCCGATCTGGGCATAGGCCATGTCGATCATCATGGTCTCCATGGCCCCCATCGGCGTCGTGCCCTTGCGCATGTCGAAGCTCGCCGGCGAGCCGCCGAAGATCACGGGCGCCCCCTTTCGGGCCAGCTGGCAGATGACCAGGCCGGAGAGGTTCTCGGCCGTGTGCTGGACGAGCGCCCCGCCAAGGGTCACGGGCGCGGTCGCCCCGGTCAGACTCATGGAGATGAGCTGGGAGGGAAGGCCCGCCCGGGCGCTGTCGATCAGGCTCTGGGCGGTCAGGTTGCTCCATTTCAGGGGCGGGGAGGGGCAGGCGTCGAAGACGGCCAGCGGCCGCCGCCGCAGCGCCTCGGCTCCGCCGCGGACCGCGATCAGCATGTCGAGCATCGGCTTGAACCCGGCCGTCCGGAAGGTGCCCGTGACGATCGGCTTCGCGGAATATAGAAGGCCGAGGTAGAGACGGTAGCTGTCGGCCACGATCTCCGGCACGTCGGCGCTGATCAGGGCCGTGCTCTGGAAGTGGATATGCTCGCAGGCGTCCGTCAGGCGGGCCAGGCGGACGACGTCGGCCGTCACCGCCTTCCGTTCGCGCTGGGTCTCGGAGTCCAGGACGCGGGTCGCGGTCGAGCCGGGATCGAAATGGACCTCGTCGCCGCCGACCGTGAATTCCCCGGATCCGGCGCGGTCGGACAGGACGATCGTGGCCGGGGTCGAGGCCAACGCCTCCTCGACCAGCCGGGTCGGGATGCGAACCCGCTGCGCGTCGTCGTCCACGGCCGTCCCGGCCTCGTGGAATAGGGCCCGGGCTTCCGCGTTCTCCACGAACACGCCCTCGCCCTCGAGGAGCCCCAGGGCCTCGCTGACGACCTTCTCGACGTATGCCCTGCTGAGGAGCTCGACTTTGGGGCGGAGCGGCGGGATCATGGCGTCCTCCGGGCCGCGGCCAGGGCGGCGGCCTGGGTCACGGCCGCCAGAGCGTTCTCGCCGTAGCCGTCGGCGCCGATCTCCGCGGCCCAGGCCCGCGATACGGGAGCGCCTCCGACGAGGACCTTGAACCTGTCGCGGAGGCCGCGCTCCCGAAGGCGTTCAATGACCCGCCGCTGGCCGAGCATGGTCGTCGTCAGCAGGGCGGACAGGCAGATGAGGTCGGCCCGCGTCTCGACGGCCGCGTCGATGAACCGGTCGATCTTCACGTCCGCTCCCAGGTCGACCACGTCGAAGCCGTTGGCCGAGAGCATCGAGGAAACCAGGTTCTTGCCGATGTCGTGGATGTCGCCTTCGATCGTGCCGATGACGATCCGGCCCCGCGACAGGCCGGCCGCAGCCGTCGCGTCGAGGGCCGGCCCGAGGACGGCCAGGGCGGCCTTCATGGCGGCCGCGCTGGTGATGAGTTCGGGCAGGAAATACTCGCCGCTTTCCCAGAGCTCGCCGACCCGCCGGATGCCGGGGATGTAGCCGTGTTCGATCGCGGCCTGCAGGTCGAGCCGCCCGTCCAGGGCTTGCCGCGCCAGCGCCGCGGCCGTTTCGGCGTCGCCCGCGACGATGGCCTCGGCCATGCGGGCGTACAGGGGAGTCGTCTTATCCATGACTTCGCCTCCTTGACGCGCCGGCCCGGAACCGCGGCCCCGGTGCGCTCAGCTCCATTCCTTGAATTCGAGGGCCTCGACAAACAGCGCCTGGAAGGCCGCCCCCCGGGCCAGGCTTTCATGGTCGATCCGGCCGACGAGCGCCTCGCAGCGCTCCCGCTCCGCCGCCGAGAGGAGCATGGCCCGGGCTCCGGCCAGGGAGGAGTTGCCGATGAACCGGATCTTCTCCGCCGGGACGCGGGGGAGGAGGCCGAGGGCCATGGCGTTCGCGACGTTCAGATAATTGCCGAAGGCGCCGGCGACGTAGATCTCGTCGAGGTCCGCGGCAGCGGTCCCGTTCGCCTCGAGCAGCATCCGGATGCCGGTCTTGACTGCGGCGGCGGCGAGCTGGACCTCGCGGATGTCCTTCTGGGTCAGCTCCACCGGCCCATCGACGGGGATCCTCTTCGACGGGTCGGCGATGTGGCCCTGCGGCGAGAGCCGGCCCTGGCGCAGGGCCGCGGCGATGAGGTCGATGAGGCCCGTGCCGCAGACGCCGCGCGCCGGGCGTCCGCCGATCGTCTCGACGACCGTTCGGCCGTCTCGGTCCTCGGCCTTGAAGACGGCTCCGGGCAGGGCCAGCATCCCGCAGCTGAGGGTCATGCCCTCGAAGGCCGGGCCGGCGGCCGTGGATGTGGCGGTGAAGCGCGCCCCCTTCTTCAGGACGAGCTCCCCGTTGGTGCCGAGATCGACGAACAGAAAGCTCCCGGGGTGGTGGCCGGCGTCGATCGCCGCCAGGCCGGCGGAAATGTCCCCGCCGACGAAGCTCTTGATGTTCGGGGCGACGACGACCCGTCCGGCCGGATTCAAGGCCAGGCCGCTCGCCGGGACCGGGATGGGCGGCAGGACGGAGAACGCGGCGAAGTAGGGCGCGACAGCCAGGGTGTCCACGGGCAGGCCGAGAAAGAGGTGGTTCATCGCCGTGTTGCCGGCCACGACCGCCTCATAAACACGGTCCCGGGGGACGTGATTCCGCTCGCACAGCCCGCCGATCATCTCGTTCAGGCCGGCGATCACGACGTCCCTCAATTCGGCCGCCCGACTCGTCGCCCCGAAGGCGGCCGTGATCCGGGAGATGACATCGCTGCCGAACTTGACCTGGGGGTTCAGCGCGGCGGCCGTGTCGATGACGGTCCCCGAGGCTAGGTCCACCAGCTCGGCGACGAGGGTCGTGGTGCCCAGGTCCACGGCGATTCCGTAAACCTCCCCCGCCGTATCGCCCGGCTCCGCCGCGAGCAGGTCCCGGTCCGCGAAGAGGACGGCCGTGAGCTCGCCGTCGGGACCGCCACCCTCCCACGCCCGGACGAGAGCCCGCAGGGCGTCCGGAGACGCGCCGAGATCAATCTGCGGGAATTTCGCCCGGACGAGATCGAGAAGGGCGACGGGGGAGTCGAGGGCGGGCTTGGGGACGGTCATCCGGATTTTTCGGACGTCGGGCTCGAGGGCGAACGACCTCTCGACCCCCCGGCTGAGGACGGGCATCCGCGGCAGCCGCGAGAATTCGGGCACGCGGACATCCAGGTCGGCGCTGATCCTGTATCGGCATGACAGGCGGAATTTCGGAGGCAGTCCCCGGCGGGCCAGGAGCGTCCGCTCGTCCTCCGCCAGTGCCGGGAGCGGCCCCCGGACGATCTCGACGAGGCATTTGCCGCACAGCCCGCGCCGGCCGCAATAGAGGCTGAGGGCGACGCCCGCCCGGTCCAGGACCTCGGCCAGGACGGCGCCCTCGGCCGCCGGAAGGCTCATGCCCTCGGGCAGGATTCTCAGGGTCGGACTCATCGCGGATCTCCTTCCGGGGCGGCAGGCCTCGGGGCGAGGCCTTTCGATCTCCAAAAGAAATAGGCCGGGACGCCGGCCAGGACGCATCCGGCGCCGGCCAGCGCCTGCACCGGCCGCGAGAACAGAACGGCCGCGAGGATCACGAGGTTGACGAGGACATAGAGGCCCGGCAGCCAGGGATACCCCCAGGTCCGATACGGCCGCTCGAGTCCGGGCGCTTTCCGGCGGAGGACGATCACCGAGAAGCCCGTCGCGGCGAAAAAGAGGACGAGGACGAACGTCACGAACTCGATCAGGCTCTGGTAAGTTCCGCTCAGGCAGAGCAGGCCGGCCCAGACCGCCTGGGCCAGGATGGCCGTCGTCGGGACGCGGAAGCGCGGATGCACGTAGGCCAGGCGGCGGAAGAACATCCCGTCGCGGGCCATGGCGAACGAGACGCGGGGGCAGAAGAGAATGTTCGCCCCGAGGCACCCCAGCGTGGCCGCGGCGACGAGCGCGGCGAAGAGCCGGCCTGCGCCGGGGCCGAACAGGGAAACGGCGGCCTGCTCGCCGATCCGAACGACGCCCTGCATGCGCCCGACGGGCAGGGCGAGGCTGTAAACGACGTTGGCCAGGAGATAGAGTCCGGTCACAGCCAGCGTTCCCAGGAGAAGGGCCCGGGGCAGGGTCCGTCGCGGGTCCCGGACCTCCTCCGCGGTGCAGTTCACCGAATACCAGCCGTCGTAGGTCCACAGCACGGCCAGGAGCGCGGCCCCGAAATGGGGCAGGGAGGGGAGAGGCCCGCGGGGGAGGAAGGGCCGGAGGTTGGGTCCGCCGGATCCGGCTCCGATGACGAGTCCGAGAACGATGAAGGCCGCGAGCGCCGCGATCCGGAGAATCACCATCCCGTTTTGGAACCGGGCGCCACTCTGGATGCCGAAGTAATTCAGCGCGGAGAGGGCGGCGATGGCGCCGACGGCAACGAGATGGCCGGCCGAGAGGGACAAGGAGATCGGACCGGCGGATCCGGCAAAGATCGGCCGCGATAACGACAGCGAGGGGACGAGGGCTCCGAAATATTCGGCGAAGCCCATGGCCAGAGCGGCCACGCCCGCGCTGCCGATGATCCAGAAGAAAGTCCATCCGTAGAGGAAGGCGGCGCCGTCGCCGTACGCTTGACGAAGGTATACGTAAGGTCCGCCGGAGCCGGGGAAGAGCGTCCCCAGCTCGGCGTACGTCATCGCCCCGAAGACGGTCAGTCCGCCGCCGATGATCCAGATGAGCCAGATCAGAAACGGCGAAGGCAGGTCCCTCGCGATAAGGCCCGTAGTCAGAAAGATGCCTGAACCGAAGACCGAGCCGATGACGAGATAGACCGAATCGGTCAGATTTAATCGTCTTGCGAGCTCGGTCATCGGACTACCTTCGTTTCCTTATCAGTATAAGTTATTGATATTAATGTATATACACGATTGTTTAAAGTCTCTCTAAAAGGAGAACATTATAGGCCAAGGCTTTTTTGAGTTCAACTCGTAGTTTACATTTTTTCTTATTCTTTGGAAACTGGAAATCAGCCATTCAATATATATGCTGACCCCCCGATAGCCTTAATAGTTGAAGTCGTTTCTAATAACGCCCATGGAACTAACATGCAGTTTATAGCCCGCGGCGACCTTTCTCAAAGTCCTAATCTTTATCGTTTCTATAATTGCTCAATTGGCTGAAATCGTGTCAATGATTTGCGTCCTTTGGAATTGTCGGTTGTCTTTCTCACTTCGAATCAGCAGGCGAAAGGTCTATTGGAAACATAACACGATTGAATTCTATTTCTTGTCCCCATCCAAACTTCCACACGGCAAACCTGGCCTCCAGGATCTGAAATAGGCTGATCAGGATCGAGATCACATGTGAAAAAAATCGGACCAAGGGCCGGCCCACTGTCACAATTTTATCTTATTGATATCATTATATTTATGATATTGTCGGCCGGCCGACAATTACGTTTCTTAAAAGACTTGATTTTAATTTGGGGACTGAGTATCTTATCATCTTAGCCTAATACCCGAAACATCGGCATGTCCGGAAAGGAGACGCACGTGATCGTCGCCGTTACGAACCAGAAGGGCGGGGTAGGGAAGACCACGACCGCGGTCAACGTCGCCGCAGGCCTGGCCTTCTCCGGCTGCCGCGTTTTGTTGATCGATACCGATTCGCAGGGCCACAGCACGAAATCCATCGTCCGTGACCCCGAGAAGGTCGACAAGTCGCTCTATGACGTTCTCATGCATCCGGAGCTCAAGCTGGCAAGCATCACGGTCGCGTCCGCCGTCCCGGGCCTCGAGGTTGCGATCTCGCGCATCTCCATGGCCAAACTCGAAGCCTCGCTTCTCGGCCAGATCGACGGCCATTTCCGACTCAAGGACATCCTGGAGCCCGTCCGCGAGAAATATGACTACATCCTCATCGATACCCCTCCGACCCTGGGACTCATCACCCTGAACTCTCTGGTGGCCGCGACCCATCTCCTGATTCCCATCCAATCCTCTTACCTGTGCCTGGAGGGGACGGATGACCTGCTCGAAACCATCGAGAAGGTGAGGAGGGTGGCCAATCCCGGCCTTCAGATTCTGGGGATCCTGATCACCCTCCATGATAGCCGGACCAATATCGCCCGGGACGTCGTCGAGCGCATCCAGCGCGTTTTCGGCGACAAGGTCTTCCATACGTATATCTCGAAAAGCGTCAAACTCGAGGAATGTCCCGCCTACAAGGAGTCGGTTTTCACCTATGCCGGAAACTCGGTCGGGGCCTTTCAATACAAAAAAGTGGCCGAGGAGATAATGGAACGTGCAAAAAAATAAGCGCACCGGTCTTCCGGAATCCCTGGGCATGCGTCATGACACGCATTTCGTGGATTTCATCAGCAAGAAGGGGGCCGCACCCCTGGTCCGGCTGATCACGCTCGACCGGATCGAACCCAATCCTCGCCAGGCCCGCAGCGAACTCGGCAATATCGAGGAGCTCATGAGCTCGATCAAGGCCAGGGGGGTCCTGGAGCCTATCCTTGTCCGCCCGCGGGCCGACAAATACGAGATCATCGCCGGAGAGCGCCGCTTCGTAGCCTCGAAAAACGCCGGGCTGAAGGAGATTCCGTGCATCGAGATGGCCGTCAACGACAGCGAGGCCATGGAGATCTCGCTCATCGAGAACCTCCAACGCAAGGACCTCGACATCTTCGAGGAAGCCGACGGCCTCAAGGCCTTGATGGAGATCTACGACTACAGCCACATCCAGATTTCGGATAAGATCGGAAAGGCCCGTTCGACGGTCACCGAGATCATCAACATCAGCAAGATCCCGGCGGGGCCGCTCCGGAAACTGTGTCAGGTTCACCAAATCGACAAGAACCGGAGCCTCTTGATCGAAATTTCAAAGTTGAAGACTGATGAGGAGATGCGCAAGCTGATCGAGAGCATCGGGGAGCGCCATCTCAAACGCGAGGACACCCGCGATCTTTCCAAACTCCTCAAGGGGAAGGAATCCGAGGCCCGTAAGCCCAAGCATTATATTTTCAACTATAGCCCCAAAGAGGACCGGACCTACAGCCTGAAGATCGAGTTCAAAAAGGAGAGCGTCAGCCGCTCGGAGGTCATCCGCGTCCTGGAGGAGCTTCTGGCCAAGCTCAAGCAGCATTCCTGATTTTCTTTCTAAGAACGTTCCATCCCGAAGCGATGTGAAAGCATCGGTCATATCCGCCTGACAAAGATCTCATGATGGAGCGGCGGCGCATCTGGAAGCGCATTTTGGCCCGATCCCACGGATATTCAAAGGAAAGGCCCGCCGGATTCTGGCCTCCAGCTTTTGCCCCTTTTATTAGTTTACATAATAACTGTTATGCGACTCATAATGCCAAGAATTATTAATTCATTTATTATCAATATGATACATGCCCTATAAAATTGTGGATATCTCCCAAGACAACAAATTGGGCACTTGTGGAAATCCGATGCTAGATCTGGGGCTTATTTCTTCAGATACGGTCGCGTCTTCGCCTCGTCGCCGCCGAGATCGACGTACTTCCTGAAGCATTCCGCCGCCGCTTCCGATTCGCCGCGCTTCGCCCGCAGCTTACCGAGCTCGAAGTACGCTTCCACATTTTGGGGCGCGAGCTTGAGGACAAGAGCGAGACAATCGATCGCCTGCTCCCCTCGTCCCGAATCGGCATAGAGCTTGGCGAGGTTCATGTAAGCCGGCACCGAAATGGGATTGACGCGGACCTTGACGTGGACATCCAGGACGCCGCCCTTCGCTTCCTCCGCCGCTTCGCGTGAGGCGAGCAACGACGCGGCCGAGGATTCCAAGGAGATGGCTTCCCGCCAGGAGCCCTCGGCCCCGCTCGTATCACCGGCGCCGAATTGGGCGCAGCCGAGATTGTAGCGCGCCTCGGGATCCCGGATGTCGAGGTCTGCGGCCTTCCGATAGAGCCGGACCGCGCTACCGTAATCGCCCGATCGGAAGAGCGCGTTACCCGCCAGATCCCAGGCGTCCCGGAAATCGGGATCTAGTCGAATAGCGTTCCACGCATGGCGTAAGCACTCGCCGCGGACGTTCCGGGTATTGTAGAGCTGAGCCAGGTTGTATTCGAGCGAAGGAGACAAGGCATACACCTCAAGGAATTTTTCGAGAAAATAAATGGCGGAGTCGGACTCGCCCGCCCGGATGAGATCCATGGACGCGAAATTGACTTGGATGGCCAGGTCCTTGGGATCCTGATAAAAAGAATAACGATATATCGTTTTGTTCAGACTCGCAAACTCAAACTCGAATTTCAGCGCCCCCGATCCCGGGGCCGGCGTCTTCAGGCTCAGGGCCGCATCGAGAAGCACCTTGGCCTGAAAATCGGTCGGATGGATTCTGATGAGTGTTGCCAGGACCCCCGCGGCCTGGCCGTGCCGATCGCTTTCGATGAGTCCGATGGCGAAATTCCTTAGGGTCCAAGCTTCAAATGGCTCTGCATCGGCGGCTGCTGAAAAAAGAGCCAAGGCATCTTCCCGCTGATCTAATCCCCGCAAGGCCAGCGCTTCCAGGGTCAGGAGCTCGACGCCATCTTTGAGGATGGGATCCCGCGTTTCCGTCGTCCGCTTGAGAGCTTCCCCGAAATCTCCGGCTCGAAACGCACGCCTAACGAGCTGAACGCGGCAGGCGGTGGCATCGTATCCGAGCTTGTGTGCCTCCCGGAACCTTGCATCCGCCTCCTCGCCCGCTCCGCGGTTCCCGGCGACCGCGCCCAGCACGAAGCTCGGAATCCCCCCGTTCGGGGATTTCTTCACGACCCGCCCGATGCTCGTCGATTCCAGCCGGTCCTTGATGTCCTCCTTGAACGCGTTCAGATATCCCCGGGCGAGCGCCTGCGCGCCTTCGATGTCCCCTTTGTCGAAGAGCAGGCCCGCGACCAACGTCCAGCCGTCCTCGTTCTTGGGGTAGCGCTCCCGCTCCTTCGACAACTCGCCCAGCGCCTGTTCGATCTGGCCGAGCCGGTAGAAAACATAGCCCTTCAGGGCGCGCACGCCTTTCACATCGGGATCGTCGGCGAGAGCCCGGTTGAGAAAACGGAGCGCGTCCTCGTAGGCGGCGATGTCGAGCGCCATCCGGGCCTGCTTGAGCGGACTCTCCGCGGCCCCAAAGGCCCCCTCTCCCCCGACGGCCAGCGCGGCGAGGACCGCCAGAGAGGCCGTTACGAGGCATCGCCGGGATTTCCTCATGGCTCTATCATAGGGAATCGCGTCCCGAAAATCCAATGCGCAGCCGCGCGACAGCGGAACGGGCCAAGGGGAGGTATGGATGCGGCCGAAAAAACGGCGCGGGGCGGATCCTCTCCGCCCCGCGCCCGGGAAAGTACGGTCAGTTGCCTTCGACGATCATCACCTTGGTCCATACCATATACTTCGCCGGGATCCGATCGATGCCGCGCGACGAGGCGTTCGGGTCGAGTCCCATGCCGGACGTGCTCGTTTCGTTGGTGATGTTAGCCCGCTCTCCCTTGGTTCGGGCGATCGCCTTGCGCTGCTCTTCAGTGGGACCGCCCCATTCTAAGCCGAGCGACAGCGGTTCCCCCGGCCCGACGCCCAGCCCGGGCAGCGCCGGATGGACGCGCTTGAGCGGGATCATGAGCTCGAAGACGAGGGATTTCTTTTCGGTGGCGTACTTGAACATGGCCGGCGGGCCGGCGACCCCGGCCGGGACCGGCACCGTTTCGCCCTTCTTGTTGACGACCTCGGTGAAGTAATAATTGTAGAATGGCGTGGCTCGCATCTTGTCCTTCTGTTCATCCGATACCGGGCCCTGTTTCTCGAGCAGGGCGATGGACTCGTTGGCCGTAATCCGCTTGCGCCGGAACAGGATGCCGTAGTCCTTGGATTCCTGGCCTGTGGGGTCGATGAAAACCGTGAGCCCGAGCTCCTCGATCGTGCTCCGGAGCTTGGCGTCGCCGATGATGAACAGGAGATAGAGGTTGTTCCCGTCATTGCGGAGGGCGTACTGCACACCGCCCTTCTCCGCCGCGGAAAGCGCCACGCCCTCCCAGTCCTTGCTCGCCCCGTCGATCTTGGGGGGCTGGGCCGCCCAGACGCTGCGGACCGTCGTGTCCTGGGCGATCAGGATGGGGGCCGCGGCCGCGAGGGCTAGAACACCGATCAGAACGATATCCAGCTTTTTCATGATGACCTCACTTCGCGAAAAACACGGACATAACGTTTCAAGTATGAAGGATATCGCCGATAAAATCAACGGAACGCCGGGCGAAGCTGCGCGCGGCGCTCGTTCTTCCCGCCCAAAAAAAAGGGGGCGCGAAGGCGCCCCCTAAAATTCCCCGATCGTTTACAGGCCCTTGCTCATCGCGTTGAGGAAGTCCTGGTTCGTCTTGGTCTTGCCCAGCTTGTCGATGAGAAGCTCCATGGCCTCGACCTCGCCGAGCTGGCTGAGGACCTTCCGCAGGATCCAGATCCGGTTCAAGTCGGTCTCTTCGATCAGCAGCTCCTCCTTGCGGGTCGCGGAGCGGTTGATGTCGATGGCCGGGAAAGTCCGCTTGTCCACGAGCCGGCGGTCGAGGTTGATCTCCATGTTGCCCGTTCCCTTGAACTCCTCGAAGATGACCTCGTCCATCCGGCTGCCGGTGTCGATCAAGGCCGTGGCGATGATCGTCAGGCTGCCGCCCTCCTCGACCTTCCGGGCCGAGCCGAAGAACTTCTTGGGCTTGTTCAGGGCGTTGGCGTCGATGCCGCCCGACAGGACCTTGCCCGAGGGCGGGATGATGGCGTTGTGGGCCCGCGCCAGGCGGGTGATGCTGTCGAGGAGGATCACGACGTCGCGCTTGATCTCAACCAGGCGCTTGGCCTTCTCGAGGGCGATGTTGGCCACCTGGGCGTTGCGGGCGGGGGGCTCGTCGAACGTCGAGGCCACGACCTCGCCGTTCACGCTCCGCTGGAAGTCCGTGACTTCCTCGGGCCGCTCGGCCACGAGCAGGACGATGAGGAAGATCTCGGGGTGGTTCTTCTCGATCGATTTGGCGATCGTCTTGAGGAGGGTCGTCTTCCCCGCGCGCGGCGGCGACACGATCAGCCCGCGCTGGCCCTTGCCAATGGGCGTCATGAGCTCCATGATCCGGGCGTTGAGGTTCTTGGGGTTGCCGTCCTGGAGCTTGATCATCTCGTAGGGGTAGAGCGGAGTGAGCTTTTCGAAGTGGACGTTCCGCCGCTGGTCGATGATGACGTCGGGCTCCATGAAGTTGATGGCCTCGATCTTGATCAGGGCGAAATACTTCTCCCCGTTCTTGGGCGGCCGGACGATGCCCGAGATCGTGTCGCCCGTCCGGAGCTGGAACTTCCGGATCTGCGAGGGCGAGACGTAGATATCGTCCTGGCTGGGCAGGTAGCTGAAATCGGGCGCCCGCAGGAACCCGAATCCGTCCTCCAGGCATTCCAGAACGCCTTCGGAAAACAGGAGCCCCTGCTTCTTGGCCTGGGCCTCCAGGATCTTGAAGATCAGGTCATGCCGGTCTTCTTTATCGATCTCCGCCTCGGGGATGCCGGCCAGGGGGGCGATCTTGAGGAGGTCCTTCGTGTCCCTGGCCTCGAGCTCGATCAGGCTGTACTCTTTGTACTCTTTGATCTCTTTCAGGTCCTTGACGTCCTTGGCCTCTTTCACGTCCTTGGGAGTTGTGTCTTTCGTCATGGTTCACCTCTTGGGATATCGCTCAATGCGTTAACGGGGGTTCCGTGGGATTGTCCCCCTCCTCCCCTTCCCGGCCCGGCAGGGCGCCTTCGGCCGGGGGGGCGACCTTCTTGGTCCGCGGGGTCTTCTTGGCGGGGAGGTCGCGGGTCAGGACGATCTTCAGGACATCGTCCATGTTCTCGACCAGGTGGATCTTCATGTCCTGGCTCAGGTTCTTGGGAAGGTCCTTCAGGTCGGCCTTGTTGTCGAGGGGCAGGACGGCCTCGCGGATGCCTTCGCGGTGGGCGGCGAGGAGCTTCTCCTTGATGCCGCCGACCGGCAGGACCCTGCCCCGGAGAGTGATCTCGCCGCTCATGACCACCTTCTTGCTGACCGGGATCTCGGTCAGGAGGGACAGGATGGCGATGGCGATCGTGATCCCGGCCGAGGGCCCTTCCTTGGGTGTCGCGCCCTCGGGCACGTGGATGTGGATGTCGAAGTTCCGGGTGACGTCCTTGGCGATGTTCATCTCGAACACCTTGCCCCGGACGTAGCTGAAGGCCGCCTGGGCGGATTCCTGCATGATCTCGCCCAGCTGGCCGGTCAGGGTGAAGTTGCCCTTGCCGTGGACCTTGGTCGCCTCGAACGTCAGGAGCTCACCGCCGTACTCGGTCCAGGCCATGCCGAGGGCCACCCCGATCTCGTCCTCGCGGTCGAGGGCCGACCGCCGGAACCTGGGCACGCCGAGGAAGTTCTCGAGGTTCTTGAGCGTGACCTTGTCCTTGTAGTCCTTGCCCTTGGCCACGACCTTCTTGACGACCTTGCGGCAGATCTTCGTGATCTCGCGTTCGAGATTCCGGACGCCGGCCTCGCGGGTGTAGTCGTCGATGAGCTTGAGAACGGCCTTGTCCGAGATCTCGAGGTTGCGCTCGCTGAGCCCATGGGCCGCCCTCTGCTTCGGCCAGAGGAACTGGCGGGCGATCTCGAGCTTCTCGGCCTCGGTGTAGCCGGGGATCTGGATGATTTCCATCCTATCGACGAGAGGCCGCGGGATGGCGTCGAGCATGTTGGCCGTCACCACGAACATGACCTGGGACAGGTCGTAGTCGGTATCGATATAATGGTCGAGGAACGCGCTGTTCTGCTCGGGGTCCAGGACCTCCATCAGGGCCGAGGCGGGGTCGCCCCGGAAGTCCATGCTCATCTTGTCGACCTCGTCCAGGAGGAAGACCGGGTTCCTCGTCCCCGCCCGCTTGATCATCTGGATGATGCGGCCGGGATAGGCGCCGATGTAGGTCCGGCGGTGGCCGCGGATCTCGGCCTCGTCCCGGACGCCCCCGAGCGACAGGCGGACGAACTTCCGGCCCGTAGCCCGGGCGATCGACTTGCCGAGCGAGCTCTTGCCCACGCCCGGGGGCCCGATGAGCCCCAGGATCACGCCCTTCGGGTTCTTGACCAGCTGTCGGATGGACAGGTACTCCAGGATGCGCTCCTTGACCTTGTCCAGCCCGTAGTGGTCCTCGTTGAGGATGCGCTCGGCTTCCTTGAGGTCCCGTTTTTCACGGGACTTATGGGTCCAGGGCAGGGCGATGAGCCAGTCGAGATAATTCCGGCAGACCGTGGCCTCGGCCGACATCGGGGGCATGGTCTCGAGCCGCTCGATCTCCTTGCGGGACTTGTCCTCGGCGTCGGGCGGCATCTTGGCCGCGGCCACCTTCTTCTTCAGCTCCTCGATTTCGTTGGCCTGCTCGTCCTTCTTCCCCCCCGGCGCGCCTCCCGGGGTGAAGATGTTCGGCCCGCCGGGCTGGCCGAACGGGCCCTTCCGGCGGTTGAGCGGCTTGCCGTCCTTGCCGCGGGCGTTGACCTGGATCTTGTAGACCTCGCTCTCCAGGAGAAAATTGAGGCGCCGGATGCGCTCCTGGCTGTTGATGGTCTCGAGCAGGTTCTGCTTCTCGTCGAGGGGCAGGTAGAGGTGCGAGGAGATGATGTCGGCGATCCGGTCGGGCGAATGGTCGCGCAGGGCCGGGATGATCGACTGGAAGTTCGTGTTCTGGCTGAGCTTGAGGTATTCCTCGAAGAGGGCCAGGGCCCGCTTCATCTCCTCCTGGATCTCCTTGCCGGTGTCCTCGTAGACCCGGATCTCCTTGGCCAGAACCTGGTAGAAGGGGTACGAGCTCAGAAACTCCAAAATCCGGGCCCGCCGCTTCCCTTCGACGATGACCCGGACGTTTTTATCGTCGACGGGGACGGTCCGGATGATCTTGGCCGTGACGCCCAGGGAGTAGATGTCCTTGGGGCCGGGGTTGTCGAGGCTGGCATCCATCTGGGCCGCGAGGATGATCAGCTTGTCGGTCTCCGACGCCTTCTCCAGAGCCTGGATCGAGGAGGCCCGGCCGATGATGAACGGCACGAGGGTGGCCGGAAAGACTACGAGCTCCCGGAGCGGGATCAGGGGGATGTTTTTCAGGATTTCGGCCTGTTCGCCGGAATGTTCCATGGTTAGACTCCGATGACCTGTTTGATCCGGTCGAAGCTCAGCTCGTTCTCGTCAACCATGCGCTTCGTAATCCGGATCTTGGTCGTCTTCTTCGAGGACGGGAGGTAGAACATGATGTCGAGCATGAGGTCCTCGATGATCGTCCGCAGGCCCCGCGCGCCGAGCTTGCGCTCCACCGACTTCAGGGCGATGGCCAGCAGGGCGTCGTCGGTGAACTCGAGCTCCACGCCCTCCATCTCGAAGAGCTTCTGGTACTGCTTGATGATGGCGTTCTTGGGTTTCGTCAGGATGGCCACGAGATCGGTCAAGGCCAGGTCGGTGAACGTGGCCACGACCGGGATCCGGCCGACGAGCTCGGGGATCAGTCCGTACTTGATCAGGTCCTGCGGGATGAGCTTGGCCAGGAGCTCGGTCGAGGCGTCGGGTCGGACGAGGCGGGACTCCGACTTGAAGCCGACGACCGCCTTCCCCAGGCGCTGGGCGATGATCTTGTCGAGCCCGACGAAGGCCCCGCCGCAGACGAACAGGATGTCGGTCGTGTCGACGGGGATGAACTCCTGGTAAGGGTGCTTCCGGCCGCCCTGGGGCGGGATGTTGGCCACGGTCCCCTCGATGATCTTGAGGAGGGCCTGCTGGACACCCTCGCCCGAGACGTCCCGGGTGATCGAGGGACTGTCGCTCTTGCGGCTGATCTTGTCGATCTCGTCGATGTAGATGATGCCCTTCTGGGCCTTGGAGATGTTGCCCTTGGCCGCCTGGTAGAGTTTCAGGACGACGTTCTCGACGTCCTCGCCGACGTAACCGGCCTCGGTCAGGGTCGTGGCGTCGGCGATGGCGAAGGGCACGGCCAGGATCTTGGCCAGGATCTGGGCCATCAACGTTTTTCCCGTGCCGGTCGGGCCGATCAGAAGGATGTTGCTCTTGGCGATCTCGACGTCCCCGCCCGCCCGAGGGCGGTGGACCCGCTTGTAGTGGTTGTAGACCGCCACGCCGATCTTCTTCTTGGCCTTCTCCTGGCCGATGATGTGTTCGTCCAGGGCCCGCTTGATGTCCCCGGGCGTGGGAAACGCGGCCGGACCCGCCTTCTCGTCGTCCTTCGCCGCGAAGGTCTGGAGCAGGCCGTGGGCCGTGTCGATGCAGGTGTCGCAGATGAAAATCCCGCCGGGCCCGGCGATGAGCTTGCGGACCTGGGTCTGGTTCCGGCCGCAGAAGCTGCACTTCACCATCGGCTCCTTCGGATGCGCGGTGTCTTCGCTCATCGGTGTCGTTCTCTCTCCAATGGAAACTCCGAAACGCGCTGCGGAAACGGGGCGGGCCTACTTCTTCGCCGCGGGCCGGCTCGTCAGGATCTGGTCGATCAGGCCGTACTCCTTGGCCTGGGCCGCGGTCATGATGAAGTCCCGCTCGATATCGGTCTGGATCCGGGTCTTGATCTGGCGCGTGTGCTTGACCAGGATCTGGTACAGGTTCTCCCGGATCCGGAGGATTTCCTTGGCCTGGATCGCGATGTCCGAAGCCTGGCCCTGGTAGCCGCCGGACGGCTGGTGCAGGACGATGCGGGCATTGGGCAGCGAGATGCGCTTGCCCGCCGTGCCCGCGGCCAGCAGGACGGCGGCCATGCTGGCCGCCTGACCCACGCAGATCGGGGAAATGTCGTTGGCCACGAACTGCATCGTGTCGTAGATCGCGAGCCCGGCGGTGATGCTGCCTCCGGGCGAATTGATGTACAGCGAGATCTCCTTCTCGGGATTCTCGGCCTCCAGGTACAGAAGCTGGGCGATGACGAGATTGGCCAGGTCGTCGGTGATCTCGCTCCCGATGAAGATGATGCCGTCCCGCAGAAGGCGCGAATAAATGTCGTACGCGCGCTCCGAGCGGCCGTCTTGTTCAACGACGAAAGGGATGAGGGTCATGAGAATCGCGTGGGATTATTCTATTATAGCCTGGCCGACCAGAAAGTCAACGGTCTTGCGGACGAGCAGCGTGCTCCGGAGGTCGTCCCGCCGGCCTTCCGCGGCGAAGGACTCCCGGGCCCGGGCCAGGGGAATGCCGTTGGCCTGGGCGAGGCGTCCGATCTCCTGGTCGAGGTCCTCCTCCGTGACCAGGATCCCCTCCGCATCCGCGATCCGGCGCAGGACCAGGTGGCGTTTGAGGTTCGATTCGGCCTGGGCGCGGGCCGATCCCCGGAGCGTCTCCAGGAGCTGCGGGGTGACGGCGTTGGCCGGGGCCGACTGGAGCATGTTCTTGAGAACGGCCTCGACCTCCTCGTCGACAACGCTTTTGGGGAGCTCGAACACGGCCCGGTCGACGATCGTCCGCAGGATCTCGTCGGCGGTTTCGCGGCGGGCGGCCTGGTCGCGCGCGGTTTGGATCTCCCGGCGGATCTTGTCCCGGACCGCGGCCAGGGTGTCGAACTCGCCGAGCGTCTTGGCGAAATCGTCGTTCGCCTCGGGCAGCCTCTTCTCCTTGATCGATACGACCTTGAGCCGGTATTCGATCTCCTTCCCGGCCAGTTTCTTGTTCTTGTGGTCGGCCGGATAGGCGTGGCGGAACGATTTCTCCTCGGCGGGGACCAGGCCGAGGAGATTGGCGTTGAGGACGGGGTCGTTCCCTTCGTGGCCCGCCAGGACGACCACCTTCTCGGCGGGCATGAGCCGCCTGGTCTTCAGGTCCTTGCCCTGGAGCTCGACCACGGCGTAGTCGCCCGAGGCGACGCCCCGGCCTTCGACCGGAACGTATTCGACCGCCTTTTCGCGCAGCTCGTCGACCGTCCGGGAGACGTCTTCGTCGGTGACGGCGGCCTCGATCTTCTTGGCTTGGACCTTCTTGTAGGACGGCAGCTCGAACTCCGGCCAGACCTCGATCACAGCTTTGAACCGGAGAGGCTGACCCTCCTCGTACGAAACGTCCTCGACGACGGGGACGCCCACGGGCCGGATGGCCTTCGCCTCGAGGATTTCCTCGAGGACTCGGGGGATGAGCTCGTCCGCCACGGACCGCTGGATGTCCGGGGCGAACATCCGGCGGACCACATCCTTGGGGGCCTTCCCCGGGCGGAAGCCCTTGAGGCGGGCCCTCTGACTGTACTCCTCGAGGATGCGGTCGTATTCCCGGGCGGTGGCCTCGGCCCCGACTTCGGCTTCGACCGCTTTCCGGGTCGGGCCCAGGTCCTTCACGCTGCTTTGGAAGTGTTCATGTGTCTCGCTCATGAATTGTCCTTAATTGTCCTTTGCAAATTCCGGGACCGTGGATCGTCGCCGAATCCGGCTCCCGCCCGGGCGGCAGCCCAGATCGAGAGGATGGGCAGAGCGGGAGTCGAACCCGCACTCCCTCATCAGGAACTAGGTCCTAAGCCTAGCGCGTCTGCCATTCCGCCATCTGCCCTCGACGACCACCCACGCCCCCGCCGGCCGTCCTCCGGACGGCCCGGAACGCGGAGATTCCCGTCCTCTGGCCGAGGGCGTTTGGGAAGCGGTCCCGGATTGTCCTTCTCCCCGAACGGGATTCCCTTGGCTGGGAGGGCCTTTCTCTATGGAAGAATAAACGGAAAATACGGTTGTGATGATAGGCAAAAATAAGGATATTTCTTATAACATATGTCCGGGCGGTTTGTCAATTTTTTCGCCTGAAAAAAAGGGGCTCTCCCCCGTTACTTGCCTATTACTTGCTATTATTTTGCTATGACTTTGTTATTACTTTATCAGGGCCTGGAGCTGCTTGGCCTTGGCCGCGTCGAGCGCCTGGAGCTTCTTGACGACGTCGCGGGCGCTGTAGCTGTCCCGGAGGTTCAGGTAGCAGATCCCGAGGTTGTACCAGGCGTTGACGTTGTCGGGCTGCAGTTCGACGGTCTTCTTCAGCGG
>CABEBD010000160.1_pt1 | contig 29828 bp, 19 predicted proteins | sample 3132501 | NCBI WGS metagenome assembly CABEBD01 (sample SAMEA5534344, study PRJEB31848) | metagenome | biome: tundra; feature: field; material: soil | place: USA | collected 2013-05 | depth 0.45 m | reverse complement strand
GCCGCCCCCCCGGCCAAAGACGAACATCGAGGACGCGCTCAAGGTCCCCAGGACGGCGCATTCCCTGCCCGGCCCTTTTCCGGGCAAGGTCGTCGAGGTCAACGATCCCAAGGCCATGCCGGACGGAAAGCCGGACGCCAAGGTCATCGGGACGATGTTCGAAAAAGGACTGGCCCGGCTCACGGACAAGACCCTCCAGGCGAGCTTCGGCCTGTTCTTCGCCAAGAACGACGTGGTCGGCCTCAAGGTCAACCCCGTCGGGCCGGGATTGATCAGCACCCGGCTCGAACTCGTAGACGCGGTCATCGCCTGGCTCGAGGCCGGCGGGCTGCCCCGGAAGAACATCGTCATCTGGGACCGCTTCGACTACATGCTCAAGGACGCGGGCTTCACGCCGGAGCGCTATCCGGGCGTCGGTATCGAAGGGCTCCAGACCATGGACGAGGACGCCCAGGAGGGCAAGACTCAGGACAACAGCCGCTGGCTGGCCAAGGACGGGACCCACGTCAGCGCGCCCAACTTCGATCAAAGCGTTTTTTACTGGGCCGACGTCGAAGGCCCAAAGGACCTGGGCTACCTCAACCAGCACGTTTTCAACGGCAGACACTCCTATTTCGGAAAGCTCCTGACCCAGAGGCTGACCAAGATCGTCAATATCCCGGTCTTCAAGAACACGGGGAACGCGATCTCCATGGCCACGAAGAACATCGGCTACGGCGCGGTCTGCAACACCAACCGGCTCCACGCGCTCCTCTCCCTCGACGTCTGCGTCGAGGTCCCGGCGTTTCCCGTCATCCGCGACAAAATGGTCCTTAACATCACCGACGCCCTGCGTGCCCAGTACGACGGCGGGCCGGCCGAAAACGCGAAGTTCGCCTACCTTCACAATTCGCTGTTCTTCGCTACCGACCCCTTCGCCCTGGACATGGTCTGCCACAACCTCCTCGTCGAGAAAAGAAAGAGCATGAAGGTCGCCGTCAACGAGAACCCGCGCTTCACCGAATACCTGAGATACGCGGAACGCCTCGGGCTCGGCGCCGTCAGCGCCCCGAAGCTCAGCCATATCAAGATCTGAGAGGCGGATGAGATCGCCGGGCCGCACGATTATCCTGTCCGCCTTGGCTATCTGGGGCTTCGCCGCGGCGGCCTGGGCCGCCGAGCTCGTCCTCCCCGGCGACGGTTTTTTCTCCGGCTGGCTGAGATCGGGCAAGCCTCAGACCTTCATCAAGGCCGATCTCTTCAACCACATCGACGGCGGAGCCGAATTGTTCCTCGAGTTCGGCTTCGAGCAGGTTACGGTCCAGCGCTATGCCAAAGGAAGAGCGGAAATCGTCCTGGAAGCCTATGAAATGGAGAGCCCGGACGCCGCTCTCGGCATCTACCTGATGAAGTGCGGGACCGAAACTCCCCAGCCCGGGGTCCCGGCCCGGAATTCCAGCGAGGCCGCCCAGTTCACGATCCTCAAGGGGAAGGACTTCGTCCTGATCAACAATCCCGAAGGGGACAAGGGCCTGGTTCCGGCCATGACCGCACTGGCCGCGGCCTTCCTGGCCCGGATTCCCGCCCTTCCGCCCGATCTCCGCCTTTGGGATTCGCTCCCCAAGAAAAAGCGGATCGCGGGTTCGGAGCGCCTTCTCCGCGGGCCGATCGGCCTCCAGCCGTATTACACGTTCGGAGACGGGGACATCCTCGGGATGGGCGGAAAGATCTTCGGCGCCTTGGCCAACTACGATGAAGGCGGGGGACAGGCGTCAACCCGCCTTTCGGTCGTCTATCCCGGAGCCGCCGAGGCGCGGAATGTCTTTCTCGGCCTTCGGGCGAATCTCGACCCGTATTTGAAGATTTTGGACGGCCGGGATACGGCGTTCAGCTTCGTGGATTTCCGGGAGCGCTACGGCCTCGTCCGCCTGACGGGAGCGAAGATCGAAATCGCGTTCCACCTGCCGGTCCGCCCGCAGCTCTGAATCAAGTTTTGCAGGCTTCGGCCGGTGTGGACGGAGTCGCTTTCTTTTTGATCGACCGGAACATTACCACAGAGGTATATAGGATGACGACGACCACCACCCATCTTAGGATATCTAGGGGCAGTTTTTTGACGATGAAGGCCGCAATCAGGACCCCGACGATTCCCAAAGCGGTAAGCCCGAACGACGCCTTGGGATCGTAAGCGGAAGTCCTCACGAACCGGATGCTGCACCAGGGCATCAGCAGGGCGCAGGAGCCCATCATAATGGGGTAGGCGGCCAGAGGATTCATTCCCATCAAAGAGACAAGGGCCATGCACGGGGCATAGAGACCGATCCCGATGGTCTGGAGCGCGCCGAGGCAAAAGGTCACTCCGACAGCGACGATAAGTTTCCAGCCGACCAGCCCGAACGCGTCGCCGCCGCTGGGCATGATATTGAACATCCCGGCCAGCATGGCCACCACGACGAGGAGGAGGGCGCTCCCCAGCCCCAGCCGGATCTTGTTGACCGGCATCTTCGCCACGAACCCCGCGCCGAAGACCGCGCCGAGCGTGGCGGCGAACATCATCGAGATGAGTGTCGACGGGGCGACCTCTACGACGGTGATGAAAATCAGAGCCTCGGTGACCGTCGGCAGGCAATGGCCCGCGTTGAGGGTCCCGGGCATGACCCGGTCGTCCACGAGCTTCGTGAACTTGTAGAAGGACGTCGTCACGGCGAAGCTGCCGATCCCCAGCGTGTCCAGAAAATCCGCCAGGAAGCCGATGAACAGGAGCGGCGCCCAGGGGGCCGGGGACAGGTTTTTCCTCTTCTGATAGACGTCGCTCAGGAAGATCCAGCCGAACACGGCGGCCGAAACGCCGATGATCGCGAGCAGGAATATTTTCATGATGCACCCTTCAAGGAGAAAGAATGGAGATGAGGAGAAGAGCGGAATGTCGGCGGCCTCTTCATGCAGTCTATGTGATACCAGATAAGGGTCGGGGCGTCAACTTGGATAGGAACCCCTTCCGACGGGCGGCTCCGTACTATGCCTGGAGGCATAGGACGGAAAACCGCTCGTCGATACGGAACGGCGTTATCTACGAATCTCGTCCTGACTGGCGCCGGGGTTCGGCCCCGGCTCCCACCAAGCCCCCCAATCCGAATTGACCGGCCGGAGCGAGTTTGTTATATATGACGATGACATCCGATCCGGGATATCCGATCCAGGGGAGAGGCGCATGAACTTCAGCGGGAAAGTCGTCTTGATCACCGGCGGCGCGTCCGGCATGGGCGCGGCCACGGCGCGGGAATTCGCGAAGAAGGGGGCCCTGGTCGTCATCGTCGACCTCAACGCCGCCCTGGCGAGGGCGGTGGCCGCCGAAATCGGGGCGGGGGAGCCCGTCGTCGGCGACGTCGCCGATTCGGGGTTCTGCAACCGCGCCGTCGAGACGGCGCTGGCCCGCCACGGCCGGCTGGACGTTCTCGTCAATTGCGCCGGCGTGATCTTCCGGGCGGCCGCCGAGGCGACCTCGGATGCGGACTGGCGGCGGGTCATGGCCGTCAACGTCGACGGCGTGTTCTTCATGAGCCGGGCGGCCGTCGTTCCCATGAAGAGGCAGAAAAGCGGAGCAATCGTAAACTTCGGATCGATCTGGGGCGGCGTCGGAGCGGCCGGCGTCGTGGCGTACTGCGCGAGCAAGGGGGCCGTCCACAATCTCACCAGGGCCATGGCCCTGGATCACGTCAAGGAGGGCATCCGGATCAACGCCGTTTGTCCCGGCGAGGTCAACACGCCGATGTTGGCTTCGGGCCGCGCCGTCCCGCCGACGGCGGAGGACCTCCGGAAGCTCGGCGAAGCGGTGGTCCCGATGGGCCGCCTCGCGGACCCCGTCGAAATCGCCCGGGTCGTGGTCTTTCTGGCCTCGGACGAGGCCAGCTACATGACCGGGTCCATGGTCACGATCGACGCGGGCTACACCGCCCGGTAGGCGGGTCGCCCCCAAGAAGGACGGAGCCATGATCTACAAGAACCTGGGACGGTCGGGCCTGAAGGTATCGGCCTTCTGCCTGGGGACGGACAACTTCGCCAATCCCACCCCCGAGGACGAATGCGCCCGGATGATCGACGCCGCCCTGGACGGCGGCCTCAACTTTATCGACACGAGCGACAGCTACGTCAAAGGGGAGTGCGAGCGGATCATCGGCCGGGCGCTGGCGAAAAACAAGCGCCGGGACGAGGTCGTCCTCGCCACCAAGGTCTATTACCCCACCGGATCGGGGCCGAACGACCGGGGCGGATCGAGGCGCCACATCCTGAAGGCTTGCGAGGACTCGCTCCGGCGCCTCCAGACCGACCGCATCGACCTCTATCAAACCCACCGGCCCTCCTTCGACGTCCCGATCGAGGAGACCCTCGAAGCCATGAACGATCTTGTCCGCCAGGGAAAAGTGCTATATGTCGGCGGCACCACCTCGCCCGCCTGGAAGGTCATGGAAGCCATTCTGACGAGCGAGATGAGGGGGCTCGCCCGCTTTGTCTCCGAACAATCGCCCTACAATCTCCTCGACCGGCGGATCGAAAACGAGCTCGTCCCGATGTGCCGGGAGCACGGCCTGGGAATTCTCCCCTGGGGCGTCATGGGCATGGGCGTCCTCGCCGGACGATATCCGGACGGAAGGCAATACCCCCGAGATTCGCGGGCGGCCCTCCGGGGCGGCATCTACGCCGAGCGCGTGACGCCCAAAGGGGTCGAGGTCGGACGGTCGTTCTCCGAGATCGCCCGCGGCGCGGGCCTGTCGCCCGCCCAGCTCGCCGTCCTCTGGGTCAAGGATCAGCCCGGCATCACCGCCCCGATCATCGGGCCGCGGACGCTGGACCAGCTCCTCCATCTCCTGCCCGTCGCCGAAATGGCGCTCTCCGAGAGCGTGCGGAAGGCCTGCGACGAGCTCGTTCCGCCGGGCAGCGCCGCCGCCAATTTCCACAATTCCGCCCCCTGGATGAAGATGAAAATTCTTCCTTAATCCGTTCCCCTGGACGGTCGATTTGTGCTAAGATATCGCTTACTGATCAGGGCGGTCGCTTTCTAAGCCGGACCCCTTGCAGCCATGACAGAATCTTACCAAATTTATGCCCTCAAATATCGGCCCAAGACGTTTGAGGAGATGGTCGGCCAGAAGGCCGTCGTCCGGACCCTTCAGAACGCGATCAAGGCGAACCGCGTCGGCCAAGCCTACCTGTTCGCCGGCATGCGCGGCGTGGGCAAGACGACGGCCGCCCGCATCCTGGCGAAGGCGCTCAACTGCGTCAACGGTCCCACCCCCACCCCCTGCAATGTCTGCGAATCGTGCAAATCCATCCGCGAAGACCACTCGATCGACGTCCTCGAGATCGACGGCGCCTCCAACCGGGGCATCGAGGACGTCAAGACGCTCCGCGAGAGCGTGAAATACAAGCCGATCCAGAGCCGCTATAAGGTCGTCATCATCGACGAAGTCCATATGCTCTCCCGGGAGGCGTTCAACGCTCTGCTGAAGACCCTGGAGGAACCGCCGCCGGGGACGGTGTTCATCTTCGCCACGACCGAGCTCCACAAGGTCCCGGCGACCATCCTCTCCCGTTGCCAGGTTTTCGAATTCAAGAAGGCCTCGCCCCGGGACATCGTCAACCACCTCAACGATATCGCCACACAGGAAAAATTGAAGATCTCCCCGGGGGGACTGGCCTTGATCGCCGAAGCGTCCGAAGGGAGCCTCCGGGATTCGCTGAGCCTCCTCGACCAGGCCGTGGCCTTCTGCGGCGAGATCATCGAGGATGTTGAGCTCAAGGAGATCCTGGGCGCGGTCAACCGCGACCTCCTCTTTGAGTTCTCTACGGCCGTCCTCGAGGAGAAGCCCGACCGGATCTTCGCCCTGACCGCGAAGGTCCTCGAGGCCGGCCATGATCTCCGGATCTTCATGAAGGAACTGATCCAGCATTTCCGCAATATTCTCGTCGTCAAGTCGGTGAAGCAGCCGGAAGACCTCATCGCCCTGCTCAGCCCCGAAGAGCTTGCCCGGTTGCGGGCCGAAGCGGACAAGGGAGGGGAGGACGACTTCCTGCGCTACCTCCAGGCCCTGCAGAACGCGGAGCCCGGGCTGCGCTTCTCTTCCCATCCTCAGATCCACTTCGAAACGACCCTCGTCAAGCTCTGCCATTACAGGAAGCTCGTTTCCCTGAAGGACATCCTCCAGAACCTCGAGGAGCCGAAAAAGGGCGGCCCGGGCGCCGGCCCGGCCGATTCGCGGCCGTCGAAGCCCGCCTGGACCCCGCCTGCGGCGCCCCGGAAGTCCGATCCGCCGGCCTCGCTCCGCGACAGTTTCCGGCCCAAGCCGCCCGTTCCCAACGGGGAGGACGCTCGGCCGTCGCCCGCGGGTCGATCGCCGCTTCCGCCCCCAGCCGCGGACGTTCCGCCGTCCGCCCGGAAGAAGTTCGAGGAGACGGCGCTCAAAGACCCGGGGGTCCGGTCGTTCATGGACAAGTTCAAGGCCCGGGTCATCACCATCGACGAATTGAAGGGGAAACCGGAGACCGAGGAGAATTGAGATGAAGGGTTTCGGCGATATGCAGAAGATGCTGAAGCAGGCCCAGGAGATGCAGGCCCGCCTTCAGAAGGAGCTGGCCGAGCTGCGGCTCGAAGGCTCGAGCGGCGGCGGCATGGTCACGGTCACCGTGGATGGGCAGAAGAACGTGCTCGCCCTCAAGCTCGACCCGGAAGTGGTCAACAAGGACGATCTCGACATGCTCCAGGACCTGATCGTCGCGGCGATCAACGACGCCGCGGCCAAGGTCGACGAGCACCTCGCCGGAAAGCTCGGCAGCCTGGGCGCGGGGATGAAGATTCCGGGCCTGTTCTGATGTTCGAATACGCGCAGCCCCTGAACCGCCTCATCGAGGAGCTCCGGAAGATCCCGAGCATCGGGGCCAAGACCGCCCAGCGTATCGCCTTCCACCTCCTCGGCACGCCCCGGGACGAGGCCGACGCCCTGGCGGAGGCCATCCGCGAGGTCAAGAACAGCCTGTTCTACTGCTCGGTCTGCAACAATATCACCCACGTCGACCCTTGCCGCTACTGCACGGACGCCGACCGCAACGACGACCAGATCTGCGTCGTCGAGGAGCCGTATAACATCTCGACGATCGAGAAGACGGGAGTCTTCCACGGCCGCTACCACGTCCTCCTCGGGACGCTGTCGCCTCTCAAGGGGATGGGGCCGGAAGACCTCAAGCTCGAGAAGCTGATCGTCCGGCTCGACCAGGGCCGGTTCCGGGAGATCATCCTTGCCACGAACCCGACGGCCGACGGGGAGACGACCGCCCATTTCCTGATCCGGGTCCTGAAGGCCTACCCCGTCAGGTTCACGCGCCTGGCCGTGGGCCTGCCGGTCGGCTCGGACCTCGATTTCGCCGACCAGGTCACGGTCAAAAAAGCCTTGGAAGGGAGAACGGAACTGAAGGACTGATCACGTTCGGACCCGGCCGCCGTACTCGCCCATGGATATCAGCCACGGGCGAGGGGCGAGCCGAAGGCTCGTCCCTTGACCGGTTTCATTTCGAAATATATTCGAATTGCCGAAGGGCAATGATAGGAGCAATCATATGAAGAAGGTTTTTAAAGCGATCGACGGAAACACGGCGGCGACCCATGTCGCCTACGCGTATTCCGAAGTGGCGGCCATCTACCCCATCACTCCCTCCTCGACGATGGGCGAGTTGGCCGACCAGTGGTCCGTCGACGGTCGGAAGAACATCTTCGGGCAGACCGTCGACGTGGTCGAACTCCAGTCCGAGGGCGGCGCGTCCGGCGCGGTCCACGGGGCCCTATCCGCCGGCGCGCTGACGACGACGTTCACCGCCTCCCAGGGTCTGATGCTGATGCTGCCCAACATGCACAAGATCGCGGGCGAGATGCTGCCCACGGTCTTCTACGTCTCCGCCCGGTCGCTGGCCTGCCAGTCGCTGTCGATCTTCGGCGACCATTCCGATGTCATGGCCGCCCGGAACACGGGCTTCGCCCTGATGGCCTCGGGCTCGGTCCAGGAGACCCAGGACTTGGCCATCGTCTCCCAGCTGGCCACCCTGCGGACATGCGTGCCGTTCCTCAACTTCTTCGACGGGTTCCGGACCTCGAGCGAGGTCCAGAAGATCGAGCTCGTCTCCGCCGAGACCCTGGCCGAGCTGTTCGAACCCCGGCACCTCCAGGAGTTTCGGGATCGGGCCCTCAATCCCGAGAAGCCGATGATGAAGGTCGGCGCCCAGAACCCCGACGTCTATTTCCAGGGCCGGGAGACGGTCAACAAATACTACGCCGCGGCCCCGAAGATCGTCCAGGAATACATGGACAAGGTCGCCAAGGTCCTCGGCCGCTCTTATCACCTGTTCGACTACGTCGGCGCGCCCGACGCGGATAAGGTGCTCATCCTGATGGGCTCCGGCGCCGAAACCGCCGAGGAGACGATCAACTACCTCAACGCCCACGGCTATAAGGTCGGCGCGGTCAAAGTCCGGCTTTACCGGCCCTGGTCGTCCGAGGCCCTCCGGGCCGTCCTCCCGAAGACCGTCAAGAAGATCGCCGTCCTCGACCGGACGAAGGAGCCAGGAGCGCTCGGCGAACCCCTCTACCTCGACGTCGCGGTGTCCCTCTCGGACCAGGGCCTCAAGATCATCGGCGGCCGCTACGGCCTGTCGTCCAAGGAATTCACGCCCACCCAGGTCAAGGCCGTCTACGACCACCTCGACGGCGCCTGCACCCACGACTTCACCGTCGGGATCGAGGACGACGTCACCCACCTTTCGCTCAAGCTCGGCCCGGAGATCGCGACCGAGCCGGCGGGGGTCGTGCGCTGCAAGTTCTGGGGCTACGGCTCGGACGGCACGGTCGGGGCGAACAAGAACTCGATCACGATCATCGGCGACAACACCGACATGTACGCCCAGGGCTACTTCCAGTACGATTCCAAAAAATCGGGCGGCGTCACCATCTCCCACCTCCGCTTCGGCAAGAGCCCGATCCAGTCCCAGTACCTCGTCAACAACGTCGATTTCGTCGCCCTCCACAAGACGGCCTACATCGGCCGCTACGACATCCTCGAAGGCATCACCAAAGGCGGCATGTTCCTGATCAACTCCCTTTGGAAGAAGGAGGAGGTCTTCGAGAACCTCACCCGGGATATGCAGGAGACGATCCTCCGCAAGAAGATCCGGATCTTCAATATCGACGCCCTCAAGATCGCTCAGGAACTCGGCCTCGGAGGCCGGATCAACACCCTGATGCAGGCCTGCTTCTTCAAGATCTCGCGTGTCCTCCCCGAAGCGGAGGCGATCGCGCTCATCAAGAAGGCGATCCACAAGAGCTTCATCAAGAAGGGGCAGAACATCGTCGACATGAACTGGGCGGCCGTCGACCGGGCCGCCGCGGCGCTCGAGGAGGTCCCCGTCCCGGCGACGATCACGAAATCCGCGCCCGTGCCGCAGCTCATCCCGGCCGACGCGGACGACTTCACCCGGAGCGTCATCGAGCCGATCATGCGCTTCAAGGGCGATACCATCCCGGTGTCCAAGATGTCTTTCGACGGCCGCATTCCGACCGGGACCGCGCGCCTCGAGAAGCGCGGGATCGCCCCCGACGTCCCGGTCTGGATCTCCGAAAACTGCATCCAGTGCAACCAGTGCGCGCTCATCTGCCCCCACGCCGCCATCCGGCCCAAGCAGATCGCGGCCGAGGACCTGAAGGGCGCGCCCGAGGGGTTCACGACCCTCAAGTCGAATTCGAAGAACGACCGCAACCTCCAGTACCGGCTCCAGATCTACATCGAGGACTGCGTCGGTTGCGAGAACTGCGTCGAAGTCTGCCCCACCAAGGTCAAGTCCCTCAAGATGGTCCCCATCGAGGAGGCGCGCGCGGCGGGCGAGTTCCGGAAGGAGCCGTTCTTCGAGAAGTTGCCCTATGACGTCCTCGACGGCAACAAGCGCGACACCATCAAGGGCAGCCAACTCCTCCAGCCTCTCTTCGAGTTCAGCCTGGCCTGCGCCGGCTGCGGTGAAACGCCCTACGTCAAGCTGGCCACCCAGCTCTTCGGCGACCGGATGATCATCGCCAACGCCACGGGCTGCTCGTCCATCTACGGCGGCACGTTCCCGACGATTCCGTACTGCAAGAACGCCGAAGGGCAGGGGCCGGCCTGGGCCAATTCGCTCTTCGAGGACAACGCCGAGTACGGGTTCGGCATGCGACTGGCCGTCGACTCCAACCGGCGCCAGCTCACCTATCACATCGCGCACGTTCTCGAAGCCGGCACGACGCCCCAGCTCACCGACGCCCTGACCAAGATGAACACCCTCTGGAATTCCGTGGAGGACACGGCCAAAGCGGCCGCCAAGGCCGTGAAGGCCGCCCTCCCGGCGGCGCTGGCCCAGGCCGGCGCGACCAAGGCGAGCCTGGAGAAGATCATCCATCTCCAGGATTACCTGGTCGACCGGAGCGTCTGGTGCATCGGCGGGGACGGCTGGGCTTACGACATCGGCTACGGCGGGCTGGACCACGTGATCGCCCAGAACCGGAAGGTCAACCTCCTCGTTCTCGATACCGAGGTGTATTCCAACACGGGCGGCCAGGCCTCCAAGTCCACGCCCACGGGCTCGATCGCGAAGTTCGCCGCGTCCGGCAAGAAGACGGGCAAGAAGGACCTCGGCCGGATGGCCATGACTTACGGCTACGTCTACGTGGCCTCGGTGGCCATGGGGGCCAACATGAACCAGTGCCTCAAAGCGTTCATGGAGGCCGAAGCGTATCCCGGTCCGTCGCTCATCATCGCCTATTCGCCGTGCATCAACCACGGCATCGATATGAGCAAGACCCAGGCCGAGGAGAAGCTGGCCATGGACACCGGGTATTGGATGCTATACCGCTACAACCCGCTGCTCGCCCGCGAGGGGAAAAACCCGCTCGTCCTCGATTCCAAGGAGCCCAAGATGGAATATGGGGCCTTCCTCAAGAACGAGGTCCGCTACCGGTCCCTGATGCAGCAGTATCCCGACATCGCCAAGGTCCTCTTCGCCCAGGCCGCGGAAGAGGCCAAGGCGCGCTACGCCCTTTACAAGAAAATGGCGTCACCTTGATCGGTCCGACGAGGACCGAAGAGGCGTTCGCCGGGTCGGCGAAGCTCCGGATGAAGGCGTTGATCTCGTCCGTCGTCACGGCCTCGATTTCCTTGGGAAACGCCGCGAAGTATTCGCATCCCAATCCCACGGCTTCGAAGAATCCCAGCATGCCGGTCCGCCGGTCCCGCGTCTCGTTCGCCCTCAGAAACTCGGTCGTGACCATAGCTTTCGTTTCCGCGAGCTCGTCCGGGCCGACGCCCTTCTCATGGAGATCCACCAGCGCTTTCCGGAGCGCATCGCGTGCGGGGTCTTTTTTGGCGGCATCGACTTCGAGATAGGCTTCCAACAAACCGCCGTCTTTCATGAGGAGAGCCTGGGCGCTGACGTTGTAGGCGAGCTTGAGATCGGCGCGGAGGGGCCACAGCCGGGAGCCGGGCCCTTTGCCCAGGAGGTTTTCCAGGATCCGGGCGAGGGCGTAGGTCTTCGGCGTCAGCGGCGGCATTCCGAATCCGAGGGACACATAGAGCTGTTTCGTATCTTTCGGCAAGGCGATGTCTTTCTCGGCGGGCGCGGCGGACGGCGACGAAGGGCCCGCGGGCCGGACGGCCTTGGGATTGCGCGCCAGGCTCCCGAAATTCCTGCGGAGGGTCGCGACGAGCTTCTCCTCGTCCAGGTCCGAGACCGCGGTCAGAATCATGTTCTCCGGGACGAAGTAATTCGCGAAGAACGCCTCGACATCCCTGGCCTTGACCTTTTTTAAGGCCCCCTCCTCGCCGAAGACCGAGCCCGCATAGCCGAGTCCGGCAAGCCAGGTCCGGAGGTGGGCCAGATGGCCGGCGTTGACATTGTCGTCGGATTCGATCTTCCGCTGGCCGTCCATGTAGTCCTTGGCCCGGTCGATGCGCATGCCGGAGAAGAGGGGGTCCTTCAGGATCTCCAGGAACACGCCGAGTGTCGCTTCGAAGTGTTCGGTGAGGCATTCGAGGTGGATGACGGTGTAGTCCCCCTTTTCGGCTGTGGCCCATTGCGTGGCCCGCTCCATGAGTTCCTGGGCCTTTCTCTGGTCGGGGATCTCGAGGGAAAGGCGCGTCGTCAGGTAGGCGAGCCCTTCCTTTCCAGCCGGTTCCGCCTTTTTTCCGCCCTTAACCAGGATTTCGAGCACGGTGACGGCGGCGGTGTCGTCCTTCTGGGTAATCAGGGTAAGGCCGTTGTCCAAAACGGCTTTCCGGGCGGACCCGATATCCGAAGCGGGTGGAGCCGAGGTCCATCCGGACCCGGACACCGGGACGAGGAGCGCCGCCGCGAGAAGGACCGCGTTCGTAACGCTCCGGATGTCCATGGCCTATTTCTTCTTGGGGACGATCGAGATCACAACGTATTCGGTCTTGGCTAAATATTTGGCCGCGGCCTTGCGCAGGTCGGGCGATGTCACGTTCCGGATTCCCTGGAGATAATCCGGGCCGGCCGGCTTGTCGCGGAACAGGAGGTGCATCGCCAGGGACGTCGCCAGGCTCAGGCCGCTCTCCCGGGACTGCTGGAGCTTGAAGAGGATTTGGTTCCGGGCGCTCTCCAGGAAATCGTAGGCGGTGAGCTGGGCGTCGCCGAAGACGTCGCTTTTGGCGAAGTTCTCGTTCCGGACCTGGCGGAGGAATTGGAGGGCCTGGCTCTTGGCCGCCGCGACGCGCCGGAGGTCCAGGGTGAGGTAGACGGCGATCGCGCCGGACCGCTTCAGGGTGATATAGCTCATGGACGCAGTGTTGATCAGGTCCCGGTTCCCCTTGAGAGGCCGGTAGAGCATGGGGTTGATGCCCCGGCCGAGGATCTCGGTCAGCAGGTCGACCGCGTATTGGTCCGGGCTGTTGTAATCCGGCCCGGCGGCCCCGATGACGAGGTAGGCCTCTTTGACGTCGAGCTCCTGCTCGATCTCGACGGTCTTGGGCAGCGGAGCGGGCGGATCGATCCTGGTCGGGACGGGCTCGGCCTTGGGCACGGGGCCGAAGCAGGCGCGGACCTTGGCTTCCATGTCGGCGAGAGCGAAATCGCCCACGACGGCCAGGGTCGTCGCCGCCGGCACGAAGCGGGTCCGATAGAAGGACTCCACCTGATCCGCGGTCAGAGCCCGGATGGCTTGCGCGGTCCCGTAGACCGGCTTTCCATAGGGATGTCCCCGGAACAGGTTCTGATAGAGGAGCGAGGAGGCGAAGCGGAAGGGGTCGTCCGAGATCTGGCTCAGCTCCTCGAGGACGACGTCCTTCTCGGCCTCGAGCTCCTTGGCGTCGATCTTGAGATTGAAGAGGATCTCCTTCTGGTTGGCCAGTCCGAATTCGGCGTGCTCGGCCGGCAGGGAGAGCTCGAAGACGGCCATATCCTGCCCGGTCTGGGCGTTGAAGTAGGCCCCGTGGCGCCGGATTTCGCGGGCGACCTCGGAACCGCTCCGGGCTTCCGTCCCGCGAAAGAGGATGTAGTGTTCGAGGATGTGGGCCAGGCCGCTCGTGGCCTCGGTTTCGTCCTTGGAACCGGCGTCGACCGCGGCGGCGATGTTCAGCAACGGGAGATTGCGTTTTTCGTAGAGAACGACCCGGAGGCCATTGTCGAGGGTGAATTCTTTTTCGCGGGACGCTCCCTGGTCCCGATTCGGGCTGACCAGGCCGGCGAGAGCGGCCACGAGACAGAAGCCGAAGGCCACCCGGGACCGGATGCTGGGCTTCGGACCTCTCACGGGAATCATTCTAACCAACCCGTCTCAGAAAATGCAAATTGTGATAAAATCACCTTCGAGAAAGGACGCCGCATGAAGACCGAACGGAAAACCAAGATCCTGGTGATCGACGACGAGGAGAACATCCGGAAATCGCTGAAGATGATCCTGGAGTACGAGGGCTACGCCTTCCTCGAGGCGGGCGACGGCGAAGAGGGCCTGCGCAAGCTCGAGGAGACGGTCGGGGTCGACATCGTTCTGCTCGACATCCGGATGCCGGGGATGGACGGCCTCGAGGTCCTGAAGGAGATCAAGAGCCGGCCCTCTTCGCCCGAAGTCATCATGATCTCCGGCCAGGGCACGATCCAGACGGCGGTCGAGGCCACCAAGCTCGGCGCCTTCGAGTTCCTGGAAAAGCCGCTCCACCGCGATCGGGTTTTGCTGTCGCTGCGCAACGCCCTCCAGCGGAACAAGCTCCAGCGCGAGAACCTCGACCTGAAGCGCAAGACGGAGAAGCACTACGAGCTCATCGGCAACCATCCCCTGATGAAGAAGCTGTGGAAGGAGATCCAGGCCGCGGCCCCGACGAACGCCACCGTCCTGATCTTCGGAGAAAGCGGCACGGGAAAAGAGCTCGTCGCCCGGGCCATCCATGGGAACAGCCTCCGGGCGGGGGAGAGCTTCGTCCAGGTCAATTGCGCGGCCATCCCCGAGGAGCTCATCGAGAGCGAGCTCTTCGGCCATGAAAAAGGCTCGTTCACCGGGGCGACCGAACGGAAGATGGGCAAGTTCGAGCAGGCCGACGGGGGGACGATCTTCCTTGACGAAATCGGGGACATGAGCCTCAAGACGCAGTCCAAAGTCCTCCGCGTGCTCGAGGAGGGGGAGGTCCAGAAGGTCGGCTCGAACAAGATTTCCAAAGTCGATGTCCGGGTGATCGCCGCAACCAACAAGGACCTCCGAAAGGAAATCGAGGCCAAGATGTTCCGGGACGACCTCTATTTCCGGCTGAACGTCGTTCCGCTGTACTCGCCCGCGCTCCGCGAAAAGAAGGAGGACATCCTGCTCCTCATCGACTATTTCTGCCGAAATTTCGCCGAGGACAACAACTTCCGGGCGAAGAGCTTCTCCCCCGAGGCGCTCGAGGCCATGGTCCGATATCCCTGGAAGGGCAACGTCCGGGAGCTCAAGAACGTCATCGAGCGGCTCCTCATCATGACCGAGAAGGACGTCATCGGGGTGCGGGACCTGCCCGAACAGATCCGGGGAGAACACCGGGTCTTTTTGCCCGATCCGGGAGCGGTGAAGACGCTCAAGGACTTCCGCGACTTGGCCGAGAAGGACTTCATCCTGGCCAAGCTCGAGGAAAACGGCTGGAACATTTCCCTGACGGCTCGGGAGATCGATACGCCCCGGAGCAACCTCTACAAGAAGCTGGAGCAGTACGGCATCAAGATCACGGCCGGCGTGGGGGAGACCGCGCCCGGCGGCCCGGGCGACGAGGAATGACCGGGCCCGGTCCGGGGCCGCGCCGGCTCCGTGATTGACAGTCCTTCGGCCAACCTGTATAAAGGAAGAGAGCCTAAACGGTCTATAACGGCCGGAGTGGGCGAGGCGGTTGCTCCCGCGCCCTTTTCAAGGGCCGGGGGAGGAAAGTCCGAACTCCGAAGGGCAGGATGGTCGCTAACGGCGACTCCGGGCGACCGGGGGAAAGTGCCACAGAAAACACACCGCCCGCGAGGGCAAGGGTGAAATGGCGAGGTAAGAGCTCACCGCTCCGATGGCGACATCGGAGGCAGGGTAAACCCCATCCGGAGCAAGGCCAAACGAACCCCACATGGGACGGCCCGTCCCCGGGGTGGGTCGGCCGCTCGAGCCCGCGGGCAATCGCGGGCCCAGACAAATAACCGCCCCCGCTTCGCGGGAACAGAATTCGGCTTATGTCCCGCTCCGGCCGTTTCTTTATATCGGATCCGACATCCACGGGTGGGGGATTTCACGGTCGCACGGAACGATAATCTGGCTGCCCGGCCTAGCTGGCGGCCGTTCCTTCGTTCTTGACATCGATCCGCCGCCTGAAATATCCTTATTCTCAATTCGTGCGTTGAATGCAAATCGCGAATCAGGAATCGCGAATACCTCGGAGACATGATGGACATTTTCCAGGCCCTCATTCTTGGCCTCGTGCAAGGCCCGACGGAATTCATTCCCATTTCGAGTTCCGCGCATCTCATCATCGTGCCGTGGCTGTTCGGCTGGCCGGATCCCGGCCTTGCGTTTAACGTGGCGCTGCATCTTGGCACGCTGGCCGCATTATTGATTTTCTTCGCCGGAGATTGGGTGCGCCTTTTTCGGGCCGGTATCGCCAGCATCGCCGAACGCAAAATAGGAGACGACGTTGATCGGCGGCTCGCGTGGCTGATCGTCATCGGCTGCATCCCCGGCGCCATTGTCGGTGCGCTCGCCGAAAGCAAAATCGAAGAGTTGTTTCATCGGCCCAATGCCGGGCACAATGCGGGGGCCATGATCGCGATGGGCGTCATCATCGCCTTGCTGGGGGCCGTGCTGTTTGTCGCCGAGCGCATCGCCAAACATTTGCGCGGGATGGAATCGCTTTCGCTCAAAGACGCTGTTTTGATCGGGATATCGCAAGCGTTGGCGATTTTTCCCGGTGTGTCGCGCTCGGGCGCGACGATCACCGCCGGTTTGTTTCTCAACCTCACGCGCGAGACGGCGGCCCGATATTCGTTCCTGCTTTCTGCGCCGATCATCGCGGGCGCGGGCGCGAAAAGCATTTTCGGGTTGATGCGCGGCGGTTTTCCTTCGTCGGAATGGATTTTCTTCGGCGTCGGCTTTCTCGCGGCGTTGCTGAGCGGCTATTGGGGTGTCAAATACCTTTTGCGCTTTTTGCAGCGGAACTCGACGGATGTGTTTGTTTATTATCGCTGGCTGTTGGCGGCGCTGGTGATCGTCATCGCGCTGATGCGACGGTAAGGCTTAAGACTTGATGTCAATCGGACTCGAGTTTCAGGGCTTTCTTAAGGGCGCCGAGGTGTTCATCGGACCCTTGGAACAAATCGGCCGGGAACTTGAGAAATTCTAGGAGGCTGTCGAAGATTTCCCCCCCGCGCCAGGCGTTCAAGCTCATTCCGGCCAGGTATTGGAGCCGCAGGTTCCGGTCGCGATTGATTGCCGCCCCCGCGAGCCAGGTCGCCAGGTCGGGCCCCCGCCCGGCATAGGTAGCAAGCAAGTCCACGGCCGTCCCGAATCCGACCTCCTTAATCGACCCATAGGCCAGCTCGTGATCGTTTCGCTCGAGACGGCGCTGCAGGCCGTCGACGTCGATTTCCATCGGACCATCCGCGCCCAGGAGGACGACATCATATCCGGCGCCGTTGATGTCATTGCTCCAGATCGTCCCTTGGGGAAAGACCTTGAAAAAGGTCGCGATTTCGCTTTTGACGGTCTCGGACGTGCTCTCGTAGAAGGGGACCCATTGCGTGATCACCCCCCTCGGATTGAGGTGGCTCCGGCACATCTCGAAATATTCCAGAGAGTACAAGGCCGCCGAGCCCTTGATCCAGGGATGGATGGGGTCGGAGGTAATGATGTCGAACTTTTCGGAGGTGGTGAGGATGTAGTGCCGGACGTCGTCGTAGATGACTTCCACTCGCGGATCGTCCAGGACGCCGTAATTCTGCTCGCCGAAGTAGCGGGCCACAACTTTCGGGATGAGCGGTTCGATTTCGCAGATGACGATCCGCTTGACGGATGGATAGAGGACGAACGAGCCGGCGGTGATGCCCGCGCCGCACCCGACGATCAGGACCGACTTGGGGTCGGGATGAAGCAAGGAGGGGAGATGGCCCAGCATGCGCTCGAGGCGCATGTCGACGGGGTCGCTCGAGGCCTCGACCTTCCCGCTGACATGGAAATTCCGGGTCCCGTCGTCGAGCTCCGTAACCGCGACCGAAGAATTCAGGCCTTCGCCGTAATAGAGCGGCCGGCCTTCGCCGAGCTTCGAGGGGATCCGGCGGCCGTAGGCGATGAGCTCCCAGGAAATGCGCGGCACAAGCAGCGCCAGAATGATGGACACCACGATGGCCCCGGCAGCGATGGGAACCGCCCCGCTCGGGGCCTTGGGGGCTGCCCCATCCGCCGTTGGGCCGGAACGTTTCACGGCAGCCCGAAGGAAGGGGAAAAACGCGAGCATCCCGGCCAGGGCGGACATCGCGATCAGAATCTGTTGCGAGTGCCGGGTCCCCAGGGTGGGAATCAGGACGAGATTGAAGCCGATGGCGCCGAGGATCGCGCCGGCCGTATTGGCGGCATAGACTTTTCCGACAGACCGCCCGGGATCCGGTCCGTAAGGCACGACCGCAGCCAACGCCAAGGGGAAGCTGGCTCCCCAGAAGAGCGCGGGCGGGAACACGGCAAGGAGGGTCCGGACGAGGTCGCTCAGAAAACGGAGCCAGGGGGAAGTGTCGCTGCCGCCGCCGATCACCCAGTAGGGCAGGGGCTTGAACAGCATGAACGCGGCATAGGCGATGGCGGCCACGAGAAGGAATTGGCAGGCACCCAGGGCAAGCTCCGGGTTTCCCCGGCGGCGGGTCCAGGAAGCGCCGGCAGCACTCCCCAGGCCCAATCCCGCCAAAAACACGGCCAGAATGATGGCGAACGTATATACCGTGCCGCCGAGCATCAGCGATAGGAGGCGCGTCCAGATTTCTTCGGCGCCCAGCGCGCAGAAGCCCGAGAGTCCGATCGCGGCCAGTGCGGGCCAGGTCCTCTGCAACCCGCCGGACATCTTCGGGGAAACGCCGGCCGAGACCGGCCCGGCCGATTTGACGGCCAGGGCGAAACCGATCGCGGCCGCGATCAGGTTGATAGCCGCGGCGGCGAATGTCGCGATCGAAACGTCGTGGACGCGCAACAGATAGAAGCCCGCCAGGAGGCAGCCGAGGACGGCGCCGGCGGTGTTTCCCCCGTAAAGAAATCCCATCCGGGCCACTCCCTGGGGCGTCGTCTCGAGCCATCGGGATATGATGGGCAGGGTGGCCCCCATGAGTATGGTCGGGATGAGAAGGCAGAGGGCGCTGACGGCCCCGCGCAGGAGAATCCCTCCGAAGCCGGGGCCGGCGTTAACCGTGTAGAACCGGACGATCGCCGGCATTCCGAACAGGACGCCGAGCCCGATCGCTCCGATCCCCAGCTCGAGCCAGGCATAGACGCGCAGGGGGTGCCGTCGGGGGGAGACGAGGCGGGGCAGGACGAGGCTGCCGATTCCCATGCCGCCCATGTAGGTCCCCAGAAGGACGGCCAGCGAGACGGCCGTGGACCCGATCACCATCTGCAGCATCTGGAACCAGACGATTTCATAAATCAGCGCGGCGCAGCCGCTGGCGGCGAAGGCCGCGAGGAGGAAGCCAAGGGAACGACTCGAGCACGGGACTTCCGGTGGAATAATGATCGAGTTCGAGTCGGACATGGCGTCATATTACCAGAATTTCTCTATTCAGGGTATGATGTATTCGCGCGGAAGGCCCATGAGAGATACGGTCCGGACCATCATTCGGGAGGCGGCGTTCACCCTGACGATCAAGCGCTCGAAGTTCGTCGGCCGGAGCTTCAAACGGACGTCTCCGGAGGAGGCTTTGACGGCCGTGAAAGAGGCCAAGGGAAGATATCGGGATGCCCATCACAACTGCTGGGCGTTCCGGGTCGGCGCGACAGGCGAACAGGCCCGCTATAACGACGACGGCGAGCCGGGCGGAACGGCCGGGCCGCCGATCCTCGAGGTCCTCAAACGAGGACGCGTCACATACACGCTGATCGTCGTCACTCGCTATTTCGGCGGGATCAAACTGGGCGCCGGCGGCCTTGTCCGGGCTTACGGAGACGCCGCCAGAGGCGTCTTGGATGCGTCCGGTCTCAAGGACCTCCGGCTGATGAAAAGCCTCCGGGCGACGGTTCCGTACAGCCTCCTGGCGACGCTCGAGAAGTATGCGGACCAGGAGGGCTTCGAGGTGGTTTTGCGGGAGTTTCGGGAGAATGTCAATCTCGGCTTTCGAGTCCCCTCGGAGCGGGAACCGGATTTCCGGACGTTTTTCACGAACCTCGTCGGGGGGAAATCCGGCATCACCGTGACGGGCGAGGAATACTCCTGAGCCCGCGTCATGGATCGAGCGGTTCGAGTCTGGCGAATTTTAAAACGAGGGTCAGACGGGCGCCCGAATCGAACTTGATCACGACCCGGCTCCTCTCCCCGTCGGGAATGATCAGCTCGATCCGTCCCGGGCCGATAGACGGGTGCTTGACCCTGTCCCCGGTTTTTAACACGGCGCCGGACGGCCCATCGACGCCGTCGGCTTGGGGAGGAGCGGCGACGGAGATCGGCCCCCCGGCGTCGCGGACCGAGGGCCGGGTGCCAAACGCCCCCGTGAGAAGCGGGGACGGAACGACCTCCAGCCCATCGATATCCTTGAGGAAAGTAGACAGAGCGGCCGGCCGCGAGACGCCATGCATCGTCCGGGTCCGCGCATGGCTGAGGGCGAGGATGCGCTCGGCCCGGGTGATTCCAACGAAAAGCAGGCGCCGCTCCTCTTCGAGATCGCGGCCCTCTTCCGTGCTCCGGAAATGGGGGATCACCCCCTCCTCGACCCCCACGATCAGGACGGCCGCGAATTCGAGCCCTTTGGCCGAATGCAGGGTCATGAGCGAAACCGCGCCCGCGGCCTCGTCGTAGCCGTCGACGTCGCTCATGAGAGCCGTCTGGTGCAGGAACAGGGCCAGCCCGCCCGCCGAGGCGAATTCCGCGTCGAACTCCTCGGCCGATCGGATCAGCTCTTCCACGTTCTCCATGGCATCTTCGTTCTTTTCCTCACGCAGGACTTCTTTGAGGCCGCTCCGGAGGTAGACTTCCCGGGCGATGTCCGCGACGGATGCCTCGAGACAGGACTGCAGGCCCCGGACGAGCTCGACGAATTTTCCCAGACGCGATACGGAGGCCGGGGAAAGCTCCTTGATCTCAGAGGGGTTCTCAAGGAGGCTCCAGAAATCCTTCTCCGAGGAGCGGGCCGAGGCGAGGAGCTTCCGAACCGTGGTTTCGCCGATGCCGCGCGCCGGCCGGTTGATGATGCGCAGCAGCGAAATCTCGTCCGCGGGATTGGCCAGAATACGCAGGTAGGCCAGCATATCCTTGATTTCGCGCCGTTGCAGGAATTCGAGGCCTTTGACGATCTGATAGGGAATGTGCGCTCGGACAAGCGCTTCTTCGAGGACCCGGCTCATGGCATTTGTCCGGTAAAAGACGGCGATGCGCTTGTATTCGATCTCCTGATCTTCGCGCATCGTCCGGATCCAGGAGGCCGCGCCCAGGGCTTCCTCGTGCTCGTCGGCATAACGATAGAGACGCGGGGCCGCCCCTTCCGCCCGGCGCGAGATCAGGCGTTTTTCCTTGCGGCGGACATTCGACCGGATCAGCCGATCGGCCAAATGCAGGACTTGAGGGGTGGAGCGGAAATTCTCCTCGAGGCGGATGACGGGCGATCCGGGAAAATCGCGCTCGAAAGCCAGGATGTTTTCGATGTCCGCGCCCCGCCAACCGTAGATAGACTGATCCGGGTCCCCCGTGACGAATAGGTTGCCGTGTTCGCGGGCGAGGTCGCGGGCGATTCGGTATTGGCAGGTGTTGGTGTCCTGATATTCGTCGACCATGAGGTATTCGTAGCGGCGGCCGAGCTTCGCCCGGATGTCGTCGCGGGATTTCAGAAGTTCCGCCGTTCTCCCCAGCAGATCGTCGAAATCCAAAGCCCCCGCGGAGGCGAGTTTACGTTCATAGGATTCGGCGATTTCCTTGAAGAGGGCCTCGGACGACCCGGTCGACTCGGTCGTCAAAGACGACCTGGTCGTCGCAGACGTCGCGGACAACCCGGCGCTAAAATCTTCGCGGAATCGGGTCCCGCTCCGGGAGAGCCCGCTCTTGTCTCGCCCGATCCGGCGGAGGACCGCGGCGGGCGGATAGGTCTGAACATCGAGGCTTTTTTCTTTGTAGATCTCCCGGAGCACGGCTTTCTGGTCGGCCTGATCGTAGATCGAGAATCGGGCGACGACGCCGGCTTCCGCCGGGAATTCGCGGAGGAGGCGGGTGCAGAGACTGTGGAAGGTGCAGAGGGTCGATCCCGGCGGGACGTCCATCGCCCGGAGGCGCGATCTCATCTCCTCGGCCGCCTTGTTCGTGAATGTGACCGCCAGGATGCGGTGGGGCGGGACGCCGGACGAAATCAGCCAAGCGATCCGCCGGGTGATGACCCGGGTCTTGCCCGACCCCGGCCCGGCCAGGACGAGAAGGGGGCCGGCCCCGTGCGTCACGGCCTCTTTTTGGGATTCGGTCAAATCGGCCAGGATATTTTTCATGTTCGGGTTCGCGGTCCGTTCCAAGAAAGCGCGCCTCGGCCTCCCTTTAGACGGAATCGCCGGCCACGTAGCCGGAGGCCCAGGCCCAGGCCAGATTATAGCCGCCCCGTTTGCCTTGGACGTCGAGGAGCTCCCCGGCCAGATATAGCCCTTGGCGATAGCGGGATTGCATCGTCCGGGGATCGACCTCCCGGGCGTCGATGCCTCCGGAGGTGAATTCCGCTTCGTTCCAGCCCCTTGTTCCCTGGACGGAGAAGATCTTGTTCTTGAGCGCGGAGGCGAGGGCCGCCGCGCCGGCCTCGGGGTCCTGGGGCTTGCCCGGGAGGATTTCGCCGATCATGATCCGGAACTTCTCGGGGAGGATTCCCGAAATCAGGTCCGCGACCGCCCATCCGGACCGGAGGCGCGAGGCGAATTCGGAGGCGAGATCATCTCGCCTGAGAAAAGGCACCAGGTCGAGTGCGACGTCGGTCCGGCGGCCGTGCTCCCGGTGGAGAGCCAGGGAGAGGCTATCGCTCACGTCGAGGATCGCGGTCCCCGAAAGACCGTAGGCCGCGAAGAGGACGTCTCCTTCGGCTGTTTCGCGCGCGGTTCCGTCCACGAGCGCGGTCGCCCGGGCCCGGATCCTCTGACCCTGGAGAAGATGGCTCAGCCGGTCTTTGACGAGGAGCGGAACGGCGCTCGGGACCGGGGGAACGAGATGATGGCCGAAGGCCTCGGCCAGTCGATACCCGCTGCCGTTCGAGCCCAAAGCGGGATAGGACTTTCCTCCGCCGGCGAGGATGACTGCCCGGGCTTCCATTTTTCGGCCGTTCCCGGCCTGTAGCAGGAAGCCGTCGCCCTGGACGTCGATCCGCACGACATCGAAGTTAAACTCAACCGCGACGCCCCGCCCGGCGATCTCCATCTCGAGGACCTTCAGCACCGAGGCGGCCTGGTTGGTGGCCGGAAAGATCCGTCCATCGCTTTCAGCGATGGTCTCCAAGCCCAATCCCTTGAAGAAAAGGCGGATGGGCAGGGACCCGAACCGGCCGAGAACCGCCGCGACGATGTCGTCGGATGTCGAGCTGTAGGACGCGGGGTCGAGGACCTCGTTGACGAGGTTGCAGCGGCCGCCGCCCGTGACGAGGATTTTCTTGCCCAGCCGCGGCATCCGTTCGAGGATCACTACGGATCGTCCGCGCCGGGCGGCCGTGATCGCGGCCGTGAGTCCCGCCGCGCCGCCTCCGACGACGGCGGCATCGAAGACCTTGACCATGGCGCCAGATTACATGATTCCCGCAATCGGGTCAAACTGAGGGGAGAGGCGCTCTAGGGAAAGAAATACAGGGACCTAGCGCCGGGTGGCGCGCCGGGCCCCTGTCGGTTTCGACCGTCTGCGTTCTTACAGGTGGAAGTTCAACGCCAGGGCGAAGGCGAACGTCTTCCGGGAATAGTGCTCCAGGTAGGCGCCGAGGTTGGCGCCGGTCGAGGTGAGGTAGGTGATCGACTTCTGGTCGGTCTTGTAGCCGACATTCATGGCCGACAGATCGATGTCGAAGGCCGGGCTGAGCTTGATCCGGAACCCGCCGCCGAATGTGTCGGCGCCCATGTCGTGGGCCAGGTCGGATTGGTAGCCGGGCGCCAGGTCGAACTGGGTGTGCAGATAGCCCGCGCTGAGCAGGAACATGTTCGACAGGGCGTATTCGAAGCCGACCGCGAGGTCGAAGGAATTGGAGTTGACGAACGCCTCGCGGCCCGCCCAATTCGCGTTCTTGTCGAAGAAGTAATTGAAGGAGGCCGTCGCCTTGAGCTCGGGCAGGACCATCCATTCCGCGCCCAGGGACAGGAAGGCGGGAATGTCGCCCCGTTCCGTCGCCCCGTTGGGGAACAGCCCGGTGTCGTCGACCGTGGTGGCGTTCGTGAACTCGAGCTTGGTCTGGAATTCATACTTGGCCGAGACGTTCAGGCCGGCCATCGGCGTGAAATTCAGGCTGATGATAGGCGCGAATCCGGAGGCGGTCTGCTTGGCGTCCACGGACTTGTCGCCCGCCATGGCCGCGTAGGCCGGCTGGCCGACGGTCGTGAAGAACACGGTGCCCTTAACCATGGTCCCCGTGAAGCCGTAGGGGGGGAAATTCGGATTGACCATGACGTTCTGGATGTGTCCCGTGTACGTGTTCGTGGCGGAGATATAGCGCGCCCCGATCGCACCCGAGATCATGTCGTTGAACGCGTACGAGACATTGAACTGGAAGCCGAGGTAGATCGAGCTTCCCTTGAAGGCGATGTCCGCGGAGTACTTCGTGGTCGGAATTCCCATCCCGGAGATCAAGCCCGGCAGCGTGGCGAATTGCCATTCGAAGGAGGGCAGGCCGCGCGTGAAATCGGCCGTGCCTCCGCCCGCCGCGGGGCCGAAGCCGAATGACAGGGCGAGGGGGCCCTTCTTGTAGGCCAGAAACAGATCGGGGAAGAAGGGGACGTTGACCTTGCCGTCGTACGTGCCGTTGTTGAGAAGCGGAAATTCGTTTTTGACGGTCTTGGTCTGGAGCACGGTCTGGTTGTTCAGGCCGATGTGCCAGCCGTCCTTGAGGGACGTCAATCCGGCCGGATTGTAGTAGACCGCGTCGACGTCGGTCGAGGCGTTCCGCGAGAGCAGCCGGAGATACATGGCGCTTTGGTTCATGTTCGTCACGAGCGTCGCGAAGGACGCCGGGACGATGCAAAGCACCAACACAGCGACGATCAGGTGTTTTTTCATGGATCCTCCTTACACCTTTCGAATACTACAGAAATAGCGAGGCCGCGGCCTGCTTGAAGACGAAGAGGACGTTGCCCGGAAACAGTCCGAGCTGAAGGACGCCGTAGAGGCAGAGAAAGAGGACGAGGTAGAGCGCCGGGTTTTCGACATCGAGGTCGATGTCCCGCTCGGGCTCGCGCATGTACATGAAGACGATGATCCGCAGATAATAATAGGCCGAAATCAAGCTGGCCAGCAGACCGATCAAGACGAGCGGCGTCAGCCCCTTCTTGACCGCCTCGCTGAAGACATAATATTTGGCCAGGAACCCGCCCAGGGGAGGGAACCCGGCGAGGGCGATGAGGAAAATCGAGAACAAGCCCCCGATCCAGGGATACTTGAATCCTATGCCGGCGAAATCCTCGAGCTCGTGGAACTCCCGGCCGCCGCCGCCCATGGCGATGAGCGAGCCGAAGGCGCCGAAGCTCATGAAGAGGTAGGCGGCCAGAAAGAACATCAGCCCGGCGCCGTCCCCCGAAATGACAGCCAGCATCATATAGCCGGCGTTGGCAATGCTCGAATAGGCGAGGAGGCGCTTCACGTTCCGCTGGCGGAGGGCGGTCAGGCTCCCGACGAGCATCGTCAGGGCGGCCAGGACCCCCAGCATGGTCAGGATCTTCTGCGATCGCAGGGCCTGGGGCGCATAGGGGGCGACGAGTTTGAAAAGGATGGCGAAGCCGGCGGCCTTCGGCCCGACCACGAAGAACGCCGTGACGGGCGTCGGGGCCCCCTGATAAACGTCGGGCGACCACATGTGGAAGGGGACCAGGGCGATCTTGAAGGCGAATCCGATGAGGACCAGGACAAGTCCGGCAAGGCCGAGAAGGGTCGCGCCTTCGGGGGCGGCGAACGCGGCCGTCACGCCCGGAATCTCGAGCGTATGGGCCATGCCGAAGAGGAGGGCGAGGCCGAAGATGAGGAAGCCGCTGGCGAAGCTGCCCATGAGGAAATACTTGATTGCGGCCTCCAGCGCCTTGTCGTCGTCGCGCTTCAAGCCGGCCAGGGCGTAGCTCGCCACGGACAGGGTTTCGAGGCCGAGAAGGACGACGATCAGGTTGGGCGAGGAGACCATAATCATGAGGCCGGCCAGGGCGAGGAGCAGGAGTCCGTAGAACTCCCCGAAGTTCGCGTTCTGACGGGGGAGGTAGCGGAGCGCGATCAGGATCGTGAAGACGACCGTGACGAAGAAGATCATCGTGAAGACCAGGGCCGCATCGTCGAGGCGGAGCATGCCGCCGAACGCCGAGGCGCCCGCGCCCCACAGCCGCACCGCGGCCGCCGCGCTTCCCAGAATCGCGGCGATCGACAGCATCGCCAGCGGGGTCTTGTCGGTCCGTTTCCAGAACGCTTCGAGGAGCAGGACGAGAATGGCGCCGACGACGACGATCAGGAGGGGGAGGAGCGCGGCGGTGACGTTCATCGCGAGAGCGCCTCCCGGACGTCGATGCGGCGAGCCGCAGGCGAGGGGCCGGGCTTCTGGACGAACACCCGCTCGCGGCCTTTGATCCGCTGAACGTAGGCCGTGACCGACGCCTCCATTTTCCCCAGGAAGGTCTGGGGCGAAATCCCCATCCAGAACATCAGGACGACGATCGGCGCGAAATAGAGGATTTCGCGGCGGCCCATATCGCGGAACGACAGGATTTTCTCGTTGGTGATGGGGCCCTGCATGACCCGCTGGAACATCCACAGGAGATACGCGGCGCCCAGGATGACCGTCGTCATGGCCAGAACGGCGTAGATCTTGTTGGCCGCGAAGATCCCATAGAGGCAGCTGATCTCTCCGATGAACCCGTTCAGGCCCGGCAGGCCGGCCGAGGACAGGATGGCGATCAAGAAGAAGGCGGAAAAGACCGGCATCTGCTTGCTGACCCCGCCGAAGTCCTTGATCGCCCGGGTATGGGCCCGCTCGTAGAGGATGCCGACCGCCAGGAACAGCGCGCCGGTGCTCAGGCCGTGGTTCAGCATCTGGTAGATCGCGCCGAGCGTTCCCTCGACGTTGAGGGAGAAGACGGCGAGCATGACCAGCCCCATATGGCTGACGCTCGAGTAGGCGACGAGCGACTTGATATCCTTCTGGATCAGGGCCATGAGGCCCCCGTAGATGATCCCGATGAGGCAGAGGACGGACAGCGCCGGAAGAAACGTCTCGACCGCGTCCGGGAAGAGGGGGATCGCGAACCGGATGAACCCGTAGGAGCCCATCTTGAGGAGCAACGCGGCCAGAAGAACCGAGCCTCCCGTCGGCGCCTCGACATGGGCGTCGGGCAGCCAGGTGTGGAAGGGGAACATCGGGACCTTGATGGCGAACGCCAGGCCGAAGGCCAGGAAGAGCCAGGTCTGAAGGCGGGGATTGAGGACCATCCGCGCCTGTTCGAAGACGTTCAGGGAATACGTCCCGGTCGCCTTGAAGAAGAGCGAAGACAGGGTGAAGATCGCAGCCAGCATCAGGAGGCTGCCGAACATCGTGAAGAGGACGAACTTCATGGTGGCGTAAACGCGGCGCTTGCCGCCCCAGATGCCGATCAGGAAGTACATCGGAATGAGGGCGGCCTCCCAGAACACATAGAAGAGGAAGAGGTTGAGCGAGAGGAAGACGCCCAGGATGCCGGTCTCCAGAAGGAGCATGAAAATCAGGTATTCCTTGATCCGGTCCTGGATGTAGCTCCACGAGGCGAGGATGACGATCGGCACGAGGAAGGTCGTGAGGAGCACCAGGAACAGGCTGATACCGTCAATCCCCAGATGATATTGGATGCCGAAGCCCAGCCAGGCGGATTTTTCGACGAATTGCGGTCCGGCCGCCGCGGCGTCGAACCGGAAATACAGGAGGAGAGAGGCCGCGAAGACGAAAAGGGAGAGCGTCAGAGCCACACCGTAGAAAAGGGTCTTGCGCTCCCTCGGCAGGAAGATGAGCAGGACGGCCCCCAGGAGAGGAACGAACGTGACGAGGCTCAGGATGGGGATGCTCATGGTCTTAGAACAAGAGGACTCCGAGAATGACGGCGACGCCCAGCAGGAAGACGACGGCGTAATCCTTGACGAACCCGGTCTGGAAAACGCTCAGGACCTTGCCGAAGAACCCGGCCGCCGCGGCCGAGCCGTTGAGGGCACCGTCGATGACCTTCAGATCGAAGCCGGTATAGACGAGCTCCGAACCCCGGAGCAGGGGCCGGATGATGACGGCCCCGACGGCCTCGTCCACGAAATATTTATTGGCGAGAAGTTTGTACACGCCGGGGAACCTGGCGGCCAGGGTCTGGGGGACACGGGGATTCCGGAGATAGAACCAATACGCGATCACGATCCCGAGAAACGCCGCCGCGACCGAAGCCAGGATCAGCAGGCCTTCCGTGCCGAGCGAGAGATGGCCCTCTCCGGCCGGCTTGATCACGGGTTCGAGGAAGCGGCGGAAGAGGTTCGCGCGCCCGCCGAAAATGGCGGGCAGACCGACATAGCCGGCGATGACCGAGAAGACGGCCAGGATGGCCAAGGGGACCGTCATCACCTTGGGAGATTCGTGCAGATGATGCTTCGCCTCCGGCGTCAGCCGCTCCTCGCCATGGAAGGTCAGGAAGATCAGCCGGAACATATAGAACGCGGTCATGATCGCCCCGGCCAGGCCGAGGCCCCAGAGGATATAGCGGCCCTGGGCGAAAGCCGAGGTCAGGATCGCGTCCTTGGAGAAGAACCCGGACAGGAAGGGCACGCCCGAAATGGCGATCGCCCCGACCAGGAACGGCTTGTAGGTGCGCGGCAGGTATTTCTTGAGCCCGCCCATCTTCCGCATGTCCTGCTCGCCGGACAAAGCGTGGATGACGCTCCCGGCCGAAAGGAAGAGCAGGCTCTTAAAAAAGGCGTGGGTCGCGAGATGGAAGATCCCGGCGGCATAGGCCCCGACGCCGCAGCCGAGGAACATGTATCCGAGCTGGGAGATCGTGGAATAGGCCAGGACCCGCTTGATGTCGTTCTGGGTCAGGGCCATGGTGGCGGCGAAGACGGCAGTCATGGCCCCGATGATCGCGACGACGCTCCCGGCCGGGACGGACAGGCTGAAAAGGGGATTCAACCGGGCGACCATGTAGACGCCCGCCGTAACCATCGTCGCGGCATGGATCAGGGCGCTGACGGGGGTCGGGCCCTCCATGGCATCCGGCAGCCAGATGTAGAGCGGGATCTGGGCGGACTTGCCCGTCGCTCCGACGAACAGGAGGATAGCGATGAGCGTCGCCAGCCCGGCGCCGATCGCACCGCTCTGGACGGCGCCGCTGATCGCCGTGAAGTCCGACGTCCCGACCACGGTCAACAGAAAGAGAAGGCCGAGCAGGAACCCGGCATCCCCGATCCGGTTGACGATGAACGCCTTTTTACCGGCGTCGGCGGCGGATTTCTTCTCGAACCAGAAGCCGATGAGCAGATACGAACACAAGCCGACACCCTCCCAGCCGACGAACATCAGGACCATGTTCGAGGCCAGAACCAGGATCAGCATGGCGAACATGAAGAGGTTCATGTAGGAGAAGAAGCGGGTGGTGCCCTTGTCATGGGACATGTACCCGACGGAATAGACATGGATCAGGAAGCCTACGCCCGTGACGACGAGGACCATCACCGCCGAGAGCGGATCGAACTGGAAGGCGAAATCGGCGCGGAAGGCGCCGGCCCGGATCCAGGGGAACAACGTTTTGATGAGCGGCAATCCTTCGGCCGAGGCGCCGAGGAGCCCGCCGAACGAGAGAAGCGACAAGCCGAACGAGACGAGCACGGCTCCGCAGGCCTGGATCGTCACCCACCTCTTGGACAGGACGCGCCCGAAGAGGATGAGGACGAGGGCGCTCAGGGCGGGCG
>CABEBD010000157.1_pt1 | contig 29969 bp, 22 predicted proteins | sample 3132501 | NCBI WGS metagenome assembly CABEBD01 (sample SAMEA5534344, study PRJEB31848) | metagenome | biome: tundra; feature: field; material: soil | place: USA | collected 2013-05 | depth 0.45 m | reverse complement strand
AAGGCATACCGAGGCGCAGCGGGCATGGACCGCGATCCGTCGAAGGCGGATCGCGGGAGCAAGCCGAGGGAACGAGCCGATTTTCCACGCCGGGGAAAATCGGCGTACTTTCGGAGCCCCCCACCCGGGAGCCCCTGACCATTTAGCCTTTCTTGACTTTGTCGAAGAACCACATCCACAGCTTCTTGTGGAACTCGAGGCTCGGCCCGTGGGCCTTGAGGAAGCCGTTGACCGTGAAAAGGTCCTTGTCCTGGGGCGTGAACCTGTATTGCGCCTTCGCGTCCCAGAGCATCGAAAATTCGGGATGGAATTGGACGCCGAGAACGTTGGGGAACTTCTGGTGCTCGATGGATTCGACGACCTTCCCGTCGAGCGACGTAGCCGCGACCTTGAAGCCCTTGCCGATCTTGCCCGTCGCCTGGTGATGAGCGCTCATGATGTAGGGCTGGTCGGTTGGCTTGAGGCCGAGCTCTGCGGCGAGCTTGCTCCCGTCCACGAGCTTGATGGGATGGAGCATGTAGGGCAGGAGCTTTCGGTCGAGCGGATCGAGCTTCCGCCATGGGTTGGTGTGCCAATTCGGCTGGCCGAGGGCGGTGATGTCTTCGACGTAACTCTTGCCGTAAGTCTCGATCCAGATGTCCTGGACGAGCGTCCCGCCCGTCCCGACATTCAGCGTCTGGCTGCCGAGGCAGATGCCCAGGACCGGGAATTTCGGCCGCCCTTCGAGGAGCGCCTTCGCCCCGTCGTTCTGCGAGCCGCCGAGCAGGTGGAAGACGAACGATAGCTCGAAGTAATGGCGGTAGGGGTCTTCGATAGCTGTCAGGAGATGCGTCTTTTCGCCGTAGGCCGCGGGGACGATGTCCGGCCCGCCGAAGAAGATCAGGCCGTCGGACTTGGCGAATATCGCCTCGAACTCCTTGGTGACGGCGTTCGACTTGTAGAGGTCGGCCAGGCCGATGTCCGCGGAGACCGCGTGGAACTTGATCCAGTCGATCCGCTGGTCCTGGACGTACTTGTAGGCGTCCTTGTAGTTCGTCTTTTCCTTGGCGTGGTGGACGCCGACGACCTCGAGGTTCGCGGCCGGCAGGAGGCCCTGCTCCTTGAGGGCTACGAGGGCCTTGAGCGTGCCCACTGAGGGATAGAGAACCGTGAGACGCGGCTTGGCGTGCGGCTCAACCGCCGTGTCGAAGAAGCGGGGCGCCGGGGGGGCCGGGGCCGTCTGGGCGGCCAGCGCGCCGGTGACGGCGCCGGCTAGAATGAGAGCGAGAGCAAGGATCGCGAGTATCTTTCGCATGGGCATTCCCTTTTCCTTTCCGTATCACGGCTTCGCGGCCGCCAGGACCGCCCGGGCCACGACCGCTTTGAGGATATCGACCTTGTAGCCGTTCTCCGCGAGCGGCCGGGCGTCGGCGGCTGCGCGGGCCGCGGCCTGGGCCGCGGACGATTCCGTGACGCTCCGGCCGCGGAGCGCGTCCTCGGCGGCCTTCAGCCGCCAGGGGACGGGCGCGACTCCGCCGCAGACGATGCGGATATCGGCGACCGATCTTCCGTCGAACGTCGCCCGGACCGCCGCCGATACGACGGCGAAGTCCCAGGCGCCGCGCTCCGTGAACTTGAGATAGGCGCTCCGGTCGCCCTTCTTCGCCGCCGGAAGACGCACTTCCCTGAGCACATCCTGCCGGCCGAGGACGTTTTCCTTGCGGATGTTGACGAGGGGGGGCGCGTAGAATTCGGCGAGGGGAATGGTCCGCTCCCCCTGGGGCGAGGCGATTACAGCCGAGGCGCCAAGGGCGAGGAGCGCCGGCGCGAGATCGGACGGATAGACCGCCCAGCACAGTCCGCCGCCGAAAATGGCGTGGTACTTGTTCCGGCCTTGCTCGGCGAAGCACCGGCTCCCGCCCTTCTTGTTGCAGACGGTCGCCGCGTCGCGGTAATACCAGCAGCGCGGCCGCTGGCAGAGGTTGCCCCCGATCGTGCCCATGTTCCGGAGCTGGGGTGAGGCGACGACCAGGGCTGCCTCATGCAGCCCGCGATAGTCCTGGGCGATCAGCGGGTCCTCGGCCAGGTCGGCTACGGTCGTGCAGGCGCCGATCGCGATCCCATCCGCGTCCTTGCGGATATAGGCCAGGCCGGGCACGGCCTTGAGGTCGATGACGACGTCCGGGACGGCCGTCCCTTCCTTGATTTCGCCCAGCAGGTCCGTGCCGCCGCCCATGACCCGGGCGTCGACGCCCGGCTTGGCGAGATAGGCCGTCACCTGCCCGATTGACTTCGGCGTTCCGAACCGGAAGTCCTTCACGGCCGCTCCTCCTTTCTCTTGAGGGCGGCGAGGACCCGGGCGGGCGTCATCGGGATTTCCCGGACGTGGACGCCGAGGGCGTTGTAGACCGCGTTGGCGATCACGGCCGAGGCCGGGATCCGTGGAGGCTCGCCCAGGCCCTTGGTCCCGAGGTTGTTCAGGCGCTCGTCGACGACGTCGGCGAAAAGCGGCACGATCTCGGGGATGTCCATCGCCGTGGCCACCTTGTAGTCGTGGTAGTTCGGATTGACCATGGCCCCGGTCTGGGGGTCCATGACCTTCTCCTCGAAGAGCGCGGCGCTCATCCCCTGGGTGACTCCGCCCAGGACCTGGCTCTCCGCCGTCTGGCGGTTGATCACCCGGCCGATGTCGTGGGCCGCGACGACCTTCTTGACCTTGATCTTGCCCGTCTCGGTGTCGACTTCGACCTCGGCGAACTGGACGCCGAACGTCTGGAAGGCGAAGGTCGCCGGATAATCGCCCCGCTCGCCGTGGAAGGGCAGGGGCCGGGGGAGGCTCCGGGCTAGCTCCTTGAGCTCGATGGCCTTTGTAGGGTCGGTTTTGGAAACGACTTTCTTCGCTTCGAGGACGAGATCGGAAGGGGGAAGCCCGAGCTTCTTGGAAGCGATCCCCTTCAGATGCTCCGCGGCCTTGAGGGCCGCGTCGCGCACGGCCGGCGCCACGGAGGGCACGGTCAGGCTTCCGCCCGAGATCGGGGCCCAGGGGAGGTCGGAGTCGCCGAGATGGACGACGATGTCCCGCGGCTCGAGGCCGAGCGTTTCGGCGGCCACGACGGCCATGTGCGTCCGAGTGCCCGTGCCGATGTCCTGCGTTCCGCATTCGACCTCGACGCTGCCGTCCGGGTAGAGCTTGACGTCGGCCAACGTCCCGGGGACGCCGGCGCCGGGCCAGATCTGGCTGGCCATGCCGATCCCCGTCCGGACCTTTCCGGCGCCCGCGCCTGGCTTCTTGTTCCTCCTCTGCCAGCCGATCTTCTCCGCGCCGAGCCGGTAGCATTGTTCCAGCCCCTTCGTCGAATACGGGAGGCCGGTGTCGCCCTTGTCCTTGGCGGCGTAGTTCTTCATCCGGAGTTCGAGCGGGTCCAATCCCAGCTTCGCGGCGAGCTCCTCCATCATGCCTTCCAGGCCGAGCATGGCCTGGGTGTGACCCGGGGCGCGCGTCGCCCGCGAGCCGCATGCGTTGACGTAGACCGCATATTCCTCGATCTTGACGTTCGGGCACTTGTACATGTCCGAATACGGCTCGGCCACGCGGTCGCCCCGGCCGACGCCGCCGCAGTTATAGCTCTTGAGCGTGAGAGCGGTCAGCGTGCCGTCCTTCCTGGCCCCGACCTTGACCGTCATCCAGGCCGAGGGCCGGTATCCCACGCAATAGGAGTTCTCGCGCCGGGTCAGCGTGAGCTTGACCGGACGGCCCGTTTCCTTGGCCAGCCGGGCCGCGGTGACGGTGTAGTCGCCGAGGCCGAGCTTGCTCCCGAACCCGCCGCCCATGTATTCCTTGAGGACCTTGACTCGGCCGGCCGGGATGGCCAAGGCGCGGGCCAGGCCGTCGCGGACGGACTGAACGGCCTGGGTCGAGTCCCAGACCGTGAGGTCGTCGCCGTCCCACATCGCGACGCTGCCGTGCGTTTCCGCGGGCTGATGGACTTCCCAGGACGTTTTGTAGGTCCGCTCCAGGACGACGTCCGCCTCCTTGAAGCCTTTCTCCGCGTCGCCCCGCGCGTAGTCGTTGGACTTGATGACGTTGCCCGCGTCCTGGACAAGCGGCGCGCCGGGCTCCATGGCCTTGTCGGGGGCTACGACGTGGGGCAGGACCTTGTATTCGACCTTGATAAGCGCCAGGGCCTCCTCGGCCCGGCGTTCGCTAACGGCGGCCACGGCGGCGATCGGCTCGCCGACCCACTTGATCCGGCCTTCCTTAAGCTTCAGGCCGGCCTTGACGCCCGGCAAGGCGAGCGCGTCGGCGAGGTCGATGGACACGAGGTCAGCGCTGGCGTGCGGCGAGCGGAGGATCTTCGCGTACAGCATGCCCTCGAAGGCCAGGTCGTGGGTGTAGCGGGCCGCGCCGGTGACGATCTTGCGGCCGTCGACCCGGGGCGTGTACTTGCCGATGTATTTGAACTCGCCGGGCTTGGGCTGGGGCGCGGGCGCGGCCGATCCGGTCGTCGCGGACGACTCGGCCGGCGCTGCCGGCTTGGTCGTCGCAGACTGCGTCCCTTGCGGTTTGGACTGTTCGGCGTATTCGAGATAGGCGTCTTCGATCGGGGGGACGGGTTTCATCTCACTTCCTCCCCAGGGCGTCGGCGGCCGCGCCCACGGCGGCGTAGATCTTCTGGTAATTGCCGCAGCGGCAGAGGTTGCCGGCGAGGCCGGCCCGGATCTCGTCGAAGGACGGCCGGGCGTTTTTCTTCAGGAGGCCTACCGAGGCCATGATGAACCCCGGCGTGCAGAAGCCGCACTGGTAGCCGTCCTTGTCGATGAAGGCTTGCTGGACGGGATGGAGCTTGTCCCCGTCGGCCAGGCCTTCGACGGTCAGGATTTCGGCCCCGTCCATCTGCAGGGCCAGGACATGGCAGGCGTAGACGGGCTTTCCGTTGAGGAGCACGGTGCAGCCGCCGCACTCGCCGCGGTTGCAGATGCGCTTGGCGCCGGTGAGGCGGAGCTTGTCGCGGAGCACCTCGAGGAGCGTCTCGCCGGCCCCGGCCGCGACTTCCACTTTCTTGCCGTTCACGGTCAGGACGATGGTCCTGGACGAGACGACGTCCATTTCGCCCGTCCCGGGCTGGAGGGCGAGGGCCTCTTTTCCGAGGACGCGCGACACGACGCCCGCGCCCACGGCGCCGCCGCCCATGCTCCGGAGGAAGGCCCGACGGCTGACGGGCTTTTTCTTCTTGCGGGGGGGTTCCATGGCGGCCGCGCTCCCTAACCGAGTCGGAGGACGGCCTGAAGCGCCAGGCAGAGGCCGGCGGCTGCGGCCGGGACGAGGATGCGCCCCGCGGTCCGCAAACGCCCTTCCAGCGTTTCCGCCTTCGCCGCCGCCCAGAAGCCGAGCGGCACGGTAATCAGGGACGCGCCCACCGCGATCGGGGCGTAGTACAGTGCCAGGGGCATCGTGCCGCCGGCCACGACGCAGGCGGGGATGCCGGTCGCGAACTTGACGAGCGGGAAGAGATTGACGGCGAGGAGGGCGGACGCCCCGCCGAGGAAGGCCCGCCCTACGGTCTTTTGCCGCCAGGCTTCGGCCAGGAAGGGGACGATGATCACGAAGGCCAAGCCCTCGATGACGAAGGCGAACATCGGGTTGGCCACGGCCCCGTGCTTGAGCGGCAGGCCGAGGAATAGGGCGTCGAGCAGCTTGAAGGCCAGGGCGCAGGCGACGACGACCGCCGGGCCGAGAACGCGCTTCGTCCGCATCCAGGCCGCGGCGATGAAGAAGAGCGCCACGCCGGTCATGATCGAGCCCGAGACGAGCTTGGCGCAGCTTTCGAGCGCCAGGCCCAGGCCGGCCTCGGATAGGCCCCAGACCGACCCGCAGACAACCAGAAAACCCAGACTGGTAGACAGAGACGTTTTGTGGGACATGGGATCTCCTCCTGCCGTTTTCGGCGTATGGCGAAACACCGGGATCATTATATGCACAGCGTCCCGATTTCGCAACCGCGGGAACGCAGTGGACGGCCCGCGGGCCGCATCGTATAATATCGGTCTCCATGAGCCTCGCCTTCCTCAAGGACATCCCCGAGTTCCAGGACCTCGTCCGGGCGATCGGCGAGGGCGAAAAGGGGATCCGGCTCTCGGGGCTCGCCGCGCCGGCCAAGCCCTTCTTCTTCGCCTCCCTGGCCGAGGCGCTCCCGCGGCCGGTCGTCCTCGTCCGGCCTTTCGAACAATCGCCCGCGGCCTTCGAGGAGGAATGCGCGTTCTTCTTCGCCCAGCTCGGGTCGAAGAAACACGCCCGGGCCCTGCCCCCCCTCACGGAGCGGCCCTACCAGGAGGCCCGGCCGCCCCTCGACGCCGTGTCTTCCCGGATGCGCCTCTTCTATGACCTCCTTTACCGGCGGCCGGCGCTCATCGTCACGAACCTCTCCGGCCTCCTCCGGCCGTTTCCGACGCCCGAGGACCTCCCCCGGCTGTTCCTCCGCCTGGAGAAGGACGACCCTTATGACCGGGACGACCTGCTCCGGGCGCTCGAATCCTACGGCTATGTCCGGGAGGACCTGATCTCCTTCCGCGGCGAATACGCCGGCCGGGGCGGCATCGTCGACGTCTATTCGCCCTGGGAGAACGCGCCCTGCCGGATCGAATTCGGGAGCGACGGCATCGTCTCCATCCGCGAGTTCGACCCTTCGAACCAGAAGTCCATCCGGAAGATCGACCGCATCCTCGTCCCCTCGCTCCGCGAATCGTTGGGCCCGGAGGCGGGCTCGGTTCTGTTCAGCGGCTACTTCGAGGACGCGGTGTTCGTCATCGACCACGCGGCCGACGTCGAGCGCGAATGGGACGAGTTCCTCGACGACCTGCGCTCCCAGGAAAAGGAGCTGCGCCGGGCGGGAAAGGCGGTCCCCTCCGTCGAGGAGCTCTTCGCCCCTCCGAGCTGGAAGCCGGCCCGCGCCCGGGCCGTGGTCTGCGAGGAGTTCGAGCTCGGCGGGACGGGCCGCACGATCACCCTCCCGTTCCAGTCCGTCCCCCGCTTCGAGAACCGGATTCCCTTCTTTCTGGACTACGTCCGCCGCCTGCAGCGCGAGCGCGAGCGGTGCCATATCTATCTTTCGACGTCCGCCATCCGGACCAAGATCGGGACCCTGCTTCTGCGGAACGAGATCGCGGCGGTGGAGGCCGACTCCGCGCGGGCCGAGCCGAGGAGCGGCGAGGTGCTTCTCCATATCGGCGAGCTCGTCCGGGGGTTCGGCTGCGCCCGGGAGAAGATCGTCGTCTTCGCCGAGACCGACATCATCACCGAGGAGAAAGTCATCGTCAGCCGTCCCTCGGTCCGGCCCTCGCTCACCCAGTTCCAGGACCTGAAGACCGGCGACTACATCGTCCACGTCGACTACGGCGTGGGCGTCTTCCACAGCCTCCTCAAGATGGACGTCGAGGGCGGGGGACGGGAATTCATGGAGCTCCGCTACCGCGATGACGACAAGCTGTTCGTCCCGGTCGAGGACCTGAACCTCGTCCAGAAATACGCCCAGGTCGGCCCGACCCTCCCCCCGCTCGACAAGCTCGGCGCGGGCACGTGGCAGAAAACCAAGGAGCGGACGAAGAAGGCCGTCGAGACCATGGCCCGCGAGCTCCTGGAGCTCTACGCCCAGCGCAAGGCGCTCAGGGGCTTCCGGTTCAGCCCCGAGGGGAGCTGGCAGACCGAGTTCGAGAAGACGTTCGAGTTCGAGGAGACCGAGGATCAGCTCCGGTCCATCCGCGAGATCAAGAACGACATGGAGGCCGAGGCCCCCATGGACCGCCTCCTCTGCGGAGACGTGGGCTACGGCAAGACCGAGGTGGCCATGCGGGCCGCGTTCAAGGCGGTCATGGACGGAAAGCAGGTGGCCGTCCTCTGCCCGACCACTGTCCTCGCCAGCCAGCATTTCAAGACCTTCTCCAACCGGTTGGTCCTCTTCCCGGTCCGCGTCGCGGCCCTGACCCGGCTCCAGACGAAGGCCGAGCAGGCCAAGACCGTCGGGGAACTGAAGAAGGGCGAGGTGGACATCATCATCGGCACGCACCGGCTCCTGTCCGAGGACGTGGCCTTCCGCGACCTGGGCCTGCTCGTCGTCGACGAGGAGCAGCGCTTCGGGGTGAAGCACAAGGAGAAGATCAAGCAGATGAAGGCGGCCATCGACGTCCTGACGCTCACCGCCACCCCGATCCCGCGGACGCTCAATATGTCGCTTTCGGGCCTGCGGGACATCAGCCTGATCGAGACGCCCCCCAAGGACCGGCTGGCCGTCCATACCGTCGTCACCCCCTTCAGCCCAAACCTCGTCGCGGGCGCGATCCGGCAGGAGCTCGCCCGGGGCGGCCAGGCTTATTACATCTTCAACAAGATCGAGGACATGGAGTCGATCGCCGCCCTCATCGCGAAGTGGGTGCCGGCGGCGAAAGTCGTCTCCGTCCACGGCCAGATGCCGCCCGCCGAGCTCGAGAAGCGGATGCTGGACTTCGTCGAGCGCCGCACCAACGTCCTGGTCTCGACGACCATCATCGAGAACGGCATCGACATCCCGCTCGTCAACACCCTCATCGTCCACCGGGCCGATCATTTCGGCCTGGCCCAGCTCTACCAGCTCCGCGGGCGGGTCGGCCGGTCCTCGCGGCAGGCCTTCGCCTATTTCCTCGTCCCGCCGTCTTCCGACCTGACGGCCCCGGCCGAGCGCCGGCTCGAGGCCCTCAAGGAGTTCAGCGAGCTGGGCTCGGGCTTCCGCCTGGCCATGAAGGACCTGGAGATCCGCGGGGCGGGGAACGTTTTCGGCGCCCGGCAGCACGGGACGCTCGAGGCCGTCGGGTTCGACTATTACATTCAGCTCCTCGAGCAGACCATCCGGGAACTGAAGGGCGAGGCCGTGGAGGAGATCAAGAGCGAGATCCGGCTCAAGGTCGACATCCAGATCCCCGAGGCCTATCTGCCCCAGATGAACCTCCGCCTCAACCTCTACAAGCGGCTCTCCTCGGCCGAAAGCCTGGACGAGGTCCAGGGAATCGAGGACGAGATCCGGGACCGGTTCGGCCCGCCGCCGCCGACCCTGCGAAGCCTCTGTCAGGTCGGCCGGATCAAGTTCCTGGCCCAGAAGCTCAAGATCCAGGCCGTGGACCGCGTCGACGGCCGCCTCGTCCTCAAGTTCCTGCCGGCGACCACCGTCCAGCTCCAAAAGATGACCGCCCTCCTGAACCGGCAGGCCGGGACGCTGACCCCGCAAGGCGTCATGACCCTGGCCCTCAAGGCGCGGAACGACGAGGACTTCCTCCGTGAAACGATCGCCGTCTTGATGGCGTTATAAGGATATAATATAATAAATTGAAAATGAAAAAGATGAGAAGAGAGCGTCCCGTCCGGGCGGGCGGCGCGATGTTCGCCGTTGCGCTTTGTCTGGCGGCGACGCTGGCCTGCCGGAAATCCGCGCCGGACGGCGCAAGCGGCGGGGCGGGCCTCGTCGAGGACCCCCAGAAGAAATCTCTCGTCGTCCTGACGGTGGAAGATTCCACCTTCACCAATGATGATTTCGGCAAATACGTCCGGGCCACCATCGGGGACGGCGCCACGTCCGTCACCGTGCCCGTCCTCAGCCGCCTGTTCGACGATTTCGTCGACGAGAAGATCCTCCTCCAGCGGGCCCGGGCCAAGGGCGTGACCCTGACCGACGAGGAGAAGCGGGATTACCTCGGCCGGACGAAGGGCGCCGTCGCCCGCGACGCTTCAGCGGGGGCGGCCGGAGATGCCGGCGACGCCCTCCTCACGGAGCGGCTCCTCGTCGAGAAGTATCTCTCCCAGCTCGTCAAGGACCTCAAGGTCGAGGACAAGCAGGTCGCGGCCTTTTACGCGGAGCATAAGAGCGAATACCTCCAGCCCGAAAAGCTGCAGGTCAGCCAGATTCTATTCTCCTCCCAGGGCGCGGCGACCGAAGTCCGGTCGCGCCTCAACGGCGCGTCGGAGGAAGAGTTCCGGACGATCGCCCGGACCCGCTCAGCCGGCCCCGAGGCCTCCCGGGGCGGGGTGATGGGCGTCTTCAGCGCCGGGCAGCTCCCCTCGGAGCTCGAAAAATTTATCTTCCTCATGAAGGAAGGCGAGATCAGCCGGGTCGTCGAGTCGCCCTACGGCTACCACATCTTCCGCCTGGACAAGCGGTTCGAGGCGCGGCTCGTGACGCTCGCGGACGCGACCGCCTCCATCCGGACCAAGCTCCTGGACCAGAAGGGCAAGGAGGAGGTCGCCTCCCACCTCGATACGCTGAAGGCGGGGATGGAATGGAAGACCCGCCTCGAAAACCTCTCGTTCGCATACCAAAGGAATGAATCATGACCCACCGCAAAGCCAGGATTTCCCTTCTTCTCTTCGTCGCCGCGGTCGCGCTCGGCGCGGCCCGGCAGGTCGTCGAGGAGATCGTGGCCGTCGTCAACGACGAGGTGATCACGTTCACCCAGTACAAGCGCGAATACGACCTCCGGATGCAGGCCGCCCAGGCCCAGCTCAAGGGCGAGGAGCTGGACAAGACGGTCGCCCAAATCAAAGCCGGGCTCCTCGACGCGATGATCACCGACACCCTGCTCCTCCAGATGGCCAAGGAAAAGAACATGAACGTCTCCGATCAGCTCAAGATGGCCATCGAGAACATCAAGAAGGAAAACAACATCGAGTCCGACGACGACCTCAAGCGCGCCATCCGGTCCCAGGGGATGGAGTGGGAGACGTGGCTCAAGCAGATGGAAGAGAACATCATGCGCCAGAGCATCGTCTATTCCGAGGTCAACCGGACGCTCGTCCTGGACGACGCCGAGATCGTGGACTACTACAAGAAGCACGCAGCCGACTTCGTCGTCCCCGAGGAATACAAGCTCCGGGCGATCTACCTCTCGACGACCGAGGCCGCCGCCTCCGCCCTCGAGGCCAAGAAGAAGGAGATCGACGACAAGATCAAGGCCGGCGGGGACTTCGCCGAGATCTCCGGCGCCTCCTCGGACGCGCCGGTGAAGGCCTCCAAGGGCGACCTGGGGACGCTCAAGAAGACCGAGATGGACAAGACGCTCCTCGCGGCCGTGGAAAAACTGAAGAAAGGCGACCTGTCGCCCTGGGTCCAGGCCAAGAACGGCCTCTACCTGCTGAAGCTCGAGGACAAGAAGGACAGCAAGCAGCTGACCTTCGAGGAAGCCCGGAAGCAGATCGAGGACCGCACGTTCGGCGAGAAGCAGGGCGCGAAGCTCGCCCAGTTCCTGGACACCCTCAAGAAGAAAAGCTACATCAAAATCCTGAAGCCCAACCCCATCGGGAACTGATCCCAGCGCGTTCCGAGGCCAAGAGGCCTCGGCGCATCTGCGGGACTGGCGCCGGCGCGCGCCGAAGCGCGTCCCTTACTTCTTGACGTCCTTGGGCGGGAGAGGCGCGTCCTCCTTGAAATCGATCGTCCGGGAGACCACCGTCCAATTCACGACCGGCACGTGGTGCGATCCCTTCCACTGGACGAACAGCTTCACCACCCAGGTCTTCCAGCTGGGGTTGTCCTTGAAGGAGGCGAGCGACGTGCCTTCGACGCCGAAGTTGCTCTTCATGAAGATCGGATCGCTCAACTCCCCCGGCAGGATCCCCTTATCGCGGATGGCCGACAGGAAGTTGTCGCCGTTGTTCTCCACGGCGTTCATCTCCTTGAAGAGGGCGTTGAAGTTGACGAACGTCAGGGGGGCGGAAGTGAGGTTCTTGACCCGGAAGGTGATGGTCGGGACCAAGGTCAGCTTGGGGTGCGGCCAGGTCTTGTATTCCTTGGCCACCCATTTCGACTCCAGCCCGACGATCTCGACGGATTTCTTGACCTCGTCGTCCGAGGGCGTCTTGCAGCCCGCGACGACCAGTATCAGGGGGATGAGGACCGCGGCGGCGACGGCCCGGGCGAAGGGGAGGCGGCGGTGTTTCATGGATATCTCCTTGACCGAATTCAATATAGCGGATGCCCGCGCTTTTGGCAACTGTGCTAGAATGAAATCCCCATGAAACGGACGTTCGCCCCCGCGTTTTTCGGCCTCAGCCTGGCCGGCCTCGCCGTTTCGGCGGCGCTCCTCGCCCGCGGCGTGCCGTTCATGAAAACCTGGTTTTACTGTTTCGCCTGGTGGTCCATCCTCCTCGTCCTGGACGCCGTGAACCTCCGCCGGACGGGGACGTCGCCTATGACCGCAGACTTCCCCCTCTTTGTCCGGACGGCGTTTCTTTCGGTCCCGGCTTGGCTCGTCTTTGAAGCCTTTAACATCCGCCTGGGCAACTGGTCCTACCATGGCCTGCCTCCGGACCTTCCCGTGCGCTGGCTCGGGTATGTCGTCGCCTTCGCCACGGTGATCCCCGCCCTCAAGGAGCTCGCGGCGCTTTTCCTGTCCTTCGGGCGGGAGAAGATCGCCTCCCGCGCTCTCAAAATCACGCCCGCGCTGCTCCGGGGCCTGACCGCCGCCGGAGGGCTGATGCTCGCCCTGCCGCTCCTTGCGCCCCGCCTCTTCTTTCCGCTTGTCTGGCTGGGCTTCGTCTTCCTCCTCGACCCGGTCAATTACCGCCGGGGCCGGCCGTCTTTTCTCCGGGACCTCGAGAGCGGCCGCCGGCGTCCGGTCGCGGCCTGGATGCTCGCCGGCCTGGCCGCCGGCCTGATTTGGGAATTCCTGAACTGGGGAGCCGGCTCGCACTGGGAATACCACATCCCCTACTTCGGCTTCGGGCGGATTTTCCAGATGCCGGTCTTCGGCTTCGGCGGTTTTATCCCCTTTGCCCTCGAAATTTATGCCTTGGACGCTTTCCTCCAGGGCGCGTATGAAAAAATCCGGGCGCGGGCGCCCCTGCGAGCCGCTTTCTGGGCGGGCCTCGCCCTGTTCGACGCCGCGGTATTCGTCCTGATCGACCGCTTCATCGTGATATATTAGGGGTAGGTCTCAACACTTAACATATCGTGTCGTTGCGAGGAACCTCGCTCTGGCGAGGTGACGTGGCAACCCCCTTCGGCCGCGGGAGATCCCTCGCTTCGCTCGGGATGACCCCCTCCCGCATTTGTCAAATGTTAAGACCTGACCCCCATCTGTAATTTGACATTTCGGCGGAATCATTCTATTAAAGACGGAGACCATTTCGAGAGAGGAGATTCGCGCCATGGGTTTGGTCAAGAAAGGCAACAAGCTCTGGTTCTTCGAAGAACTCTATACCGACGTGACCTACGGCTTCGAGGTGTCCAAGGTCATCGTCCCCGAAACGGACACCGGTTTCCAGAAGCTCATGATCCTGGAGTCCGACCGGTTGGGCCGGGTGCTTATCCTCGACGGCATCGTCCAGCTGACCGAGGAGGACGAGGGCATCTACCACGAGTGGATCGCCCACTGGCCGCTCTTCGCCCTCCCGAAGCCGGCCGAACACGTGCTCGTCATCGGCGGCGGCGACGGCGGCGTGGCCCGGGAGGTCCTCCGCCACTCCAGCATCAAGAAGGTGACGATGGTCGAGATCGACCGGATGGTCGTAGACCTCTGCCGGGAGCACATGCCGTCCATCTCGGCCGGCATCTTCGACGACCCGCGCTTCGAGCTCATCGTCGGCGACGGGGCCGAGGTCATCCGCCGGCTGAAGGGCCAGTGCGACGCGGTCATAATCGACTCCACCGACCCCGTCGGCCCGGCCAAGAGCCTGTTCAACACCAGCTTCTATGAGAGCGCCAAGGACGCCCTCAAGGAGGACGGCATCACCATCCACCAGACCGGGGCGCTCATCCTCCAGCCGTTCGAGGCGCCGGGCAGCTGGCGCCAGATGGAGCGGACGTTCGACGACGTCCGCGTCGTCCAGTTCGCCAACGTGAGCTACATGGGCGGGCCCTTCAGCCTGACCGCGGGCTCCAAGGGCAAGCGCGTCTTCAAGGACGCGGTGTCGAATGCCCGGAAGAACTACAAGAAGGCCGGGATCAAGACCCACTGGTATTCGCCCGAGATTTCGGCCGTCCCCTATCCCGAGTTCCAGCGGCGCCTCGAGGTCGACAAGTACGGCGAGGAGATCATCATGGACATCGACCTGCCCGGCCGGAAGCGGCCGAACGGCAAGCAGGTCGCGAAGTGGAGCCGCGAGACGTGCAAGGCGATCCGGATGGTCGCCTACGGCTCCCCGGTCGTCTCCAGCCCGGCCCTGGGCGAGGGCGACACGCTCGTCCAGTACATCGAGACGAGCGCCATCAGCTATCGCCGCTTCGGCGCCACGGCCTGCGCCAACGTCTTCACCTGCGCCTCCCTCCCCGTCGACGAGGCCGTGGACTTCTCCCTCGATTTCTTCGGCGCCGGCTCGGCCGTCTGCTGGCACATCCCTCGCGGATCGTTCGCCGGGCTGAAGGACATCCGGCGGGCGAGCAGGATCTACAAGACCCAGCTGAAGACGTCCGAGGCCCACAGGATCGACGTCATCTCCCAGATCTACCGGCCGAAGCTCGTCGAGAGTGCGGCCGCCTTCGCCCCCGGCTTCCGGCTGCCCCAGGAGCGGGGCGTGTCCGCGGCCTGCGAGCTGATCATGGACATCTACGACTGCGACTATCCGCGGATCTCGAACTGCGACACCGTCGCCCGGTGGGCGAACGTCGAATTCCCCAAGGCGAGCGGCCTCGTCCCGGTGGGCGTCCCCGATGCGCCAGATTTCGGCCACGCCAAGAAGAAGACGGCCGGCCCGTCCGTAATCCAGCTCCTCGAGCAGGGCTCGAACATCAGCCACTATTCGATGAACTGGCTGATGATCTTGGTCAACGTCGTCAGCCGCGAGCCGTTCCCGCTGAAGAAGGCGGTCGAGAGCGCCATGCGCACTTTCCGGGGGAAGTCGGCCGTGTGCTGGCTCGTGCCCCGGGGCCTCAAGAGCCAGAACATCGCCGAAATCGCGGAGAACACGGTGATGTTCCGGGTGGAGATGCCGTAGCCCTTTTAGGGCTGCTCCACGATGTCCGAAGCGAAGACAAGCGTCACGCCGTAGCTCTCGGCGAAGGCGATGTATTTCCGGAGCGCGGCCAGGGTCTCGGGCTTCGGATGGCAGATGCCGACCGCCCATCCCCGGTCCCGGGCTATCTGGAAGAGCTCCTCGATCCGCGCCTTGATCGCCAGCTCGTCCAGCGTCCCATCGAGAAAGACGTTCCGCTCGGCCGCCCGGATGCCCAGGCGCCGCGCGGTCTCGTAGGCGACGGAGGCGCTCGTCGTCCGGCTGTCGATGAAGTACAGCCCTTTTTCCCGAATGACCTCGAGGATCATCGGCATCGTTTCCCCGTCCTCGGTGACCTTGGACCCCGCGTGGTTGTTGACCCCGACGCAGCCCGGGACCTGGTCGAGACAGGCCTGGACCCCGCGTCGGACTTCCTCGCGGGTCATGCCGGCGGAGATCGTCCCTTCGGGCGTCCGGCGCGGCTTCTCCAGCGATTCGAGCGGCAGGTGGAGCATGACTTCCAGGCCGCAGGCCGCCGCCGCGTCGACGGTCGGGCGGGTCTCGGCGGCGAACGGCAGGACGGCCGCGGTGATCGGCCGGCCGAGCGCGCAAAGCGCCCGGATGGATTCGAGGCTGTTGCCCATATCGTCCATGATGATGGCGGCTTTGGGAGAGGCCGCGGCTTTGCTTTTCGGCGGCTTGGAAACGGGGACGGTTCTGTGTCCCGGAGCCTTCGAAGAGAACCTCTTGTTGGGAGGGATGGACGGGGTCGCCCTCTTCCCAGAGGACGAGGACGGCAGCCCAGGCCGCCGTGAGGACGGGACCTCGATCAGAAGGAATACGGCCAGCGCGATGATCAGGACGACGAGGAACGTCAGGGGGATGGAGAGCGTCCGCCTCATCGATCAGCGGCCGGCGGCGGCAGCGAGCGTCTTTTCGAGGTAGTCTTTCGTTTCGGTCTTGGCCAGGTCGAGCTTGACGTCGGGCGTCACGCCCTTGGCCCAGAGCTTTTCGCCTGACGGAAAGCAGAACACCCCGGTCGTCAGGACGAGCGAATCGCCCTGCTCCAGGGGGAAGATTTCCTGCCGGGACGCGAGCCCTGCGGTCGCCGTGCCGATCACTTTCGCCCGCTTCTGGTCCTTGAGGACCGCGGCCGCGATCTCGGCCGGCCCCATGGTCGCCGGGCCCACCCAGACGACGAGCGGCTGGCTTTCGAGAATGGGGCTGCCGGGGCAGCCGAGGGCCTCTTTCGCCCCGCTCTTCTTCTCGAAGTAGCCGATGTTCTCGGCCTTCAGGAAGATGTTCAGGAAGGCCGCGGCTTCGGCGACATCCCCTTCGTGGCAGTCGCGGAGGTCCAGGACGAGCGGGGCCGCGCTCCCCGGGACGGCGGGGAGGACGGTCTTTTTGAATTCCGCGGCGAGCGTCGGATAGAGATGCGGGATCCGCACCACGCCCGCGGTGCCCTTTTGGGCGGCGAGGGCCAGGGGCTTGCCGTAGATCGCGGCCCGTTCGACGTCCATCTCCTTGGTCGTGTTGTCCCGGATCACGCGGAGCTTGACCTTGCCGGCGCCGGCGTCCTTGAGCCGGATCACGGTTTCGGTCAGGCTCCAGACGAGCGTCGATTGGTTGTCCACGGCGCTCAGGTAGTCGCCGATCTTGAGCCCGGCTTTTGCCGCGGGCGAGTTCTCGAGCAGGCCGACGACGAGCGGAAACGCGTTCGGTCGCTTGTAAAGGACGGCCCCGATGTCTTTGAGCTGGAGCCTGTTCAGGGCGCCGAATTTGGCGGCGGTCGGCTTGTCGAGGTAGCCGGAGAGGACGTCAAGCGAGTTGATCAGGCCCTGGAAGGCGCCGTCCATGACTTTCTTCGGGTCGGGCTCCTCGAGGTAATCGGCCTTGATGTAGGAGATGACCCGCTCCATGACCTTGAAGCTTTCGCGGGCGGAGGGCTTTTGAGGCGCGCCCTGAAGGACGTTCGCTCCGAATCCGAAACCCCGGATCACGAGGACGGCCGCAACCGCCCGCAAGACGCCTATTTTATTCGTTTTCAACATGTCCGACCTTTCCGACGGCGACGGATTGTATCACCTTCGCGACAGCCATTGCAAGGGATCGAGGGGCTTGGCCTGGTAGCTGATCTGGAAATAGACCGAGACGCCGACGAGCGATCCCGTGTCCCCGGCCACGGCGATCGGCTGGCCGTCCGCGACGAAGTCGTTGAGGGCGACGAGGAGCTCGGCGCAGTGGCCGTAGATGGTGTGGTACGAGCCGCCGTGGCTGATGATGATCGAATTGCCGTAGCCCTGGATGTAGTCGGCGAAGACCACCTTTCCCCCGTGCACGGCCCGCACCTGGAGGTTGTCCTTCGGTGGAGAGATCTCGAGGCCGTTGTTCATGGTCACGGTGTTGTACTGGGGGTGGCGCTGGATGCCGAATTTCTGGAGGACGGTCCCCGCCGTCGGCCAGGGAAGCTTCCCCTTCCGGTCGAGGAAGGGGAAGAGCGGGAACATCAACCCGGGCGGCTGGTTTTCGAGCTTCTGGAGGATCTTCTGCAGCTCCTGAGCCCGGACGTTCAGCTCGCCGATCGTCTGCTCGTAGGCCTTCCGGCTGGACTTGATCTCCCCGACGAGGGCCCGGTTCCGCCGCTCCTGGGCGTCGAGCTCGGTCTTCTTGGCCGTGGCTTTCCCGATCAGGTCCTGGATCTCCGCCTCCTTGGCCTTGAGCGCCTCGGCCGCCCGGCCGAGATCGGCCAGGTTTTTGGCGTAGTCGGCGATCATCCGCTCCTGCGTGGCCGCGAGGAGCCCCAGGTGCTTGGTCTCGCCGATCAGGGTGGCGAGGCTCGAGGACTCGAGAATGACCCGGAGGATGTCGAACCGCCCGTACTTGTAGAGCGTGACGAGGATCCGCTTCAGGGCGTCCCGGTCCCGGTCCAGGTTCGCCTGGATCCCGGGGATGTCCTTCTTGATGCCGGCGAGGTCGGCCTGGTTCTTCCCGAGCTGCATCGTCAGGAGGGCGAGCTCGTTGCGGAGGAGGCTTTTCGTAAACCCGATCCGGTCGAGGGTCGAGAGCATCGTCTTCTCTTTCTTCTCCTCCCCGGCCAGCTTGCCTCGGAGGGTCTTGATCTCGTCCCGGATCCGGGCCAGGCGCTGCTCGTATTCCCTGGAGCCGGACGCGGTCTGGGGGGCGAGCGGCCGGACGGGGAGGAGGGCGAGGGTGAGGACGGCGGCCAGGGCGAGCTTGAACGGCCTCATTTGCGGGCGAGATAGATGACGCCGCCGACGAGCCCGACCAAAAGTCCGAAGGCGACTTCGATGATGGAGAAGCCCCAGGCGGCCTGGGCCGGGATGCCGTAGAACTTGAAGATCTGGATGTAGGCCCCTTCGCGCGGGCCCCAGCCGTTGATCGAGATCGGGATGATCTGGACGAGGTGGACGATGGGGATGAAGATGAAATAGTCGAGGAGGCCGATCGGCAAGTGAAGGGACTTCCCGATGAGGTAATAGTAGAGGATGACGTTCAGCTGGAGGAGGACGGCAAGGACCGTGGCCCGGGCGAAGGCCCCCCGTGCCTCCCGGTAATGGAGGATCGCGGCCCGGAAGGCGATGACCTTGTGCTTGAAGCGTCCGGGCAGGCCTGTTTCGGGGACGCGCTCGAGCGCCCGCCCGGCGGCCGGGAGAAAGAACAGGGCTACGGCGGCCAAGCCGGCGATCCCGCAGACGAGCGCCACCCAGATCACCGGGACTTGGCGGGCCATATCGAGGCGGAAGAGGGAGACGACGAGGGCGAACAGGAGCAGGACAATGATCCCCGTCGCCCGCTCGACCAGGACCACGGCCGAGGACCGGACCAGGGATCGGGAGTATTTCGAGCCGTCCCAGATGCGGACGACGTCCCCGCCGAAGCGGGTCGGCAGGAAGTTGTTGAAGAACGTCCCGACGAGGTAGGACTTGACCAGGAAAAGGAGCGGCACGTCGTCGCCCTGGGCGCGGACCAGGATCCGCCAGCGGACCGCGCTGAACAGAAGCCCGAGGGCATGGAGGGAGAAGGCGACGGCCAGCCACGCCCAGGCGACGCCCGCGAGTGTGCGGCCGATCTCCCCAAACGAGACCTTCGAGGTGAAAAAGAAAAGCGTGAGGGCGGCCAGGCTGAACGCCGCCTTCAGCAGGAAGAGAAGGGTTCTCCGCTTGGCCATCACCGCTTAATTACCACAATCGGAGGGCGTTGAAAAGGATAAGGGAGGCTGGCGCGATTTAAATATAGAAAATGTTGATATTTACGGCCCGATTCCCTATAGTGTAGCAATCCGGGGCCCAAAAAGATGGATCTCAAAAAGCTTTTAAAGACGGGCAAAATGCTCGATGAGATGGCGATCTCCATTCGGAATATCATCTATGATTCGTTTCCTGGGACGACTCTTCAAGAGCGCGAAGACATCGAGCAGGAAGCGAAACTAAAAATCTGGCGCATGGCGTCAAACGGGAAGAAAATCGTCAATTTCAGGTCTTACTTATGGAAGGTCGTATACACGACCGCCCTGGATATTATCGAAGACCGGATGCAAAATATGAGCGAAGAAGAAATCCAGAGGGCGATTGAATCCACCCATCCGACCCGTTTCTGCGAAGCCTGCCCCGAATTCCATTGGCAACATGAAGAAATGAAAATGAAGCTTAATAAGACCGTCGCTATGTTGCCGGCGCGTAGACGATCGGTGGTTCGGCTCTGGCTCGCCGATATGAATTTGGAGGAAATCGCCGCTTATCTCGGCTGGGGCGGTAATCAGGTTCGCCATCTCCTCTATCGCGGTATAGAGGAACTCAAGGAGATTATGACTCAGAGCGCAAGCGCCGCGGCGAGCGGCTCGAAACTGGAAGAACCGGTCGACTTGGAAGACCCGGCATGAAAACGAAGCTAAACTCCTGTCCAAGCCAGACTCATTTTCTTCGAGCCGTATCCGGTGAATCCGGGCAAGAAGAAAAAGCCGAGTTCGTCGGTCATGTTTCCGAGTGCGCTCGATGCCAGGCAAAGCTCAAGCTCCTCAACTCGCTTCGCCGGGAGTTCGATGCCGTCGATCCTGGGCTTGAAGGGATCGAACTTTCGCCGGGAGAAACAAGGGCCTTCCGAAAAATGGCACGTTGCCGCCTCGGCGAAATAAAAAACAAAAGCGGGAAGAGAGCGGCTTCGAATATCTCCCCGTTGGGTGTTCGTCGATTCGCTTTGGCCGCTGGTTTGCTCATGGTTCTGATCATCGGATATGGATCCGTTCGTTACCTCATCCGCCGCGATATCAACCGGGGGGGAAGCGGCGTTTCTTTTCGTCTCATCGCGCCGCTCGGCCGGATCGATCGAACTCCTACAGAGTTTTCCTGGTTGCCCGTTAAAAAGGTCGATTTATACACTTTCAAGTTGATCGACGAAAATCTCAAAATCATCTATACGAATCGCACCACCCGAACTTCGTTCATTCTCGACCTCGATTTCCGCTCCAAGCTTGAAAGAGGGACAGTTTACCTTTGGACGATCGAAGCAATATCCGATGCCGACGATAAATTAGCCTTTGGTGAAGGGACATTCGTCATCAGATGATCGAGGCCTCAACGAATTGCCGGGCTCGGAAAAATCGGGCTTGAACTTGCCCCGTTAAGGACGAAAGCCGCCCAATAACGCGGATGAGAATATCCCGATCTTATCAAATCCTGTTTAGCCGATCTCAAGGATTCCGAGGCCGACTTGCCTTTTTTCAGGTCCGAATAAAATTTGTCCATGAGTCGCACCGTGGACCGATCGTTGATCGCCCAAAGAGTAGCCAACACGGCTCTTGCTCCGGCGAGAAAGAACGATTGATGCAGTCCGACGATGCTCTTTCCGCTCCAGATCCGGGCGTTGCCGCTCACGCATGCCGATAGAACGACCAGGTCGGCGTCCAGACGGAGAGTCGCGATATCCAAGGGCTGGAGAAACCCGTCTTCAGATATGTCTCCCGGGTCGAGTAGGAGACCGGAGCGCCACCAGTGTTTTTCATCAAAGAGGCCATGCGCGGCCAAATGAACGATCCGGTAGCGCGATAGGTCCAAACTCTTCAGATATTCTTCGCTCGACGATTCCACGGGAACGACGCGCGTTCTCGGACCTAGAAAATGGTCGGTGATGGCCTCGAGCTCCTTTTCGACAAAACGGAGTCTGGGGAACGAAGCGGCACCCATCATGGGATAGGCCGGCGACGATTTAGGGCCCGGATTCGCTAAAGCCAGCAAGTCCATCGCCGGACTCTCCCGGCGCGGTTCATTTGAAAGAAATACAAGAAACGCGGCCGAGGGAGCATATCTGACCTCATAGCGTCCGAGCAAAAAACGGATGTCAACCGCGGTTTTTCGGCTGAAGAGGGCGGCCGAGCCGGCTTCAGAATCGGAGGGAAGGACGAGGGCATCGAACGGAAGATAGTGCAAGATACCGTCGGGGACGATGATCAGCTTCTTGATTTCGGGGAATGAACGCAAATTCAATGGGGCTAAAAGAGTATCGAATAGGATTCTTCCGCCTTTGGCCCCCCGGAATTCCTTTTCCTCGTCGATTTTGAGAAAATCGAGGTAATTCGGGATGAGAGAATCCAGCCGTTCGGAATTTGAAAGCCGGATCATCTTCAGGCTATCACTCGTCAAAAGGAAGGCATAGGACTGACTCGAACCGAGAAAATATTCAACGAGCGCAGTCTCTCGGTTGAGAATTCGCCTTTGAATCTCCTCAGGCCGAAGGAAAAGTAGACGGGACGGAGATCGATCGCCGGCCGGCGACTTTTTTTGTTGAATGAGATATGCCTTGTATTCATCTTCGGAATCTTCCAGCCGCTCCAAGACACCGCGCCTCTCCCCCTCCGTCATGTTCGTATCGGCGAGCCGCCTCTGATGGCGGGCGATCTTGTGCAAGGCCGCCGATCCCTTGATTTTCCTGGCGGCGTCGGAAGCCGCGTCCGGCGGGGTCCGTTTAAAATCGGGTCGGTCGCTCCAGGACCCGAGCGATTTGAATTTTTCCGAAAGGAGAAAGGCCATGCCGGCATATCCCCGAGTCGGTTCTCCAGCGTGCATTTCGTAGAGCCGGGCCATGAGGTCATCAAAGACTTCGATCTTATCCTCAAAGAAGCTGTCCTGGAAATATTTGAACGGAAGGTCTTGGGAGAGGCCGACGATCTCATCGACGGCATTCTGTAAATGGCCCACCGCGGCGGCAGGCTTATGGAGCCGCTCGGAAGCCCTGGCCAGGTTCAACTCGATTCTCCACGTCATATCGGGGAACCCTAGGGCTTTAACTCGGCTTAGGGCATTCGACCATAGCCTTGAGGCCTGTTCGTATTCGCTTTTCTGGAAGTAGCAATCCCCGATAATATTGTCGAGCAAAAAAACTCGTTTCGCCGAGGCGCTTTGTCCTTCGCCGTTTCTTTGGTGTCCGCTTTTCCATAAGTTGGAGAGCCGGTCGCCCAGATCATCCGCTGGGTTCATCCGGGTCATCGGATCAGAGGAAAATACGTCCCGGCCGATCGATATCTTATTAGTCGCTTGTCCGAGAAGAGGCGATGGAACTTCGTCAAAATCCCTCCCGCAATTCACGACCGCCGACTTCTCGATAACGAACGAAATATGATTGGAGCCTGCAAGTCCGGTGCTGCACGATGAGATCAGGGAGTCGGAGATGCGAAGGTCACGCGCATCGTTCGTTTCGATGCCTATGTAGCAATGATCGATATAAATATTTTCCAGGATCGCGCTGCCGATGTTCCTGGCGGTATCGTTGATGGATATCCCCGATCCCGCCATATTCATGATGACGAGGTCATGTGCCTTCCAAGTGACATCGGGACTGTACCTCTGCAAAATACCCCAATACGAATTTTGCAAAACGAAACCGGATATTTCCGCTTCGGCTCGGATGATGAAAATTGCGTCCCGAAATCCGACCGAGCCGTAAATAACCGCCCCGAAAAGATTACGGGACTCGATTCGGATGTTTTTATCGACGATGATGTTTTTTTCGAAATAAAAACCGTCATCGACCTCGATGAGATCCCCGGAGCGGCTCGCGGCCACGGCGGCCTTGATCGTAAAAAAATCATGGGGAACATTGAGGATTTTCGAATGAAGGAAGGGCGCTTGGAATACCAAGAGAACAAATATCCATCCTTTGTTTCTCAGCATCTTTTTCAGATCACCCCGGCTGGTAGAGGAAAGATAACAGGAAAAGGAGTTCGATTCAACTCCATACCGAGAAGCTTGAAAAAAAGATATTCATTGTGCGGGAAAAAACCAGCCTTCCCAGGGTCTACATAATAGTGAAACCAAAGGTGGGGGCTCTCCCAGCTTGCTTGTATATTTAAAGGGAGGGGTTGTTGAATGAGTGAACAAAAACCAGTGGAAGTCATAATCCGAACGCAAAAAAGTGCCGGCGTGGCCTTTCTGCTTTCCTTTTTCTTTGGCCCACTGGGCATGTTATATGCGACAGTACCTGGTGCGCTAATCATGATGATCGTAACGCCGATAGTTGCGATTCTCACGGCTGGCCTTGGGCTTTTCGTCACCCAGCCCATTTGTATTATATGGGCCGTGCTTGCCGTCAATTCAATGAACAAAAAGACTTCCACAAGCTGATAATCATCGAGCATTCTGGAGTATGTAATATTATCGTCGCTAATGCGTATGGGCGCTATCCGGCTCTATAAAATCAGTAATGGGAGGACAATCAGATGAAGAGATACTTTCAATGTATAGTTTACGTTTGCTGTTTTCTTTTAACCATGTCCTGCATGACGACGATCGGGTTCCGTAGATTAGTGCCTGCACAAGTCACGCTTCCCGGAGTGAAAACAATTGCAGTTTTTCCCTTCGGCGGAAAATCGCTTGACGCTGGATCTCAACTTGCGGACAGAATCGAGATGTTTATCACCAATAATGGGCACTATTCTGTCGTGGAAAGAAGCCATCTTTCAAATATACTGGCCGAGCAAAGCCTATCCGTTTCAGGTCTAGCCGATGATTCCTCGGGTGCTAAAATCGGGAAGCTGCTAAACGCGGATGCTGTCATAAGCGGTAGTATTTCTGTCTTTGAATTTAAAGATACGCATCACACTCGGAGCACAAAAACCGGAGAAGAAACGATTTATGATCGAGTTCTCAACGTTGCCGTGAATTTGAAAATCATCCACACGAGCACGGGGAAATTGGTTTATAGCAGCATGCTTCGGGCTAGTAAAGGCTCTAGTAATCCCAACCGGCAGTATCTACCGACAGAAGATGAGTTGTTCGATGCATGCGCAACGGATATTTCTTCGGAGATTATCGTCCTTATTTGTCCGCATCAAGCAAACACCAATATCGAGCTTGATTCTGGCGCGGGGGATTATAAGAAAACATTAAAAGCCGGGATTGAATTCGCGAAAGCGGGTCTAACGGATCGCGCACTCGACGCGTTTTATGAAGCCTGTAAAACCAACGAGAAGGCATCACCTCCAGTCTATAACGCAGCGATGATGCTGTTTTTACTGGGAAAGTTAAACGAGGCTGAACAAGCGATGAATACGGCAATTTCTCTCTTTCCCGAATCAAACTTACAAAAGATCACCTCAATGACGTTAGATAGATACTCAAAATCTTTATCGTTGATTAGATACGAGAAGGGTATTCAATCGAAACTTGATCGGCAACTCTCTGAGATAAACTCCGAACCTACGGACCGTTCTGGAAATGCACAAAATAAACCAAGTTCTGAATGGAAAAAAACCATTCGAATCGCGGTCGTTATCCCCGAAATGTTGATCAGGCGGCCCGTTCCCGATCCGGCGGGAGAAACGCGTATCATTCAATTACTCTTGGACGATGGATACAAGGTTGTGGAGCAAACCAGCATTGCTGATTTAAGGTACTCCCCGGAAGTGGCCGAAGCCCTTAAAGACGCGAGCGCCGCCGCCACGCTGGCAAGGAAACTAAAAGTTCCGATCATTATTATCGGAGAAGCATTCGCTGAGGAAGCCGCGCCAACGGGCGGTTTTCGTAGTTGGCGAGGAAGACTCGAAGCAAGGGCCATATTCTCTGACAACCAGGAAATCATTTGTACCGCTGGCGAATATGGATCGGGAGCTGACTCCTCAGATTTAGTCGCAGGCAAGAAAGCTCTCGAAAATGCTGGAGATAAAGTCGGTAAGATTTTTCTGAAAAAGCTCGAAGAGTACCATCAAGCAAAAGGCGGTCTTACTCCAAGCGCGAGAGCAACTCAAAATACAGCCCGAATCGCCAAGGTGATCGTCAATGCAGCTAATATTCGGATGGAGCCCAATACGGCCGCCGCGATCATCGCAACAGCGACAATGAACGAAAGCCTTAAAATATTAGAAACCACAAAAGATTGGTTCTATATTCAAAAAGCAGACGGAAAAGAAGGATGGATACATACATCGCTGATCAAAGAAATAAAATAGAATTCGAATGAAGCGGGTAAAACTCTGGGCTAGTGTACAGTAACGTTCGCAATTTGGAATAAAGGAGGAGCCATCGTAAACTCTCTTCGATCGGCAAACCGAAAGAGAGGAGGAATTTTACTACGATGGCTCAACCGCATTATAGGACACCGTTCAAAAAAGCGCTATTACAGTTCATCACGGAACCGGATCCTTTCCTGGCCATGCTCAAGTGGGTGATGACGGAGATGATGAGGATCGAAGCTGAAGCCAAGCTCGGGGCAACCAAAGGGAAGCACACGTCGGAGCGAACGACATATTATTTCGGGGCAAGAGCCCGGCAGGTTGATACGCGTCGGGGGAAGATCTATCTTCTCGTGCCCAAGGTCCGGAAGGGCGGATACGTCCCGTTCTTTATATCGGAAAGGCGGAGATCCGAGCAGGCGCTGATCGCCGTCGTCCAAGAAGCCTTCATCAAAGGCGTCAGCACCCGGAAGATCGAACGACTGGCCATGGGCATCGAGAATATCTCGGCTGGCCAGGTCTAGGAGATCAACAAAGTGCTGACCGTTCAGGTGATAGGAGGGAATATGAAAAAGGGAATTGCAGTTTTATACTTTTCTTTTCTTTTTTTGTTTCTTTTTGTGGGGTCTGCTGAATCCAAAGTTATTTTTGGTTTCAAGCTTACAGGTGGGTTGAACTATCTCCAAGGTGGCGATTTAAATAAAGGCCTTCAAGGATGGTCAGATATTTGGAACAAATTGTATGATGATCCTGGAATAACGAGAAGCGGTGGTTATAAGTCATTTCATCTAGGTATGGACCTCAATATTGAATTACTTATGTGGATTTCGCCGAGAATTGCATTCGGTTTGGGGACCGGCTATGTCCAAGTATCCAGGTCTTCCGAATTGCAGCTCATAGAGGGCGGTATTACATATAAGAACACTTGGAGCCCCAAGATCACATTTATCCCAATTACTTTAAGCTTATATTATAACATCCTAAACGGGAAAAGATTCAGATTTATTATCCATGCGGGGGCAGGCTATTACTTGAGTAAGTATATGGATACGCAGCACACTGTTTTTCTTGGTGATATCAATGACGAATATAATATGTCAGCTAAAGGTTTCGGATTCCACGGTGGCCTCGGGGTTGAGATTTCATTATCTAATCAGCTTGCTTTACTTATAGAATCAAGAGGACGATATGTGAGATTAAATGGCTTTGAAGGCGATTTAAAGTCGAGCTGGTCATCATCATCATCGATAATATCGGGAAAGCTCTGGTACTATGAAATCAGTGCTTTCGACAATGGAAAATACCCCATTGTTTCTGTCGAGAATACGAAACCATTGGGACCCGATATTGCAAACGTTCGTGAAGCCATAGTTGATACGAGCGGTATTAGCGTTTTTCTTGGGTTGATATTTCGATTCTAATTTCGCATTTAGGAAAAGGAACGCATAAGAGCAGCTTGTCTGGGTGGAGGAAGCCGGGCGAACGATGAAGTCGATGATCGAGATCCAACCGATCTTTTATCAAGTTTCTCGCCGGATCCGATCTCATGTCTTTCTTTACGGCTTGGCGCTCCTTTTAAAACGTGGCGCGGGAAAATGATTGCGATTCCAGGTGATTGTATTTAGCTAGGGAGAGTCATCATGTTTGAAAATAAAAGATTATGTTTTGTTTATATCTTTGTTTTAATTTTATTTTTATTCATAATGCCAAACTTTATTCATTCAGAAAACACCTTTCCTATTCTGCGATTTCGAAATGAAATAACTGGAAAGCATCTGTTTTCTCCATCATCCGAATACTCTGCTCAATTAGTCGCAAGGGGATTTATAAAGGAGAAGATAACTGAAGACCTTAATGATAGCCCCTTTTTCTATCTATATCGCGTTCAATATGAAAAAACCGTTCCTGTTTTCCAATTAGAAAATATCGTTAATGAACAAATATATTTTGCAACGAATCCGATGGAGATAGCCAGTCTTCTCACGTCCGGGTGGATTAATAAGGGCGCTATAGGCTATCTATATGAAATACGCGCCGAAGGATCCTCAGAAATATTCCGACTTTATAACAATATCACGGGAGATATCGTTTATACGGCTAGTGAGCAAGAAAAAAGCTATTATCTTGGACAATATGGCTGGATTCAGAAAGAAAGTCTTGGCTATGCCCAATCGTCATCATCAATCGGGACAGGATTGCTTGCGCCAAATGTTATTAAAATCAATCAGGATGAACTGCTCTTATTAAATACGAACTTGAGCAGCAATACTCAACTCTTTTTTCAAAGAAAGACTTCAATACTTAATTTAATTCGAACAGGCAATATTCTTTATTCAGAAAAAAAACCAATTCTACCCAACGGGATGATTAGCAGGGTCCTCTCGATAAGCGAAACATCTAGCGGAATAATTGTCCAAATTGCTAACGCTAATTTATCTGAGGCATTTAGTGAATTACATTTATTTATCGATAATAAGCCGCTATGGTTCAGAAAAAAAGATATTGATATCTTAAACCAGAATGAAAATAAAAGTAAATCTTCCGCTATCAATAATCCAATAAATGGGGATTATGATAAGAAACAAAATATTGAATCAAACAATTCGATTGAAATGGAATATGTTGTTTCAAGAACTGCAAAAGCTCTATTTAAAATCATAGATGTTGACGATAGTGTGAAACTTGTTAGCTTTAAATACAACGACGCTTTAACGACAAATTTAAATTTAGATGCAAGTCTAGATATAGGATTCAACGTAAAGTTAATTCTTGATATCGCTTGGTTTTCAATAAAAGAATTCTTACTTGAACTCTCCCCTTACGAAAATGGCGAAATAGCTTTAACTGCGACAGGAAGAATTGAAAAGAGCGACGAGAAAAGACTTGGGTCGATACCAGCAACATTTTTAGTGGGGGGTATACCAATTACCGCAAGTGTTAATTTATATGCTGGTTATGAAGCTGGCATTTCAGTAAACGCGGGCGTTGGCTTCAAACAATCTGGGACCATTAAAATAGGAATTGATTACAATAGAACAATAAAAGATGAATTGAATTGGTGGTGTGATCCAGGAATGACATTTGATTTTTATTATGACAAACCAACTTTGGATGCTAATATCCAGGTATATTTGAAACCGGAATTAAGCTTAAGTGTAGGTATTACGGAGCCATTTAATGTATCGGCCGGTATTTATGGAAACATAAAAACATATTTAGAAGCAAGGACAGAAAACCAGGGAATTGGAGTATATGTTGGTTTAATTCCATATGCTGGCGCCAAATTCGATGTATTTGGCTTATTTGAAAAGAATAAATACGAACATGCTTTTGATAAAATATGCGAAACACGGATTTGGAGTACAGAACAAGCTATATCGATCAGTTCATTCCAGATCAATAATGACGCGCCAATAGCAGCAAGCCGAACGGTCACGTTAAACAATTCTTGCACGAAGGAGCCATCATATTATATGGCGAGCGAGTCTTTGAGTTTCATTGATGCCAATTGGCAGCAGTATTCAAAGACCCCTTTATTTACGTTATCAAAAGGCGATGGCTACAAAACCGTATATTTCAAAGTTAAAAAGGACAGCGAAGAATCTCCTATAAAAAGTGATTCGATTAAGCTCGTTTTTAGCAAAAATGCGCCTACGCTTGAAATCGATCCAATCTCGGGAAAGCAAGGTACAATATTCAATTTTACTGGCCTGAATTATACGCCAAACGGGACTGTGGAATTACATACGAGAAAGCTGGACAATAGAGAATCTTCACCCATAGATCTGATTGGGAAAGTGGATGGCGAGGGTAATTTTCAATATAATTATGTAACTTCTTGCGGAAGTCAAGTTGGAGCAATTGCCGTTTGGATAATCGATAAAGCATCAGGGAAAAAAAGTAATGAGGTCCAAGAGCAAATAACAGCAAACCCTGATTGTAATACGCTCCTTATTAATAGCATATATCCTAACACTGTATCGAAGGGCCAAACTGTAACATTCACCCTGTTTGGAGAGGGATATGATAGCGGTTTTACATCAAAACTCATTTACGATAATGGCGATATCATTGACATATCCCAGAAAGAATATGTGAACTCGTCTACGGTGAAAGTGACTGTTTTCATCGAAGCAGGTAATCAAACCTCGACCGATTTTATCAAGATCATCAATCCTGATATCCGATCGGCACAGATCGCATTCACTGCCCAAGGGAGTGCCTCTGGTCCAATGATCACGTCCATCAATCCCAACACGGCGACGAAAGGTCAGACGGTGACGTTCACGCTGACCGGGACGGGGTTCCAGAGCGGGTTCACGGCGAAGATCATCAACGAGCTGAGCCAGGAGTGGGATATCGCCACGAAGGAGTTCGTGAGCTCGACGACGGTGCGGGTGACGATGCTGATCGGGGCGGGGACTCAAACGTCGACGCAGGTCATCAAGATCATCAATCCCGACAGTCAGAACGCGATGATCAGCTTCACGGCGCAAGGGACGGGCGGCACCCCGTTGACCATCACGGGAATCAGTCCGAGCACGGCGACGAAGGGTCAGACGGCGACGTTCACGCTGACCGGGACGG
>CABEBD010000145.1_pt1 | contig 31365 bp, 26 predicted proteins | sample 3132501 | NCBI WGS metagenome assembly CABEBD01 (sample SAMEA5534344, study PRJEB31848) | metagenome | biome: tundra; feature: field; material: soil | place: USA | collected 2013-05 | depth 0.45 m | reverse complement strand
GGGCCGGCGAGCGCGAAGAGCGTCCGGCCGCCGAGCACCAGGCCGGCGCCGACGGCGCCGCCAAGCTTGAAGAAGTTGCGTCTGTCGAGAGCGTTGTCGGGAGACAGGGACTTGTAGCCCTTCATCGGCTTTCCTGCGCGGCGAAGACGCCTTGGATCCGGTCGAACGCCCAATCCAGGTCCTTCGAGGTGATGATAAGGGGCGGGGCGAACCGGATCACGTTGTCGTGAGTCTCCTTGCAGAGCAGGCCCGCGTCCTTGAGGGCTTCGCAGAAGCGGCGGGCGCCGCCGGCTTCGGGATGGAGCTCGAGGCCGATCAACAGCCCCTGGCCCCGGACTTCCTTGATGTGCCGGCTCTTGAGGGTCTTGAGCTTTTTGATGAAATAAGCGCCCTGCTTGGCCGCGTTCTGGGCGAGCTTCTCCTCCTTGATGACGCGGAGCGCCTCTCGGGCCACGGCGCAAGCCAGCGGATTGCCGCCGAAGGTCGAGCCGTGCTCGCCGGGCTTGAACACCCCCAGCACCGCTTCCTGGGCCAGGACCGCGGAGATGGGATAGCAGCCGCCGCCGAGCGACTTGCCGATGACGACCATGTCGGGCCGGATCCCTTCGTACTCGTAGGCGAAGAGTTTCCCCGCGCGTCCCAGGCCGGTCTGGATCTCGTCGGCGATGAGGAGGACGTTGTGCTTCTCGCAGATCTCCTTGGCCTTTTTTAGATAGCCGGGAGTCGGGATCAGGATGCCGGCTTCGGCCTGATAGGGTTCGACGATGAACCCGGCCGTGGCGGGCGTGATCGCCTGTTCCAGGGCCTCCGCATCGTTGAAGGGGATGATCTTGAAGCCGGGGGTGAAGGGCCCGAAATCCTTGCGGTAGAGCGGTTCGGTCGAGAAGCTGATGACCGATACCGTCCGGCCGTGGAAATTGTTCCGGCAGGCAATGATCTCGGCGGTGTTCTGGGCGAGCCCCTTCTTCAGATAGGCCCATTTGCGGGCGGTCTTGATGGCCGTCTCCACGGCCTCGGCCCCCGAGTTCATGGGCAGGACCATGTCGTAGCCCGTCATCTTGCAGAGCTCTTTGGCCAGCAGGGGCCACTGGTCGTTGCGGAAGGCGCGGGACGTCAGGGTGACCTTCCCCGCCTGGGCCTTCAGGGCCTTGATGATCCGGGGATGGCAATGCCCCTGGTTCACGGCGGAGTAGGCGCTCAGGAAATCGAGGTACTTGCGGCCGTCAACGTCCCAGACCCAGATGCCCTTGGCCTTGGTGATGACGACGTCGAGGGGATGGTAATTGTGCGCGCCGAACGTGTTTTCGATGGCGATGAAATCCTGGGAACGCATGATGACGACTCCTTCGGACGAATGTGGCGGAGAGGGCGGGATTCGAACCCGCGGTACACCTTGCGGCGCACACACGCTTTCCAAGCGTGCTCCTTAAGCCACTCGGACACCTCTCCGGCGCTTATTAAAGCGGATGCTGAGCTTGGTAAGTTACCAGAAAAGCGCGGCCGGGTCAACGCGGCCCGCCGGGCGGAACGAGGCGCCCTCAGACTCCGCGGAAGATGTTGACGATGTCCTTGAGGAGCGCCGCCGCGGTGCCCCGCGGGTCGGATTTGCCGCCGGCGACGGTGATCGTGCCCATCGTATCGGTGAAGTAGGTGATGGCCTTGTTCGTGCCGGAAATGCCGTAGAGCGGGTGCGACCGGTCGACGGACGAGACCGCGACTTCGATTTGGCGCTCGCCGCCCTCCTGGATGAATCGGCCCAGCAGCTTGACCGCCTTGCCCTCGGCCCGGGCCTGCTTGAGATCCCCGGGCGTCACGTTCCGGATTCCTTCCCGCCGGACATCGGCCAATCGGAATCCGGTCCCGGCGACCGCATTGGAAATGAGCAGGATCTTGCAGGCGGTGTCCCAGCCGTCGATGTCGAGCGACGGGTCCGGCTCGGCGATTCCGATGTCCTGGGCTTCCTTCAGGGCCGCCGCGAAGGGGATACCGCCCTCCATGCGGGACAGGATGTGGTTCGTGACGCCGGTCAGGATTCCCTCGATCCGCGAAACCGAAGCGGCAGCCAGCGAGACCTCCCCCACGTCGAGGGTTGGGAGCGCGGCGGCCGTCGCCCCGCTGTACTTCAGCCGGACTCCGTTCAAGATGGCCAGCGCGCTCAAGGCGGGAAAATCCAGGACAAGGGCGCCCTTGCTCGCGGCGGCCACGTGCCATCCTTTGCCCAAGGCCTCCGTCATGAAGGCGCGCCCGGGTTCGCCGGTGCGGATGTCGGTCGGCGTGCATTCGACAAGAACACCGGGTTCCCCTTCTCCCAAAGCCTCCCCGAGCCGCAACCCGGGATGCCAGGCCGAGTGCTGTGTCGGAGCGGGAACCGCGGCCGGCAAATCGGCGAGCCCGGCCGCATCCGAGGCCCGGCCGGCCAGGAACCCGCCCTTGGAGTTGAGGGCGGCCTTGAGCCTGAGATCGATCCCGTACCGGTCCCGGCACGGCCCTCTTTTCTCCCAGGCGAGCTTGACGAAGGCCCGGCCGACGTTTCCCAGACCCGTGAGGACGAGATCGACGCGGCGCACCTACTTTTTCTCCTCGGGCTTGGCGGCAGCCCGCACGAACACGATCTCCTTGACCGTCGGCTCGAGCTTGACGGCCAGGCTCCCGATGTCGCCCTTGGCGTCCATGAGGAACATCATCGGGGCGTCGATCCTGGCCAGAGGATTCTTCAGCTCGAAGGTGTCGTAATGGAAGTTCGACATCGCGTAGGTCAGGCCGTGGAAATCGGCCAGAAGGCGGTCTCCCTCCAATCGGATGGAAAAACGGCCGTAGGCGGGATGGTCGAAATCCCCGGTGTAATCCTTGAGAGGATGGGTCGGGACCGTGCCGGGCTTTCGGTCCTTCTCCCGATCTTTCCGCGCTTTCTCGGCCGTCTCCCGGCTTTTGGCCAGGTCGCTCCGGGTGCGGGCGTCCCAATCGACGGGCTTCAGGCCGAGCAGCCGGTCATAGAGGTTGTAGGCGAGGATGTAGTTGATCGGCCCGCTCTCCAGGTTGTTCAGGACGACGAGGCCGATATTGTCTTTCGGCAGCATCGAGACAAGGGCCGTGAATCCGTCGATCGACCCGCCATGGGCCACGAGGAGGTGCCCGCGGTAGGAGTTGATCCGCCAGCCCATGGCGTAGCTGCCGTAGAAGAGCTCGTCGTATTTCCACTCCTCGGGGACGATGATTTGGGGCGTCTGGATCTGGGCGAGGGCCGCTTCCGAAATGATCCGTTTGTCGAGCTTTTCGCCGCAGCGGCCCTTGGCGAGGTTGAGGAGGAGCCAGCGGGCCATGTCCGACACGCTGGAATTGATCGCCCCGGCCGGGGCGATGGCGTCCACGTTGCAGAACGGGATGAGCTCGATTTTCCCGTCGATCTCCTGGTAGGGGTTGGCGAAATCCGCCGCTTTCTGGGAATCCACGACCGAGAAATTCGTTTCGGACATCCCCAGGGGGGACAGAATGCGGCGGCGGACGAATTCCTCCCAGGGCACGCCCGCTACGGCTTCCACCAGGACGCCAGCCGTCATGAACATCAGGTTGTTGTACTGATAGACCTCGCGGATCCCGCGGCTGAAATCGAGGAAGCGGAGCCGGTCGTAGAGGTCCTTTCGCGAGAGCGTCGATTTGTACCACACCTTGTCGTGCCGGGGCAGCCCCGTCCGATGGCTGACGAGGTCCCGGGGGGTCAACATCTCGGTCGCAAGCGGGTCCGAGAGTTGGAACGTCGGCAGGTAGGTCCGGACGGGCTTGCCCCAATCCAGCTTGCCTTCATCGATGAGAATGCCCATCGTCACGGCGGTAAAGGCTTTGCTGCATGAGCCGATGCCGAACAGGGTGTGCGGCGTGACCTTGAGGCCGCCCTGGATGTCGCGGTAGCCGAATCCCTGGGCATAGAGGACCTTGCCGTCCTTAACGACGGCGATCGCAAGCCCCGGCACCTTGTACTCGGCCAGGATAGAATGGACGAACGTCTCGAAACCCTTGAGCTTGCCCAGGTCGCCGGTTTTCGGCTGGGCGAAGGACGCTGCCGCAAGGACGAGGGAGAAGATGACAAACGCGACGAGCTTCGATCTCTTCATCATCACCGAGACGGCTTTAGGATTTTGAATCATATGTATTAACCTCCCCTGCCCCCTTGCCAATCAGGCTCTCTATCATAACCGAAACGCCTTTAGGATTTTGAATCATATGTATTAACCTCCCCTACCCCTCCTGACCAATCAGGAGGGGCTGAAGCAGGTAGGCGTTTCGGCTGCAGGTCGCCCCTGCCCCCCTAATAAAAAGGGGGGATTTGTTAGCGCGTTGGGAAAGGAACGGAGAGAGCGGGATTCGAACCCGCGATTCCGATTGCTCAGAATAACGGTTTTCGAGACCGTCGCCTTCAACCACTCGGCCATCTCTCCTCAAGGATCGATTCGGAATCCGCGATGTGGGATGACTATTATAATGATTCCCCGGAGAAAATAAACCCTTATTTCCCGCGGCGGGCCCGGAAAAACGCTCTGAGGACCCGGCCACAGTCGTCCGCGAGGACGCCGCCCGAGATTTCGAGACGATGGTTGGTCCGGTCGAACGGGAAGGTCATGATCGAAACGACCGCTCCCGATCTGGGATCGAGGGCACCGTAGACCAACCGCCTCACGCGCGCCTGGACAATCGCTCCGAGGCACATCGCGCACGGCTCGATTGTGACATAGATCGTCGCATCCGGCAGACGGTAGTTGCCGGCTTTCGCACAGGCCTTACGGAGGGCGACGATCTCGGCATGGGCCGTGGGGTCGTTGGCCCGAATAGGACGATTGGCCCCCCGCCCGATCACTTTTCCGCCGGCGGCGACTACCGTTCCCACGGGCACCTCTCCCCGCTCCGCGGCCCTTGCCGCTTCACGGAGGGCCAGGCGCATAAATTTTTCGTCGTCGGGTTCCATGGAACAACTCCGCCGCGATTCTATGTCAGGGGCCGAGCGGCGTCAATTCGGCCCCGGGTCGACGGGTGCCGGGAAGACCCATGGGAAAGCGCCGTTCATCAAACGGGAACGTTTGACCCTCCTCCGCGAATCCGCTAGACTTCCCGGGAAGCCTCCAGGAGGAGATCATGGACAAACTCGAATGCCTGTTCTGTTCGAAGGCCTTTGGGCTGGACATCCACCGGCCCTTCTGTCCCGAGTGCGGCGAGCCTCTGCTCGTTCATCGGGAGTCCCGCCGCCCGCGCGCGTTCCATCCCGGAGGCAGACTGGCCATCGAGATCTTCCGCGATTTTCTTCCTCTGGGGAAGGTCGACCCCCGGCTCAGCCTGGGCGAAGGCGATACGCCCCTCCTAGAACTGTCCCGACTCCGGATGAAATTCGATCTCCCTCCGGTATTTGCCAAAAACGAGGCCCAGAATCCCACCGGCAGCTTCAAGGACCGGGGCACGGTCGTGGCCGTCCAGAAGGCCCGCGAGCTCGGACTGAGCCGGATCGGCACGATCTCCACGGGCAATATGGCCGGGTCGACGGCCGCCTACGCCGCCAAAGCGGGAATGAAAAGCGTCATCTTCGTCAAAGGAGACACGACCCGCGAAAAGCTCCTGGCCGCCGGTCTGTACGGCCCCCTCCTCGTCAAAGTCAAGGGCGCCTATGGCGACCTCTTCCGGAAGAGCTTCGACGTGGGGCGCGCCCATGGCATCTATTTCATGAATTCGGTCGATCCATTCCGGATCGAGGGGTACAAGACGGCGGGCTTCGAAGTCTTCTTCCAGAGCGGCGGAAAGGCGCCCGATTACCTCTTCGTTCCGGTGAGCGCCGGCGGACACTTGATAGGCCTGATGCGGGCCTTCCAGGACCTCCGGGCCGAAAAGCTCATCTCCCGGATGCCGGTCTTCGTCGCGGTCCAGGCCTCGGGCTGCGCCCCCCTCGCCCGCGCCTTCGCCCGGGGAAAAGCGGCCCCGGCGGCCGTTCCGAACCCGCGGACGATCGCCCACGCCATTTCCAATCCCACGCCACCCGGCGGCCGCCTCGTCCTGAAGCTGATCCGTGAAAACAGGGGAATAATCCTCGGCGTCAGCGAGGCCGAGATCCTGAGGGCCCACCGCCTCCTCGCCGACCACGAGGGACTCCTCTGCGATCCGGCCTCGGCGACCGCGCTGGCCGGATTCCTCCGGCTGCATCGCCAGGGGCGGCTCAAGAGGCGCGACCGGAGCGTCCTCGTGATCACGGGCAGCGGCCTCAAGGCGCTCGAGGCCGTCGCCGCGGCGCGGATCGACTTCCACGAGACGACGGTCGGCCGCCTTGAGAAGTTTGTGGCATCCGTGATATCTTAGGAGCGGATTCAAAGGAGGAGGAATGAGCCAAGATTTTCCCAATATCGAATTTCGGATGCCCAAACTGCCTAAGATGCCGAAGATCCCGGCGAAGGCCGTCCAAATCGGCCTGATCGCGGTCGTCATCATTGTCATCCTGGCCAGCGGCATGTACACCGTCAGCCCGGACGAGATGGGCGTCATCCAGCGCTTCGGGAAATTCGTCCGGCTGACCGACCCGGGGCTTCACTTCAAGCTGCCCTTCGGGATCGAGGCCCTGACCAAGGTCCCCGTGCAGCAGCAGCTTAAGCAGGAGTTCGGCTTCCGGACCACGAAGCCCGGCATCCATTCCGAGTTCGCCGTCCCGGCCGACGCTGCGAAGGAAGCGGTCATGCTGACCGGCGACCTCAATGTCCTGAACGTCGAATGGATCGTCCAATACAAGATCAAGGACGCCTATAAATTCCTGTTCAAGATGCGGGAATCGCAGGCCACGTTCCGCGACATGAACGAGGCCGTGGTCCGGCGGGTGATCGGCGACAATTCGGTGGACGAGGTCCTGACCACGGGCCGCGACCGGCTGGCCCACGAGGCCCGGGACGAACTGCAGAAGCTCTGCAACACCTACGAGATCGGCATCGAGGTCCTGCAGCTCATCTTCCAGGACATCAACCCGCCCGAGCAGGTCAAGCCCTCGTTCAACGAGGTCAACGAATCGCTCCAGGAAAGGGAGCGGAAGATCAACGAGGCCTGGGCCGAATACAATAACGAGATTCCCAAGGCCTCCGGCGTGGCCGAGCAGGCCATCCGGTCGGCCGAGGGATACGCGACCGAGCGGGTCAACAACTCCAAGGGCGACGCCAGCCGCTTCACGTCCGTCTATCAGGAATACGCGCGGGCCCCTCTGGTCACCCGCAAGCGCCTCTACCTCGAGACGATGAACGAGGTCATGCAGAAGATCGGCAAGAAAATTATCATGGACGGACAGCAGAAAAACCTCCTGCCCTTCCTCAATTTGAACGAGGAGGTGAAGAAATGACCAAGAAGACGCGGAACATCATCATCCTCGTCGCCGTCCTCGTCGCCGTGATCGTCCTGGCGGAGGCGGTCTACATCGTCTCCGAGACGAACCAGGTTATCGTCACCCAGTTCGGCGAGCCCATCGGCGGGGCCGTCGCCACGGCCGGCGTCCATCTGAAGATGCCCTTCATCCAGAAGGCGAATTATTTTGAAAAGCGCTGGCTGGAATGGGAAGGCGATTCCAACCAGATCCCGACCAAGGACAAGAAATACATCTGGGTCGAAACTTACTGCCGGTGGCGGATCAGCGATCCTCTGGTCTTCTTCCAGCGCGTCCAGAACGAGCGCGGCGCACTATCCCGTCTCGACGACATCGTCGACGGCGAAGCCCGGAATGCGGTGGCCAACTATGACCTGATCGAGATCGTCCGGTCCTCGAACCGCGTCTTCGAACAGTCGGAGGAGGCTGTGGCCAAGGACACCTCCGAGGTGATCGCCAAGATCATGCTCGGGCGGGACAAGATCGCCAAGATCATCCTCGAGAAGGCGGACAAGATCACGCCCGAATTCGGGGTCGAGATCAAGGACGTTCAGATCAAGCGGGTGAACTACGTCGACGAGGTCCAGAAGAAGGTCTTCGAGCGGATGATCGCCGAGCGGCAGCGGATCGCCTCCAAGTACCGTTCGGAAGGCGACGGCAAAAGTGCCGAGATCCGCGGCCAGAAGGAAAAGGAGCTGAAGCGGATCCAGTCCGAGGCCTACCGCAAAGCCCAGGAGATCATGGGCAAGGCCGACGCCGAGGCCACCCGGATCTATGCCACGGCCTACAACCTCGACCCGGAGCTCTACCAGTTCCTGAAGACGCTCGAATCCTACCGGACGAGCTTGGCCAAGGACACGTGGCTCGTCCTCTCTACCGACAGCGAATTCCTGAAGTACCTCAAGAGCAGTGGACGATAACGGGGACGGCTTTATTTTAGATACTCGACCAGTTTGTGCTTGTTCGGAAAGAGGGCGGGCGTTCCCCCGGTGTGAAAGAAGACGACTTTCGCGCTTCGGGGGATGTCCCCTCTCCGGATGAGGTCCAGCAGCCCGATGAAGGCCTTTGACGTGTAGACCGGATCGAGCACGATCCCTTCCCGGATGAACATCATTCGTATGACGTCGGCCACGTCCTTGTTCACGATGCCGTAGCCCTCTCGAATGTACTCGTCGTGGACGATGACGTCGGCGGCGCGGACATCCGTCGCGAGATCGAGCGCCCGCTCCGTCGCTTCGGCGATCGCCAGCACCTCCCGGCCGAAGGAATCCTTGAAGTCCGAAACGCTGATCCCGACGACGCGGACCTTCGGAGTCAGAGCCTTGGCCCCGAGGACGAGCCCTGCTTGAGTTGCGCCCGAGCCCGTGGAATGGACGACAAAATCCGGTTCGAACCCGAACGCCCGCGTCTGCTCGAGCATCTCCCGGTAAGCATGGACGTAGCTGATCGCCCCCAGAGGCAAATCCATAGACCCCAGGGGCATCGAGCCGCCGATCGGAACGATGTAGGGACGGTGCCCCTTCCGCCGCTCTTTGTCGGCAACCTCCTCGACCGCGGCCAGGGCATCCTCCAGCCGGACGAGTTTCCCTTTCACCGTCTCCCGGATCCGGACATCTGCGCCCAGTATGTAATCCAGGAGAAGGTTGCCGTCCCGCTCGGCCGGCAGGTCATAGGTCTTGAACAGGACCAGGATCGGCCGAATGCCGAACCGCACGGCAGCCGCGGCGGTCTGCATGGCCCAGTTGGACTGGAGGCCGGCCCAGGTCACGACGACGTCCGCCTTCTTGGCGAGCATGTCGGGCAGGATGAATTCGAGCTTCCGCGACTTGTTGCCGCCGAACGCCATTCCCGTGAGGTCGTCCCGCTTAATGTAGATATCCGGGCCGCCCAGGTCGGCCGTCACGTTGCCCAGCTTTCTCAAAGGGGTCGGGAGATGGATGAGCTCAATCCGCGGATATTTCGCGATCTTCCGGTCGATTTCCGCCATGGATAAGGTCATCATACGTTCAGTATTAATCATGCCCGTCTCGAGATTGTCAAGGGCGGTGGTCGGCCGGGCGAAAGGAACGGTCTTCCTCCGGGCCTTTATTTGATGGTTGTCTCCACCGTGAAGAATTTATAGTCTCGGTATACTACGGTCAATTCCGATTTGTTGATGATGCGGCCCGCCGCGTCGCTCGCCTTATTAAACACATGATAATTATTGATTCGATAATCTTCCCGGACCTCGTAACGGCTTGGGAATCGGATCCCGTTTTTTTCGAATTCATATTGGGACTCGAATCTCAGGGAGGGATCCGCGTTGAGGTTTTCCGCAATTCTCTGAATTTCTTCATAGTTGAACAAGGAATTCTCGTCCCATTCGATTTTTAGGATGCCGCCGGTTTCCTTGTCGATCCAAGCCCGGCCGTATAGCCATCTCGCTTTGTCCGGAAATTTTGGCGCGGCTTTGACGACGCAAGCCTTGCGGCCCCAGATCTCGGTTGTTTCCTTTTCCAGAGCATACGTATTGAGGTCCTGGGCTTGGCGGCCGAAGAGGCCTAGGGGACCATAAACGATCGTTTTGTAATAAAAGCGCTCGGTCGTCAAAGGAACGGCGGCAGCCGGGGATTTCGGGGCGTTGGACCTGACCTGGAAGCGGCGTTCCTCGATTTTTTCAATATCGGCCATCCGGATGAGCTGGTAATCGTAAACGTCGTTGTGCCGGCGAGTTTTCCAACCCGACGTGAAAAACGGGAGACGGAACGGCTCGAAGACGGTTTCGGTTACCTCCTCAAGGCAAGTGAAATAGAGAGCGATTCGATTTAGCCGATCGCCATAATCGGCAGCCTTGGCTAAGACATCCGAGAGAATGCGCGCGGTCGTCGGGTCGGCGGACCCCTGAGCGGGTCCCCCGGAAAAAAGAAAATTGGCGCCGAGCGCCAAAACGAACGCAAAAGCGCAGTATCTGTTTTGTATTCTTTTGAATATTTTCCGGACTTCAAGACCGCGCATCCCGTTCTTTCCAGCTATTTGTCGATATATCCCGCCCTGTGCGAGACCTGATAGCTGCCGCCTTTCAATTTGACCTCGATGTCCTTGTATTTCCCGTCCGCCTTATAATTTGCCGGCTTGTAATAGACCAAATAGAAGTTCTCCGTGGCATCCAGCGCCTTTTTGAATCCGTAAATGGGATTGGCCGTGCTTTCGGAGATGCCGCCTGTCGCATCGGCCAGGTTGCGGAAGGCCTGGAAGAAATCGCCGCCCATCTCAACCGAAACGGGTTTGTCCTTATCCTTCCATTCAACATCGTTGAGCGCCGTTTTCGTTTTGGTCAGGAAGAGGAAGTTAGCCGTGGTATCCGCATCCGCGAATATTTTTTGTATTTCCTTCTTATCGATGAAATCTCGCCGATTCTCCGCTTCCTCCATAAAGACATCTTTAAATAAATCGGGAATCACATAAAATTCCTTTTGATAAAAAATAAATGCATATTTCTGTCCATCCAGCGGCTTGATGGATTTTGCGAACTGTTCGTATTGACTGATATTCATTGTCTTCATGGAGACGACTTGTTGAATCAACATGCGGGCGTTATATATTGCGACGTCTAGCTCTTCCCCTTGTTCCAAGACGGACCGGCTTGCCATTCGAAGATTCACCATCAATTGCCTCAATTGCGATCCGCTGACGATGAGCGAATTTCTTATCTTGGACTTGATATCTTCAGCCAGCTTCCCCCGCGTAGCTTTATCCCGCGGTCCTTTTTTGAGTTCCCACATTTTTTCGGGAGTGAGGATGCGGACCGTATCGTTGGGAGCCAGGACATCCGAGAAGAACAAATCTATGGCGTTCCCCAATTGGGGCAGATATTCGTCCATCTCGAAAATGAGCAGGAAATGCCGATTTTTGATTTTCTCGTCCGGTTGGACTATGGGCACAAAGGAGGGAGGCCCGTTGTCAATCGTCGCGTTCCGAAGGACAGTTGTCTTCCGGATAAGATAAGCCGCTTCGACTTTCTGCAGAACTCCATTCTCGTAGACTTCGAAATCGTTCATGGTTAAATTATCAACGAAGCGGTCGCCGTCAAAGACCCTTACCGGTACGGCGATATTAACGACGGTGACGTCGTGCTGGAGTTGTGCAGGAATCTGGGATCCTGCACCGAGCAAAACGATGATTCCCAAAAGCAGCGCCAGAACGGAAAATATTCTGACTGGATGACCGCGCATTTCCTATCTCACCGCCCGAGCCCGAGGGCGACGGCCTCGCATGGTATTCTTCCCTACCCTCGTTTTATCGAGTTGTTAATATACTAAGCCTCCGGCGATGCTTTAGCAAGAGTTCAGGGCCGCCGGAGAAGCTGAGAATTTGATTGAGGAATTTAGGGGTTGAGTTGTCTGTCACCTAAATTAGAGGGAAGAAAAAAAGCGGGGGCGGGCCTACCCCCGTCCCCCGCAAATCGACCGCTTTTTTTGTTTACTTCGAAGGATCGGCCATGATCCTGGCCGTGGCCGTGGACTGGGCGTTGTCCACGATCAGAACGATCCGGTAATCCCCGTCCGGGGCGGCGCTCGAGATGAAATTCGGGTCCTGCTGGGCCCGGAGCTGGGCCACGTACTCGGGGGGAAGATCGCTCATATCGCCGAGGGCACTGCCGCCGAAGCCGCCCCGGCCGCCGCGCCCGCCGCCGGCTTGCATCGCCTTCTTCTCGGACTCGGTCCGTTCCCGGCGGACCATCATGTTCCAGGGAACCACGTTGAGGCCGGGATTGGCCGTGCCCTTGAGCTCGTTGATCAGCATGTTGCCCCGGAAGATCTGGATCTTGACCTCGCCCTGGGGTTTGGCCTTGAAGTAGTACTGGAGGCTGATTACGTTGGGCTCGTTCTTGCCGTTGAAATTACTCGAGCTCGAGTTGTAACGGGACCTCTCGCTGTAGCGGATTTTCGGGTCGAGGTCGAAGAGATGAGCCGCTTCGCCCAGGACGGACGGCGTCATCTGTTCGAGGGCCGAGATATCGGCAATGTAAATTCCGCGGCCGTGTGTGGCGACGATGAGGTCGTTCTCGCGCGGCTGGATTTTCAGGTCATGGACGGGCTGGGTCGGCATGTTGCCTCTTAACCTCGTCCAGGCTTTGCCGCCGTCGAGCGACACGTACACGCCGCAGTCCGTCCCGACGATGAGCAGGTTCGGGTTTTTGTTGCCCTCGCGGACGGCGTTGATCGATTCGTTGGGCAGATTGCCGGTGATCGGCGCCCATGTCTGGCCGAAATCTGTCGTCTTGTAGAGGAACGGACGGAAGTCGTCGTTCCGGAGGCCGGTATAGGACACATAGGCCGTGCCGGGATCGAAATTGGAGGGCGTCACCCGGCTCACCCAGGTGCCCGGATTGCCGGATATCTTGTCGCTCGCCTTGAACCAGTTTTTGCCGTCGTCGCGCGTCACCCAGACGAGGCCGTCGTCCGTGCCTACCCAGAGCAGGCCCTGGATCAGCGGAGATTCGTCCAGGGTGGTGATTGTGCAGTATTGAATGTTGCCGTCGCCGCCCTTGCCCTGGGGAAGCTTGGCCGGGTCGTTAGTGGTCAAGTCGGCACTGATCTCGGTCCAACTCTCGCCCCGGTTCGTCGATTTCACGACGAGGTTGCCGCCATGGTAGATCACGCTGCCGTCGAATGACGAGACGACGATCGGCGCGCACCAGTTCCAGCGGGTCGCCGGCTTGATCCGGCTGTAGGCGATGCCCTTCGTCTCGCCCGTAACCAGGTCGAGCCGAGAGAGCGGACCGTTCTGCGATTCGTTGTAGATGTAGCGGTTGGTCTTGCGGTCGAAAACATTGTACATGCCGTCCCCGCCGCCGACCGTCTGCCAGTCTTCGAGGCGGATCGGCTGGCCGTCCTTCTTGGTGCTCGGGCCCATGAGGGAGCCGTTGTCCTGGAGACCGCCAGCGACGCGGTAGGGATAGGACATGTCGTAGTCGACCTGGTAGAACTGGGCCAGGGCCAGGATATCAGGGTGGTGCCAATTCTTGCCGCCGTCCCAGGTTACTCCCATGCCGTGGTCGTAGCCGAGGAGCATGTGGCTGGAGTTCGCCGGGTCGATCCAGAGGGCGTGGTTGTCCCCGCCGAACCGGAAGGGACTGCCCCAGGTCTTGCCGCCGTCCTTGGATTCTTGGACTCCGACCGACAGGGCGTAGACGTGCTTGTCGTCGTTCGGATCGACGACGATGTCGCAATAGTAGTATCCGGGCCCCGAACCGATGCTCTGCTTCTCGGGGCTGACCTTCCGCCAGGTCGCGCCGGCGTCGTCCGTGCGGTAGACCTCGCCGTCGATTATGCCCGAGCTCGATTTGCCGGCGATGATTTCCTTCATCCGGTCCTCGGACGGCAGGTTGGGCTTGTTGCCGTTTTCGATGACCGCGTAGAGGATCCGGGGATTTTTAGGATAGATCTCCAGGCCGATTTTGCCGAGGACCCCGCCGGGCAACCCCTTGTCGAGCTTCTTCCAGCTGGAACCGCCGTCGGTGGATTTGAAAATGCCGCTGCCGGGACCGCCCAGCTGGAAATTCCAGGGCTGGCGCAACTTGTCATAGAGGGCGGCGTAGATGTTGTCGGGGTTGACGGGATCGACGACCACGTCGACCGCCCCAATCTGCCGCGCGCTGACCTTGATGTCCAGCGCTTTCTTCCAGGTCTGACCGCCGTCGCGGGTCATGTAGAGGCCGCGGTCGGGGTTGTCGGTATAGAGATGGCCGAGGACCGCGACATAGACGACGTCGGCATTCTTGGGATGGACGACGATCGCTCCGATGTGGTGGGACTCCTTGAGGCCCATGTTCTTCCAGGTTTTGCCGCCATCGGTCGATTTGTAGACGCCGTCGCCGTAATACGTGCTCCGCGAGCTGTTGGCTTCGCCCGAGCCGACCCAGACGACATTGGGGTTGGTCGAGGCGATGGCGATGGCGCCGATTGAGACGACCTTTTCGTTGTCGAAGATCGGTTCGAAGGACTGCCCGTGGTTTACCGTCTTCCACAGACCGCCCGAGCCGGTGGCCGCATAGAAGGTCGACGGCTGTTGGAGCGGGACCGCGAAGTCGGTGAACCGGCCACTCTGACGGGTCGGGCCGATGTCCCGGTAGGTGATCGCTTTGAACGTATCCTCGGTCACGGCCTGCCCGAAGGCGTTCGCCAGCCCGAGGAGCGGAATCGCGGCCAGCACCAAGGCGACGATCCACCGAAAATGCTTTCTCGTCACGCGCATGAAACCTCCTCCTGCAATAAAGGGGAAAATAAAAATGGTCGGCAGGGCTTGGAAAAAATCGCTTTGCTCATGTCCCGGTCGGAAACATCTATAGTCAATATCACACCTACTGGCAAAGGTCAACTTGAGCCCCGTCCTATACCCAGGGGACTGAGAGCAGAATTGTCCGCGGGGCCCGACGGGCACCAACCCGCGCTGAAGTCGGCCCCGGTCAGAGATTGCACGGCTTCCCGCAATCGCTTACAATGCCCCCGAAAGGCCCACGATATCCATGACGCCGGCGGTATTCCTTGATTTCGTCAAAACCTATATCCTGCTCAGCGCCGCGGGCCGCGGCTGGATTCGCTCCCGACGAAGAAAATCGGAACGCCGTCCCAAAGGCGGCCGGTTTCCGCTTATGGACGATAAGCTGAGCCGGAAGGATATGATCCATAAGCTCCTTATCTGCGACAGGGCTTTCCGGGACCATGTCCCGGACGATTTACTGCATATCCTCGGACGAGAGCGCCGACTTGTCTATGGGCGTTTTGTCCCCTTCGCGTTTATCAATCTCCTGATGTACGGCCGACTGCTTGAGGCCTATGGCCTTGCTTACGACCGGGCCGCGGAAGCTCGGCTGGCAAGGTTCTTCTTTCTTTGGCGGGAATGGAACGATCTCAGAGAAAATCATAGTCTTGACGTCGGCCTTGTTATGTTCCGGAGGGGAACCGAACCGCAGCCCCCTTTTCTCCTGCTAAGGGCCCTGATCGACACGGTTGTGGGACGAGACGCACCCCCGGAAGAATATCCGGCATTTGCGAACTATCTCCGTGCCTTCATGGAGCGCAGTCCCGCTTTTCTCACTGGGCAGCCGACGGAAAGCCGTCTCAAGGAAGCCGCCGCCTTTCTCGTGCTGACAGGGTATTCCATCATGTTCAAGAAAATTCCCGATATTCTCATCGAGCCGGTACGTGATTTCGCTCCATGGTTTTACAGCCTCGACGAGCTTTCGGATCTTCATCGGGACAAGGCTGCGAAAAAAGCGACCCATTTCAGCGCGCTCGCGGATCCCGTGGAGGAAATCTGGCGTCTCTATGCCATATGCGAAGAACGATTCCGCAAGGAAGCCCGCGCGCCGGAGCGCATCCTGCCCCTTATGAAATTCCTCACGCAAGAAACGATCCAGGCCGTTCGGATGGGATTCGACATCGAGAGCGAACTCTTCGGCGCGCCGGCGGCCGGCGCCGCTATTCGAACCGCAGGTCCATCAGGGTCCGATACAGCAGCTGGAACATGATCTTCGGCTCCGATGGAGGGAGGAATCCGCGGACGCTGTCCCACTTGCGGGCAATGAGGTCTTCGGCCTCCTGCCGGCAGGCCGGGATGGCTCCCGATGTTTGGACGAGGGTGATGGCCCGCCCGATTTCCTCCGGGTCCCTTCGACGATTCTCCGAGCCGACGATGTCCATGAGCCGGGTCCGCTGTTCCGCCCCTAAGCCTTCCAGGGCCCGACAGAGAACATAGGTCAATTTCCCCTCGGCGATGTCCTCGCCCCGGACCTTTTTCCATTCGGAAGACGAGCTGTAATTGTGGATATCGTCCAGGATCTGAAAACCGACGCCCAAGGCCGCCGCGAACTCCATGCAGGCCGTGCGGCCCTCCGGACGGAGTTCGGCGACGATGGCCGCCACCTCGGCCATCGATTCGATCAATGCCGCCGTCTTCATCGCGTACATCTGGAGAATCTTCCCGCCGAGATCTCCCGTCACCCACGTCCGGAGGTTCTCGACACTCATGTTCTTCGACCAATACAGGTCGAGGGCTTGCCCGAAATGGGCCCGGACGAGCTGGCGGATATAGATTTCGTAGATTTCGCGCTTTTGGCCTTCCGACAGGCCCGGATGATCTTTCATGAGGAGGACGGGGAGAAAATACATGGTGTTGGCCGCGCTGATCGCCGTCTCCAGGCCGTAGCGGATATGGATCGCATCCTCTCCCCTTCGGAGGAGAGACCGGTCTTCGATATCGTCGATGATCAGCGCGCCGACGTGGCATAGCTCTCCGAGCGCGCAAATCAGCCGCTCATACGGCCGGGGCGATGTCCCCAGGGCGTCCAAGAGAAAGATCGCGAAGAGCGGCCGCCAGCGCTTCCCCCCGCGCGATAGGAGGTCCCAGATGGGCCGGGACAACATCTCATCGTAGGCCGACGGCAGGTAGGTCCACGTCGCAGGACCGAGGAAGCTTCTCAGGCTCGTGTCTTCAAATGTTTTCGGCAGGACATCCGCCAGCTGGCGGTCGACGCGGGCCGCAGCGGTCTTCAGAAATTCCTTGATGTCGAAAATATAGCCGTATCCGTGAAATTCGGCCCGCGCCCGGCCCCGCACATCCCGGGTTCCGATCCGGCCCGTAACCTCCCCCGCGCCGTCCCAGACGGCCCGCATGAGCCCGAAGACCGGGATCTCCTGATCCCGGGCCAGGGGTTTGAATTCGACGGCAGCTCCGAGGGCGGGGACCTGGAGCCGGCATTCGACGGGATAGGAAATATTCGTGGCCGGGCTTTCCCAGGTCCGCAGGGTTTCGAGATCGAATTCGGAAAAGGATTGGATCCGGCCCGCCGGGTCCCTGGCGAGAAGACAGCGATACAGGACCTCGCCCTTCGAGGCGTCCTTGAGGAGGAACGCCATCCAGTCCTCCCCGTCCTCGAAATTGATGCCGAACCAATCCCAGCCGAGAACGCGTTCGGCGTCCTTGCCGGCCGTCAGGAACGTATAATCGCCCCATTGATGATCCAGCCAGGCCGTGCCCGACACCTCTTCCTCGCCGACCCGGCCGGAGAGGGCCAGCCGGGGATAGGTGCGGAACGCCATTCGCTGCGCAGGCTCCTCCATGAAATGCGAAAACTCCGGAGCGATGGGAATGAGCTCGAAGGCGCAGAGGCGGTCGGTCCCCGGCTCGCGGAAACGAAGGTCCCAGCGCGCGGGGCCTTGAATCAGGCTGAAATCCTGCCAGACGATACGAAGGGGGGCGGCTTCGATCCGGGCCGCTTCCGACACCAGATCGATGTTCACGAAGGGTCCGTTGAGCCGCAATTCGTCCAGGAGGATCCGGAGATGGGCCTGATCCACGGGGAGGCGCGATTGCCCGATATTCCGGGCGAGGGCCGCGTCAAAAAGATAGCGGTCGATGCGCGAGGACGTCCGCTGCGTCCCGGAAACGGGATCGAGGATCGAGCTCAGGATCATGGAGCCGTCTTTAGGCTCGCCGTCCTCCGTCGGAAGTCCATGCCGGAAAAAACAGATCATAAACGGCCGGCGCCCGGATGCGGCCGTGAATTCCCCCTGCACGAACCACCATTCCAAGCCAACGTCGGCGTGGGGCGATTCGTCATAGCGGGGGCCGCAGAAATTCATGGGGCGATTATAAGGACTTTCGAGCCGGCTGGCAACCCAACGCCTCCAAAAACCGTTGACAGACTTCGGACCGTGGTTTATCGTGAACGCGATTCCCGATGAGCATCCTCGGCGCGGCGATGACGGCCCTCCAATTACTCTGCCTCGCCTTGGTCGCCGCTTACGGACTCGAAATCATCCTTATCCGGGCTGGCGCGCATCGCTATTTTTCTTCCCGCTGCCAAGCGCCCGTAGAGCCGGTCCCCTATCCCGGCGTTTCGCTGATATCCCCTTTGCGCGGAAGCGACCCCGGAACGGCGGACAATCTGCGCAGTTTTTTCCGGCAGGATTATCCCGGGGAATTCGAAATCTTGTTCGCCATCGAAGAGGAGTCCGATGCGGCCGCGCGGACGGCCCAAAAAGTTCTTGACGAATTCCCTGACCGTGAAGGCCGGATCGTCTTCAGCGGGTTTCGGCCCGGCCGGGCCATGGGCAAGAACAGCAACATGATCGCCGGAGTCCGGGCCGGCCGCCATCCGATTCTGGTATTCTGCGACGCAGATGTCCATTTGGCGCCGACATTCCTCAAGGCCGCGGTCGCGGAGATCTGCCGGCCGGAGATCGGCCTCGCCTTTCCCGCGCCTTTGTACCGGGGATTCCAAAACTCCGTCGCGGCGTTATATGGCATCGCCTACAATCCGGTGTCCATCCTGATCCACGGCGCCATGGCTTCCTGCCATCGGCTGAAAACGGCCATCGGCGCCGTGCTGCTGATCCGGCGGGACGTCTTCGAAATCATCGACGGCGAAGCTCTTCTCGACGCTCACAACATCGGAGTCGACATCCTCCTCGCCCGGGCCGTCCGGCGCGCCGGCTATAAGATCTTCCTCCTGAAGGAACCGGTTTTCATGCAGCTGCCCCGCCAAAGCTTCAAGGACCTCCGGCTCCACTTCCATCGATGGTTCGTTACTATTTTGCATTATTATCCCGGGTTGGCGATTTTCTTTTTGGCTTTCAGTTTTCCCCTGGTCTGGGCCTGCGTCTTTCTATCGCTTTCCATCCTGCGGGGCGGAAGCGCAATCCCAGCCGCGGCCCTGGTCGGCGCGGTCATCGGATTGGAAGCGTCGACCATGGCCTCGATCAACGTCCGCTGGCTCGGCGAAAAGGGATGGGGACGCTATCTGTGGGTCGTCCTGATTTTTGAACCGATCTTCTTTACGATCTTTCTCTCCAGCCTCGTTTTCAAGAAGATCCGGTGGCGAGGCAGGGCCTGGAGGATCGGCCGTCTCCCGACCAACCCCCAGGAGAAAGAATGATCGAGACGAAATATCCCATGACCCAGGCGATCCGATCGAAATCGCGGGCCCCCTCATTTGATCTTCTCGAGCAAAATCCCCCGTCCCGCCGGATAAAGCTCCGGCAGGCTTACCGGCAATTTTCCGGTGACGGGGATTTCCCCGAATGCTACCCGAGCGGCCACGTCCTGCGCTTGGACCGTGTTCCGATACAGGCAGAGATAGCCTGCGACCTCGGGAAAATTCTTGAGCAGATAGGGGCTTCCGAAGTTGACCACCACGACCGCCTTTCCCGCGGCGGACAGAGTCCGGATCAGGTCGACATGCCGGGGGTCCAGTCCGACGCTCCCCTTCCACGCCCGCAGGCTCGAGAAGACGGCGCATAGGACCACATCGGCTTCGGCGGCTCTTGAATAGGCGTCGTCGAGCGTCTCCTTCCCCGTGTTGGCGTCGGCGTAAAAGACCGTCGTTCCCGGGGCTTTTTTCCGGACGGCGTCGGCGAATGTCCGGCCGGCGTAATAATCGGCCGCATCGCTGCTGAGCGAAAGAACGGCGATTCTTCGCCCCGCGGGCGCAATCGGGAGCACGCCGCCCTCGTTTTTCACGAGCGTGGCCGCCTTTTCAAAAGCGGTTTGCGCCTCCTCCAGCCTTGCCTTGGAGCCAAGTTTTTGGGGCAGGGCCTCGACGTCCACGAGCTTCTGGAGATGGAGCCCGATCCGGGCCTTGGCTTCCAGGATCCGCCGGACGGATTCATCCACGCGGCTCATGGGAAGCTTCCCCGTCTTCGCGGCATCGACCAGGAACTCGACGACCTTGGCCGGCTCAAGCGGCAGGAGGACCATGTCCACGCCGGCCAAGATCGCCCGGAGAGCGGCTTCGGTCGGGGAAAAAAGGCTCGTCACGCCGCCCATCTCCATGGCGTCCGTGACGATCAGCCCTCGGAAGCCCATCGTCTTCCGGAGAAGATCGGTCAGGATCGCGGGGGAGAGCGAGCTCGGCAGGCTGGGCGTCGGCTCCAGTGCCGGGACATTGAGATGGGCGACCATGATCGCCTGGACGCCCGCCTCGATCACCTTGCGATAGGGATACAACTCGACTTTGTCGAGCCGGTCGCGGCCGGCCGAGATCGTCGGCAGGACGCTGTGCGAATCCTGGTCCGTATCGCCGTGGCCGGGAAAATGCTTGGCCGTGGCGAGCATGCCGTGTTCCTGACATCCGCGAATGAACGCCGCCGCCAGCCGGGACACCATCTCCGGATCTTCGCCGATGGCCCGGGTGTTGATGATGGGATTGTCGGGATTGATGTTCACGTCCACGACCGGCGCGTAGGTCATGTGCACCCCGAGCGCCCTCCCCTCTTCCGCCGTCGCCCGGCCCATCTGATAAGCGATCTCCTCGGAGTCGGACGCCCCGACCGCCATGAGGGTCGGATAGAGGGTGGCGCCGGTGATCTGGGTCCCCGCTCCCCGCTCGAAATCGGAGGCGATGAGCAGGGGGATCCGGGCCAGGGATTGAAGCGCGTTGTTCAGATGGGCGGTTTCATAAGCGTCGCCTAGGAAAATGATCAGCCCCCCGATTTTCGATCGGACCACCAGGTCTTTCAGGTTCGCCAGGGCCTCGCTGTCGTCCGGAAAGAACGCGCCCGTATACCGGCAGGCGATGAGCTGACCGACTTTGTCCTCGAGGGTCATCGTGGCCAAGGTCGCGGCCACCCAGCGGGACTCGGCGGGACCGAATCCCAGCCCCATCTTAGGGCTGGGACGGACCGCGCAGCCGGCGATGAAGACCGCGAGGACGACCGCGATTCCAGCGAACTTGCGAGGCAAGGACATGGAGCGTTCCCCTTCCGCCAAGAATCCGGTCTCGGGCGGAATGCGCCCGGGACCGGATTCAGGCATATCGGATCAGGTTGAAGACGTCGACTTCGGGGTGCGCCTTCCGGATCGCCGAGACCCCGCCCAGGAATCCGAGCTCGATGACCGCCCCGAACCCGACGGGGTCGCCTTTGAGCCGCTTAACCAGGTCGAGGGCGCTGATGGAGCTCGATCCGGTGGCGATGAGGTCGTCGAGGACGACCACCCGCTGGCCCGGTTGGATCGTGTCTTCGTGCATTTCAAAATATTCCACGGCGTATTCGTTGGGTGCCTTGACGCACACGGTCTTCCGGGGGAGCTTGCCCTTCTTCCGGATGACGTCCAAGCCGAGCCGGAGGTCCCGGGCCACGGGGGCGGCGAACAGGAAGCCGCGGGACTCGATGCCGACGATGACGTCGGGCCGTTTCGCCCGGGCCCATTCCGTCAAGAGGTCGACGGCGAAATTGTAGGCCGCGGCGTCGCGCACGAGCGGCGAGATGTCCTTGAATCCGATGCCGGGCTTGGGAAAATCCTTCACTTCGTAAACGAAATCTTTGAGCTGTTCGGGTTTCATTCCGGTTTCTTCTCCTTGGGGCGGTGGAAATTTCGGGGGTACGTCCGGGTGATTTCGATGCGGCGGCGCTCGTCCGCCTCGGCCGTGAGGACGACGCGGATCGCCTCGATGGGGAACTCGATCTTCTCGGCCCACTCGACGACGACGACACCCTCGCCGAGATAGTCCTCGAACCCCAGATTCAACACATCGTCCGAGCCGGCGAGGCGGTACAGGTCGAAATGATAGATCGGGACCCGGGCCTGGTAGAAGTTCATCAGGGTGAAGGTGGGGCTGCAGACCTGGTGGATGTCCTTCAGACCGAGGCCCGCGGCCAAGCCTTTTGTGAAGACGGTCTTGCCCGCGCCCAGGTCTCCGATGAGGAACACGGTCTCATCGCCCTTGAAGCCGCCGGCCAATTCCCGGGCGATCGCCATGGTTTCTTCGGGCGAGCGGGAAAACGCGAGGCGGGGATGCATTTAAAACGCCCCGGCCAGGACCGGCGATCGGAAGCGGCGCGCAGCCGGGGCGGCGGGACCCATCGGTTACGATTCCATTTCCTTGAGGGCCGCGGGCAGATACCGGATCAGGTCTCCGGCGATCAGGGCCCGTTCCCCCAGCTTCCCGGCGGCGAGGTCCCCGCTTCGGCCGTGGAGGTAAACCGCCGCCAACACGGCGCCGAGGACGTCCTCGCCGAGCACGTTCTTTTCCTGGGCGATGAACGAGGCGATTAGGCCGCTCAGGACGTCGCCCGATCCGCCCGTCGCCATCCCCGGATTTCCCGTGGGATTAACGTACACGCGGCCCTCGGGAGTGGCGACGAGCGTCCGATAGCCTTTGAGCACCACGTAGACCCGGTGCTCTGCGGCGAACCGTGGGGCGAGCGCGAGGCGGTCAGACAGGACCTCCGCGTTCGGCAAGCCCGTCAGACGGGCGAATTCCCCGGGATGGGGCGTGAGCACGGCCGGACGAGACAGCGTCTTCAGTCCTGTAAGGTCCGAGGCGAGGATGTTCAGGCCGTCGGCGTCGATGACGAGCGGTCCCGGAAATTCGAGGAGAAGCGCGTGCACGAGTTTCGCCGTGGAGGGGTGCGTCGAGAGTCCGGGTCCCAGGAGAAGGACGTCCTTGCCCGGGAGAAGTTCTCGGAGGCGTGGCAGCGCTTCGAACGCCGCCGTCTTCGCCTCCGTCTCGGGCAGCGCCTCGGTCATCAGCTCCATCATCGATCGAGCGACCACGGGCAGGCAGCTCAGGGGCGTCCCGACGGTCACCAGGCCGGCGCCGGCGCGCAAGGCCGCCTTCCCGGCCAGGACCGCGGCGCCCGTCTTGCCGAAGGACCCAGCCAGGATGAAAACGTGGCCGTACGTGCCTTTATGTCCGTCCCGCGCCCGCTTTTTGAATCGGCAGGCGACGTCCGCGGTCTCGACGAGCTCGAGCTTCAGCTGCGCATCCTCGAAGAGGAAGGGCGGGATCCCGATATCAGCCACGACGAGCTCCCCGACGTACTCCTCCGCCGGAGGAAAGATGTGGGGAATTTTGGGCGCGGCGAGCGCGACCGTCAGGTCGGCCTTGACCGCCGGTCCGATGATCCGGAACGTGTCCGACGAGAGGCCGGAGGGGACGTCTACGGCGACGGTGAAGCCCGGGGCCGCGTTGATGTCCGCGATGGCCGCGGCCGGCAGGCCATCGGCCGGCTTCACGAGCCCCGTGCCGAAGATCGCGTCGACGATGATCGAAGCGTGGCTGAGACGCATCCGCTGCTTTTTCCACCCGGCTTCGTCCCCGATCTCGACGATCTCCAGGCCGAACTTTTCGGCCACGGCCAGGTTCAGAGCGGCGTCGCCTTTGATCTCTTTTTTCGGGGCGAGGAGGAGCACCAGCGGCCGCGCTCCGTGGTCGGCGAGGCGCCGGGCGATGACCAGGCCGTCGCCTCCGTTGTTCCCCTTCCCGGCCACGATGACGACGGACTCCTCCCGGAGCCGGGGGAACCGGCGGCCAATCTCGTCCGCGATGCGGAGGCCGGCGTTCTCCATGAGGACCGGCCCCGGCACGCCCAGCTCCTCGATCGTGAACCGATCGATCTCCTTCATCTCGCGGGACGTCAGAATTTTCATGGCCGCTCCTCGCCGCGATTTTATCACAAAATTGATTTCAACCTCCATTTATGCTAACTTAACTCTTACTTTTTCATCGTCAGACGCGAACATCGATTGGAGGTCATCACCATGTCCATCAAGGTCGGCATCAACGGCTTCGGGCGCATCGGACGGAACCTGCTCCGAGCGTCCGAAAAGCACCCCGAGATCGAATTCGTGGCGGTGAACGACATCACCGATGCTCCGACTCTCGCCCATCTCCTGAAATATGATTCCATCCTCGGCATATTTGACCACGACATCGCCGCGAAGGACGGCGCCATCGTTCTCGACGGCCGGACGATCAAGGTCCTGGCCGAGAAGGACGTCGCCCGCCTCCCCTGGAAGGACCTGGGCATCGACATCGTCGTGGAATCCACCGGCAAATACACCAAGCGCCCCGACCTCATCAAGCACATCGAACAGGGCGGAGCAAAGAAGGTGATCGTCAGCGCCCCGGCCACCGATCCCGACATCACCCTCGTCCTCGGCGTCAACGAAAGCGCCTACGACGGAGCGAAGCACCACATCCTCTCGAACGCCTCCTGCACGACCAACTGCTTGGCCCCCGTGGTCAAGGTCCTCCATGAGGAGTTCGGGATCGAAAGGGGCTTCATGACCACGATCCACGCCTATACCAACGACCAGAAGATCCTTGACGGCCCTCACAAGGACCTCCGCCGCGCCCGGGCGGCCGCCGTTTCGCAGATCCCGACCACGACCGGCGCCGCTAAAGCGGTCGGCTTGGTCATGCCCGAACTCAAAGGCAAGATCGACGGCATCGCCATCCGCATTCCGACGTCCAACGTCTCGCTCGTGGATTTCGTAGCCGTGATGAAGAAGGATGTCTCGGAGAAAACGGTCAACGCCGCCCTGAAAGCGGCCGCCGAGGGCAAGCTCAAGGGCATCCTCCAGTACACCGAGGAGCCGCTCGTGTCGATCGACTTCCTCCACAATCCCCATTCCTCGATCGTAGACGGGCTTTTAACCAAGGTCATCGACAAGACCCTGCTCAAGGTTCTGGCCTGGTACGACAACGAGTGGGGCTATTCCTGCCGCCTCCGCGACCTGATCCTGTTCATCTCCCGCTGACCGGGCGACGGCGATGCTGTTCATCGAAAACCTGGATGTTCGGGGGAAGACGGTCTTCTGCCGGGTGGACTTCAATGTTCCCCTCGATGACCGGGGCGAGATCCGCAACGACACCCGGATTCGGGCCTCGCTGCCCACAATCCGGTTCCTTCTCGACGGAGGGGCGAAGCTCGTCCTCTGCTCGCATCTCGGCCGACCCAAAGGCAAGCCCGACCCCAAGATGAGCCTCCGGCCCGCGGCTGTCCGCCTGGCCGAACTCCTCGGACGTGAGGTCCTGTTCGCCGCGGACTGCATCGGTCCGGACGTCGAGGCCCAAAAGGCCAAGCTCCACGACGGCCAGGCGCTCCTTCTCGAAAACGTCCGCTTCCACAACGAGGAGACGAAAAATGACCCGGCGTTCGCCCGCGAGCTTGCGGCCGGCATCGACATCTTCGTCAACGACGCCTTCGGTTCGAGCCATCGGGCCCACGCGTCGATCGTGGGCATCACGGATTTCGTCCCGCTGTGCGCGGCGGGCACCCTGATGAAGACCGAGGTCGATCACCTCCGCAAGGCCGTCGTCTCCCCCGCCAAGCCCTATGTCGCAATCCTGGGCGGGGCGAAAGTCGAGGACAAGATCCCGGTCATCGAGAACCTCCTCCACCTGGCCGACCATATCCTGATCGGCGGGGCCATGGCCTACACTTTCCTCAAGGCCCAGGGCCACGACGTCGGAAAATCGATGGTCGAGCCGGACAAGCTTGCGATCGCGGCGAAGATCATGGCCGAGGCCAGGCTCAAGGGCGTCGCCCTGCATCTGCCCATCGACCACGTCCTGACCGCCTCGATCGAGAGCGGGACGGTGGCGAAGGTCGTCGACTCCTACCCCTTCCCCGCGGAGCTCATGGGCGTGGACATCGGGCCGAAGACCGTGGCCGAATTCTCCGGGATCATCGCCCGGGCCAAGACGATCGTCTGGAACGGGCCGCTTGGCGTTTTTGAGACTCCCGCCTTTGCCGTGGGAACCGTAAAAATCGCCGAAGCCGTGGCCGCGTCGGGGGCCATGTCGATCATCGGCGGCGGCGACTCGATCGCGGCCGTGGATAAGGCCGGGGTCGGATCCAAGATCACTCACATTTCGACGGGCGGCGGGGCGAGCCTCGAATTCCTGTCCTTCAACACCCTGCCGGGGATCGACGCCCTCGAAAAAGGGTCCCATGCCTGAAAAGCGCCCGCCGTTCGTCGTCGGCAACTGGAAGATGCACATGACCGTGTCGGAGACACGGGCCCTACTGGACTCCATTGTGAAGGCTGTCCCCGATCTCGGGACCGCCCGAATCGTAGTGATCCCGCCGTTCACGGCTCTCGGCGAAGCGGCCCGGCTCCTCGCCAACTCTTCGGTCGCCCTCGGCGCCCAGAACCTGTTCTGGGAGGACAAAGGAGCGTTCACCGGCGAGATCTCGGGCCCGCTCTTGCGGGACATCGGTTGCCGTTATGTCGTCGTCGGCCATTCGGAACGGCGCCAGTTCTTCGGGGAAACCGACATCACGGTCAACAAACGGGTGCACGCCGCCTTGCGTTCCGGCCTGAAACCGATCGTCTGCGTCGGCGAGATCCTCGAAGAGAGGGACGCGGGACGTACCATGGCCCGCGTCCGGACCCAGTTCGACGGCGCCCTGGAGGGCATTTCCCCCGAGGACATCCGGAAAATCGTCCTGGCCTACGAGCCGGTCTGGGCGATCGGGACGGGCCGGACCGCCACGCCCGGACAGGCCGAGGACGTCCATGCCGTCCTACGCGAAAAAATCGCAGAAAAGTATGGAAAAGAGGCGGCCGCCTGTGCTATAATTCTATACGGCGGGTCGGTCAAACCCGCCAATTCTTTTTCTCTTTTTCGGGAAAAGAACATCGACGGGTTTCTCGTCGGTGGGGCTTCGCTCGAGGCGGAGTCGTTTATCCCGATCATGAAAGAAGCGATGAAAGCTTATAAGGAAGTAGCGTGAGCGCGTTAGTGACGATTATCCATGTCGTAGTGTGCCTGGTTCTGATCATCGCCATCCTGCTCCAGTCCGGCAAGGCGGCCGACCTGGCCGGGGCCTTCGGCGGAGCCGGCAGCCAAACGGCCTTCGGTCCCCGCGGCGGCGCGACGTTGCTGGCCAGGGTGACCGAGATCTGCGCCGTCCTGTTCATGATCACATCCCTTGGATTGTGGGTCCTGTCCGGGAAGGACACATCGTCCGCCGTCAGCGGCGAAAAGGCCGCGCCGGCTAAACCGGCGGCCGCCCAGACGGAGACCAAGAAGGACGCGAATCCGACGCCGGCGCTGTCGGCCCCGGCCGCCACGGAGGCGAAGGATAAGAAGCAGCCGGAATCGAAACAGCCCGAGGCCAAGCCGGCCGATGCCAAGGCCAAAGCCCCGGACGCGAAGACGACCACGGGTCCCGAGACCAAGAAATAAGCCCTCCGAAGCCTATTGATGGCGAAGTGGTGGAATTGGCAGACACGCTAGCTTGAGGGGCTAGTGAGCTTAACCCGCTCGTAGGGGTTCAAGTCCCCTCTTCGCCATTCTCTTACAATCCCGCCTCAAAGCGCCGATCGATAGATGTCTTCGATTTACCGGTCCGGCTTAGGCCTTGGACGCCACCCAGAGGGAGAAATCGGTCTCGGGCATGGCCCCTGACACGCGTCCGATCTCGAACCCTTTCTTCATCACCAAGAACGTCGGAACGGCTTTGATCTTGAAGGCCGCAGCCAGGTCGGGCTGCTGATCGGTGTTCACCTTGAGGACCACGAGGTCCCCCGCCCGGCGCCCGGCCAGGCTCTCGATGATGGGCGCCATCATGTGGCAGGGCATGCACGTCGTGGAATAGAAATCGATGAGGAGCGGCAAGGCGCCCGTCTGGATGAGGTTCACCACCTGGTTGGCCAGGGGTTCGAGGACCCGGCCCGGCTCGGGCAGCGGCGTCTTGCACCGGCCGCAGACGACCGCCTTTCCTCCCGGATTCCGGGGATAGTTGTTCGTCGCCCCGCATTCGAGGCAGCTGATCTTGATTTTGTCCGGTAGCATCGCTTCTCCTAGGCGCGCGTCTTCTCCAGAAGCAGCCGCCGCTTGGATTCGGGAAACCTTTCAATGGCGTAGCGAAGGGTCGTTCGGGGAACCCGGCCCCGCTGGCGGAGGAGGAATTTTTCGAGCCGGCCCATGTCCGTCTTCCCGGCCTCGCGGAGGAGCCAGCCGTTCGCCTTCTCGATGAGATCGTCCTCGCAGCGAAAGAGCCGGCCCGCGATCTGGTAGGCCGCGTTCAGGCATTTTCCTCGCCGGGCCAGCTTGATGAACGCCACTGCGGAAGCGCGCTTGACCCAGCGGTTGGGATGGGCGGTCCAGACCTTGATCTTCGGGACGAGGTCCGGATACCTTTCGAGCAGGCCCCCCAGGCTGTCGGGACAGAGCACGTCTACCGAAGCCCAGTTGTCGAGGTAGTCGCGGGCCAGCCAGGTCTTGACGAGGCCGAAGATGGGACGGCCGAATTCCTTATGAAAGCGGAGGAAGATGAGTGTCGCCAGCCCCTTGGCCTCGAGGTACTTGTTGGGGAGGAGGATTTCGCAGAGCTCGACGGCTTCCTCGAGGGACCAGCCGTCCTTCACCAGGAGATACATCTCCCGGGCCAGCTCGCGCGAATCGTCGGCCGTCAAACCGTAGGAGGCGATCGTCTCCTTGAAATAGCGCTGGGCCTGGACCGCCTTCTCGGGGTCGGCCTGGCTCTTCAGGCGGGCGATGGCCTTCCGGGCGATGTCCTCCGGCGTGGGTACGGCCTTGACCGTCTTCGCTTTCGGGGTCCTGTTCGTCATTTTTTCCTCAGGAACTCGAGGAGGTCCGCTCCGTTGATGAGTCCGTCCGGAACGAGATCGGCCAACGGATTCCAGGAGTCAGAAGCCGGAATGGCACCCGGGCCGACGCCGAAGAGCCCGAGACAGGCGCCCATAACCTGGAAATCGCGGGCGTCCCGCCGTCCGTCGAGGTTCAGGTCGCCGAACACCGCGGGCTCCAGATAGCGGGCGAGATGAGCCAGGCCGAGGTGATCGATCGCATCGAAGGACGGATGGATCGTCGCGATGATGGGACTGGGAAGGAGGCCGTGCTCCGCGTTGCGGACCTTGATCAGGGCGCAGGCGTTGCCGGCGATCCGCAGACGTTCCGCGAAGAGTTCCGATTGCCGAAACGGCACCAGCGTGTCCTTATCCCCGTGGATGATGAGAATGGGGGGGTCGTCCGGGGTGACATAGGCGTTGGGCGAGGCCGCCAGGGCCAGGGCCGGGCAGACGTTCGGGTCGCAGCCCAGAAGATCGGTGACCATGGACATTCCCTCGGACGTCGTCTGGCTTGCGACGTCGGTCAGATCGGTCGGGCCGAACTCGTCGACGGCGGCCAGGATCCGGGACGAGATCCCATCGAGGCCCGGCCCCTCGAGGCCGTCGCGCTCGTCGGTCACGGCCAGGAGGGCCGCGAGATGGCCGCCCGCCGAGCCGCCGGCTGCGGCGATCCGGGCGGGATCGATGCCGAAGTCGGCGGCGTTCCTGCGCAGGAAACGGATCGCGAGTTTGCAGTCGTTGATCTGGGCCGGAAAACGGAATTTCGGTGCCAGCCTGTAATCGATAGATGCGACCGCGAACCCGAGCTGGAACCCCATGTTGACGATGTCGAGATCGAAGGCTCCGCTCTTGCTGCCCGACCGCCAGCCGCCGCCATGGATGTAGACGATGACCGGGACGCTTTGCCCGCGGCAGACGATCGGCTTGGCGAAGTCGAGCTTCAGGACCTGGCCGCCCGCCTCGCCGTAGACCACGTCCAGACGCGTGTCCAGGGCGGGAACCGCTGCATCGACGCTGGGCGGCAGGGGGCCGGGCACGACGCGGTCGCCCAATTTCCAGGTCCGGGCGCCGGCCGCGGTAGCGAGCGCAAGGGGGAGGCAAGAAACCAGGACGGCGATCTTCGACAGGCGTTTCACAACTTTCCTCCGCGCGTGCGCAGGGGAATCTTACACCCGCCGAAAAAGCCCTGTCAATGCGGCCCCACGCCGCCGCGGACTCAGTGCCCTTCCGCGCCGTTGCCGTTGCGGGCGTAGGCGTTGACATCGAGAAAGCCGTGCCCGGAGAGGTTGAAGAGGATCACCGTCTCCTTTTTCGCGGCCTTGGCCGCGAGGGCCTCGTCGATCGCCGCCGCAATCGCGTGGGCCGACTCCGGCGCTGGGAGAATGCCTTCCGCGGCGAAGAACGTCCGGGCGGCCTCGAAGATCCGGTCCTGTCCGTATGCCCGGGGTTCGACCGTGCCGATCGCGGCCAGGTGGCTGACGAGCGGGGACATGCCGTGATAGCGGAGCCCGCCGGCATGGATCGGGGGCGGCACGAAATCCTTGCCGAGCGTGTACATGTGGAGGAGCGGCGTCAGGCCGGCCGTGTCGCCGTGGTCGTAGCGCAGTTCCCCGTGGGACAGAGAGGCGCAGACCTCGGGTTCGACGGCGATGAACCGGATGGAGCGGCCCTCGGTCAGGTTCTTGCGGATGAAGGGAAAGGCCAGGCCGCCGAAATTCGACCCGCCGCCGACGCATGCGATCACGACGTCCGGCTCGGCGCCCTGGGCCCGCATCTGGGCTTCGGCCTCCTGGCCGATGACGGTCTGGTGCAGAAGGACGGCGTCGAGGACCGAACCGAGCGAATAGCGGGTGGACGGGCTCTTGAGGGCGAGCTCCAGGGCCTCCGAAATCGCGATGCCCAGGCTGCCGGGATGGTTCGGGTCCTGCGCGTAAAAAGTCGCGCCGGAGGCGGTGAGCGGGCTCGGACTTTCGGTGACGCTCGCCCCGAACATTTCCATCAGGACGCGCCGGCCCGGCTTCTGGCGGTAGCTGACCCGGACCATGAAGATCTTCACCCTCACGCCGAAGAGCGAGCCGGCATGGGCTAGGGCCGATCCCCATTGGCCCGCGCCCGTTTCCGTGGTCAGATTCTCGATGCCCTCCTGCGCGGCGAGATAGGCCTGCATCAGCGCGGTGTTGCTCTTGTGGCTGCCCATCGGGCCGACGCCCTCGTACTTGTAGAAAATATGGGCGGGGGTATCCAGGGATTTCCGCAGGCCCGAGGCATAGACGAGAGGCGTGGGCCGGAACTGGGCAAATTTCTCGAGGACGGCGGCCGGGATCGGAATGAATCGCTCCCGGCTGACCTCCTGGGCGATGAAGCCCTTGGAGAAGACGGGTTCGAGGTCCGCCGGACCGATCGGCTGGCGCGTGCCGGGATGGAGAGCCGGTCGCGGAAGCGTCGGCAGGTCGGCCTTGATGTTGTAGAAATGGGTGGGCAAGATCGCGGCGTTCCTCGCCGCGAATCGGGTGATCGTCGAACTGTTCATGGTTCTTTCCTCCTATGGGATTTCCTGGGGAGCCGGGGATGTCAAAGCCCCTTCCGACTCCAAAGCCGGTTGGGACAGATGACCCTTGGGA
>CABEBD010000136.1_pt1 | contig 31681 bp, 28 predicted proteins | sample 3132501 | NCBI WGS metagenome assembly CABEBD01 (sample SAMEA5534344, study PRJEB31848) | metagenome | biome: tundra; feature: field; material: soil | place: USA | collected 2013-05 | depth 0.45 m | reverse complement strand
GGGCGGGGATTGCGTGGGCGCTTGCATCGCCGATTGATCGGCGCGCAAGCCGGTGAGCGCTAGGAGGGTAAGCGCGGCCGCCAGGGCAGGCGCTATGGTCGTTCGTCGCCATTTCTTCATGGTCGTTCTCCGAATGCAGAAAATCTCATTTCGCTGTCTTTACTGCATCTTTCGTGCCAAGGACAGCATTGGGGGCGCCTCTCGTCCCAGGTTTTGGGAAAAATGGGCAAGTGCCCTCTATCGGAACTTGAAGATGCAGAAAAACGTTCCGCCCGGCGGTTTCCAATATTTATATTTACGGGCAAGGGATTACCTGTTTTGGGAAATGGAATACCCACCGGGCGGCCGGGCTGGAGGCTGGTCCGCCTTGGAGTTACTTGGCATGGAGATTGCATTGATGATGGGACGGCGGACGGGCCCTGCCGCCGCGTACTCGCCCGTGGGTATATGCTACGGACGAGTACGGCGGAAGTGGGCCCCCGGGCAATGCCCGGGGCCCCGACCGCTCAGGAGTTCCGGACATGGTCTTTCAGATCGCTAAAAAAGAATTCCATAACAACTTGCTCTCGGCCCGGTTCGTCATCGGATTCCTCTTGTGTCTCGTTTTGATCCCGTTCAGCATCCTCATCAGCGTCTCCGACTACCGCGATCAATCCGCCCTTTACCGCCAGGACCGGGATGCCGCCGACAAGGCGACGAAAGAGGTTTACGTCTATTCCGGCCTGCGGCCGACGATCGTTTTTCCCCCCGAGCCGCTAAGCGTTTTCAGCCGCGGTATCCGGGCCCAGGTAGGAAACCGGGTGAAGATTCTCCTCGGAGAGAAGCCCCTGTTGACCGAAGGAAAGGCGGCGGTCCGCGACAATCCGTTCCTGGCCGCGTTTTTTTCGGTCGATTTCGTGGACATCGCCGCGATCATCTTCTCGCTCCTGGCGCTCCTCTTCGGCTACGACGCCTTCAGCCGGGAGAAGGAAAGCGGCACCCTGAAGCTGCAGATGGCCAACTCGCTCGGCCGCTCGGAGGTCCTCGCCGGCAAGGTCGTGGGGATTCTGCTGACGCTTTTGCCGATCCTCGTCTTCTGTTTCCTCCTCAGCGCCATCCTTATCCTTACCTCGGGGAACACGAGCTTCACCGGGCTGGAATGGGGCCGCATCGCTCTCCTCTTCGGGGCCAGCCTGGTCTATCTCGCGGTTTTCGTTTTCATCGGCCTTTTCATTTCCGCGCGTTCCCGGACGTCGGTCACCAGCCTCGTGGTCTGCCTCTTCGTCTGGGTCTTCTCCGTCTTCATCGTCCCCAATCTCGCCGCCTACGCGGCCGAAAGCTTCGTCGGGGTACCCTCGCGGGAAAATCTGACCCGGGTGTTGGAGGACTTGGACAAGGAGCGGGATCGCTGGCTCAAGGAACGCCGAAAGGCTTTGCCCGAGTCGGACTGGAATATCAGTTGGCGCATGAGCAGTGCGCAAGACGGATACATGGAAACGTACGGGTGCTCTAAATCGAAATTCGAGCAGGAGCGGCAGGTCTCGATGATCAAAGGTCCCCTCCTGATCGACTATGCCGACAAAAAATGGGCCGCCCAGAAATCCTACCTGGACGGCCTCGTCCATCAATCGCGGGTCGCGGAAGGGATCGCCATGGCTTCTCCCGCCGGAGTTTTCCGTCTCATCGCCTCGGCCATCTGCGCCACCGACGTGCGGTCGCACGAAAGGGACCTGGACAAGGCCCGCCAATACCGCGAAACGTTCATCCGGTATTTCCAGGGCAAGAACATTTTCGCCTCCTTCCGCTACATCACGCCCACCCCGCCCGAAGCGATGCTCACGGGGGACCGGCTCGTGGAAAAACGGAGCGGGGGCCAGTTCAAAACCGTCCGGGAATACGACGATTGGGCCGGAAAACAGAAGGATTTCCGGGCCCGTTGGCAGGCCCTGCAAAAGGTCAAGCTCCGGTATGATGATCCAAACGACTTCTCCTTCCTCGACGTTTCCGACATGCCCCTGTTTCCCGACCGGGCGGACTCTCTGTTTTCCGGCCTGGCCGGGACCATCCCCAGGATCGGCCTGCTCTTCGTCGAGATCATCCTCCTGTTTTATCTGGGCTATGTCGCGTTCATCCGGTACGATGTCAGGTGAGCCATGCTGAAAACCATCCTCAAGCGCGAAATCCAGCATAACCTCTACAGCCTGAGGTTCATTCTGTCCCTCGTCCTCGTGCTCGGCGTCTTCGTGGCCGGAACTTTCTCCTTCACCCAGGGCCACCTCAGCGCCCTGGCCAACTATCGCCAGGCCGAGACCCAATTCCAATCCGCCATGAAGGCGCAGGCCGAGAAAAGCGCAAGCGACCTGGCCGTCACCCGCCGCACCTATCCCCTGCGGCCAAGGGACAACGCCTTCATCGCCGACGGCAAGGAAAAGTACCTGCCCAACGGCGTCGTCTTCAGCGCCTGGAACGTCTTCGGGGTCCCCAACAAGAACACCAGCGCCAATCCGCTCCTGAACGCCTTCGAGGAATTGAACTGGTCCTATATCGTGGCCATGATCCTGAGCTTCATCGCCCTGCTGTTCACATTCGACGCAATCTCCGGCGAGAAGGAGGACAAGACGCTGGCCCTGGCCCTGGCCAATTCCGTGTCCCGGGGGACTCTCCTTTTCGGGAAATACCTGAGCGCCATCTTCACGTTTCTGGCCATCGTCGTCCCGGGCATCATCCTCAGCCTCCTCATCGTTCTACTCTCGGGCGGGATCCCCCTGACGTCCGCGGTCCTCTTCGAGACCGCGGGCTTCATCGTCGTCGCCGCCCTGATGGCGGCCGTCCTGGCTGCGATCGGCCTTTTCTGTTCGGTGGCGGCCCGCAATTCCAGCGTCAGCCTGCTCCTGGCCCTTACGTTCTGGCTGCTCTTTGCCGTCGTCATCCCCAACTCCAGCGCGTTCCTGGCCAAGAACGTCTTTCCCATCGAAAAATCGGAATCCGTCTCGGCCCGGGTGGCGCGGGCCCTCGGCGACCTGAGCAAGGCCGCGCCCCCGGGAAGCTGGATGATGATGAGCGGCAACCCCTTCCTGCCCCAGCACGAATTGCGGGCCAATCTCCAGCGCAAACGAATGGACGCCGAAAAATCCATCCGCGATCCTTACTATCAGAGCATGTTCCGGCAGTTCGAGCGGACGCGCTCCTTGACGGCCGCTTCGCCCGTGATGCTCTTCCATTTCCTGGCGGAAGCCGTGGCCGGCGGAGGCTATCCCCGGTTTCGCAAGGTCTGGGACGATTTTCACGTCTATCAAGGCCAATTCCTAGCCTTTTTCAAGGCTATCGACGCCGGCGATCCCAAGAGCCCGCATTGGTACAATCCCAACGAGGACGTCTCCACGACGCGCCTTCCGGTCGCCTTCGCCACGGTCCCCCAGTTCGTCGAGAAGCCGATGACGTTCGCCGAGCGGCTCAAGCCGGCCCTGCCCTTCCTGATCGCCATTGCCGCGTACGCCTGTTTCGTTTTCCTTTTAAGCTTCGTCCTTTTCGTCCGGTACGATGTGCGGTAATTATATCGGTGACAGCCACTTGATTTCCGAGTTAGCCGCTCAAACCTGAACTATGCGCTAAATCGGTGACGCGATACTCATTTCCCTATTTCGGGGAACAGCGGTATCATCCCGAGCGAAACGAGGGATGACGTTAGCGACTTCCCTGAAAATGGGAAGCATAAATATCCACGACCTCGCGAATCATCTTCTGATATGAGGTCTTCTGTTTCTTCGCTTCCCGCTTGAAGAATTCGACACTATCTTTATTGAGCGAAATCGTGACCTTCACCTTGTCTTCCCTCAAGATCAAGGCCTCCGGAGGGGGCAGAAAGTCCTCGATGATCTTCAGCCGGCCCATCGGCTCATCTGTATACTTTATTCTTCTTCTCATAGATCCTTCTCCCTTTCCTCCAGAATCCAGCGCCGATGATTCGAATCACATTCTCCCGATAAGTGAATCGAACCGTGAGGATGCCTTCCAGAACGCGTCCGAGACAATAATATCTTGCTTCATCACGGCTATGATCCACGTCATTTAAAATGATACGGTTTGGATCCAGAAATGCCTGTTGGGCCAATTCGAACTGGACACCATGTTTCTGTTGATTCTCCGCATCTTTGACTACATCCCAATCAAACAACACATCAGGATAGTTATCTATTATCATAATCACCACACTATTTGCAATATATTTATATGGCTTATTGCACTCTGAACATATCCCTTGGCTCATTAACAAATGACGTGGCTAAAGGCCGGAATATTCTCAAATGTAGTTCTAAATTTTGCGTATGGCGGGTTTGGCATTCCCCCGATCAAGAGGAGATCCCTCGCAAAGCCTCGGGATGACACCTAGAGTGCGAGGGATCCCCTCTTGGAAATGGGTATTGCGTCACCGAATTGGGTATAATTAGGGCGCGATGAAGAACCCCATTCGCGCCCTGGGCCGCCGGCTCGCCGGCCGCCGCCCCGACGCGGATTTCCCCCTCCTCGTCTTCCGCGAGTTCGAGAACAGCGTCAACCTGATCGAGGACTACGATCAGATCGCCGGCAACTTCCTGGGCAAGATCAAGGAAGTCTGCTCCGTCCGCCGGCTGATCCTCCTCATCCACGACGCGGATTCGGCCCGGTTCGCCCCGTCCGCCTGGGCCGGTCTCCCCGACGACGAATCGCGGGCGATCTTCCTCCCCCGCAATTCCCGGCTGGTCAAGTGGCTCAAGATCAACGAAACCCACCTCGAGATCCGGCGGCAGGCCGGGGTCCTCGAATATCTGACCCGAAAGGAGACCGAGACGCTCGCGGCGCTCGGGATCGAGATCTGCTTCCCCCTCATGTCCATGAACCGGCTCATCGGCATCCTCCTCGTCGGGGCCAAGGACGGCGGCGGGCCGTTCACCCGGACGGAGATGTCGTTCATCTCCTCCCTCCTCCCCCAGGCCGGGATCGCCCTGGAGAACGCGCTCCTCTTCAAGGAACAGCGGGAGCGCCTGCGGCGGATGTCGCGCGCCGACCGGCTAGCGACCATCGGCGAGCTCGCCGCCGGGGCCGCCCACGAAATCCGGAACCCGTTGACGGCCATCAAGTCGACGCTCCAGTACCTGCAGTCCAAGCACGGGGACGAGACGTCGCGGAAGCTCCTGGCCGCGGCCATCCAGGAGACGGACCGGATCGACGAGATCGTCTCGGCCCTGCTTTCGTTCTCCCGGCCGACCGAGATCCGGAAGGAGCGCCACGACCTGCGCGAGATCCTCGAGGAGGGGCTGGACCTGATCTCGTTCGAGGCGCGGACGCACAAGGTCGCGGTCCGCCGGGAATTCCCGGAGGCGCCGCTCTCGATCCAGGGGGACAAGTCCCAGCTCAAGCAGCTCTTCCTCAACATCTTCCTCAACGCTCTACAGGCCATGCCGAACGGCGGCGAGATGAAGGTCGAGGCCAGGCGGAAGGAGGGGCAGAAGGCCGTCGTGGCCGTAGCCGACACGGGCGAAGGCATCCCCGAGGAGAACCTGGACCGGATCTTCGACCCGTTCTTCACCACGAAGAAGAGCGGGACCGGCCTCGGTCTTTCGATCGGCTACAACATCGCCAAGTCCCACCGGGGCGAGATCGAGGTCAAGAGCCGGGTCGGCCAGGGGACCACGATCCTCATCAGCCTGCCGTTATATTGAAGGAGCGGATGCGGCATGAAATTCAAGATCCTGATCATCGACGACGAGAAGAACATCCGCGACATCTTCAGCCTCCTCCTCGAGGAGAACGGCTATCTCGTCGAAAGCGCGGCCGATGCGGAGACGGGGTTGGCCCGGATCGCCGCGTTCCGGCCCGACGTGCTCCTCCTCGACATGAACCTGCCCGACCGGCCGGGGATCGAGGTCCTCTCCCGGGTCCGGGCCCTGCTCCCGCGATGCCGGACGATCATCATCACCGCCTTCGGCACGATTAAGAACGCCGTGGAGGCGACGAAGCTCGGCGCCTACGCCTACCTGGAAAAACCCGTCGACAACGAGGAGCTCCTCCTGATGATCTCCCGGGCCCTCGAGGTCCAGCGGCTCGAGGCGGAGGTCGAGGTCCTGAAGACCGAGCTGACCTCGCGCTACAGCTTCTCGAACATCGTCGGGACGAGCGGCGGGATGAACTCGGTCTTCCAGATGATGCACAAGGTCGCCCGGGTGGACGGCACGGTCCTCGTCACCGGGGAGAGCGGCACGGGCAAGGAGCTCGCCGCGCGGGCCATCCATTTCGCCGGCCCGCGCAAGGACGGGCCGTTCGTCGTCGTGAACTGCGGGGCGATCCCCCGCGACCTGATCGAGTCCGAGTTCTTCGGGCACAGCAAGGGCGCGTTCACCGATGCCAAGACCGAGACCACGGGAAAATTCGAGCTGGCCCACCGGGGGACGATCTTTCTCGACGAGATCGGCGACTTATCGCAGGACGCCCAGGTCAAGCTTCTCCGCGCCCTGGGCGAAAGGGAGATCGTCAAGGTCGGCGGGACGAAGACCATTCCGGTGGACGTCCGGGTGATCGCCGCCACGAACAAGCGGCTCGACGAAGAGATCCGGCAGGGGCGCTTCCGGGAGGATCTCTTCTTCCGGCTGGCCGTCCTCTCGATCCACCTCCCGCCCCTCCGGGAGCGGCGGGAGGACATCCCCCTCCTCTGCGAGCATTTCCTCAAAAAATACGGAAACGAGCTGCGGAAGGGGATCCGGAAGGTTTCCGACCGGGCGATGGAGCGGCTCGCCGCCTATGCCTGGCCGGGCAACGTCCGGGAGCTCGAGAACGTGATCTACGAGGCGATGGTCCTGTGCGACGTCCCGGTGATCGACGAAAAGGACCTGCCCCTCCGGATCCGGCAGGGAGAGCCGGCGGACGCCGGATCAGACGCGGGGCCGGGGGGGGACGGGACGGCCGAAGCGACCGGAGCGACCCTCAAGGGGGCCGCCCAGGCCGCCGCAGAAAGCGCCGAAAAGGCGCTGATCGAAAAAGCCCTGCAAGACTCAGGCGGGAACCGGACGCTCGCCGCCCGGACCCTCGGCGTCAGCCGAAAGACCCTTTTCAATAAGATGAAGGCGCTCGGGATCTCTAGTCGATCTGGTTCGTCACCGCGAGGCTGACCGTCCGGCCCTTGTCGGCGAACGTGGCCACCACCATCAGCTTGTCCTTCTGGGCCTGGAGCATTCCGCCTTCCTCGGCCTTGTTCGTCATCTTGATCTCCCAGCCCTTGGCCTTCAGCGCGTCGGCGTAGTTGTCGAAAGCCCCGGCCTCGACGTCCTGGAGGGTGATGTTCCAGTATTTCTTGTCCCCCTGGGCGGAACGGACGGCGCCCATGATCTTGCCGGAGGCGAACTTCGGGACGTCGCCGGGAAGGTCGGCGGGCCATTCCTTGGTTGAGCCGAACTCGGCCTCGCCCTCGGCGGTCTTGACCTTGAGCGTCCCATTTTTGAGATCGACCGTGGCCTGGCCGCCCGTCGCCTTCTCGATCATGTTCGCGACGCTCTTCTCGGCCAGCCGCTCGTTCGTCGTCTTGCCCTTGCAGGCCGCGAGACCCAGGACGAGGGCCGCAGCGGCGAACAGGAGGACGATTGCCCGGAAACTGTGTTTTTTCATGGTGGACTCCTTCTCTCGCGGAATGGCCTTATTCTATACTATTTCGATAGGAAATAAAAGCCGCGTTGACCTGTCCCTCGCCTTCCATTAGGATACTTGGGTATCATGCCGATCGGAATCAAAGGAGTCCTGCCATGAAAAAGAACGCTTCGCTTCTGCCTATCGCCGCCCTCGCCGGGTTGTGGATCGTCTCGTTCGCGGCCGGCCAGGGCGCCGCCCCGAAGGCCTCGCCTCCCGTCCTGGTGACGTCGTGCGGGCAGAGCCAGGCTCCGGCGATGCTGAACGTGATCCTGAAGAGGGTCGGCGTCGTCTATGAGATCCTCCCTCTGGCCACGCCCCAGGACCTCAAGGACAAGGGCTGCAAGACAATCATCATCACCATGGGTGCCAGCCTCAAGGGCATGGGCGCGGCCGGAATCTCGATCGACGACGAGTTGAAGCGGATCGCCGACGTGATCGACGCGGCCAAGAAAGCCAAAATCACGATCATCGGCGCGCACATCGAGGGGATGAAGCGCCGCGCCCAGGGCGCCGACGCGGGCGACACGACCGACGAACAGAGCATCGACGCCGTCGCCCCCAAGTCCGACATCCTGCTGGTCATCAAGGAAGGCAACGCGGACGGGCGCTTCACGAACATCTCCCAAGGCAAGAAGATCCCCCTGGTCGAGGCCGAGAAGAACATGGACCTGGTGAAGGAACTGGAAAAGCTGCTTAAATGACCGCAACTCAGCCATAAGTTGAGTTGCGGTCATCCCGAGTGAAGCGAGGGATCTCCCGGCGACGAAGGGGGGTTGCCACGCTCCCTACGGTCGCTCGCAACGACATTTTGCGAGTTTACTTCTGCTTGATCGTCACGAACCCCGTGAGCTCGAGGGTCTTCACGTAGCCCTCGACGTCCTTAAGCGCCACCGGGCCGCTCTCGGCCGCGACCGCATTCCGGATGTCGAGAATGCTCCGCTTCCCGTCGAGGTAGTTCCGGACCGCGCCCTCCGACCGTCCAAGTAGATAGGCCGGGGCGTCCTTCATGTCCTTCCGCTTCGCGGCGAAACCCTGCGCGTCGAACGACCCCTGCATCTTCTCGGTCCGGACCGGGACGAGTTTAGCCGTCCGGAGCTCGTCCGGTGTCGGGGCGAGCTTCACGGGCGTCAGCCCTTCCTTCTGGCAGCGGTTCCGGTAGAGCTGCTCGAGCGCCCGGGCATAGGCCGGCCGGAATTCCCCGAAGGCCTTGATATGGCTCGCGAGGAGCGCTTCGAGCTCGGCGTCGCCTCGGATGAAGAACCGGACCGACGCCATCGTGTCCTGCTCGTGGGCGATGGCCTGGCCGAGGATGTTGTCCGCGTCACGGTAGGCATCGTGGAGCTTGGCCTTGTCGGCCGCGACGAGGAGGCTCTCCGCGCGCGCTTTCCGCTCGCCCAGCCGGGCGTGGGAGCGCGTCGAGACCTCGTTGATCAGGGTCAGCGTCTCGTCCGGCCCCGCCCCGGCCAGGAACACGGCCGCGGACGCGCCGATGAAGACGACCCGCTTGAGCTGGGTCGCGTCGGACTTGTCGACCGTGTCCCGGTTGGTGTGGTACCACTGGTCGGGCCAGACGATCATCATGACCGCCGGCACGCGGACGCCGCCCTCGACGAAGACGACGTGGTCGCTCCCGCCGGAGTAGGGGTCGATGACGTAGTAGAACGGGTCGCGCGAGCCGTTGGGCGACCAGATCGGGAGATAGGCCTCGGTCCGCTCGTTGTTGCGCTGGGTCGTACCCACCCACTCGTAGAGCGCCCGCATGACGTCGTTGAGGTAGGTGGCCATGTACCAGGGCGCCTGGATGAGCTCGAAGAGGCTCTGGTTCTTGATCAGCCCCTCGCCGACCATGTCCTCGTTGATGTTGGCGAAGAGGCGCCTGGCGATCTCGGGATATTTCCGGAGATAGGCCTGAGTACCGGAGATCTCGGGCACGAACAGGAAGCGGACCGACCGCTTGAGGGGCGGGATCTTCCCGTCGTCCATGAGCTTTTGGAGGACCCGGGCCGTCTCGAGGATGGCCACGCAACCGGAGCAGTCGTCGTTCGCGCCCTGCTTGGCGAAACCCTCGTAGAGGTGGGCGGTGAATACGAGCTCCTCGTTCGGGAACTCTTTCCCGGGGATGAAGCCCTCGACCATCTGTTCCTTGTAGGGGACCATCTGGGCCTTGGCGATCGCCCGGACCTCGATCTTCCCCCCCCGCTCGAGCTGGTCGCGCAGGTCATTGCCCTGCCGGGTCGAGATCATGAAACCGAAGGTCTTCTTCATGGTCTCGGAGGACCTGACTGAGCTCCAGCCGACCTCGTCGGGATCGAATTCGGCGTGGCTCGAGGCGTAGCCGATGAGGCCCAGGGCGCCGAACTGCTCGACCGCCATGGCCTGGGCGCCGCCGGGCGAGCCGTTGACCAGGACGATCTTGCCCTTGACGTCCTTGCCCTCGTAGAATTCCTTGCGGTTGCCCGGCCCCACATATACGAGCTCGGCCATGACGTCGGTCGTCACGCTCCCCGAGCAGAGGGAGGCCGCGACCTCTTTGAGGTCGGCGATCTTGCGCTTGTCGGGTTTCGTGATCCAGAGCTCGGCCGTCTCCGCGTCCCAGGTCGTCGTCCCGCGCGTCGGCAGGTCGATGATCTGGGAGGCCTTGATCCCATATTCCTTGAGCTTGGCCAGGACGAACGCCGCGTCGAAGTAGCCCTGGACGTATTCCTCGGGCGGCCGGTTGCGGTTGACGCCGGCGATGAAGATCTCGTTCTGGAGGGCCAGATCCCCGGAGGCCTCGTGGATGATCTCCTTCAGCAGGGCGAGGGGCAGGATCGTCTTGGGCACGCCTTCCGCGGGCTGGGCGGACGCGGTATGGAACGCGAACAGGGCCAAAGCGGCGGCGAGAAGGGTCTTTTTCATAGGGCCTCCTAAAAGCCTCATTCTATGCCTTTCGCCGAAAGGAAGTAAATCCGGAAATCCCGGGGCGAAGGACAGGGGGGCGGGGCCGGATTGACTCTCGCCGGGTTCGGTGCTATGGTCTTCCCAACAGACAGGAGAAGGGAACGGGTTGATATCCCGTCCGCCTTCGTGAGGAGAAACACCATGAAACGAGGAGCCTGGATCGTGGTCGCCGCGGGCCTGACGGTTTTCGTTCTGCAATCCGTCGCCCAGTTCAAGCCGGAGGAAATCACCGATTACGCCAAGTGGGAGGAATTCCTCGCCACGGCGAAAATCGTCGACCAAAAGCAGTTGCCCGAGAGCGAGGGCATCACCCAGCCCTGGGAGCTGACCCTGGAAAAGGACGGGATCAAGAGAAACGCCGTCTGGAAGAAAATCAGCGGCAACGTCCGCGGTTTCAAGGAAAGCTGGAAGGCAGAGATCGCCGCCTATCGCTTGAGCAAAGCCCTGGGGCTGAACATGGTGCCTCCGACCGTCGAGCGCGAATTCCAGGGCGACAAGGGATCCTGCCAGCTGTGGGTGGATTTCTGGAAGAATTTCGAGAAAATCACGAAAGAGAAGCTCCAGCCCAAAGGGATCAAGTACTCCTACTTCATCCGGGCCATCTGCCTCCAGCGGGCGTTCGACAATCTGATCTCCAACGAGGACCGCCACCAGCGGAACTACCTGATCACCGAGGACTGGCGAATGATCCTCATCGACCATTCCCGAACGTTCCGGACGACGGCCAAGTTCACGAAGAACCTCATCTACGACGAGAAATACAAGGAAGGGAAGAACTTCATCATGGATACCCTCCCCCGGAAGTTCTATGAGGCCGTCAAATCCCTGACCGCGGCCTCCATCCGGGAGATCGTGGGCGATACCCTGACCGACGAGGAGATCGCGTCCACGGTCGCCCGCAAGGACCTCATGGTCGCCTGGATCGAAAAACACATCAAGGAGATGGGCGAGACGTACGCCCTCTACGACTAGGTTTGAAATAATTCCGTTTTTCATCTAGAGTATTTGTCCTGAGCAAACGCGCCGCGTTTGCTCAGGTCCCGGCCTGCACCGAAAGCTCTGCCCATGGTGTGCGCCGGGGCCGTAAGCACAGGAGCGCAGCCCATGAGCATGACCACCTCGGCGACGATCATCCTGGCCGCCATGGTGGCGGCCTACATCCTGGCGAAGGCCCTCAAGATCTCGACCGAGCTCTCGATTCTGGCCGCGGCCCTCGTCGGCGCCCTCACCGGCGGGGCCGGCATTCCGGTGCGGCACATTGCCGAGGGCGCCATCACCTACCTCGACATCTGCCTGATCTTCATCACCGCGACCCTTTTCATGAACTTCCTCAAGGAGTCGGGCGGCGTCGCCTTCGTCATCCGCCGAATCCTGGTCCGCTTCCACCGCCACAAGGTCCTGCTGTTCGTCCTGCTGACCGTGTTGATGCTCATCCCCGGGATGCTGACCGGCGCGGGGAGCGTGACGGTGCTCATCGTCGGCGGACTCGTGGCCAGCGTCCTCACCTATATGGGGCTCCCCAAGCCCAAGGCGGCGGCTATCGTCTTCGTCATCGCCGCGCTGAGCGCGGCCGCGCCGCCCGTCAGCCTGTGGGCCATGCTCACCGCGGCCGGGGTCAACATGCCCTACGTCGGCTTCTTCCTGCCGCTCATGATCCCCTGCCTCCTCCTGGCCCTGGCGACGATCTTCATCCTGGGCTGGAAGGCCAAGCCCCCCGACCTGGAACAGGTGCTCCGGGAGATCCCCCCGGCCCCGCCGGGCATGAGCTGGTTCAAGATCGCCCTGCCGTTCCTCCTCTTCCTCGCCCTGGTCCTCGCCGGCCGGATCTTCCCGTTCTCCTTCCCCATCATGGGCCTGCCGCTCATGTTCGCCTGCGCGGCGGGCATCGTCCTCGCCCTGTCGCCCGTGAAAATCGACATTCTCGCAGTGTCCCGCAAGACCGTCCACCAGCTCCTGCCCCTCATCGGGACCCTGACCTGCGTCGGCATCCTGGTCCAGATCATGACCCTGACCGGTGTGCGCGGCCTGATCGCCATCTCGGTCGTCACCCTGCCGGTGATGGTCGTCATCCTGACCCTGTTCCTGACCCTGCCGGTCTCCGAGACCGTCCTGATGTGGGGCGCGGCCCCCGTGCTCGGCGTACCGCTCGTCCTGCTCTTCAACACCATCAACCTCAATCCGATCGTCGCCCTAGCCGGGATGAGCCTCATCTGGCCGCTCGGAGACGCCCTCCCACCCACGGCCATCATCGGGCGACTGACCGTGGAGACGGTCGGCATGAAGGAAAAATACTCGACGTTCCTGAAATACTGCATTGTCCCGGCCGTTCTGATCATCGTCGTCGGGACGCTGATGGTCATCTTCAGCAAGAAGCTGGCCTTTCTGACCGTGTTTTAAGGAAGCGGAAGGAGATCGACATGATCATCACCTGGCTCTATTACCTCCTGGCAGCCTACGTGGTCGTCCTCATGGTCTGGAACCTCCTCAAAAGCCGGAAATGGCAGGAGGAGGTCCTCTATGTCGTCGTCCTCCTCCCGTTCGTCCTGCGGCTCCTGAGGCTGAAGTAAGGTGCGGGGAGACGCGACCATGCTCAGAAAATCGGTCATCATCGCCCTGGGCCTTGTCCTGGCCGTCTTCTCCGGCCTGTCTTTTTACCGCAGCCGCCATTTGAAAGAGCCGGTCGTGGCCGGGCCGGGCGTCGCCCAGGTCAAGACCCTGGGCGATTATTTCGCTCCCCTCAAGGGCACGGCCAACGACGCCAACGTCTACATCCTCGAGGGGCCGAAGCCCGGCGGGACCGTCCTCGTCCTCGGCGGTTCGCATCCCGAGGAGCCGGCCGGCCGCCTCACCACCTGGATCCTGGCCGAGAACGCGGCCCTCGACCAGGGGCGTCTCATCGTCCTCAACTCGGCCAACCGGAGCGCGAGCACGGTCACGCGGCCGAGCGGCGCCTATCCCCCGGACTATACGATCAAGACGGCGTGGGGCGGGCAGACGTTCCGCATGGGCGACCGCTGGTCGAACCCGCTCGACCAGTGGCCCGACCCCGAGGTCTACATCCACTATCCGTCCAAGCAGAACCTGGCCTACATGGACATCCGGAACCTGAACCGCGACTGGCCGGGCCGTCCGAACGGCACGCTGACCGAAAAGACGTGCTACGCCTTGATCCAGCTGATCACGAAGGAAGGCGTCGACATCGCGATCGACCTCCACGAGGCCGAGCTCCAATATCCGGTCATCAGCACGATCGTGGCCCACCCCAAGGGGCTCGACCTCGCAGCCATGGCTTCCATGGCCCTCTCCGACGAGGAGTTCAAGATCGGGATGGAAAAATCGCCGGCTGAGCTGCGCGGCCTGTCGCACCGCGAGATCGGCGACTCCACAAAAGCGATCCCGCTCCTCTTCGAGTCGCCCGAGCCGTTCCTCGACGCGACCCGCGGCCGGACGGACGCCCGGCTCCTTCTCGAGGGCAAGGACGACTTCGTCGTCCGGGCTGGGAAGCGGGGGTTGCTTTTCGAGAAAATCGACGAGAAAGGCTGGCCCATCGACGTCCGGGTGGGCCGCCATTGCTCGACGCTGATCCAGGTGCTTACCGTCTGGTCCCAGGACCATGCCGACCGGGCGGTGGTGATGAAGAACGTCCCGAAATACGCCGAGATCATCCAAAAAGGCGTCGGCGCATTCCTCCACGACCCGGCCAAGGCCGACCCGAAAAAAGTATATTATGAGTGATCATTCCCATAAATTCCCCCGAAAGGACATTTGATGCGCACGTATGAATCCATCTGTCTCGGCGTGCCCGAGATCCTGCTCCCCAAGGCCGGCACGGACCTGACCAAGTGGGCCGTCATCGCCTGCGACCAGTACACCTCCGAACCCGAATACTGGCGGAAGGCGGCCGACCTCATCGGCGACGCCCCCTCGACTCTGAATCTCATCTATCCCGAAGTCTTCCTCGGCGAGAAGGACCCCGGGGCACGGATCTCCGGGATTCAAGCGACGATGCACCGCTACCTGAACCAGGGCCTGTTCGACGCGGCCCCGGGGTTCGTCTATCTCGAGCGGACGGTCGCCGGCCGCACCCGCAAGGGCCTCGTGATCGCCCTCGACCTCGAACACTACGATTTCCGGAAAGGCGCGGAGAGCATGGTCCGGGCCACGGAAGGGACCATCCTCGAGCGCATCCCGCCCCGGGTGAAGATCCGGGAGGGCGCCCTCCTCGAGCTCCCCCACATCATGGTCCTTATCGACGACCCCGGCGACATGGTCCTCGGCCCGCTCACGGCCAACACGGCCAAGCTGCCGAAGCTCTATGATTTCGAACTCATGCTGGGCTCGGGCCATCTGGCCGGCTACCGCGTCCGGGACGAGGCGCGGGAGACGGCCGTGGTCAGCGGCCTTCGGACGCTGGCCGACCCGAAGCACTTCGTGGAAAAATACGGCCTCAAGCCGGGGACCCCGGTCCTGCTCTACGCCATGGGCGACGGCAACCACTCCCTGGCCACGGCCAAGACGATCTGGGAGAAGACCAAGGAACACGCCGCGGACCGGGCCAAGATCCTGAAGTCCCCTCTCCGCTACGCGCTGGTCGAAATCGTCAATCTCCACGACGACGCCCTGGTCTTCGAGCCGATCCACCGGGTGCTTTTCGACCTGGCCCCGGGCGTCGACCTCTATGCCAAGATGAACGAATTCTATCCGGGCCGCTGCCGGCATTATCCCGTGGCGGGCCTCGAGGAGATGAAGGCCGTCGTGGACGCCCAGAGCGGCGCGCCCCACAAGGTCGGCCTCGTCTCGGCCGCAGGCTGCGTCGTGGCCGAAATCGAAAAGCCGGATACCAACCTGCCCGTCGGGACGCTCCAGAACTGCCTCGACGCGTTCCTGAAGGCCCAGGGCGCCCGCGAGGTCGACTACGTCCACGGAACGGAGTCCCTCGCCCACCTCGGGACCAAGCCGGGCAACGTCGGGTTCTACCTCCCGGCCATGAAGAAGGAAGAACTCTTCCGGACGGTCATCCTCGACGGCGCGCTGCCGCGAAAGACCTTCTCCATGGGCGAATCGTACGAAAAGCGGTTCTACATGGAGGCCCGGAAGCTCATCTGAAGGACGAAGCGAAAGGAAACGACCATGACACGATCCGGAACGACATGGGGCATTCTCGAAAGGACTGGACGGCGGGCGGGGCTCGCCCTCGGCGTTTTCGCCGTCCTCGTCCTCATCGTTGTCCACGCAAGTTTCGCGGCAGCGAGTATGACGGGGGCGCCGACGATGAGGGCGAGGGCGCCGTTTGCGGGACAGGAGGTTTCCAAGGAATGGAAGCTCCGCGTCACCGCGAAGAGCGCCGGCATCCATCGCGAACAGGACACCAAAAGCCCGGTCATCGGCTGGGTGGCGCAGGGCAAGGAGCTGACCTCGACTGTTTACGACGGCGAATGGTACATGATCACCATCCGCACCGGCGAGGGCGGGATGGTCCTGCCGGGGTACATCTCCCGCTTCGATGTGCAGGTCATCGAAGAAAAAGTCGACAAAGGGCCCGATTTCTGGGACGCGGCGGCCGAATCGGCCCGGCGCAAGGGGCTCACGCTGAAGATCTCGGGCGGCTACAGCCTGTTCTCCGGCGGGGACATCGACGCGGGGGCCATGGGGATGTTCAACCAGGCCTCCGCCACGGCTATGGCGTGGGGCTTCACGACTATAAAGAACGATCCGAAGGCTTTTCACGCGGGCCCCGAAGGTGGCGTGGATCTCATCTACCGCCTGGGTCCCCGCTTCGGGATCGGCCTCGGCGGGAGCTACCTCAACGCCAAGGGCGAGAGCTCGCTCCAGTTCGCCGAGAACAACGTGAACTATCAGACGATGTGGAACGTCCCCGCCCTCAAGGCCTACGGCGTCCGGCTCGAAGCCTACTACAACGCATCGCTCCTTCCCTGGCTCGGTCTGACCGCCCACGGAGGTCCGGCGTATTACCATGCCGATTATAATTACAGCCGGGACTTCGCCACGTCAACTTACGAGGAAAGCGACCTTCAGGCGGCCAAGGGCAATACCCTCGGTTTTCATGGCGGCGTGGGTTTGTCGGTCAGCTTGAACGCCAAGGTCGCGATCCTGCTCGAAGTCCAGGTCCGCTACGCAAGATTCGGCGACCTCACGGGCTCGGAGAAGCTGGAGACGACGACGTCCACCAGCTTTACCGTCACCAAAGAGACGTCGGGGTCGCTCTATTACGTGGAGGGCGGCGCGTATCCGAAGCTGGCCGTGCTCGCGGACGGGGCGACCGCCGGACTCAATGCCCGGAAGGCCGTCCTCGACATCTCCGGGGTCGTCCTCGCGGGCGGCGTGGTGATCCGGTTTTAAGCGGCCGGGTCCGCCCAATCTGACGGTGGGGCTGCCCCCGAATTCAATCCCGGCTTCGAATTCGATAAACCGCCAAGGCCGCGACGACGATGGCGATGTAGGCGAGGGCCAGGACCGCGGTGAACGCAGACGGCCGGGCGGCCGGGGCAAACAGGAGCCCCTCTCCGGGCCTTGGTAAAGGGACGGGATCCCAGGAGAGGCCGTAGCGGTCGGCGAGGCCTTTGACATAGAGAAGGTGGATGACTGGAATGCGGCGGGAGGCCATCTCCTGGATCACACCCCGCTTTTCGGGGGCCGGGACGGCCGGAGGCGAATCGGCGAACCCGGGCTTCATCTCGAGCACGCGGGAATCCGTGCCCATGTTCGCCCAGCTGCCGCCGATGTTGACGAAGGCCTTGATCGGGGCGGAGCCGGCGCCTTCCTGATAGAGGGCCATCCGCCGGCGGACGTTCGAGGCGAGGTCGGGCTCGCGGAGAAACGGCAGTCCCGAGGCCTCGATTTTACCGCTGAGCAGCGCGCGGCCCTCGGCGGACATGTCGGACCCGTCGTCGTTTTCTCCGCCGACGGCCAGGGCGACCGGCCGGACGTCGAGCACCCCGCCGCGGCGCAGGCAGTCCAGGATCTCGAGGCCGGTGAAGGCCGGATCGTTGGCGCCCCAGTTGGAAGCCCCCAGAGACAGGATCAGGACGGGCTTGGCCTCGAGGGCCCGGATCGCCGCGAGCGTTGCGACCCCCAAGGCCGGAAACGACCCCGAGGCCCCGACCGCGACCGGGTCGCCCCGGCCGACGCCCGCCTCTTTCAGCATGCGGACGACGGCCGCCGCGAAGTTGGGGTTCGTCGACGTCCGCTTGGCCTCGCGATGGCCGGGGGACGTCGTGATCGGCGAGGACTCGAGGCCGATGAATCCTGTCCGGTTCACGTCGGACCGCGGATCGATGCCGGCGGGCCGGCTCTTCGCGCATTCGCGGACGGCGAGGATCGCATCGTCCATGAGCCGGGCGGCCCGGAGCATGTCGGGGTCGGGAGCGGAATTCGAGGACGCGGGGACGAGCCTGGACGCGGCGAAGAAGGCGAGGCTCAGGAGGGCGAGGGACACGAGGAACCGTGTGGAATGAACGGCGGCGCCGGGAATCGGGGGGATCGGTCGGGCGGGGCGCCAAGATTTTAGGTCGGTCATCAGAGGATGAGCTTCGCCAGGAAATACGTCAACACGGCCGCCGTGGCCAGGGAGGCCAGGGTCGGCACGATCTTTTGGCGCTCGAGGTTGTTGGCCAGCAGGCCGGGGATGATCCAGCCGACGACCCGGAGGTCCAACGATGCCGTCCCGAGGTAAGGCCAGACCCAGGCCCAAAGCTGTCCGAACAGTCCCCCGAGAAGGAGGAGGAGAACGAAGCGGCGCCGCCCGAATAGCAGGAACCAGCGGGCCAGAATCCTGAAGCAGGCCAGACTGAGGAGCGCGGCCAGGACCGTGGCCAGGACGCGGAGGGGTTGGTCGAGGTAGAGGGCGGCGAAGGCGGGGACGATGATCCCGCCGGGCAGGAGGCCGGTGAGCTCGGTATAGAGGAGGGCGACGGCGATGCCGATGATGACCGTGCCGACCATCAGAGGCTCGCTCCCGTCCGGGACCAATGTTCGACGAGGGCGCCGCCCGGCCCGCCGATGTTGCCGAGGCCCACGACCAGGCTCTCTTCGGAAACCAAAGCGCGGAGGCGGGACATGATCCCCTCCGGGTCACGCTCGACAAGGCAGACGGCGGGGACCTTCGTCAGCTTCCCGGCCCGCGCCAGGCGGGCGAGGGCGCGGGTGTGGTCGCCGATGAAGATGAGCCGCTCGAAGGAATCGAAAAAGCCGTCCTGGATGGCGCGGAGCCACTGCAGCGTCCGGTCACCGCGGTCGGAGCGCAGGTTGAGGAGCCCGACGGTCTTCGCCGGGAGGCCGGGATGGCGCCGCCGGAGGGCGGCGAGGACGAGGGCCGAGGACTCGGGCTCGTTGGCCGCGAAGGCGCTGGCCAGGAAGAGGGCGGCGCGGCCCTCGGCGGCCGGGGCCCGCCAGACCCGGAGGCTTCCGAAATCCAGGCGGGCTTTCGCCAGCCCGGAAGCGATGACGGGCGGGGCAATGCCGAGGGATGCGGCGGCGGATTCGACCAGGCGGAGATTGTCCGGGAATTCGTCCGCGGTCGACGGCACCGTCGCAGACGACGGTACCTGCACCGTCGAGGCGCCGGTGCAGGAGACCGGGGCTTCAGGTGGGGCGGCAGGCGCCGGCACCGTCGCCATCGCTTTGATGGCGGCGGCGCAGGAAACCAGGATTAATTCCGCGCCGCGGGCGCGGGAGGTCGCGGCGAAAACGGGATAGGCCTCGTTTTCGGGGACGAATACCCTGGCCCCGGACGGAATGGCTTCGGCGAGAGTGGCGGCGATCGCCTCCTTGGTGCTCCCCATGTCGTCCAGGTGGTCGAGCCGGACGTTCGTGACCAGAAGCAGGACGGGACGGAAGATCGCGTTCGCCTCGGCCCGGAGGCTCTCGCCGCGGATGCTCATCATCTCGGCGACGACCGCATCCGCGCGCAGCCGGGAGGCCCGCCGGAGGACGCCTTTCTGCTCGAGGATCGAGGGCCGCCCGCGGCGGACAATCTCGCGCTCGGAGCCGTCGGGAAGGATCAGGACGGGCTTCGATCCGGTCGTCTTGGCCAGGACCCGAAATCCCGCTTCACGCAGGATAGCGGCCAGGAGGCGGGTGACCGTCGATTTTCCCCGGGTTCCGGTGACGCAGATCCGGAGGGGAACCGCCCGCCGCCATTTTGCGAGGACGATTTTCTCTCCTATATAATAGAGAATCAGAACGGCCAGGCAGACCGCCGAGGCCAAAAGAATCCGTCCGGAAGCGAACTCCATGATAGTTCTTCCTCGCCCGACAATTCTATAACAATTGAAAGACAAAGGGGACACTTGAATTGCCCTTCTCCGGTGAAGATAATGGGTTCGCCGTGAAATGGCCCGGCCCTTCCAACGCCCGCCAGCGCTTCACGTTCCGCTGAAGGGTCCGGAGTTGCCCGTCCGCAAAAAACCCCTCATGCGTCCTCTGAAGGTCCTCAAAAATGGTTTTTGCTTCGAGCCCGGGCGTCGTTCCCACTCGTCGCTATAGAAGACGTGGTCGCTGAGGGGGACAAAGTTGCGGTCCGATCAAATTGGGACCAGACGAAACAGTTGACAAAATAGTATCATATTAGTACTATTAAGATGCCTAAAAGGATCCGAGAGCTGATCAGGGACCTTGAGATGGCCGGTTTCGTCAATCGCGGAGGGAAAGGAAGCCATCGCAACTTCATTCACGCATCCGGCGTCGTCCTGACCGTCTCGGGCCAACCCAGAAACGATGCAAAGCCGTATCAAATCAAATTGGTCAGGGAAAAAATCGAGGAAACACGGAAATGAAACCGCGCGATAAATACCTGAAGCTCGTCGTCTGGTCGGAGGAAGACCGGTGTTACGTTGGGTCCGTCCCCTGCTGGATCGACGCCTGCTGTCATGGGAGCGACGAGGCGGAGGTCTACCGAGAGCTTTGCCGTATCGTCGACGAGTGGATCGAGATCTATCGGAAGGACGGGCGGCCCCTCCCCCCGCCTACAAACAGGGACTATTCCGGAAGGTTCGTATTACGGACCGGCCCGGAGATGCACCGGGCCCTTGCCGTCCGCGCCCTCAGCGAAGGCGAAAGCCTGAATTCGTTCGTCGTCAAATCGCTCAAGAAGACTGTCCAGCAGGGACGGGATGGACAGATGACTTGACCCGCCCCCATTTGGTGTGCCGCCCGTGACGCGAAAGCTGGCCTGGGGTTTGGCTCGACCATATCGCCTAACGGCCTTCCGTCCAGACCCTATTTCGCGCCCGCCAGCATCCCGCAGCCGGCATTGATGTCCTGCCCCCCGCTATAGCGCCGCACCACGGGCATCTTCAGGTGCTTTCGCAACGCATCCCGGAACGTATCCAGCTCATCGGAGGTGGGCGGGTGGAAGCGCCCGGTGGCGTCGTTCACATCGATCAGATCCAGAGTGATCGGCAGGCCCCGAACCATCTCCGCCAGTTGGATGGCATCCTCTTCCCGCGTGTTGAACCCGGAAATCATCGTCCAGGCCAATACCACACGCTGCCTCGAAGCTCGATGGTATTCCCAGATCGACTCCATCAGCTCCGGCAGCGGATAGGCCTTCTCCACCGGCATGAGCCCGCCCCGCCGGGACGGATCCGCGCTCACCAGCGACACCACCAGGCGGAAAGGCAGCCGGTCGGCCGTGAATCGCCGGATGCCCGGCACCACGCCCGCCGTCGAGAGGCTGATGGATTTTGACGAAATCGCCATCCCGCACGGCTCGCTCAGGATCCGGGCCGCACGCACCACGGCCTCATAATTCAGCATCGGTTCGCCCATGCCCATGAACACCACTCCCCGGACGGGATGCCGCGAATCCGCCGCGACATGGATGACCTGATCGACCATTTCCCAAGTCGAAAGGTTGCGTCCAAAACCCATTCGCCCCGTCGCGCAAAATTCGCAGCCCAGCGCGCATCCCACCTGCGTGCTCACGCAGACGATGAGCTTTTCGTCTCCGGACCGGTGCACGAGCGGGATCCGCACTGCCTCGAACGGTTCCGGCCCATCGCCTTGGAAAAGATACTTGGCGAATCCATCCCGCGCCGAAACCGCCTTGTCTCGCTGGATCAGCCGCGGCAGGCGCACCTCTCTCCGCACGCGCGCCAGCAGCTTATCCGATACCTCCGAAAGGCTCTCGGGAAACTCGTCGCGCCTCACCACCGCCGCCTGCAGCCGTCGGGCCAGACGCAAGGAAACGCCGAGCGGCGCCAGTCCAGCATGAAGCTCGGAAGCGGTTGAGTCTTTGAACAGGGGCGGCATGGGAGAAGAGAAAAGCCCGGACGGAATCAACCAAACAATTTTTTGGTCAGCGCGGCCAGGCGAACGGCGTATTTTTCGCAGCTTTTGAGCGAGCGCTCGTCGGGTCGCCCCACGGCCACCGGGCCATAGTGGTCGCCTTGGTGGTCGCCCTGGACGATCATGCCGTGGATCATCAGCGATTTGAGGATGTCGAGGACCGTCGTCTCGTTGCCGCCGGCCAGGTTGGCGGACGACGTGAACGCGCCGCCGACCTTGCCCTTGAGCTTGCCGTGGTGCTTGACACTCTCGTCGATGAGCTTCTTGAGGGGCCAGGCCATCGTGCCGTAATAGGTCGGCGATCCGAAGACCAGGCAATCATAGGCCAAAAGATCGGCGGGCAGGACGTCTTGGACTTTTTTCAAATCGGCCGGCAGGCCTTTTTCGTTCAGGACCTCGGCGATGCGGACGGCCATCTTCTCGGTGTTATGGGAATGGCTGTAATAGCAAACTAGCGCTTTGGGCATGGGGCGCCTCCTCGCGCTATTTTATCATATCAAGGCCTCGATTCCGGGACTGAGCGTCAACTCCGGTTGATATCTTCTCCGAGTGATTCTTCGATCCGGAAAACAATATGCTCCCGCCTCGACGAATACGTCGTCCGATTTTCGGTTGCGGATCGGGCTCCGGCGCGTTAGACTGAACCGCGAGAGTTGAACCATGAACGGGGAGCTCCAAGACTATATCGACAGGCACTAGCATGAAAAAAGACTTTCGAATAATCGGGTTCGACGCGGACGATACCCTCTGGGTCAATGAGCCATATTATCAGGAGACGGAACGACATTTTTGCGAGTTGCTTTCCGGTTACGGCAACGTCGAAGACATATCCCAAGAGCTGTTCAAGACCGAAATACAAAATCTCGAGCTTTATGGCTTCGGGGCAAAAGGATTCATGCTTTCCATGATGGAAACGGCCTTACGGATAAGCCATCAGCAAGCGTCCTTGTCGACGATCGATAACATCATTCGCTTGGGAAAAGAACTTCTTGATAAGCCGGTCGTTTTGCTTGAGGGAGTCGAGGACGTTTTAGATGAGCTGCATAAAAGGGGAATAAAGCTCATTATCGCAACCAAGGGAGATCTGCTCGACCAGCAAAGAAAACTCGCCAAGTCGAAGATCGAGAGATACTTTCATCACATAGAAATCATGAGCGATAAGAAGGAGTCCGACTACCTGAAGCTTCTGGCGCATTTGGATATCAAGCCTGAACATTTCTTGATGATCGGCAATTCTCTCAAATCGGATATCATCCCGGTTTTGAATATCGGCGGCTATGGCCTTCACATTCCTTATCACACGACCTGGCAGCACGAAAAAAACGCAACCGTCGAAAATCCGATAAATTACCGGGAGATCGAACACATTTCTAAAGTGATGGAGATCTTCGAGGAGTGAAGGCGGCGGAGGGGATTGAGGAGGGCTTGATGCCGGAACCGCAAAAAAGACGTTTTCTCCTCATTCACGGCGTATTCATTGCCGCCTTCGCGGCGGCGATGCTCTTCGCCTCGATCAAATACGCGCCGCTCATCACCCGGCTCGTGGGCCATCCAGAGAAATTCAAGGAATTCATGGATTCCTACGGTTCGTTAAGCGCCGTCGTCTATATTTTGCTTCAGGCGGCCCAGATCGTTGTGGCCGTCATCCCGGGCGAGGTTGTCCAGATCGCCGGAGGATATGCCTTCGGGACTTTTCTCGGAACGCTCTATTCCGTCCTGGGGGCCATCCTCGGCACCCTGATCGTTTTTTACGCGACCCGGCTTCTCGGCTACTCGATCGTGAGAAGATTCGTGTCCGCCGAAAAGCTGGCGAAATTCGATTTCCTGATCAACAATCCGAAGTCAGAAATCATCCTCTTGCTTCTGTTCATGATTCCCGGGATTCCCAAGGACACGCTGACCTATATCGCGGGACTGACCCCGGTCAAGCCGCTGCGGTTCCTTCTGATCAGCATGCTGGGCCGATTCCCGGGGCTCTGGGGTTCGGCTTATATCGGGGCCAATCTTCAGGAGAAGGATTATCTCCCGGTCTGGATCCTCTCCGGGGTTTCCGTTGTTCTATTCGTCGCGGGGCTCTTATTGAAAGACAAGATCATCGGCAAGATGAATCGCCTCCGCCATCGCGGCCCATTGCCCCCCCCATGAGACCGGACATACACTCGACGGCCCGTTCCGCCGGAATGAGGCTTACGGAATCAATCCTTCTTCGCGTCCTTCTCTTCGCCGGCGTCCTCCGCCCCGCCGTCCCCGAATTCCTTGATCGGCGGCCCGATTGCGGTCCTGTCGTTTCTCGTCGGCCGCGAGATTCTCAGCCCGGAATGGGCCGAGCGCATTCTCTCCTGGCGGCACACCGGCTTCAATGTCCACAGCCTGGTGCGGACCAAGACGAAGCCGGAGGCCGAGCGGGTGGGGAAGTATATGATCCGGCCGCTTCTCTCGTTGGATCGGCTGTCATTCCTGGAGCCCGAGGGCAAGATCGGTTATCGCTGGGGTCGGGGCGGCGCGGAGCAGGAAAGGATGGATTATCTGGAGTTCATCGCCCGGGCGACCTCCCCTATCCCGGATAAAGGCCAGGTCATGGTCCGCTATTATGGGCTGTACGCCAACGCCCACCGGGGGAAGGTCAAGAAGGCGAGTATGAGTCCGTCAGCGCTGCGGATGGCCGAGGAGGATATCCGACGCATCCCCTCCAAGGGTTGGGCGGAGATGATCAGGTGTCCGCGTAAAGCAATTTTACTATATTTATTTGCCCTCATTTACAGTATCTTCGGCGAACTGGAAAACGTCCTCGACGGTCGTTCCAAAGGCCTTGGCGATTTTCATAGCGAGGTACGTGGAAGGGATATAGACTCCGTTCTCGATCGTGTTGATGGTCTTGCGGGTCACGCCCACGCGATGGGCCAGTTCCTCCTGGGTCCAGTCCTTGATGGCCCGTTGGACCTTGATCCGGTTCTTTAAGACGTTTCCGCCCATGTCAGCCTCTGTCCAGATAGTAGAAAGAAATGTTGTAGCCGCCGATTCCGATTAAGAACGCGGTCACGGCCACGGAAATGACGTCGAACCGCAGAAACACGGATAAGATGGAAAAAACAGCCAGGCAGGCGGCCATCGAAAAGAAACCCGTTTTCCACGCTTTCATGTCGTGAATCTGGAACAGCTCGTTGTACAGAGCGGTTTTCAGAACGGGATCCTTTTTTATTTTGCGGGCGTCGGCGGCCAGGCTCAAGGAGGAAAACGCCTGGAACGGCAGGGTCGCTGCCAGGACGGCGATCAAGATCCTGTCCGCCGTAACAGGAATTGATCCCATGCTTTTCAGGATCAACCTGGGTATCCAAGATAAAAGAAAAACGGCCAGGCTCGCGATGTACATTTTGATGTTCCGCCCCCGTTTCCGATCAAGAGCTTCGATGTCGTGATTCATTTCATTTCTCCTTTTCATTTCCGGTCGGGCGCTTTTTCTGTTCCTCCATGTTCAGAATGGGCAGGAGCACATGGGAAGGATGGGATCGGCCGTGGTAAACGATCTGGTCGGCCTTGAGGAACCGGGATTCCAGCTCATTGTGGCCGCCGGTGTTGAGATTGCGGCTGAATTTGGGAAAAAGAGCCGAACAGACGACCAGCATCAACCGCTCACCCGGTTTGATGGTGATGCCCGTCTGCCACAGATCGAGCCGATACTCATAAATCTTTCCGGGTTCGAGGAGCTGGGGATGGGAAAACGATTCCCGGTAACGGGCCCGGGTGATTCCTTCGGCCAGGGGAAGGGGATGTTCATCGCGATCGATTCGGGCCAGGCGCATGACCCAGTCCGTGTCCAGGGCGGACGTCGAAGCATACAGAACGGCGGAAACGGGGCCGGCGATCGTCAGGGGTTTATCGGCGACCGGGGTTTGATAGATCAGGACATCCGTCCGCCCTTCGGGATTCGAGCCGGTGGGATTGGCGGGGTCGTAGGTAAACTTAGCCGGAAGGCCGTTTTGCTCGTCCGGCAAAACGGTCGTCAGAATTCCCCGGCCCTCGGGGCCGGCGGCGTTTCCCCGGGAGCTCAGGTAGTATTTGGTCATGACCGTGTTTTCGAGCGGATAGGTGTTGCCGTAGACCCAGTCGTTGGGTCCCATAATGAACAATTCCACCGACGGTTCATTTTTAATCCTGTCGTCCCCGTCTTTCAGCCAGCGGTCCAACCATTTCAGGTAGCTTGATTGCAGGTCCACCTGGGCTTTTTCCCCCCAGTCGATTCCGCGCGGGTCGAAACGGCCGGCGCTGTCCGTGTGCCCCCACGGGCCCAGGACGAGTTTTTGATTTTTCTGACCGAGATCTTTCATCCCCAGATAATTGAGTTTGGACCCGATGCCGTCGCCGTCAAACCATCCCGACTGATGGAAGACCGGAATATCCAGGCCTTTCATTTTCTTCAGAAAGCCGAGGTTCTGCCAGTAGGTATCGTAGTCGGGATGATGAAGCCATTCGCGCCAGTTGTCGATTTTCCGGCCGAACAGGGTTTCATCAAGTTCGACGACCGGAAGGCGCATCAGCTTTTTTTGATCCAGGACGGATAACGATTCTTGAAAGGCGAATCCGGTGATGTCGGAGGTGGCGTTTCGTTCGACCATGTTGGACCACCACAAGGAGGTCGCGAGCATCAAGGCGCCGTTCTCATGGGGAAAATTGAAATAGGCTTCCGGAGGCGAGACGTTGGGAATCATGGCCTTGAGATGCGGCGGCCGCCGGCTGGCAGCCAGCCACTGGACCCATCCGAGATACGAAGCCCCGATCATGCCGACGTTGCCGTTCGCCCAGGGTCTCGAGGCCAGCCATTCGATCGTTTCGTATCCGTCGTCGGCCTCGTGGATCAGCGGCCGCCACTCGCCGGGGGAAGAAAAACGGCCGCGCACGTCCTGAGCAGCGAACACATAACCGCGCCGGGCATAGAAACGGGCCTGCAGCTCGAGGTTTTCTTTCTTGTAGGGCGTGCGGGCGAGAACGACCGGATATTTCCCCACTCCGGCCGGGTGGTAGATGTCGGTTGCCAATTCGAGGCCGTCCTTCATCGGAATCCCGATGTCCTTATCGACGACGACCTCGTGTTCCGGAGTCGACAGGATGTCGGCCGGAGATTTTCCGGGCCGCAGGGCCTCGAAACCTTGGCGAACGAACAGGCCGTTTTGGGCCGGGTATTCGGCCAGGCAAATCCGATCGAGGCGGTCGACAGTGATGATCACGTCATATACCGGGTTCATTCGATAGAGGAATTTGCGGAAAAGCCGTTTTTCGCCGGCCACGGTCCGTTCAAGAGATTCCAGGAATTCAAGGGACGCTTTGAGCGGCATGGCCGGAATGAAAAAGAGCGGAAAAGACCGGTCGCCCCCTTTCCGCTGATCATAGGCCCTGACCGCCTGACTCATCAGAATCGGGCACATATCCTCCATGATCAACGTTCCCTTTTCCAGGGCAAGCGGGGACGTTTCGGCTCCGACGGTGACAGTAGTCTTTTCGCCGGTTCTTTTAACGACCGCGGTTCCCCGGAACGTGCGGGCGGTGATTTCGGTCCAGAATCCGTCTTGATCCACCTTGACGGCCAACGAACTGGACATGGTCTGTCCGGCCAGGGATACCTGGGACTCGCAGGTGATCGTCCCGTCAAGGGCCCATCGACAGACCGATGTCCCGACCTTTTCTTCATTGATGTAATAAATGAACCGGCCTTCTTCCTGATGCCCCTTGAGGGAGTGAACGGCCTGGATTTCGTCAGCTCTTCCAGGCAGGAACAATCCGGCGGTCATCAGGATCAAGAGCGCCTTTTCAATGCTTTTCATTTCCGTTCTCCTCAGCATTTTATTCACCCATAACGCCCATAATGAGTAAAATACATCCCAATATATAACCTAAAGGTTACATTTGTCAAGTGTTTTTTTACTTAGGGGGCTATCATCGATATATCCTTCCCTTAAATCCTTTTTTGTAATCTTGACACGGTTCCAAGGTTCAAGACCAGGGCCCTGCCCCTGGCCGGTGGCTTCACGGTGAGGATCGGCTTGTAGCATCGGCTCCCCCGCCCTCCATTTCCTCAATTTCCTTGACAGGAATCCGGAATATCGCTATATAGTCAAACTTAATACACGGAGGCACCATGAACATACTCGGTCTCGCCAGCCGGCACGGCCTGAGCGGCTTCGAACAGATCGCCATCCTGGGCGTCGTTACGACCGCCTTCATCAGCCTGCTGTACGCCTGGCTCCTGCGCAACAACGTCATGAAAAAGGACAAGGGCACGGCTAAAATGCAGGAAGTCTGGAACGCGATCCGCGTCGGCGCGGACAGCTATCTGAGCCGCCAGCTGAAAACGATCCTGCCCGTCATCGGGGCCCTGACGTTCGTCCTGTTCATGAGCGTCTATATCGTCCCGCCGAGCGCGGAGGCCACCCAGGAATTCGGGGCCAACGCCACCATCGTCATCGCCATCGGCCGGACGCTTGCTTTCATCCTCGGGGCCACGTTTTCCCTGCTCGTCGGCCAGCTCGGCATGCGGATGGCCATCCAAGCCAACGTCCGCTCGGCCGCGGCCGCCCGGCGGAGCTTCAACGAGGCGCTGTCCATCGCCTACTACTCCGGCACGGTCACGGGGATGCTGACCGACGGCCTGGGCCTCTTCGGGGGCACGGTCATCTTCATCATCTTCGGCAAAGCCGCCCCCGACGCCCTCCTGGGCTTCGGCTTCGGCGGGACGCTCATCGCCCTGTTCATGCGGGTCGGCGGCGGCATCTACACCAAGGCCGCCGACGTGGGCGCCGACCTGGTGGGCAAGGTCGAGAAGGACATCCCCGAGGACGACCCCCGGAACGCGGCCGTCATCGCCGACCTCGTCGGCGACAATGTCGGCGACTGCGCGGGCATGGCCGCGGACATCTTCGAAAGCTACGAGGTGACCATCGTCTCCGGCCTGATCCTGGGCCTGGCCCTGATGGCCGTTGATCCGAGCCACGCCCTGAAGTGGATCGTCTATCCCCTGATCATCCGGGCCATCGGCGTCATCAGTTCGATCCTGGGAACTTTCACCGTCCCCATCTGGGCCCACTTCCCGATCAAATTCCTCCGGGCCCACGACGCCGAGGAATCCATGTTCCGGTCCTACGAGGTTTCGAGCGTCAACACGATCTTCTTCGCCTTCCTTCTGGCCTTCTTCTACGCTCACGACTGGCGGCTGGGCATGCTGACCGCCATCGGCGTCGGCCTGGCGGTGGTCTTCAATCCTCTGACCTCCTACTTCACCTCGACCAAGCGAGCGCCGGTCAAGGAGATCGCCGAATCGACCAAGACCGGCCCGGCGACCACGATCCTCTCCGGCCTGTCGATCGGCATGGAATCGAGCGTTTGGGCCCTCGTGGCGGTGGTCGTCAGCTTCATTTTCGCCTTGCTCCTCTACGGGGGCGAGGCCAGCGCGACCTATGTCCTCTACGCCGTGGCCATGATCGGCATCGGGATGCTGAGCCATACGGGCAACAACGTGGCCATGGACTCCTATGGCCCGATCTCCGACAACGCCAACGGCATCGGGGAAATGGCCTGGCACGACCTGAAGGACGAAGAAACCAAGAAGGCCCGCCAGATCATGGCCGACCTCGACGCCGTCGGAAACACGACCAAGGCCATCACCAAAGGCGTAGCCATCGCCTCGGCGGTCATCGCCGCGATGAGCCTCTTCGCCTCGTTCATCACCGACGTCGGACGCGTCCAGGAACAGCTCGGCGTCGTGAAAATGGGCGCCATCCGTCTGTCCGAAACAAAGGTCTTCATCGGCCTGCTGCTCGGCGGGGCGCTGCCCTGGCTCTTCAGCTCGCTCTCGATCCGGGCCGTCAGCCGGGCGGCCGGCATGATCGTCCATGAAGTCCGTCGGCAGTTCCACATTCCGGGCATCATGGAAGGCACGGTCAAGCCCGATTATGCCCGGGTCGTCGGCATCTCCACCCAGGCCGCCCAGAAGGAGCTCATTCCCCTGGCGGTCATTTCCGTCGTCTTGCCGATCGCGGTCGGGCTGATCCTCCAGGTCGAAGCCCTGGGCGGCTTCCTGGCGGGCATCATTCTCAGCGGCCAGCTGCTGGCCGTGTTCATGGCCAACGCGGGCGGGGCCTGGGACAACGCCAAGAAATCCATCGAGGACCAGCCGCGCGACCTCGCGGCCAACACTGGCAAGGGGTCTGAGCGCCACAAAGCCGCCGTCGTCGGCGACACCGTCGGCGACCCGCTCAAGGACACGGCCGGGCCGGCCCTGAACCCGATGATCAAGGTGGCCAACCTGGTCAGCCTGATCGCCGCGCCGATCATCGTCAAGTACAGCCATATGTCGATCGGCCTCGTCGCCGTGGTCGCCGTTCTGCTTCTCAGCGTGGGCTGGGCCATCCGCCGGAGCAAGCGGCCCGTCGGCAAACTCGAGGACGAGCCGGCCCCGACCAAGTAAGCCGCCGGGACGCGATTATTGCCTTGCCTGTCACCATAATTGGATAATGGGGGTATGAGCAAGGCCAAAGTCGCGGTCGTGCGGACGAAGCCCGCGACGGTCCTGGCGGACGTCGTCCGCGCGTTCGAGCTGGGCGGCGGGGCCGCGGCCTTGGACAGAAGCGCCCCGACGATCCTCAAAGACAACATCAGCTGGCACTACCCTTTCCCTTCGGCCAATACGACGCCCTGGCAGCTCGAGGGGACGATCCAGGCCCTGAAGAAAAGCGGATTCGATCGGATCACCTGCGTCCAGAACAAGACCGAGGTCACCGACGCCTTCAAGGGCGAGGACCTGAACGGTTACAAGCCGGTCTTCAAAGCCTACGATATTCCGGTGCTGTTCAATTTCCGGGACGAGGACATGCGCTGGATCCCATATCGGCCGAAGGCGAAGATGCTCGTCTTGGACAAGATCTACGGCGAATGCGTCCCCATTCCCGATTACTTCATCGGCCGGAACATCGTCCACCTGCCCACGACCAAGTGCCACATCTATACGACGACGACCGGGGCCATGAAGAACGCCTTCGGCGGGCTGCTGAGCCACAAGCGCCACCAGACCCACACCCACATCCACAAAACGCTCGTCGACCTCCTGGCCATTCAGAAGGAGATCCATCCGGGCCTGTTCTGCCTCATGGACGGCACGACGGCCGGAAACGGGCCGGGGCCGCGGGTGATGAAGCCCGTGCGAAAAGACGTCCTCCTCGCGTCCCGGGATCAAGTGGCCATCGACGCCGTCGCCTCCAAAATGATGGGGTTCGATCCCATGGCCATCCCTTACATCCGCCTGGCTCACGAGGCGGGGCTCGGAATCGGCCGCCCCGAGGAGATCGAGATCGTGGGCGATCCGGACGCCGCCGCGGAAAACTGGGGCTTCAAGGTGGGCGCGTCCTTCCACCGGTTCGCGGGCTGGGTCACCTGGTTCGGGCCGACGCGGGTCCTGCAGAAGGTCCTGACCCGGCCGCCGATCCTCTATCTAGGTAATTTCTATTCCTTCTTCTATCACGACGTCATCCACTGGCCGCTCAAGGAAGGCCGGATCTACAAGAAGTGGCTCGTCGATTCGGAATGGGGCCGCCTGTTCCAGGCCTATCGGGACAAAGGCTGCCTCGGACCGAGTGCATAAAAAAACCCCGTCCCGCGGCGCGAAAGCGCGCCGGAGGACGGGGCAGAAAAATCCGCTTCCGATTAATTCCCGACGAGCATCGGGTCCTGGCGGACCGTAATTTTGCCGGTCAGGGTCTTCCCGTCGACCGTCATCTTCACGGCGTAGACGCCGGGTTCCGCGACGTTCGCGCCC
>CABEBD010000126.1_pt1 | contig 32023 bp, 27 predicted proteins | sample 3132501 | NCBI WGS metagenome assembly CABEBD01 (sample SAMEA5534344, study PRJEB31848) | metagenome | biome: tundra; feature: field; material: soil | place: USA | collected 2013-05 | depth 0.45 m | reverse complement strand
GGCGGCTGCGACTCGCAGCGCGTCCTGCCGCGCGGGACGCCGGCCGAGGTCGCGGAGAACGTCCGCGGGAACCTGGCCGCCTTCATGCCGGGCGGGGGCTACGTGTTCGCCAACGTGCACAACATCCAGGGCGACGTGCCGCCGGAGAACATCGAGGCCTTATTCGACGCGGCCTACGAATACGGGTTTTATGATTGAGTTCTGCGTGAGGAAGCGACGGCTTTATCGCTCGCCGGACTCATGCCTCGAGACGCGACAGCCAATCCGCGGCCCGCGAAACGCTGATACCCTGGCGATGGGTTTCTCTCCTGGGCCGGGCGACGAGCTGGACGGCACTCACCCCGGACGAGCGTCCTTTGAAATACGCGAGATGGGGCGAAAGAGTATCGTCCCCGAGTTTGGCCTCGACCAAGAGCGATAGCTCGCCGTTTTCCGACAGCGCGAAATCGATCTCCCGACCGTCCTTCGTTCGAAGGTAATGCAATTCGACCTCTTTGCCCTTCACGTCGCGTAGATAGTGGACGTGCTTCAATAGCGCCTGGGCGCATGAATTTTCGAAGCGGCAGCCTTCGTCGCCCTTCACGAAACCGGTATCGTAGAAATAGACCTTGGGCTCTCTGAGGATAGACCGCGCAATCCGGCGATGGAACGGACGGATGAGAAAAATGATATAGAGGCTTTCGAGGATTCCGACATATTTTTTGGCCGTATTCGGTGCGATCTGAAGGTCCTCTCCCAAGGACGTGTAGGAGAGAGGAGATCCGGTCCGGCTTCGGAGCATCTCCAAGAGCAGACGCATTTCGCGGATTTCATGCAGCCGGGCGATGTCGAAGATGTCCTCGCGAACGATGTCGGTATAGTATTGTCCGCGCCATCGACCCGCCTCCTCCTCGGAACCCGAGAGGAACGGCTCGGGGAATCCGCCGAACCGAATGATCTTCTCGAGAGCCTCCTCGGGGGCCAGGGTGCCGGAAAGCTCCTTGACCGACAAGGGATGGAGACGAAGATGGAAATAACGGCCGGCGAGCGATTCGCCCGTCTGGCGAAACGTCTCGAGGCGCGCGCTTCCCGTAACGAGAACGGCTTGAGCGCCCGGCCGCGTATCGAAGACGCCTTTGAGGTATGACTTCCAGCCTTTGATTTTGTGGATTTCATCGAAAACAAGGAGGTCCGCGTCGAGCGGCCAACTACGTTCGAGGATGACCGCCCTGTCCTCCGGCGCATCGGCATTGAGATACTGAGGCCTTTTGAACTCGGCCAGGATTTGCTTGGCGAGAAATGTCTTTCCAACCTGCCGCGGTCCCGTGATCATGACCATTTTTTTTCGCAGGTCCTTGAGAATCTGATCGTGGAGATAGCGGCGCATAAAGACTAATTAGCACGATATTGCGAAAAAGTCAAGACTATTCCGCAATATCGTGCGATTTAAGACCGTTCAGAATTCCGGCGCGAGCCAGGGACATCCCCCATTGTCATAAGCATATGGGCATCTATCATATTTTCTTTAAGTTCCTTTAAACTTTTGCCTTGAGTCATGATTTCTGGATGCTCGAGCAATTTCCCAACCCAGAACTTTTCGCCTTTCCAATAGATCATCTTCATTTTCAATTTGGCTTCCATGGTATTGTCTCTCCCAGGCTCCAATCTATAGGATCATGATATCACATGAATGGCCATGGATCTTTTCCTGATTGGTACAATACTATTGTACATATCTGCTTCCTCCTTTCAATAAGAAAGGACGGGATCGAAAGCCATGAATTCTCAAGCCGTCTTTTCTCGGTTTGGTTTAATGAAGTCCCCTGCCATCCCGGCGGCTTGACCCCGGCCGCGTTCTCCCCTATCATGATCTTTCTCCGAGCTTGAAGGGCTACAGCTCCTGCCAGGCCTTCAAGCCGATACGGTGAAGCGGGAAACGGCTTCGCCCCTCGTGCGGAAAGGAGACCTGTCGGCGAATCGTCCCCGCGCTCTCCTCTCCCGCCGGAGGATTTTGGAAAGGAAACAAGGATGCCCCCGGCCAAGCCGCGCATGATTTCGGTCGAAGACGCCCAGGCGGTCATCCGCAAAACGAAGGTTGCGGCCCGCGCCGTGCGGACGCCCCTGCCCAAAGCCCTCGGCCGCGTCCTGGCCCGGGATCTCGTCTCCCGGATCGCCATGCCGCCCTTCGACAAGTCGGCCATGGACGGCTTCGCGGTCAATTCCCGCGACGCGTCCAAATCGTTCCGCATCGTCGAAATGATCCCCGCCGGGGCCGTGCCGTCGAAGGCCGTCCGGAAGGGGGAATGCGCCAAGATCATGACCGGCGGCATGCTGCCCCACGGCGCGGACCGCGTGGTCCGGCGGGAGCTCGCCGTCGAGGACGGCGGCCGCGTGCGCTTCACCGGCCGCGACGACGGCCAGAACATCTGCTTCAAAGGCGAGGATGTCAAACCGGGCGACGTCGTCCTCCGGAAAGGCGCCCTCCTCCGTCCCCAGGAGATCGGCATCCTGGCCTCGATGGGAGCGGCCGAAGTCGACGTCTTCGAGCGGCCGGCGGTCGGCGTCATCGCCACCGGATCGGAAATCGTCGCGCCGGGAAGACCGCTCCTCCCGGGCCGCATCCACGACAGCAACTCCTTTTCCCTGGCAGCCCAGGTGGAAAGCTGCGGAGCCGTGGTCAAGGTGCGCCGTCGGGCGGCCGATACGCCGAAGGATATCCGCCGGGCCGTAGCGTCCGCCTTGGAAATGTGCCGGCTGGTCCTGGTCTCGGGCGGCGTCTCGGCGGGCGACCTCGACTACGTTCCCGGCGTCCTGCGCAACCTCGGCGTGGGGATCAGCTTCGAACAGATCTCCGTCCAGCCGGGGAAGCCGACCGTCTTCGGAACGCGCGGCGGGACGGTCGTCTTCGGCGTACCCGGCAACCCCGTCTCCACATTCGTCATCTTCGAGGTCTTTGTCAAGCCGATCCTCTTCCGGATGATGGGCCACGAATACCAGCCCCTGACCGTGTCGGGGACTCTGACCCGGTCCCTCCGCCGCCGCCGGACCGAGCGGGCGGCCTTCGTCCCCGTCCGCATTACCGGAGACCGGGTCGAACGGCCCGAATACCACGGGTCGGCCCACGTCCAGGCGCTCGGCGGGGCCAACGGCCTGGTCTACATCCCCGCAGGGAGCGAGGGACATCCCGAAGGGAGCCGGGTGGATGTTAGACTCTTATAACCGGGAGATCACCTATCTCCGCATCTCGGTCACCGATCTCTGCAACCTGCGCTGCACCTACTGCATGCCCGCCGAGGGCGTGGCGCTCCGGCCCCGAAGCGAATTCCTGAGCTACGAAGCCGTCGTCGAGATCGCGCGGGAAGCGGCCCGGCTCGGGATCGCCAAGATCCGGCTGACCGGCGGAGAGCCTCTCGTCAAGAAGGACATCGACGTCCTGGTCCGCGGCCTGAAATCGCTCCCCGGCGTCCGGGAAGTCGCACTCACGACCAACGGTACGCTCCTCGCGCCGCTCGCCGGCCGGCTCAAAGCGGCCGGCCTCGACCGGATCAACATCTCGCTCGACACGCTCGACGCGGCGAAATATCGGGACATCACGCGCGGCGGAGACATCCGGGCCGCGCTCCGGGGCATCGACGCCGCTCTCGCCGCCGGGTTCGCGAACACGAAGATCAATATGGTCCTCATTCCCGGCGTCAACGACGGCGACGTCGATGAGATGGCCGCCTTCTGCCGGGGAAAAGGCCTCGCCCTCCAGCGGATCCACCACTACTCCCTGCGCGAGCGCGGGGACGGGAGCGATCCCCTGGAGGCCGAGCGGCCGTACGCCTGCGCGCGCTGCAACCGCATCCGCCTTACGGCGGACGGCAAGCTGAAGCCCTGCCTCTTTTCCGATGCCGAGGTCCCGGTCGACCTCGCGGACATCGCCGCGAGCCTTGCAAGAGCGATCCGCGAGAAGCCCGCGCGCGGCCGGAGCTGCACGGTCCGCGGCAACTGGCAGATAGGAGGATGACATGGAGCTCACCCACACCGGTCCCGACGGAGAAGCCAAAATGGTGAACGTGGGCGGCAAGCCCGTGAGCCTCCGGACCGCCCGGGCCACGGGACGCATCCGTCTCCGGCCCGAAACCCTGGCCTTGATCAGGGCCAATCAGATTCAGAAAGGCGACGTGCTGGCCGCGGCCCGGATCGCGGGGATCGCGGGGGCCAAGCGGACGTCGGATTTGATCCCCCTCTGCCACAACATTCCCATCGACGTCGTCGATGTCCGCTTCGACATGGAGGCCGACGGCATCGCGATCGAGGCCCGGGCGGCCTGCGAAGCCCGGACGGGGATCGAAATGGAGGCGTTGACCGCGGTCGCCGTCGCCGCGCTCACCATCTACGACATGTGCAAGGCCGTGGACAAAGCCATGGTCATCGAAGGCATCCGGCTCGTGGAGAAGACGAAAGATGCGATTCCGCGTTGAGGCCGTCTGCGTCTCCCTGAAGAAAGGGACGCCGAAGGACGCCGTCGAGGAGATCACGCTCGTCGAGGACGCGGGGGTCGCCGGCGACGCCCATGCCGGCGGCGGCCGCCGCCAGGTCTCGTTCCTGGCGGGGGAGGACGTCGACGGCCTGCGGGCGGAAGGATTGACTCTCGCGGCCGGCGCGTTCGGCGAGAACATCGTGACCCAAGGGATCGATTGGACGCGGGCCGCCGTCGGCGGCCAGATCGAGGTCGGCGGGGCCGAGCTCGAGATCACCCAGATCGGCAAGGAATGCCACACGCCGTGCGCCATCTACCGGGCAGCCGGCCGGTGCATCATGCCCGACCGGGGCATTTTTGCCCGGGTCGTCAAAGGAGGGACTATCCATGCTGGCCATCGCGGTCATTACCGTTTCGGACCGGGCGTATAAAAAAGAATACGAAGACCTCTCGGGCCCCGCGGTCCGCGACATCTTCCTCGCCGGCCTCGAGGCCGAGGTCAGTCTGACCGTCGTCCCCGACGAGAAGGACGCCATCATGCGGGCGATCCTCCACCATGCCGGAAAAGACTACATCGTCACCACGGGCGGAACGGGCCTCTCGCCGCGCGACGTCACACCCGAGGCGACCCGCGAGGTCTGCGGCCGCGAAATTCCGGGGATCGGCGAATGGCTGCGACGCGAATCCTTCCGGGAAACGCCCCATGCCGTGCTGTCGCGCGGCGTCTGCGGCCAGATGGGCAACACCATCGTCATCAACCTGCCGGGGTCGGTCCAGGGCGCGTCGTTCTGCGCGCGACTCCTCGTCCCGATCCTAGAGCACGGCAAGATGATGGTCCTCGGCGGGAAACACTGATAGCGCTGGCCGCAGGAGATTGCTTCGTCGCCCTAACAGAGTTCGGGCTCCTCGCAAAGACAGGTCAGGTCATTGCGAGCGACCGAAGGGAGCGAAGCAATCTCATCCGTCCTAAGCTGTCATCCCGAGCGGAGCGAGGGATCTCCCGCCGGCCGCAGGGGGATTGCTTCGTCCTCACGCTCCTGCGTGAGGGCTCGCAATGACAGCCTACCTGCTCATTCCTCAGGAAAAAGCAGCACGGCCGACGCCTTGAAGGTCAGGACGACCTCGTCGCCCGTCCGGATCCCCATCTCCCGAAGCGACGTACGGGTGATGGTCGCGCGCAGAGTGAGATCGCCGCACGCAACCTGAAGGACGACGACCATCCCCAGGTCGTCGACGGACGTCACCTTGCCCGAAAAATGGTTCCGGGCCGACGATGTGATCGGATCGCGGGAGACGAGGATGTCCTCCGGCCGGATAATGGCCGCCACCGGCCCTTCGTCCAGGCCGGACGCCACCTGGATGCGGGCCGGGCCGATCTCAAGGAAGCTTTCCCCGTCCGCCCGGACGAGGCGGCCGTGGAAGACGTTCGTGATCGAAGAGAATTGGGCCACATCCAGGGTTGCGGGATTTTCCAGGACCTGGAAGGCCGTCCCCTGTTGGACGATTTCTCCGGCCTTGAGGAAAAAGACCTGAGCGCCGAAGAGGCGGGCTTGGAGAAGGTTGTGGGTCGTGAGGACGACCGTCTTGCCCGCGGCGGCCATCTTGCGGAGCCGGTCCTCGATGGTGCGCGCGGACACGGGGTCGAGGTTGGACGTGGGCTCGTCGGCGAAAAGCACTTCGGGCTCGAGGACCATCGCCCGGGCCAGCTGGAGCCGCTGCTTCTCTCCGCCCGACAAGAGCCGGACGTCGAGGTCTTTTTTCGAGGCGAGGCCGAGCGCGGCGAGCTCCCGGTCGATCCTGTCTTCCGCGGCGGGGATCTTCCGCAGCTTGAGGGCGTAGCGCATGTTGGCGATCACCGGGCCGTTCAGGAGGAGAGGGTGCTGGAAGACGAACCCCAGCCGGCGGCGCAACGCGGTCCTCTCCGCGCCGGAGAAGCGCGAAGCCGGACGGCCGTCATAAAGGACCTCGCCCGCGTTCGGTTTGTCGAGGAGGGCCAGAATCCGGAGCAGGGTGGTCTTGCCCGCGCCGTTGGGCCCGAGGACGACGAACGCGCCGCCGCCGCGGACGGCGAGCGAGACGCCCCGCAGGATCGGATGCTTCCCGCTTTTCCGGTACACGCCGCGCGCTTCGATCCGCATCACTTCCCCTGACACATCTGCAGGATGACGTTCACCACGAGGGCCACGAGGAGGAGGACGATACCCAGGGCGAGCCCGATCTCGAAATTGCCCTTCATCGTCTCGAGCGAAATCGCGGTCGTCATGACCCGGGTCGCGCCCTTGATGTTGCCGCCGACCATGAGGGTCATGCCGGTTTCGCCGACGACCCGAGAGAACCCGGTGATCATGGCCGCGATGAAGGCGAAGCGGCCCTGGCGGAGGATCGTCCCCAGCATCCGGCCGCGGGAAGCCCCCAGGGAATACGCCAGGTCGCGGCCCTCCCGGGCCGGCCCCTGGAGCGCGGCCAGGGTGAGGGCGGTGACGAGCGGGAGGGCGAGGAGCGCCTGGGCCAGGATCATCGCCCCGGGCGTGAACAGCAGTCCGAGGAAGCCGAACAGGCCGCGGCGGCTGACGAGGATGTAGACGACCAGGCCGATGAGCACGGCCGGCACGGAGAGGGCGGTCTGGACGAGACTGACGAGGACCCGCCGCCCCCGGAATTCGGCAAGTGAGAGCCACAATCCGAACGGCACGCCGACCGCGGCGGCGAGGGCCGTGGCCGCCCCTGAAACGAGGAGCGACAGGCCGACGATCTCCAGCACCTCGCCGCTCGGCGGGACGAGGAGGCGGAGCGCCTGCTTCAGCCCCTCCAGGAAATAGCCCATCGGATCACCTCACGACATCGGGGAAAAACAGCGGCCCGCCGAACCGGTCTTTGCCGAAATCCCGGATGACGGCCTGCCCCTCGGCGCTCCGGATGAAATCGGCGAACTGCGTCGCCAGCCGGTGATTCAAACCGGGGAATTTGGCCGGCGAGACGACGATCACGGAATAGGGATTGACGAGGTCCGGATCGCCCTCGACCAGGACGTCCAGGGCGTCGATCTCCTTTTTGTGCGACAGCCAGGTGGCCCGGTCGGCGAGCGTGTATCCGCTCTTCTCGTTGGCGATCCGGAGCGTGGCCTCCATGCCGGACCCGCTCTCGACGTATCGGCCCTGGACGGGTTTCGTTCCGGCCGCCGCCCAGAGCCGAAGCTCCTTCTTATGCGTCCCGGAATCGTCGCCCCGGGAGACGAACGAAACCGCCCCGGCCGCGATCTTCCGGAACGCGTCCACGGCTTTCAGGCCGCGGATGACGGCCGGGTCGGACTTCGGCCCGACCACAAAAAAGTCGTTGTGCATGACGTCGAGCCGCCGGACGCCGAATCCGTCGGCCACGAACTTGTCCTCGGACTCGCGGTCGTGGACGAGCAGCACGTCGGCGTTGCCGTCCCGGCCGAGGCGCATCGCCTGGCCCGTGCCGACGGCGATCACTTTGACCCGGCAGTTGAACTTCTTCTCGAAAACGGGGATGAAGACGTCGAAGAAGCCGGAGTCGAAGGTGGACGTCGTCGAGGCGAGGGTCAGCTTCTCGATCGCCGCAGGGCGGGCGGGGGCCGACGCGGACAGAATGAAGGTCAGGAGCGCCGCCGCGAGGACAGGCCACTTCAATTTACCAAACGACATGCGGATCTCCTCTCCTTACCCGGAAGCGATGATATCGCAATGAAAAGGGGATCGTCAACTTGACCCCACTCATTGAAAAAAGCGATGGACACACCGGATTGAAGTTGTTAGATTAGGAAAAACGAAGGATCTGACCGCATGGACAATCAAGACCGCATCGCCGATCTGAGCATCGCCACCATCCGCACCCTGGCCATGGACGCCGTCCAGGCGGCCAATTCGGGCCACCCCGGCGCGCCGATGGGCCTGGCCCCGGTCGCCTACACGATCTGGCAGGACATCCTGCGCTTCGACCCCGCCGATCCGCTCTGGCCGAACCGCGACCGGTTCGTCCTCTCGGCCGGCCACGCGTCCATGCTGCTCTACGCCCTCCTCCACCTCGCCGGGGTGAAGGCGGCCGACTCGTCGTACGACACGATCGGCGGTCCGGCGGTCTCGCTCGACGAGATCAAGCACTTCCGCCAGCTCGGGAGCCGGACGCCCGGGCATCCCGAATACCATCGGACCTCGGGCGTCGAGACGACGACCGGGCCTCTCGGCCAGGGATTCGCCAACAGCGTCGGGATGGCCGTCGCCGGGCGCTGGCAGGCCGCGCATTTCAACCGGCCGGGCTTCGAGCTGTTCAATTACCGCGTTTACGCCGTCGGCGGGGACGGGTGCATGATGGAGGGCATCTCGAGCGAGGCCGCCTCGCTCGCCGGCCACCTAAAACTCGCGAACCTGTGCTGGATTTACGACAGCAACCGGATCACGATCGAGGGCAAGACCAACCTCGCCTTCAGCGAGGACGTGGGGGCGCGGTTCGCGGCCTACGGCTGGAACGTCCTCCGGGTGGCAGACGCCAACGACCGGACTCGGACGGCCGAGGTCCTCCGGGCTTTTCAGGAGACGTCCGACCGCCCGACGCTGATCATCGTCGAAAGCCATATCGCCTTCGGCGCCCCGCACAAGCAGGACTCCGAATCCGCCCACGGCGAGCCGCTGGGCGAGGAAGAGATCAGGCTGACGAAGCGGAACTACGGCTGGCCCGAGGACGCCAAGTTCGCCGTGCCCGACGAGGTCACCGCCCACTTCGCCGCGGGGATCGGAAGCCGGGGGCGCGCCCTCCGGACGGCCTGGCGCTCGGAATTCGACCGCTATGGGGAGCACTTCCCCGAGCTCGCCGACCAAATCATCCGGATGCAGAACCGGCGGCTTCCCGACGGCTGGGACAAGGACCTGCCCGTGTTCCCGCCGGACGAGAAAGGCCAAGCGACCCGCGTCAGCTCAGGGACCGTCCTCAACACCATCGCCAAGAACGTCCCCTGGCTCATGGGCGGCTCGGCGGACCTGGCCCCCTCGACGAAGACGCGCCTCACCTTCGCCGGCGCGGGCGACTTCGAGGCCGGAAATCCCGGCGGCCGCAATTTCCATTTCGGCGTCCGGGAGCACGCCATGACGGCCATCCTCAACGGCCTCTCCCTTTCGAAGATCCGGCCCTACGGCTCGGGCTTTCTGATCTTCAGCGACTACGCCCGACCCGCCATCCGCCTCGGAGCGCTGATGGAGCTGCCGGTGATCCTTATCTTCACCCACGATTCGATCGGGGTGGGCGAGGACGGCCCCACCCACCAGCCCGTCGAGCAGATCGCGACGCTCCGGGCCATTCCCGGCCTCGTCGTCCTCCGCCCGGCCGACGCCAACGAAGTGGTCGAGGCTTGGCGGGTCATCATGCCCTTCCGCCACCGGCCGGCGGCCCTCATCCTGAGCCGCCAGAACCTGCCCACCCTCGACCGGACGAAATACGCTCCGGCCGCGGGCCTGGCCAAGGGCGCTTACGTCCTGGCCGACCCGCCGGAGGGCGCGCCGGACGTCATCCTGATCGGAACGGGGAGCGAGGTGGCGCTCTGCCTCAAGGCCTTCCAAAAGCTTGCCGAGGAGAGCATCCGGGCCCGGGTGGTCAGCATGCCGTCGTGGGAGCTGTTCGAGAAGCAGGACCCGGACTACAAGGATTCCGTCCTCCCGCCGCGCATCGCCGCCCGGGTCTCGGTCGAGCAGGGCGTGACGCTCGGCTGGGACCGCTACGTCGGCCCGGCCGGACGGGCCATCGGCATGGCGACGTTCGGCGCGTCCGCCCCCTTCCAGGACTTGCAAAAGAAATTCGGGTTCACGGTCGAGAACGTCGTCGCCGCCGCCAAGGACGTCCTGAAATCGGCCGGCCGCTGACGGGAGAAGCCCCATGAGCCCGTTCTTGGGACCGCAAAAGCTGAACCGCTCCAACCGGCCGGACGAATTCCGGCTCGGCCCCTTCCAGGACAATTTCGAGAAGCGGCTGGCCGCATGGGACGAGATCCAATTTTCGCGGCGGCTCCATGCCGGAAATCCGACGCTTTGGGTCTCCGGGCCGGCGCCGGAGATCAGGGACCGCCTGGGATGGCTCGACCTCCCGGAGACCATGCGCGCCCGGCTCGACGAGTTCCGCGCCTTCGGCGAGCAAATCCGAGCCGAGCGCTTTGCCCACGTCGTCCTGCTGGGCATGGGCGGCTCGAGTCTCGCTCCCGAGCTCTATCAGAAGACATTCGGCAACGCTTCCGGCTTCCCGGAGCTGATCGTCCTCGACAGCACGCACCCGGCCGCGGTCGCCGCGGTCGAAAAAGCCGTCGATCTGTCGCGGACGCTGTTCGTGGTCTCGAGCAAGTCCGGGACCACGATCGAACCGCTGTCGTTTTTCCGCTATTTCTGGGCGAAGATCCGCGGCGTCGAGGACCGGCCCGGCCGGCATTTCGTCGCGATTTCCGACCCCAGCACACCGCTTCAAACCCTGGCCCGGGACATGAAGTTCCGCCGCGCTTTCGCCGCTTTTCCCGACGTGGGCGGGCGCTACTCGGCCCTGACCGACTTCGGCCTCCTCCCGGCGGCCCTCATCGGCGCGGATATCCGCACTCTCCTCGCCCGGGCCCGCCTCTCCGCCGAAAACGACGGCCCGGGCGTTCCCGCCGACCGGGCGCCCGGACTCCGGCTGGGCGCGGCCCTCGGCGAGCTCGCTTTGGCCGGCCTCGACAAGCTGACGATCCGGACCTCGCCCCGGCTCCGGAGCTTCCCCGACTGGCTCGAGCAGCTGATCGCCGAGAGCACGGGCAAGGACGGAAAGGGCATCGTCCCGATCGCGGGCGAGCCGGCCGGGCCCGCCGGCCGGTACGGGCAGGACCGCGTCTTCGTCGTCCTGACGCTCGAGGGGGACGCCGACCGGGGGCTCGAAAAGGACGTCCTCACGCTCGAGAAGGATGGCCGCCCGCTCATCCGCATCCATCTCGAGGACGCTCCGGCGCTGGGGCGGGAGATCTACCGCTGGGAAATCGCCACGGCCGCGGCCGGGTCGGTTCTCGGCGTGCATCCCTTTAACCAGCCTGACGTCGAGCTGGCCAAGGAGCTGGCCCGGAAGGCAATGGCCGAAGGGTCGGGAAGCGGTTCCGACGGCGCGGCCGGCGACGGCGTTAAAGCCGGAAGCGCCGCGGCGCTGCGCCCCGCCCTGGACGCCTGGCTCGCGTCGGCCCGGCCGCGGGATTACGTCTCTCTCCAAGCCTATCTCGCGCCGAGCGGGGGGACAGGACCGGCCCTCCAGGAGATCCGCCGCACCCTGCTCAAGAAGACCGGCCTGGCTACGACCCTCGGCTTCGGCCCCCGGTTCCTGCATTCCACGGGTCAGCTTCACAAGGGCGGCCCGGACGAGGCCCTGGTCCTGCAGCTCGTCGACCGGCCCGAGGACGATATTTCCGTGCCGGAAACCGCCACCACTTTCGGCGGGCTCATCCGCGCCCAGGCGACGGGAGACTTCCTCGCCTTGAAGCGGCGCGGCAGGCGCGTCCTGCGGGTCGATCTCGGCCGCGACGTCCCGGGCGGGCTCCGCAAGCTCGGCCAGGCCCTCGGGGCCTGAGCCGGTCCGACCTCCGTTTTTTTTCGTTGAAAAAGCGCCGGTCCGATATTACAATACCCGTCCTTCTCGGATTTTTAGGGCCTTTTCCCGAATCCCGGAATCGCGAAGATGAAGAAGACCGCCCTTTTCATTTTGATCGGATGGGCCGTCCTGCCCTGCCTCGGAGGCGCGGCCGAGGTGAAGGCCGTCCGCATCGCCGAGGGGCCCAAGATCGACGGCACGCTGTCCGACCCCGCCTGGGCGTCGGCCGTCCCGTTCACCGAGTTCCGCATGTTCGAGCCGACGGCGGGCGGCGCGCCGACGGAAAAGACCGAGCTCCGGGTCCTCTACGACGAGGCTAACCTCTACATCGGCCTCCGCTGCTTCGACGCCGAGCCCGGCCGGATCGCGGCCAACACGATGGCCCACGACGGCGGCGGCTCCTCGCAGAGCATGATGTATCACGGCTCGCAGCAGGGGCCGAGCGACGACCTCATCCGGGTCCTGATCGATCCCTTCCAGGACAAGCGGACCGCCTACATCTTCTATATCAATCCGCTGGGCGCCCGGAGCGAGGGCCTGGCCTTCGCCGGCAGCGCCAGCCTCAACTGGGACGGGATCTGGGAGGCGAAAAGCCGCATCCTCGACGACGGCTGGACCGCCGAGATCCGGATCCCGTTTAAGACGATCTCGTTCAATCCCGGCCTCGCCGCCTGGGGCATCAACGTCGAGCGGGTCATCGCCCGCAAGCAGGAGACCATCCGGCTCTCCGGGACGAACCGCGACAGCAATTTCAACAACCCGATGGAGGCGGCCAGCCTCGAGGGCATCGCCGGGATCAAGCAGGGCCTGGGGGTCACTTTTCGGCCCTACGGCCTGGCAGGGGTCACGAACAATCCGGCGGAGGGGGTGGCCCGCCAGGGCAAGCTCGACGGCGGGTTCGATATCTACAAGAGCTTCACTCCGAGCCTTGTCGGCGCGGTCAGCTACAACATGGACTTCGCCGAGACCGAGGTCGACGAGCGGCGCATCAACCTGACCCGCTTCCCGATCAACTTCCCCGAAAAGCGGATGTTCTTCCTCGAAGGGTCCGAGATCTTCAGCTTCAGCTCGAGCGTCAGCTTCGTGCCCTTCATCAGCCGCAAGATCGGGCTTTACGAGGGGAACCAGATCCCGGTCGTCTTCGGCTCCAAGCTTTACGGCCGCATCGGCGACACGAACGTCGCCGCCCTCGACGTCCAGACGGGGGCGTTCGAAGGCATGCCGGGCCGCAACCTCCTCGCGGCGCGCGTCGTCCAGAACATCTTCGCCCAGAGCAAAGTAGGGCTCATCTTCACCAACGGCTCGCCGACCGGGGAGCGCAATTCGCTCGCCGGGGCGGACTTCAACTTCTCCTCGTCCAAGTTCCTGGGCAACAAGAACATCATGCTCGCCGCTTGGGCGGCCTACAACTGGAACGAGAAGACCGAAGGCCGCCACCACGGCTTCGGATTCCGGGCGGATTACCCCAACGACCTGTGGAACGTCCAGTCGACTTACGCCTACTATGGAGAGTCGCTCGACCCCGGCCTGGGATACATGATGCGGAAGGGCATCCAGACGGGCTATGTCCGGGTCGCCTTCCAGCCCCGTCCGGAAAGCGGCTGGCTCGACCCGCTCGTCCGCCAGTTCTACTTTCAGGCGAGTGCCGACTATTACTGGGACCTGGCCGGCAACCTCGAGACGAGCGAAATCCAGCTCTCCCCGCTCAGCTTCAAGACCGAGAGCGGGGAGCGCCTCGCCTTCGAGATTTCCCTCAAGCGCGACGTCCTGCCCTACGATTTCGATGTGTCGCGCGGCGTCGTCCTGGCCGCTAGACCCTACGACTGGACGAGCTATTCCGTCTCGCTCAACACCGCGACCCACCGGCCGGCCGTCTTGGATCTGAGCTACAATTTCGGGCAGTTCTATTCCGGCAACCTGGACGAATGGAGCGTCGGATTGGCGTTCAAGCTCAGTGGAACGGCCAACCTCTCGTTCAACGCCGACCTCGTCCGCGGGCGGCTCCCCGAAGGCCGGTTCAGCGAAAACGTCTACCAGGTCAAGGCCGACATCTTCCTCTCCCCCGACCTGGGCCTCATGAACTACATCCAGTACGACGACATCTCCCGCCAGCTGGGCTGGAGCTCGCGGCTGCGCTGGCAGATCTCGCCCGGCAACGAGATCTTCCTGGTTTACAACAAGAACTGGGAACGGCGCTGGGACCCCGAGAGCCGCTTCGCGCCCCTCGCCGAACGCGGGATCTTGAAGATCTCGCTCTCGGTCCGGCCGTAAGGCGCGGAGCGGGCGCAGGGGGAGAGAGACAAAGTATTTGCTGGCTATTGTTGTTCTATGTCCAGAAGAAGCCAATCATCGTCCTGTACAAACTTGCCTTTGTCAAGATTCCACCTTTTTGGCAAGGTACGATTGAGTTTTTCCAAAAACGGCAGAAGCGGCCGCTTGGGCAGATAGAGCCTCTCACGTTCATCGGAAGGTCCCTTTGTCCAGCGGAACTCTTCTCTATACGTTTCAAATCCAAATCCATCGAAAAAGCTGTCCCCGCCTACAAGCGGCATATACCAAAGACTAGGTATTCCTTGGGGATTGGGTTTAATTGGGACCTGCTTTACTAAGTCGTCTACGAGACGTTGCCCCTCGTAGTCGCAAACATTGTTTACGTGTTTTATGAGCTTATCGAGCGCCGGAAATACAACAGGTGTGCTAATAAACAGAACCGGTTTGCGCTGCTGTCTGGCGACTATTATCTCATGCGGCGTGCCGACGCTATAAACGTTTGTAGGGCAGTATGCAATTACGAAATCGCTTATATCAACCATTCGCAGGTCGATATGCATAGTTTCCCAAAACGCTTGTGCACACTCAGCGCGAGTTTTTGCTCCTTCTCTTGTAGGCGTAAAGGTCCAGTTTTCACGAAGTGTTATCGTAGTGACATCTTCTTTCCCGTACTCGTGTAGTCCTCGTACTTTTGGCTTCGACCAAGGATCAAAAACAGTTGCTCCAAACGAGCGAAGAAACTCTCCAATTCTGACTCGCCAACCTGATTTTTTTTCTTCTGCGCGGGAGGCAACAAAATCCATCGGTCCGGACAGATACGCTCGTGCATTCTCTAGAAATCCGCCCTTGTGCCGTGTTTTAACCAACCGTTTCTATATCTCCGCGCTGGAAGTAGCTTTACTATCCTTCAGCGAAGCATTTTGCTCGGTTTGCCGCCCCGTAGATATAGTTGTGATTTTGGTTTCCGCAAGCGGCCGTCTAACAGAAGGTACGGAAACTCCGGACTTAAGAGCAGTCATTACGCCAACGGCTTCAAGATAGTTCTCAACAACAAAGAGCTTTCCAGGCGCAAATGGCAGTTTTTCAAGCTCATTCTTCATGCGATTTCGATTCTCGCGGACTGCTATTACAGGTATCCCCTGCTCTAAAGCCGCCAGGGTCGGTAATCCAACACAACCATCAGGTATGACCAAACAAGAAATATCAGCGGCAGTAATAACGCCGGGATATGTGAAAAGCATCCTATCGGTAATTATTCCAGGACTTTTATAAAGCCCTTTCAAAACACAGTGAAGGAAACAGCTCGAAACAGCCTCGGCAGACATTCGTGGGTCAACTATGCCAAAAAGTGCGTTTGCTTCTTCCATGTTGTCTGCCATAGGTGCGTGCGCCGAAGGAATATTAAGTAACAGGGATATACTATGAGTCAACATAGCTTCGACGCCACCCCAGGGATTAATTATTTCCCCTCCCGACTGAAAATATTCCGTAATAAGGCCTTCTGATATATCCACCTTTGAAGCAAGCGCTACCGCATCAAATTCTGAACGGCGACGGTGTAGCACTTCAAGAAGTCTCTCCAATCCCTCAACTCGGCCAACGGCGCTGCCTGATGATGAATATTCGGCCCGCAGATATATCGGTGGATTTATTTTAATAACGCCGGGACAATCCAAACCTAGTGTCGCTCTTGCGGCGGAAGCGGCATTAATTGCAAGTTCTGAGACTTGTTTGTCCTCATGTTCATCGATTACCAACAGGACGCGATTTGAACGGACCTCCTGCAAGCCGATGGTTCCCATAAGCAGGCTTGAGATAATGCTGCCTTCCACATAAAGTCCGTTCTCCGGCATCTCATTGATGTCGGAGGCATTTACCACGTTGGGGTGAGTAATCAATTTGTCACAAACCCCAGCCAACAATCTTGCTGCTGGGGTAGCATCACCTGCGTGGCCGCCTATCTCAGCACCAATGCCTGTAGGAACTATCATTACCGCATTAAATTTATCTGTGTTCTCAACCTTTCTTTGTTCAAAGTCAAATATGGAAATCTGCTGTCCAGTTGGTAAACTATTTGACTCTGTTAAAATACCCAGTTCACAATGGTATCCATCCGCCTCACTTTTTGTCACTGCAAACCTTACGGGGATTTCACCAATGGAAAGGTGTTTTTTGATTGCTTGCTCAAAATGCTTGAGCGGAGAAATATTCTCTTTGCGCAATGAAATATGAATTTCTTTTTCAATCAACAACATGTTAAATTCTCTCTATAAAGTGAGTTCTGCACTTCTTTGCACCAAACCACTCTTTTGTAATTTTTTCTGCTATTTTCCTATCAAATTTCTTACAAGAAAATATATTGACATAAGCAGCTTTTAGCAAATCCAAAGTGTGAATAGTAATATTGCTTGTGAGTATGAATTGCACTGCTGATGTCCCTTTTGTATGAGGCAAAGTCTCTTTTTCCCTTGCTGGAACACCTACATCATCCCAAAAGTAAAGCTCGCATCTTTTCATATCAATTGCTTTGCAAAGTTTATTAAAATAGGCACGCAGACTTTTCCTGTTGAATGTTGAAGGAGCGCATCCATGTAAGTCAAGTATTAATTCGTATCCATATGGTGTGTTATTGTTATTCATCTTTTATATTACTCAATAATCTGATATCCATTAGCAACTTTAACTGTAATTGGTCGAATTCGTGTGCCATGATTTTTGTTTAATGTTTGCAATCCATTCCTGTTAAACTTATTAACTTGTTGAATAATGTATTTTCTACAAAAAGATGCGTGTGACTGATGTGCACTGGTCATCTTTGTTAGATCTGCGATTTTTGAATTAACTACTCTGTCATTCCCCACGGACAGCCCATCAACTAAATCACAAAATATACTATCAATTTTAATTTCCATTTTCCGAAGAACCGAATATACATCAGCACGTTTCTTCAATTTTAGATTCTCAATTGTATTTTTTCCCAACCTACTTCGTTCTTTATAAGAAATGACAGCACCATCGATTTTGAAGTCAATATGATCTTCTGGGTCAATTCTACAATAGCTCGGGTCAATTAAATTTCTTTTTCCACTCGCATCAAAAGGGGCTGTTACACCTTTATTACTATTACATGTACCACAAGCATATAAAAGGTTTCCCCATGCATTTGCTTCATTCCAGTTAATATTTCCGCCAGCATCTTTGAAACTATCGTCTGTTTTGGCTACAAAATGGTCAACCCATCTTTCAGGCTTCCCTACTGATGATAAATCTTTTTCACAATAACAACATTTAAAATGCTGCATTTTTAAAAGAGCATCAACTACCGCTTTATGGCTGTAATCACTTTTTACCAAGGTTCTATTACTCGAATCCAATCTAGGTGGACAGTCAGTTCTCCGAATCTTTATCATTTTTTCTTTTTAGCCGCTTTTTTATTTAAAAGTTTTATTTTTAAGAAGTTTATTAAAATTGTCAGCTTTCAATTCTAATTCTTTATAATAATCTCGTTCTACTTCTCTTTCAATTAAAGTTCGTCCGGAAGGAAACATTAATTTCTTTAAATCTTTTTTGATTGTTTCTAAAATTTGCTTTTGCCCCTTTGTGGGATTATCAATACTGGCCAGTTCTGACATTTCCTTTAATAACTCATCAACTTTGGCATTAGAACTAGTCATATGACCAAATGCTTCTGATTCTAATAATTGGTTATAATCCAATTCGTTGATTGGTTCCTGTATTTCAGATATAGTTGAATTAGACTCCTTGTCTCCACTATCCCAGGCTATATGATAAAGTTTTGAATTAGGGTCATCTTGTCTTGTCTTGAAACTATTAATTGCAACAATAGGGGAGTGAGTTGCAACAAAAAATTGTATCTGTTTATATTGTCTCGATAATCTGTTAATTATTTCTTTTTGCCATAAAGGATGTAGATGCTGTTCAATTTCATCTAGGATAACTATCCCGCTGATTTGAGGATCTTTCATCTTTTTTTCATAAAGCAGTTTCCATCCATACATGTCCATAATCCAAGCTAATGTTGCTTGATAACCATCACCTAATGTTCCCATTGGCATAAAGCTGCCCCAAGGCCCCTTTATAGAAATTCCATTTCTCCCTAACCGAATGGATTTTTCATCAAGCAACAGAATGTCTTCTATTTTTCTAAATAAATTTTCTAGATCAATCTCCTTATCTAGTCTTCTTAGATTTAGCTCTATATTCTGCATCGGTGCTGCATAATTGAATAAAGAATAAATCGCATCTGTCACAGTATATTCAGCATATGATTCCGTTCCGAATTGACGTCTGTTTGCTCCATAACCACATACAAAAAGTTTGTCCCAAATTTTTGAACCAGCCGGCGCTGTTTCTTGTGTCAACTCAACTTCTCCAAATTTTGATAACTTTATTGTTGTTTCGATGAAAGGCACTTTACTAAAACTGTCTATTTTTTCAAATTCGATCCTAATAGTCGCTTTTTTATCGGAATCTTCTATTCTTATAAAGTCGCCATGTAATTCGTCAAGTAGTCCTGCGGCACCTGATTCTTCGCATAAACACAAGGCAATACATCGCATAATAGTTGTTTTGCCAACGCCATTATTGCCAAGGAATACTGCCCAATTATTCACTCCTTCTTTTGTAGAAAGATCAATATCGAGGTGTCTGAAGCATCTAACATTATCAATAATGATTCTCTTTATGTACATATCTTTAGCCCTTAAAACCTTTTCTTTAGCCAGATTATATATTGAAATAAGGAGTCTGTAAAACTATAATTTGGACTCTGTGGCCAACTACTAATATGAAAACTGGTCGATAGGAAGGGATTTAATATGAAAGTTTTTAAACAAAGATTATTGGTAAGCATACGAGGCAAAAAAGAAGCACTTGCAGCAGTTAAAGGTGGTGCTCAAATTGCCGATGTCGAATACCCTGCTTCCGCCCTTGGGACACCATACCCATTAAATATTCGCATGGTTCGTAACGCTTTACCGAAGAAAATAGCTGTCTCAACAAATATCGGTGAAGAACAAATCAGCAGGGCAAATGCCTGTCAGGCTGCGCTTGGCGTTGCTCTGGCCGGAGCAGATATTGTCAAATTAGGAATGGCTAAGATGCCATTGGGAGAAGCTAAAGATTTTGGTCCTGATCTTGTTCGCACTGTCAAAAAGTGGTTTCCAAAAAAACAATGCGTTCCCGTACTTTTTGCCGACGAAAGACTTAGAAAATGGTACATCGATCCTATTAAGCAAGGCCCTGAACTTGCTAAACACATAAAAGCAGATGGCTTATTAATCGACACTTTTGATAAAGGGATAGGGCTCGGTTTAATGGATTATTATGAACCATCAGACATTGAACGTTTTGTACAAAAATGTCACGATCTCGGTATAGAGGCTTGGCTGGCAGGAAGTATAGGGCTGAATGAATTGCCGATACTTTGGGAAACTGGTGTTGATGTCATTTGTGTGCGTGGTGCAGCCTGCAAAAAAGGAACTAGTCCTGGCCGTTTTGGTGAAGTTAACACAGCGCTGGTAGAGGAACTGGTTGCTACTATTCCTAATAAAGAGCTATGAAAGTAACTATTTTTTGCGAACATTACTGTACACTACCATAGGATTTTCTATTCATATGAGCAGTAATAAAATCTGGATGGCCTCCTTACCCTCTACCCCTGCGCCCGAGAAATCGAAAGAGAAGATAAAGCGCGGGGTAAATACTGGGAATGCCAGGGGATTTCTATTGAATTTTGTATCGGAACCCTAGGGCGGCAATTGCCTTTGCCAGCTCCGCGTGCACGCGCGGCAGATGGACCGTGACGTTGGAAAATTCGCGGCGGACGCGGTACCCGGCCCGCAGCCCCCGAAAATAATCCGGCCGCTCCTCCGCGGGAAGCGCGGCGGTGCGCCGCAGCAACTCGTCATCCACCCGGATGTCGTAGCCGGCCGTCACGACGCTCCGGAGGATGTCCTCGGACGAAAGGCGGTCGGACCCCACCCGGATGTCCGTGATCTCGGGAGGCGGGATTTCCTTGAACGGATCCCACGGCGCGGCGAATCCGAAGCGGCGGCAAAAGGCTTTGCGGACCAACCGGACGGCGTTGAGCTTCCCCTCCATCGAATAGCCGGCGACGTGGGCCGTGCCCAGCGCCGTCCGTGACAGGAGCTCGAGATCGACGTCGGGCTCGTTTTCCCAAACATCGAGAATCGCGGCCGCCAGATGCCCCCCGGCCAGGGCCCGCTTTAAAGCGCCCGTGGGAACGACGGCGCCCCGCGAAGCGTTGACGAGCACCGCGCCCGGCTTCATCCGGGCGAGGCGCCCGGCGTCAAACAGCTGATAAGTCGCGTCCTCGCCCGACCGCGTCAGGGGGACGTGAAGAGTGACGATATCGGCGGCCATCAGGTCGTCGAGCGGGAGGAAGCCCGCCGGGCCTTCCTCCCGAGCCCGGGGCGGGTCGTTCAGGAGGACGGACATGCCGAGGCCGGCCGCCGTCGCCGCGACTTTGCGGCCGACGCTGCCCACGCCGACGACTCCCAGCGTCTTTCCCCGGAGGAGGAACGACTTCTCCCTGGCCAAGTGGAGGAGGGCGGCGAATATGTATTCCTTCACCGAGTCGGAGTTGCATCCGGGGGCGTTGGCGAACGCGATCCCGCGGTCGGCGAGATCGTCGAGGTCGACGTGGTCGGTGCCGATCGAGGCCGAGCCGACGAACGCGACCGGACTGCCGTCGAGGAGCGCGGCCGTGACCTTCGTCTCGGAGCGGACGATGAGCGCCTCGGCCCGGCGGACAGCCTCGCGGGTGATCGACGTGGTCGGCAGGGCCGCGACTTCGCCGAACGGGGCGAACGCCTTCTCGACGAGCGGGATGTTCCGGTCGGCGACGATTTTCAGGGGCTTTCTCGGTGTCGGCATCGGCGGAGGAAAATATACATCATCGCTCGGGGCCGCGTCCATATGTCATTGCGAGTCATCGCGTTTTTGCGCGATGGCGAAGCAATCCCCCTTCGCCGAAGGGGATTGCCGCGTCGCCCCGCGAGAGCGGGGCTCCTCGCAATGACCCGCGGTTACACGAAAGCCGCGAGGACCCGATTGGAGACGAGGAGCTTGTCTTCCGGAATGCGGAGGATGTCCTGTTCGATAATGATCAAGCCGTCCCGTGCGAGCGCGGCGATTTCCGGGGCGAACCAAGCCCCGAGATCGACGCCGAACCTCGCCCGGAAAGCGGCGAGATCGATTCCCCCGACGAGGCGGAGACCCGAGACGAGGGCCTCGCGGAAATTCCGCTCTGGATCGAGGGCCACCCCTTCGGCCCGCGGGTCGAGCCCGTCCCTCAAGGCCGCCACCCAGCGGCCGACGTCTTCAATGTTCGACCAGCGCTCCGGGCCGACGTGCGAGGCGGCCGAAGGTCCCAGGCCCAGGAACGGTTCGTAGCGCCAGTATTTCAGATTGTGAAGACAGGCATGCCCGGGCCGGGCGAAATTCGATATTTCGTATCGCTCGAACCCCAGCCTCCGAAGGCCCGCGGCGGCGAGTTCGAAGGCGTCGGCCGCCCGGTCCTCGTCGACCGGATTTTCCTTCAGCACGGTTTCAAACGGCAATCCCTCGACGTTTTCGAGAAGATAGAGCGAGACGTGGTCGGGCGCAGTCCGCTCCACGGCTTCGAGCGTCCGCTCGAGAGAGGCAGGCGTCTCGCCCGGAACGCCGACCATGAGGTCGAGGCCGACCGAACGGAATCCCGCCGCCCGGGCGCGCCTGAGGAACGATTCCGCCGCGGCGGCCGCATATTCGCGGCAGAGAATTTCGAGCGTCCGGTCATCGAAAGCCTGGACGCCGACGCTCAGCCGGGTGACGCCCGCCTGCGACCATCCGGCCAACGTCTCGGGACCGGTCTCCGAAGCGGGATTCGCTTCGAGGGTGAATTCCCGGACGGACAGCCGCAAATGCCGGCCGAGAAGCTCAAGGAGTTCGGAAATATCCGCGGGGCCGAGGAGCGAGGGAGTTCCGCCGCCGACGTAAAGCGTGTCGAATTCCAATCCCAGTCCGGACCGGAGGGCGGCCTCGCGGTCCAATCCTTCCCGCCAAGCGGCGAAGCCTCCATCCGGGAGCGGCACGCTGGCGAAGTGGCAATAAGGGCATTTCCGCCGGCAGAAGGGGAAATGGACATAGAGCCCGGCTTTTTCAGGCGGCGGGCTCATCTCCCCTCTCGCGTTCCCGTTCACGCTCCGGCGGCCGGCGTCGAAGGGGCCTCCCTTGGCTGCGGCTTGCCGGCCTTTCTCTTCCAATAGACATAGGCCGGGATGCCGAGGAGGATGATGATCAGCCCGATGACCGTGTTGCCGAACTTCGCGATGAGCGAGTTCACGGAAATATAGAGCGCGGCGAGGATGAACAGGACGGGCGTCACGGGATACCCCCACGTCTTGTAAGGCCGGGGCAGATCGGGCCGCTTTTTCCGGAGGATCATCACCGCCCCGACGGTCAGCCCGAAAAAGATCCACAGGCCGAAGACAACGTAGGTGAAGAGCTGCTCGAACGTGCCCGAGGCGCAGAGGAGCGCGGCCCACAAGCTGACGGCCAGGAGCGAAAAATGGGGGGTGAGGAAGCGGGGGTGGAGCTTGGCCACGCTTTTGAAGAAGACGCCGTCGCGGGCCATGGCATAATAGACCCGCGGGCCGGTCAGGAGATGGCCGTTGCACGCCCCTGCGATCGAAAATAGGATGGCCAGGGCGATGAACGTCCCGCCGGCCGGCCCGACGGCGAAGGCCATGACGTCGCTCGCGATCCGGCTGGACTTGGCGACCTGCTCGACGGGGAACGCGTAGAGATAGGCCAGGTTCGCCCCAAGGTAGAGAACGATGACGAGCAGCGTCCCGACGAAGATCCCGAAAGGAAGATTCTTTTCCGGGTTCCGGATCTCCCCGGCGCTGAACGTCGAGACTTCCCAGCCCTTGAACGCCCAGAGGACCGCGACGAGGGCGACCCCGAACGGCCCGAGCATCCCTCCCGCGGGCGCGTCCGGCGCCGGCGTGACGAAGTGCGAAACGCTCCCCTTGGCGAAAGCGAATACCCCGCCGATCAGGACAACGAGGGCGGCGAACTTGATGACCGTGAACAGGTTCTGGACGAGGGCCCCCCATTTCACCCCGAGGAAATTGACAAGGGCCAGGGCGAAGATGAGGGCGATCGCCACGAGCTTCGTCGCGACCGGCGAGAGGGCCACGAAATGGGGCAGGTATTTGGAGGAGAAGGCGACGGCCAGGGTGGCCATGCTGCCGGCATCGATGATCAGGAAGAGCGTCCAGCCGAAGAGGAACGCGACGAGCGGCCCATAGGCTTCGCGGAGATAGACGTACATCCCGCCCGCTTGGGGATACGCGGCGCCGAGCTCGGACAGGGACAGCGCCCCGAAAAAGCTCAGCACCCCGCCCACCACCCAGACCGCGAGCATGAGGACCGGCGATCCCAGGTCAGCGGCCATGGAGGACGGCACGATGAAGATGCCCGACCCGATCATGGTCCCGACGACGATGCCGACGATGCTGAGCGGGCCGAGGACCCGGGGAAGGGCCCGGTCCGGCGGGGACATGTGACTCACGCGCGCCTCCTTGTCCGTGTTCGCGCTCCGCTTATAGCAGAGGGTCCGGGCATTGTCAAACCTCGAGGAGATTGCTTCGCCACGCCGCAGGAGCGGCGTGACTCGCAATGACAGACTGCAACCTTTTTCTGGAAACCGACGTTGGAATCGGTGTAGAATGATGGGGTAAAGGAGTACGACGATGTCACGGACCAGAATGATCCTCCGACAGCTCTTGGGAGTTGCCCTGACCCTGTTGCTCATCGCGGGCTTCGCCAGCGCCCAGCGGCGCGACCGCGGACCCGTTGCCCAGGACTATTACCGCTTCTCCCTCTCGATGGCCGGCGGCTACGGCTTCTCGGAAGCCCACCGCGGGCTCCTCGATCTCCAGGCGGAGTTCCAATACGGACTCACCCCCAGGCTGCGCCTCGGCCTGGGCTTCGGATACATGAACGACCACGGCCGGCAGGGCGGCGACATGGACCGGCGCGATCAGCGCGGCGGCATGCAGACCGGCTTCATGGGCTGGAACAGCGACGTCGTCGGACCGCAAAACGGCGGTTTGAACGCCCGCATCCTGCCGTTGAGCCTCAACCTCTATTACGGACTGCCGATCGGCCGCAAATGGAGCGTCTTCATGAGCGGCGGGGGCAGCTATTACTTCGGATCGTTCGCCGGGCCGGCCGGCGACCAGCACAAGCGCGCCTGGGGCGGCCAGGGCGGGCTCGGCGTCGAGTACCGCATCGCCCAGAGCATCCAGCTCGTGGCCGAGGCGGCCTATCGCTTCGTCGAATTCCACGGCGTCCTCGTCCAGAACATCCAACCTGATAATCCCTGGCAGATGCTCATACCCCTCGTGGATTCGATCGCGAGAAGCGAAAACGCGGCCGTTTCCCGCGTGGCCGATTTCCTCCGGGGCGGGCTCGTCCAGCTCGCGCCGAAGCCGACCCGGTCCACGGACATGAACCTCAACGGCCTCAGCCTGCGCATGGGCGTCAAATTCGGGATTTAAACAGAACCGTTCCCCTTTCCGGACTCCTGTCCGGTCCCGCCGCCGCTTATCGGGAGGGGATCGCTATCCTGGGCCGCGAGCTCGCGAAGCTCAAGGTCCGCGATAGGGCCTTCATCGGCCTCAAAGTCCTCATCATCTTCGGCGGCCTCCTTCTCGTCTCCCTGAATTTTCCGGCCCGGATCGCCCAGGCCGCGGTCTTTCTGGTCCTCTCCGGAGCGGCGTTCCTCGCGGCGTTCGCCGGCCACGAGAAGCTGCTCTCGCGCATCCGATTCCGGCGCCTCCTCCGCGCGCTCCGCGAGGAGGAGCTCCGCTCACTCGGCGGGGAATTTCCCAGGGAGGCCGCGGCCGGCGCGGAGTTCATCGACCCCTCCCATCCCTACTCCTCCGACCTGGATATCTTCGGCCCGCGCTCCCTCTTTCACTTCGTCAACCGGACGACCACCCGACCGGGGCGGGACGCCCTGGCCGCGCTGATGAAAACGCCGCCCGAGGGGCGGCCGATCGCCGAACTTCAAACGGCCGTCCGGGATCTCGCCCCGCGGCTCGCTTACCGGATGCGCATCCGCGCTTTCGGCGAGGCCGCCGGAGCGACGGACCGGCCCGCGCTCTTCGACGGGCCGGCGGCCGCTTTCCCCGAGCGGCGCCGGAAGGCGATCGCCGTCCTGCTCTTCATCCTTCCGCCGGTCACACTCGCCGGGCTCGCGTTGGCAATCGCGGGCTTCCCCTGGGTCGCGTTCGCCGGACCGTTCCTGGCCCAGGCCGCCGTGAATCGCCTGACCGGGCCGGCGGCGGCCGCTCTCTATCGGTCCGCGGCCCGCGACGCCCGCATCCTTCGGGCCTACGCCGGCATCATTTCCGCGGCCGAGGCCGAGCGGTTCGCCGCGCCGGCCCTGGTCTCGTACCAACGGCTGCTCGGTGCGGGAGGTTTGCCCGCCTCCGCGGCCATCCGTCGGCTCTCGAACCTTCTCGAATGGCTGGAGCTGCGGTCCAACCGGCCGCTTCATTTCTTGGCCAACAACATTCTCCTGTGGGACGTCTTCTTCGTCCGGCGGATCGAAGCCTGGCGCAAAAAGGCGGAGCCTCACATCGGGGGCTGGCTCGAGGCGGTCGGCGGGATCGAGGCCCTCGCGAGCTTGGCCAACCTGGCCTTCAACAACCCCGATTGGATCTTTCCCCGCGTCGCGGACAACCCGGTTGTCGCGGACAACCCGGTCGACTCGGTCGTCAAGGACGACCTGGTCGTCGCAGATGTCGCGGACGCCGGCTTCCGGTTCAAGGCCACGGCGCTCGGCCATCCCCTGATTCCGGCCGCCGAGAGAGTGGCCAACGATTTCGAGATGGAGAGCGGCGGGGCCATCGCGGTCATCACCGGGCCCAACATGGCCGGGAAGAGCACGTTCCTCCGGACGGTCGGCGTCAATGCGGTCCTGGCCTTCGCCGGCGGGCCGGTCTGCGCTGCCGCCCTGGATATAGCGCCGTTTCGCCTCGCCGCCGGCATGAAATCGACCGATTCCCTGGACCGGCGCATGTCGCTGTTCTACGCCGAGCTCGAACGGCTGAAAATGATCCTGGACGCGATCCGGGACCATCCCGGGACGTTCTTCATCATCGATGAGATGCTGAAGGGAACGAACGAAATGGACCGGCACAAGGGGGCGATGGCCCTGATGCGACAGCTCATCCGGCGGCGCGCCACGGGGATCGTGGCCACTCACGACCTGGAACTCACGGGACTCGCGGCCGAGAGCCCCGCGGTGAGTAACTATCACTTCGACGGCAACGTCGTCGGCGACAAGCTGGTCTTCGATTTCAAGCTGCGGCCCGGGATCTGCGAGAGCTTCAACGCCCTCCTGCTGATGAAGAGGATCGGCATCGAAGTCTGAGAGAGTTGGGCTCTCCCGCGGCTTGCCAGCGCCCCCCTGTTCTTTCTATAATCCCGGTGGGCATTCATAACAAGGAGACATCATGACTCATTCCGGCACCGGTTCGTTCGGCTACACGGGCCTCTGGGCCAGGATCGACCTCACGGCGCGCAAAGTCCGCATCGAGCCCGCCGACCCCGCCGCTTACCAGGATTACGTCGGGGGACGCGGCGTCCAGGCCCGTCTCATTCACGAGCACCTGCGGTCGATCGGACCCCTGAAGGACCCGCTCTCGCCCGGCAACCGGATCGTCGTCGGCAGCGCCGCCCTGAACGACACGGCCGTCCCGACCGCCGGCCGCGGCTCGTGCTCCTTCATCAGCCCCATGACCGTTTCGTCCGGGCCCGCTCCCTGGGTCCCCGGCCACAGGCCGGTCTCCGGAATGATCACCCATTCGAGCGCCGGCGGCCTGTTCCCCAACATGCTGAAGCGGGCGGGCATCGACCACCTCATCATCGACGGCCGGGCCGATAAGCCGGTGCGCATCCTCGTCACGGAGGGAAAAGTCGAGATCCTCGACGCCGAGGACGAGCTCTTCGAGACCGTGGAAAGCCGGAAGGTCGTTCGGACGGCCTCGGCCATCACCGATATTCTCACCCAAAAATATCCCGGCTCTTCCACCATGTGCCTGGGACCCGCGGGCTGGAACCGGGTCGCCTACGCCTGCCTGACGGGCGACCGCCACCGGAACTTCGGTCGCGGCGGCGCGGGCGCGGTCTTCGGCTCCAAGAACCTCGTCGCCGTCACGGCCTACGGCCGGGCGGCGACCGCCTATTTCAACGCCGAGGAATTCACCCGGCTGGCCAGGGAGATCGACACCCAGGTCAAAACGCACGTCGCCGATCCGAAATGGACGGCTTCGTTCCGGCCCACGACCGGCACGACCTGGTGGCTCGACCGCGCTTTCAACGGCAAGTACCTGGGAAAGCAGGGCGGATATCTACCCTGGCACAATTTCGACGAGGGCTGGTTTCCGCCCGAAGACCAGGCCAAGGTGGGGACGGACGCGTTCCTCGCGATCTCGGGACGGCACCACGTCTGCAACCGCTGCCGGCACGTCATGTGCACCCGCTCGGCCAAGGTCGAAGCCGGCCCCTACGCCGGCGACGGCGTCCGGCCCGAGTTCGAGACCGTGGCCCTTTGGATCAACTGCTGCATCCTCGACCGCGACGCCCTGTTCCACATGAATTTTCTCTGCAACGAGTACGGGATCGACACTATGACCCTCGGGAGTGTCATGGCCGGGACCATGGATCTCGCCGAGAAGGGGTTCATGAAAAAATTTCCGGGCGCGCCCTCCTTCGGCAGCGCGCCGGACATGATCCGGACGCTCAAGGACATCGCCTATGGAACGGGCGACGTCGGCAAGCTCCTCGCCCAACCCTCCGACGGCATGATCGTGGAGGTCGGCGCGGCGAACTCCGGCGCCTCGCTCCAGGACATCGCCCGCTGCATCACCACCGCCTACGGCGGGCTCGGCTACGCCGGCATCGAGCCCAAGGCCTTCCCCGGCATGTTCGCCGCCTACGGGACATCGAACCGCGGCCGCGGCGACCACACCTACGCCTGGACCATCCAGGCCGAGGAGGGCGGCCTCGAGGGCGCCGGGAACCTGGCCGCCTATGTCGCCGGCGGGCAGATCGGAAAAGCGCTCGTCGATTCCATGGGCCTCTGCGACTTCTTCACCGAGGACCATACCTCGGAGACGTTCCTGGCGCTGTACCATGCCCTGACCGGGCTCGAATACACGACCGCCTCGATGACCGCCTGCGGCCGGCGCATCTACGCCCTCGAACGCCACATCAACAACGGCCAGGGCCGGACGCGGGCCTACGACGCCTACGTCCCGCCCAAGCTCACCGTCCCGATGACGAGCGGGGCGCACAAAGGCCGGGCCGTCGACGAAAAATACTACGGCGAGATCCTGGACGCCTACTACGAGCACCAGGGCTGGACGAAGGACGGCGTCGTGCCGCCCGAAAAGCTGAAAGAACTCGGCGTTTCACGATGCCGGTCCGGCGGCGGCCGGCGGGGCGCTAATCCAAGCTCTTGTACGTGAATTCCCCGATCTTGACCGACCCCGGACCCCTGACGTAGACGCCGAGTTTCAGGCTCGCGAACGAGCCCAGGACGTTGTGGTGATAGCCGGAGACCTCCGTGGAATTCGGGAGGGGTTTCCACGATTTGCCGTTGTCGCTGTAGAACATCTGGAGATCGAACTCCGCCATCTTCAACTTCAGGTACTTGACGGACGGACTCTTGATCCGGGCGCCAAAGGCCGCGCCCTTGGCCAGCCCCTCCACGTTGCCTTTTCTCAAGCCGATACCGGCGAACATCTTGGCGTTGTAATACGCGACGAGGCCGGTCTCGACGTCCCCTTCGGTCTCGAGCCGGACCGAAGCCTCGTAGGAATGGTCCCCGACCGGGACGAGGAGGGCCCGGACATCGACCGCGTTGCCCTGGAGGACCAGGCGGCCGTCCTTGAGGGCATGGTTTTCGAAGGCGCCCGGCCCCGAGAACTGCCATTGAAGCTTGAGGGACGCGCCCGCGAAGCCGTCCGATTCGACGGCGGTGTTCCGGAGCCGATAGAGGGGGCCTTCGGCCTTGGAATCGCGGACGGTCTTGAACCAGCCGGCCTTCGTCCACTCGATGGGCTCGATCAGGGTGTTGCGGCCGAGGGGGAAATAGCCGTTTTCATAGGCGTGGTAGACGATGTACCATCGGCCGTCGGCGTCGTCGAAGATCGTGCCGTGCCCCTTGGACCAGTACTTCTCGGCGCGGGACCAGGTTTTGACGACCGGATTGAGGGGGCTGTTCTTGTAGGGCCCGAGCGGACTCTTGGACCGGGCCGAGACGACCATGTGGCTCGTCGAGGGGCCGGACGTCCCGCCCTGGGCCGTCGTCAGGAAGTAATAGCCTTTGGCGAACGTCAGTTTGGGCGATTCCGGGTAAAACCCCTCGACGACCCATTCTTCGGGGTATTTCCAGCCTTCATAATAGACCCTGGGAGCTCCCACGACCGACAGCCCGTCGGGGGCGAGCTTGACGGCCCGGCCGCCGGCGACGAAGAGATATCGTTTCCCGTCGGACGTCGCGATATGTCCGGGATCGATTCCCGCGAGTTTGAGGTCCACGGGCTCGCTCCACGGCCCTTCGGGCCGGTCGGCGGTCACCACCCAGTTCGTCCGGGCGGCGGGGAAATAGATGTAGAACTTGTTCTTGAAATACACGAGGTCGGGCGCCAAGACATCTCCCATCGGCTTGCGCAGGGCGAAGCCGATCCTCTGCCAGGAGACGAGGTCGGTCGAATGCCAGATCAGGAGGCCGGGCAGCGTGCGGTTCGAGGAATGGGTCATATAGAAATCCCGGCCGACGCGGACGACGGTCGGATCGGGAAAATCGCCGGCCAGCACCACCCGGATTTCGCCCTTCACCGGGGCCGCGGGCGGCGGCGTCTGCGAGGCGGGCGCAGCCGCGGCCGCGAGCAGGACCCCCAGGAAAATTCCGATCCCGATTCTTTTCATCGTTCTCTCTCCGATTCCGAATTTCTCAAAAACGCAGGGACATGCAGGTCAGGCCGCCGTCTAAAATCGGGGCCGGGCCTGCGGACGATCGCCCGTGTGAACATCGCCGTGAATTGTATGCGACCGCGGCCCGGGATGCAACCCGGCATCGGCGACAGCCCGCGGGTGGGCCCATCCCTCCTCATTTGAATTCCCCGAGCCTTTTCGATAGGATACGAAGGACGAAGCCGGCGGCTGGGACGCCGCCCGTGAGGGCGATCGCGTCCCCTGACGCCCTCACGAAAGGAGTACGACCATGTCCCTCATTCAGGAAAAGGTGAAACAGGCCGTCGGCCTGCTCGCCGAATTCGACATCGACCTCTGGCTGACCTTCACCCGCGAGAGCGCCATCAACGGTGATCCGACGCTCGTCTTCCTCGCCCCCGGCCCCGTGACGTGGCACTCGGCCTTCCTCGTCGGCCGCGACGGACGGACGCGGGCCATCGTCGGGCTCTACGACCAGAAGACGGTCGAGGACGCGGCCGCTTATGACGGCGTTACGGGCTACGTCAAGAGCTTCAAGGAGCCGCTTCAGGAATACGTGAAGGCGGTTGCCCCGGCGAAGATCGGGATCAATTTTTCGGAGGGCAGCGAGATCTGCGACGGGCTGACTCACGGGCTGTATCTCACCCTCCTCGCGACGCTGACCGAAATCGGGATGGAGGGCCGCCTCGTCTCCGCGGAGAAGGTCGTCTCGGCCCTCCGCGAACGAAAGACGGCCGCCGAAATCGCGGACATCAAGGCCGCCGTCAAACGGACGGAGGCGATTTTCCGGAAAGTCGCGAAGTTCATCGCCCCGGGCAGGACCGAGGCCGAGATCGCCGCCTTCATGTCGGCCGAGGTCAAACGGCGCAAGCTCGCGCCGGCCTGGGACCCGGCCACCTGCCCGGCCGTCTTCAGCGGGCCGGAGACGGCCGGCGCCCACTACGCCCCGACCGCCCGGCGGATCGAGCGCGGCCACGTCCTCAACATGGACTTCGGGGTCAAGGTGAACGGCTACTGCTCCGACCTGCAGCGGACGTTCTATGTCCTGGGCGAAGGCGAGACCGACGCGCCGGACGAGGTGAAGCGCGGGTTCGCGACCATCGTCGAGGCGGTGGAGGCGGCCCGGCGGGCGATGAAGCCCGGCGTCCAGGGCGTCGCCGTCGACGCGATCGCCCGGAAGATCATCACGGACGCCGGCTACGCGGAGTTCCCTCACGCCCTCGGCCATCAAGTCGGCCGCTTCCCCCACGACGGCACGGCCCTCCTCGGCCCGGCCTGGGAGAAATACGCCCGGAAACCGTATCAGGCGCTCGAGGAGGGCATGGTGTTCACCATCGAGCCGCGCCTGACCGTGCCCGGCCGCGGCGTGGTGACGATCGAGGACATGGTCCTAGTCACCAAGCGGGGCGCGGCCTGGCTGTCCAAGCCGCAGAAGGACCTGATCCTGATCCGATAGCGGCTATTTCTTCTTCTCGTATATTCCAAACATCGCCCCGAATCAATCCGGGGTTTTCGTCATCGAACGGACGTCAGCGGGGGCGACGCCCTTTCCGGGCGCGAGCTGGACGATGGCCCAGATCTTGAGCGGCTCGGCGAGGCCCATCATGCCGCCCCGGCCGCCCATCCCGCCCGCGCCGCCCATTCCAC
>CABEBD010000122.1_pt1 | contig 32198 bp, 28 predicted proteins | sample 3132501 | NCBI WGS metagenome assembly CABEBD01 (sample SAMEA5534344, study PRJEB31848) | metagenome | biome: tundra; feature: field; material: soil | place: USA | collected 2013-05 | depth 0.45 m | reverse complement strand
GCCCCGGGCTTTGCCCGGGGGTCCACTTCCGCCGTACTCGCCCGTGGCTTATATCCACGGGCGAGTGGCGAGCCGAAGGCTCGTCCCTTGGCTGAAAAAATGCCGAGAATGATGCGCCCCGCCTGGAAGCGGAAACTGGCGACATCGCGCTTCGTCAAGCGCGCCGTGGCGGAGGAAGCGGCCCGCAACGGCAGGAAAACGAAACTCACGCCCCGGTTCCTGACCGGAATGGCCCTCTTCGGATTGAGCAATCTTCTGGCTTGGCCGCTCATCGGCCTGCTGGGGATTCTGGCCGCGCGCCGGAATCAACCCGCCCTCTTCGCCGTCGGCTCGCCCATCGCCTACGGTGTGTCTACCCTGGTGTTCTTCCTGGGCATCGTCCTGGCCGGAAAAGACGGCCTGCGGTTCCTCCGGTCGCTGGTTTATCGAGGGGTGGCCCGTTTCCACGCCCGGCATCTGGCCGCCCTCGGCGAAGAGGCCGGACGGGCCGAGAGCGGGTCCGCAACCGGTCCGGAAGACTGACCATCCAGCCGGGCGCGATCAGCGCTTCGCGACGAGCCAGACGATGCGCGGACCGAAGGCGCTGGCGTCCAGGCGCTCCACGATGAACCCCGCGGCGGACACGGCCGCCTTCAATTCGTCCCGCGTCCGAAGGCGGACGGCCCGGCGCGAGGCTTTCCATTTCCAAGTTTCGAGGCGGACCAGCCAGGGTACTTTCGCCGTCCCCGGAACCGTGGCCCGGATCACCAGGCGGCCGCCAGGCCGGAGGCGTCCGGCCAGGGATTGAAGGGTCGTCCGGAGGGCCTCGTCCGGGAGCTCGTGCACGACGTCGAGGAGGAGGGCGGCCTCGGCCGGGCCCGATCCTCCGGGAAGTTCCGGCGCGGAGCCGGTCACGACCTCGCCCCGGTCGCCGAAAACATACCGGGCCACGGCGGCCCGCTTGGGATTGGGTTCCAAGCCGGCGAGGCGGAGTCCCGGCGAGCGGGCCAGGAGCCAGGCTCCGGGGACGCCGTATCCGCACCCGATATCCAGGACGACGCCGCGGTCGGGAACGAATTCGGCGAGCCTCGGGAACATCGGGTCGAACCGTAGCTTGATGCGGGCGAAAAACCGGGCGTAGACCTCCAAGTGGCGGTAACGCCGGCGGACGCGGGTCCGGATCGCGGCGGGCGAGAGGCGTGCGGCCGGAGCCGGCGGCCAGGGCCGCGGCCGGAAAACTCTCCGCAGCACCGGCGGCAGCAGGACGAACGCGCCCATGGCCGAGTAGCCGATGGCCAGCAACCCGGTGAGGCCGATGCTGCGCAGGAGAACGTGGCGGCCCGCCGCCAGGCCGGCGAAGCCGATTATGGCCGAAGCTGCCGAGAGGAAGACGGCGTTGCGGAAGACGGCCATGGACGGCTCGCGCTCGTCCAGGTAGCGCTGGTAGCTACGGGCGAAGAAGAGGGCGAAGTCGCTGCCCATGCCGGGGATGATGATGGCCAGGGCCAGACCCGGGATGCTTATGGGTTGACCGATGATCTTTAGGGTTCCCAGCGTGCAGACCAGGGCGAAGACGGTGTGGCCCAGGACTAGAAGCGGAATCGTCGCCTCGAAGAAGAAGAGGACGAGAACGACGGCCAGCCCGCCGATGCAGATAAGGAGCATGCGGCTGAACCCGTCAATCAGCAGTCCGGCCAGCCGGTCGGCGAAGAGTTCATAGTCGAGGATCCGAGCGCCCGGAAGCTCCTTGACCCGACGGGCGAAAGCGTCCCGCTCGAAGCGGGGACCGGCGGCCACCGGGTTGAGGGCCAGCCATTTCGTGCCGTCTCGGGAGCGGACGATGCTCAGCAGGGTGTATAGTCCCGGCGGGACGGGCATGGCCGCTGCCGAGGGAGACTCGAGCGACCGGAAAAACGGTTCGAAGGCCCGGGCCGAGAACCCAAACTCGGCCTGGGGGCCGCGCATCGCGGAACGGACGGCGGCGATCCTCTCGGGCGTCCAGAACGTCCGCCAGGCAGCTAGGTTGGCTGCGGCCGCGTCCGGCCCCGGCAGGACCATCGAGGGCGTGAAACCGGCCGTGATGCGGCCCTCGGCTTCCTGGCTGAGGAAGAATCCGGCCAGGCCGTCGGAGCGGGCCTGCAACGCTTCCGGCGTCTCCGCCTCGAGCATGACGTAGACATTGCGCAGGACGTCGCCCCAGACCTCCTGCACGGTGCGTTCGGCCCGGATCGTGTCCGGCGAAACGGTATTGAGGGCCCGGAGATCGCCCTCGAACCGCGGCTTGGCGAACCAGGCTAAACCCAGGCCGAGGATCAAGACGAGGCTCGCGGCGATGCGGCCTCCGCCGAGCGCGAAAACGGTCGTCAGGCGGGTCAGCCGCTCCGCCCGTTTTTTTTTGTTGGGGGCCGGGGGGACGGTCTTGAAGACCAGCGGGAAGACCAGATGGACGAAGAGGAAGGCGAAGAAAACCCCCAGCGCCGCGAACAGTCCGAGCTGGCGCAAGAGCGGGAATCCGGCGAATTGGAGGGCAAGGAAGGAGCCCACTGTGGTCAGGGTGGCGGCCAGGCTGACGACCCAGACCGAGGCCGAGGCTTCCCAGCCCGAGGTGGACTTTTCCGCGCGGTCCAGGAAGGTGAAATAGGCGATGCCCTGATCGACGGCGATCCCGATGAGGGCGCCGCCGAAGCCCAGGGCCAGAATGGATATGGTGCGCTGAAGCAGCGAGATGGCGAACAGGGAAAGCGCCGTGCCGGCCACCGCAGGGACCAGGCAGAGCAATCCGAGCCAGGGCCTCGGGAACGTGAGCCCGAGCAGAAGGCCGATCCCCAGGAGCGAGATCAGGGCTGCCCGACGGGCGTCCTGCCGGGAGTATCTTTCGTTGTCCAGCGTCGACCGGAATGCGCCCACGGAGACCACTCGGACGTCCCGCCCGCCTTCCGGCGATTCCCGGGACAGCGCGGCCGCGGCCGATTGGATCGCGGCCTGGATCCGGGCGGCGAAGACCGTGTCGGTGCCGGGGTGGGCCGGTTGGGCCGGCAGGAGGAGATGGCGCTCGTCGGCGCTGAGGATCTGGCCTCTCACCATTTTGGCGTTCATCCGGGGCAGGATGAGTCCCAGCCGGGACAGGATGAGACCCCGCCATCCGAGCGGGTCGCGGGCCGTAATCGCGGCTTGGCCGATCCCCTCCAGCGACTGCAGGAGGGCCGCGTCGTCCCGGATCGCGTCCCGGATCCGCTCCGGCCGCAGGCTGTCCGCCACCCGGTCCCGCAGCGCCCGCTCGTCGAAGAGAAGGGGCAAGCGGGCGGTCAGGATCGTCATCAGTCCGGCCAGGCTTTCTCCGTATTCTTGTCCGCCCACGGACAGGAAGAGGCCGCTCGCCCGCAAAGCCGCGGCGATCCGTTCGGCGGCCGCGACGAGGACGCCGGGATCGGTCCGGTCCCCGGGGAGGCTGAGGTCCAGGAAAATCGTATCCAGGGCGCCGTGCTGGCGGAGCGCGTAGCGGGTATCGGCGATGACGGGATCGGCGGCCGGAAGACCGGCGATCACGTCGTTTTCGACGGTCACCCGGGAAGGTACGATGGAAACGAGCAGCAGGACGACGGCGGCGACGGCCAGGGCGGCCGGCCAGCGGACGCTCCGCATCGTAGGAAAGCGGTCTTTTTTCATGATCGAAGCCGGGCGGGCTTTTGGCCTTTGCGCCCTTGCATTTTCCCCGACTATAGCATCTGGTTCTCAAAGCTGTCAACGCCACGGCCATTGACATCCCCGAAATGGGCAAGTAACATGACACCCTTCAAACATGGTTCAAAAACAAGATGGGGGCCGGCCAAGAACGGCTTTGGTGACGGGCGGCAGCCGGGGGATCGGCGCGGCTATCGCGGTCCGCTTGGCCGCGGACGGTTGCGACATTTGGTTGAACTACCGGCATCGGAAAGACTGCGCCGAAGCGGTGGCCGAAAAAATCCGAGCCCTCGGCCGCGATTGCCGGCTCCTGGAGTTCGACGTCGTGGACGCGGAGCAGGTGACTCGGGTGCTCGGCCCGCTCCTGGAGGAGCGCAGCCCGGACATCCTGATCAACAACGCCGGATTATCCCGCGATGCAATCTTCGGGCTGATGTCGGACAAGGAATGGACCGAGGTCATCGATACCTCCCTGCGCGGATTCTTCAACGTCACCCGGCCCGTCGTGCAAAGGATGATCCATCGCCGGCAAGGCCGGATTGTAACCATCTCTTCGACGTCCGGGCTGAGCGGCGTGCCCGGCCAGGTGAACTACTCGGCGGCCAAGGCCGGCCTCATCGGCGCCACCAAGGCTTTGGCCCTGGAAGTGGCCCGCCGCCGCGTCCTGGTCAACGCCGTAGCGCCAGGGTTCATCGAGACCGAGATGATCGGCCACCTGCCCCTGGACCAGATCCTGCCGCGCATCCCGCTGGGGCGGCTGGGCCGGCCCGAGGAAGTCGCCGCCCTGGTCAGCTTTCTCTGCTCCGAAGAGGCCGGATACATCACAGGTCAAGTCTTTTCCATCAATGGCGGGATCTACTCTTAATACCCCATGAAGGACGCGTTGGTGATCGGAGCCGGATTCGGCGGCCTGGTTACCGCCTTGATGCTGGCCCGCGACGGCCTGAACGTGACCGTCGTGGAGCAGAATCGAAAGGTCGCGCCGCTCCTGCGGAATTATTCCTGCCAGGGGTTCGAGGTCAACAATGGATTTCATTACCTCGGCGGTTTTTATCCCGGCGGGGCCCTGCACCGCATCTTCGACCAGCTAGGGCTTCTTGACCGGCTGAAACCCGTGGCGATGAACGCGGACGGCTTCGATCATTTCCTGGGCATTCTGGACGATCCGATCACCGTGCCCGTCGGTCCGGCCCGGGTTCGGGCCGTCCTGGCCAAGGCTTTCCCGGGTAACGAACCGGCCCTGGACGCGTATTTCGTGGAATTGGAGAAGGCCTTCCGGGATTTTGATTTCCTGAACCTGGAGGAATTCTTCTTCCGGGCCGATCCCAAACTGGTCGGCCGGACGCTCTACGATTTCCTGGCCGAGCGCGGCGCCGATTCCGCCTTGATCCTGTTCATGAACGCCTATTCCGAGATGCTTCTCGGCGTCACCGCCCGGGAAGTCCCGTTCCTGACGCATCTCCTGGGCGTCGGCGCTTATTTCCTGTCCGCCCATACCTTCGAGGGAGGAGGTGGCGCCCTGGCCGATGCCCTGGAGGCGCTGGCCCTGGAGAGCGGCGTCCGCATCCGCACGGCCTGCCGGGCGATGCGGATCGAGTGCGAGTCCCTCCGCCGTTTCGCGGGACTCCGGGTCCGGACCGAAGACGGCGAAGAGGAAACCCTGCGGGCCGACGTCTGCGTCAGCACGATCCATCCGAAGCGCTTTCTGTCCCTGCTGCCCGATGACCCGCCGTTCGGTCTCTACGCCCGGCGCGTGGCCGGATACCAGGATACCAAGGCGATCTGCATCTTCCACCTGGCCGTTGACCGCGGCGTGGCCGGCCGATTCGCCGGAAATTGGCATCTCTTTCGACGGAACGGAGCGCAGGCGCCGCAGCACGCCGTCACCCTGCTGCTCGACGCGACGCGGGATCCGGATCCGGCTGCATCCGAGATCCGGATGACGGCGCTGGTTGCGGCTTGGGACAATGATAAAGGGGTGGCGTGTCCCGGCGGCAGGGATGCCGCCTGCCTGGAACGGAATCCGGCTGGAATGTGCGGGAGGGAAGAACGGGCGCCGGCCTACGTGGCCAAATTCCAGGATCGGTTCACGGCCCGGCTGGAGGCGGCGTTCCCCGAATTCCGGGGCGCCTACCGCATCATCGCGGTCATCGCGCCGTGCGATTTGGACCGCTTGAACGCCACCTGGAACGGGTCCATTTACGGGTTGAAATGTTCTCTAGACCGCTTGGGAATGACGCCCATGGGACCGATGAAGGAATTGTTCCTGGCCGGCCAGAGCGTCGTCGCGCCGGGTATTTTCGGAACGCTCGTATCCGCCTGCCTGGTCAGCCAGCGCGTCCACCGCAGAAGAATGGAATGAATCGGAATCGCGTCGTCATCACCGGATACGGAGTCGTCTCGCCCTATGGGATCGGGGCGGAGAAAATGTTCGATGGGCTCTATGCCAACCGGTCCGCGGTCGTCAACATCCGGGAATGGCTGGGACCCCGGGCGCCCGCCTACCACAGCCTGGTGGCCGCGCCTCTGCAGGAGAATCCAGATCCCCGGGACGTGCCCCGGACCTTCCGCCGCAACATGGGGCCGTTAGCCGTCATGGCCTACCGGTCCTGCGTCGACGCCATCGTCCATGCCGCCGTTCCCCCCGGGGCCGTGGGATCTCCGGGCTTCGGCATCGTCTTTTCGTCGACGGCCGGGAGCGTGGAAGCCTTGGAGGAATCCTTCCGGGTCTACATCGAGGACACCCTGCGCGTGTTGCCGAATTCGGGCAGCTTCTTCAAGATCATGAGCCATACCTGTACGGCCAACGTGGCCCACGCCTTGGGCCTGAGAGGGATGGCTTATTCGGTGAGCTCGGCCTGCGCCTCGTCGACCCAAGCCATCGGGATCGCCACCGACCTGCTCCGGCGGGGCGCCCAGGAGATGATCCTCTGCGGCGGCTCCGAGGAGCTCCATCCCCTGGTTGTCCTGATCTTCGACCTCCTTCAGGCCGCGTCCTGGAAATACAACGACCGACCGACCCAGACGCCGCGGCCCTTCGATGCCCAGCGCGATGGCACGGTCTGCGGCGCGGGCGCGGGCGCCCTGCTTCTGGAGACCGAGGCCTCGGCCCGCCGGCGCAACGCCCCCATTCTGGGGGAGATCGTGGGCTACGCCACGAATATCGATCCGACGTCCATGGCCCAGTCCAGCCAGGAGAGTATCGTAGCCTGCATACGGGCCGCCTTGGCCGACGCCGGCGTCCCCCCCGAGGAGGTCGACTACGTCAACGCCCACGCCACAGCCACCGTGGCGGGAGACGCCGCGGAGGCGCTGGCCATCGAGGAAGTCTTCCGCGGCCGGCCGGTTCCCGTGAGCTCGCTCAAGGGCCACATGGGCCATGCCCTGGCCGCGGCCGGGGTCCTGGAGCTCGTCGGGAGCCTGGAGATGATGCGCCGGGGCCGGCTCGTACCGTCCCTCAACCTGGAAACGCCGTGTCCCGAGGCCGCCGGCTTGAACCACGTCCCTGCCGCGGGTCTGGAGTCCCGGGTCCGGTGTTTCGTCAAGAACAGCTTCGCCTTTGGCGGCATCAACGCCGTTCTCGCCGTTAAGGAGTATGCCGAATGAGCGATACCCGCGTAAACGGAATGGTCAAGAACATCTTCGTCGAGTTTTTCGAGGTGAAAGAAAGCCTGGTCCGACCGGAAGCGACGCTCTTCGAGGATTTGGGGCTGGACAGCATGGACATGGTCGACCTGGCCGTCGAGCTGCAGACCCGGTTCGGCTTTACATTCGACCGGGCGGCGGACGAAGAAAAAATCCGGGCTATCCGGACGGTCCAGAATTTCTGCGACTACGTCGAAGAAAAGATCAAGATTCTCAACATCAAGCTGCCCGATTGATGAGCGGGAGAGACTCGACCTTACCGCCGAGGGACGGCCTCCGGAGAAAGCCTGTTACCCTGGGGCTTATTCTGATCTTCTCCATGTTCGGCGTCTGGCATATGACGACCTCGGTCTTCCTGATCTTCGGCGCCCTGCCGGGCTTCCTCCTGCGGCACCGGGCATGGGACCCGGACCGGTTCCGGCGGGCCGTCCGGCGGTTTATCCAATTCTACGGCCGGATGGTCATCCGCCTGTCCTGGCCTCTCGTCCGCACCCGCATCGTCTCGCGGGACGCGGTCCGAGGGATCGAACCCTGCGTCTACGTCCTGAACCATTATTCTGTCGTCGACGTGTACTTCTGCGGCTTCCTGCCGGCCGACCAGACGGTCATCGCCACCCGGTCTTGGCCCTTCCGGCTTCCGATCTTCAAGATCTTCATGCGTTGGGCCGGCTACATCGACGTCGAGACCGACTCTTACGGGGACATATCAGAGCGGTCCGGGCAGGCCTTGAAATCCGGCGCCAGCCTCCTCTTCTTTCCCGAGGGACACCGGTCGCGGACGGGACGGTTGCAGCCCCTGCGCAAAGGCGCGTTCCTCATCGCCGCCCGCAACGGCGTCCCCATCGTTCCGGTCACGATCGCGGGGACGGAATACCTGGGCGGATACCGGTCGCGGCTCTTTAGCCCCTGCCATGTGACCTTGACTTTTCACCCTCCCCTCCGGGCCCAAGGCCAGGATTTTCAGGCCATCCAGGCCTTGCGCCATCAAGTGGAGGATGTCTACCTGGAATCGGTCTACCGGTCTTAACGCGTCGGCGCCCGGCCCAGACCGGCGCGCAAAAATGGATGATGATAAGATGATAACATGATGATCCAGCGATGTGGCGGCAACCAGGACTGGCCGGGCGGCCGGGATGAGGCCGAGATCGAGTCCGCGGTCCGGGACAAACGGCTTCTGTCGCTGGAGCTAGAATGGGCCGGGTCGGGGCGGATGCGAACGTTGTCCCCGGCGGAGAGGGAGGCCGTCGTCGAGCAAGCCCTAGCCTTGGGCGCGCGCCGGTTCATCCTTCAGGACGGCGGCGGCGCGCTGGCCGACCGCGACGCTCTGGCGCTCCTGCGGCGCATCCGGTCGCGGGGCGGAGAGGCCGTCGTCATCACCGGCGGCCGTTCGCTCAGCCGCGCCGTGGCCGGCGAGCTCGCTGATCTCGGCGTGCACGTCATCTGGCGTTGGCCCGCGCGGCGTCCGGCGCCGATCGGTCGCGGCGCGGCGCCGGCCGGCCTGCCGCGGAACCTGGCCCACCTGTTGTCTGCCGGGTATCCCGCTCCCGGGTTCAGCTTGGGGATCCGAATCCCCGTCGGACGTTCCGGCCTGCGGAAGGTGGAAAAGATTTGGCGCTGGTCGCGATCCCTCGGCCTCACGCCGTCGCTCGAACGTACATGGCGGGGAGACGCCCGGGAGACCCGGCGCGGACCGTCGGTATCGCCGGCGGAACTCCGGACGCTCGCCGGGCGGCTGGCCGCGATCGAGGCGCGGGGCGGTGGCTCGGATTGGAGCTCGCGGACCTTTCCGGCCTTGTTCGGATGCGATCGTTTCCGGACTTCGCTGGCGGTGACGGCCGAAGGGGACGTCCGGCCTTGTTTGGGCCTTGGATTGAAGCTGGGAAACGTCCGCGAAACGGACCTGGGACGGATCGTGGGTAATGACCCCGTCCTGGCCGAGATGCGGAATCCGCGGACCAAGGTCAATGGCTTTTGCCGGACGTGCGGTTTCGCCGCGACGTGCTCGGGCTGCCGGGCCCTGGCCCGGCTTTGGACGGACGACCCCTGGGCCTCGGATCCGGAATGCTGGGAGAAGAATGTTCCGGCGGGGGACGTCCATGCCGTGGATGTCGTCCGAAGGATTCCCCACAAGGGACCGATGCGGTTCCTGCGGGGCACGGCGTGGCTGGACGACAAGAAGGCCATCCTCGCCATGCGGCTTCCGCGGCGGGGCGTGTTCATCGCCCGGGATGGGACGGTCATTCCCCTGGTCCTGGTCGAAATGCTGGCCCAACTATGCGCCGCCCAGCGGGCCCATGACTTGGGCTCGCCGGACGGCAGCCGGGTTCACGGCTACCTGGTGGGAATGGATCATGTCCACTTCCGGAAGCCGATCGCGGCCGGCGATCCGCTCCGGCTGATCGTTTGGAATACTCTGGAACTGAACGAGATCAACCGGGTCGAGGGCGAAGTCTTCCGGGGCCCCGAACTTGTCGCCCGGGCGGAATTGACCTTGATCAAAGCCGAGACCTGGTTAGCTCCGGAAGACGGTGCGGCCAACGACGCGTCGCCGGCGGCGGACCCCCGGATTCCATTCCCCGGTTGGGTCAGTGACCCAATGGGGCGCGGTATTCTCCGCGCCGTGCGGCGTTTCGAGGTCGAAGCGGACGGCGCCCTGCGGGCGGTCCTTCGTTTCGACCCGGATTTCGTCGGCTTCGACGGTCATTTTCCGGGTCATCCGGTCGTGCCGGGGGTCGGCCTCGTGTACGCGGGCCTTCTCCTGGCGGAGATAGGACTCGGCCGGAACCTCGTCTTCCGGTCCCTCAAACGGGCCCGATTCCTGAAACCGGTCCGGCCCTCCGTCCCGCTGGACGTCCAGGTCCGGATTTCCCGCCGGGACGGGGACTCCGGGATCGCCGCCGAAGTCAAGATGTTGCTCGGCGGGGAAACGGCGGCGAAGTATGAATTCGGCGCGGACGAGGCGGGAGGAGGCGGGCGATGAAGACACGGCGGGAACGGCGGAGTTCATCGAACGACAGAGCGGACAGCCCGTCGCCCTTGCGGGGCCGGGCCCTGCGAACCGTCCGTTTCCAGGAAGCGGACCCGATGGGCGTCGTGTGGCATGGCCACTACCCGGAGTTCCTCGAAGACGGCCGGGTGGTCCTGGGCAAGGCGTTCGGCTTGGACTACGCGGATTTCCATCGCGAGGGGCTGAAGGCGCCCATCGTCCGGCTGGAGATCGAGTACCGCTCTCCGCTCGTGCTGGGCGACAGCTTCGCCGTCGAAACGAGACTGCTGTGGAACGAAGCCGTCCGGCTCGACCACGAATATGTCATCCGGCGCGAGCCGGATGGGCGGCTGGTCGCCACAGCCATGACCATCCAGCTTCTTCTCGACCGGGACAACGCGGTGTGCCTCTTTTGGCCCGATTATTTCCAGCGGCTGCGGCAGGAATGGCGCCAAGGCCGACTGGGAGGCGAACGTGACTGACATCTATCTTTTAATCGGCGCGGCCGAGACGGCCCTGGGGAGCGGGGCCGCGCTCCATGAGGCGCTCGGCGCCGGACGCTCCGGTGCGGCCCCGCTCCGGCGTTTCGACGCCGCCCGGCTCGTCACGCCGATGGCCGCCTGCATCGATGTCCCGGCCGAAGAACGCCGGGCCGGCGAGAACCTGACCCAGGCCCTCCTGCGGCGGGTGTTGAACCCCTTTGCTGGGGTCCTTCCCGCCCAAACCGTCATTTGGGCCGGCGTCAAGGGCAACGCGGAGTTCATCGAAAGCGGCCGGGGGCTCGACTGTCCCTACCCTTACCTGCCGCGGCATTACAGCCGCTGGATCCGGGACGTGCTCGGCTGGCCGGACGCCGGGCTGCTGGAAGCGGGCGCGGCGTGCACTTCGTCCACCCTTGGACTGGCGCTTGGGGCCGGCCTGATTGCCTCGGGCCGCAGCCGTTCCGTGCTGGTGGTCGCAGCCGACATCGTGTCTCGGTTCAGCGCCGTCGGATTCTCGGCCCTGAACGCCTTGAGCCCCGGCGTCAGCCGGCCTTTCGATGCCGCCCGCGACGGCCTGATCCTGGGCGATGGCGCGGCCGCCTGCCTGCTGGCGGGCCCGGATTACGTCCGGGAGTCGGGGCGACGGCCCTTGGCCCGCCTCACGGGATGGGGCGTGTCCAACGACGCCAACCATATCACGGCGCCGGCCCGGGACGGACGCGGCCTGTCCGCCGCCGTGTGGACGGCCTTGAGCCTAGCCGGCCTGGCGCCGGACGCCGTCGGCGCGTTCTGCGCCCATGGCACCGGGACCGTGTATAATGACGCCATGGAATTGACCTCCATCGAGACCGTGTTCGGGGAACGCCGGTTTCCCGTGTTCTCGATTAAGGGCGCAGTGGGACATACCCTGGGCGCGGCGGGGTGCCTTGAAACCCTGATCTGCGCCAAGGCCCTGGAGGACGGCTCCGTCCCGCCGACCGCGGGATTTCGAACGCCCGAGCCCCGGGCCGTCGGCCGCGTTTCCGGCGAACGACAACGCTTCGAGAAGGGCGTGGTTTTGAAAACCAATTCGGGCTTCGGCGGCGTCAACGTCGCCTTGATCCTGGAACGATCCGACGGGGGGACGACATGATCGCGGCCGTGACGGGCGCTGCGGTGGTCCTCCGACGCCGCTCCCTATCGGGGGGCTTCACTTGGGATCTTCCCGATCCGGATATCGGACGCGTGATCGCCGAGCGGTTTCCCCGCTTCGGCCGCTTCGACGAATACACCCAGATCGGCTGCGCGGCCATCTTCGCCGCGGCCCGGGAGGCGGGCTTCCAACCCGGCAATCCCCGCCGCGACGTCGGCCTCATCCTGTCGGGGCAGTACGGGTCCTTTGTCACCGACGAGGCGTATTACGCCACAACTCTGGCCGGGCCGGAACTGGCCAGCCCCAACCTCTTTTCCTACACCCTGCCCAACATCGTGATCGGCGAATGCGCCCTGCAATTCGGTTGGATGGGACCGACTTTCGTCCTGGACGGCGAAGGCGGCCGTGGCCGCGCTGCGCTGGCCGAGGCGGCGGCCTGTCTGGAGAGCGGGCGGGCGGAAGCGATGCTGGTGGGTTGGCTGGAAATCCGGCCGCCCTGGGCGCCCCCGGGTCCCGAAGGCGCCGCGGTGATCGTTCTCGAGCCGGAGATGAAGGAGCGGCGGCCGCGCCTCAAATTGGACCTGTCGGCGGCGGCCGGGCCGCGCCTGCTCTCGGGAGAGCCGGCAGAGACGCTCGACGACATCCTGCGCGCCCTGGATCTGCCCGGCCCGGCTCCCGAACGTCCCGAGAGCGGAGACCGGCCATGAAATGGAAACTCATCTATCCGCGCTGGCGCAAGCTTGAACGCCAGACCCCGTTCCATCTGCCGCCCCATGGCCCCGTCGTGTTCGCCGCCGCCTTGCCGCCCGAGGTGGAGATCGAGTTCGTCGATGCGAACGTGAGCGAATTGACCCTGGAGGATCGTCCCGACCTCGTCGCCCTGTCGATCATGCTGACGGCCCAGCTTCCGCATGCCGTGGAGATCGCGGCGGCCTATCGACGCCGCGGTATCCCCGTGTTGGCGGGGGGAATCGCCGTCACCCTTCATCATCGCGAGCTCCTGCCTTTTTTCGACGGCGTCTTCCTGGGTGAAGCCGAAGGCCGGATGGAGGAGGTTGTCCGGGACGCCCGGAACGGGACCCTCAAGCCTGTGTATGATTATCTGAACCAATACCCGGACATCAGCCTGGTGGGGACGGCGAGACGCGAAATCCTGAACCGGGATGCATATGTTTACCGCAAAATCCGCATGGCCGACTTGGTCCACGCCTCCCGGGGCTGCCGGTTCTCTTGCTTCCCCTGCTGCACGGGGTATTTGGGCGGCAAGATCTTCCGGCCCCGGCCCCTGGACCGGGTGGTGGAGGAGATCGCGGCCATCGACAACGACCGGCTGTTCATCGTCGACAATTCCCTGGCCCAGGACAGCCGCTGGGAGGAGGATCTGTTCCGGGCCTTGATCCCGCTCCGCAAGAGATGGGTCAGCCATCCCATTGAAGAGAACGATCATCTCCTGGACCTGGCTCGTCAGGCCGGCTGCTGGTACGTTTACCAGGCCGTGTTCGACACCTCCGAGACCATCCGCCGGCGCATCCGGCGCTACCACGAGCATGGCATCGGGGTCGAGGCCACAGTCATCCTGGGAACGGATGACCATGACGTCGACGCCATCAAGCGGCTGGTGGATTTCCTCCTGGAAATCAAGCTGGACCTGGCCGAATTCACCATCATGACGCCCTTCGCCCAGTCTCCGATCCGGCGCCAACTGGCGGCCGAAGGCCGCATCCTGAGCGACAGGTATGAAGATTATACTTGCGACCGGGTCGTCTTTCAGCCGCGGCGCATGACGCCGGAAAAACTCCAGGAGATGTATTACTACGCCTGGGATACATTTTATGCCGGCGAATCCCAAGAGTTGAAAATGGGCAAGCTCTACCTCGAAGTTCTGCGGCGGGACCGGGGCTTGCCGGGCCGGCGGAGGGACGGCTAGGGGATGGCCAAAGCGATCCTCGTCTCGGCGAATCCGACCCGGTTCCCCTTTCCCATCTACCCCATCGGTCTGGGTTACGTGGCCCGGGCCTGCTCCGAAGCCGGGCACGAGGTCCTTCAACTGGACATCCAACTGGACGGTCCCGAGAAGCTCCTGGACGCCGTGGGGAAGGCCGGCGCCGGCGTCGTCGGCCTCTCCATCCGGAATACCGACAACTGCGACAGCGTCAACTATGCCTCCAACGTGGATTACTACGCCGATCTCGTCCGGTTGATCCAGACGGTCACCGACGCGCCGGTAGTTCTCGGGGGCAGCGGGTTCTCGCTCTACGCCGAAGCCCTGCTGCGCCGGACCGGGGCCGACTACGGCGTCGCGGGGGAGGGGGAAACGGCCTTCGTCGAATTCCTGGCCGACCTGGACGCCGGGCGAATTCCGCCGCGCGGCCGTTTGGTCCAGGCCCGGCAGTCCGGCCGCCTGGCCGCGTTCGGCGCTCCCGAACGCCCGCAGCGGCTGGTCGATCACTACCTCCAGTTCGGCGGCCTGATGAGCGTCCAGACCAAGCGGGGCTGCCCCTATGCCTGCGGTTACTGCGCCTATCCGTTTTTGGAAGGACCCGCGTTCCGTTTCCGGGACGTCGACGAGGTGGTGGAGGAATGCCGGGATCTCGTTGGCCGCGGCAAGACCGATTTCATCTACTTCACCGACTCCGTATTCAACGACCCCCAGGGTCATTTCCTGCGCATCGCCGAGGGCTTCGTCCGGGGCGGCTTGAAATGCAAATGGACGGGCTTCTTCCGGCCCCAGCGGAGCTGGCGCCGGGAGGACGTGGCCCTGCTCAAGCGCTCGGGGCTGGACTGCGTCGAATGGGGCACCGACGCCGCGACGGACGCCACCTTGGCCGGATTGGGCAAGGAATTCGTCTGGGATGACGTCCTGGAGAGCAATGCCATGTTCGCTGACCAGGACATCGCCAACGGCCATTTCGTCATCTTCGGCGGTCCCGGTGAGACCGACGCCACGGTCGCCGAGGGCCTGGCCAACTTGAACGGGCTCCGCTCCAGCGTGATCTTCGCCTTCCTGGGCATCCGGATCATCCCCGGCACTGAGATCTGGCGCACGGCCCGCGCCGAGGGGTTGATCGGGGACGACTGGGACAGCCTTCAGGAGACCTTCTATTTCTCGCCCCACATCCGGCGGGACGAGGTCGACGCCCGGATCCGCCGTTCGTTCGGCGGTGACGTCTGCCGGATCTATCCGCCGGGCAGCGGCGAGGCTTTCATTTCGGCCCTTCACCGGCGGGGATTGAAGGGGCCGCTGTGGAATTTCGTGCTCAAGGCCCGCCGGCGGACTTGGGATTGAAATGAGCGACATCGTTTTCGTCCAGCCCCTCGGCATGAACTGGGAGCCGAACCGGAAGGACATGACCCGGATCGCCAACATTATGCCGCCCATCGGCCTCTGCTCGCTGGCCGCTTGGGTCGAGCGCCACGGCCACCGGGCGGCGATCTGGGATTTCTACGCGTACCCGGAGGATGAAGCCCGTTTCCTGGACGGCCTGCGGGCGGAGAAACCGGATTTCGTCGGCTTCTCCGTGACCACGTCGAGCTTCCCCGACGCCGTCCGTCTGGCCCGCCGGGTCAAGGCCGCGGTGGGGGTCCGGACCGTCTTCGGGGGCGTCCATGTGTCCTCGCTGGCCCCCCGGCTGATGCGGGAGTACCCCGAGATCGACCTGGCCGTGGCCGGGGAAGGGGAACAGGCGCTGCGGGAGATCCTGGACCGGGACGGACGGCCGCCGTTCGGAGTCGGCGGCATCTATTACCGGTCGGACGGAGCGGTCGTCTCCTCGGGGCCGGGCGTGCATCTGCCCGACCTCGATCAGCTTCCTGTTCCCGATTACGGAAAGCTGCGCGGGTTCCCCGATCATTACAAGCCTGCGCTGTTCAGCTACCCGCACGCCCCGGCTACGATCGCCGTGACCAGCCGCGGCTGCGTCTTCCAGTGCACGTACTGCGACCGTTCCGTGTTCGGGCGTTCGTACCGGTATCACAGCGCCGAGTACTTGATCGACTGGTTCCGTTTCCTGCGCCGCCGGTTCGGCATTCGCCACCTGAGCCTTTACGACGACAACATGACCATCAATCGGGAACGGGTCTTGGGCTTCTGCGAGGCGCTGTCGCGGGCCGGCCTGGGCCTGAGTTTCAATTGCGCCTCGCGGCCCGAACCCCTCGACCGCGAACTGTTGCGGGCTCTCAAGACGGCGGGCTGCTGGACGATCAGCTTGGGCATCGAGAGCGGCGACTGGGAGCTCCTTCGCCGTCACCGCACCCAGGCCATGGACCTGGAGGCCATGCGAGAGAGGATCGATCTCATCCGGCAAACGGGGCTGCGGGTCAAGGGCCTGTTCATGATCGGCCTCCCGGGGGAGACCGAAGCCAGCCTGGCCCGGACCCGGGATTACATCCTCAGCCTTCCCCTGGACGATTTCAACCTGACCAAGTTCACCCCTTTTCCCGGCGCCTCTTGCTATCCGGATCTCGAACGGGACGGCGAATTCCGCGAGGACTGGGAACTGGCCAATTGCCTGAACACCCTGTTCGTGCCGCGCGGCTTGACGGCCGAGCGTCTCGACGCCATGTTCAAGGAGATCTACCGCCGATACTACCGGCGCTGGCGCGTGCTGGCCCGCTTCATCCCGATGCTTTGGAAGTCGCCCGACAGTTGGCGCCGGTTCATGAAGGACCTGGGATCGTTCCTGCAGCTGCGCCGCGATTATAAGGGGCCGTGAAGGGGGGCGAATGAGCGGCGGGGAACTCCGAATCCTGGTCGTCATCCCTTTTTACAACAACGCCCGGACCGTGGCCGAGGTGGCGTCCCAAGTCATCGCCTTGGGCTGGCCGCTGCTCGTCGTCAACGACGGCTCCACGGACGGGGGGCCCGCGTCGCTCCGAAACCTGCCCCTCCACCGGATCGATTTTCCCCGCAACCGCGGCAAGGGGCGGGCCCTGCGACACGCTCTGCGCTGGGCGCGGGAGCGGAGCTACAGCCATATCGTTTCCCTCGATGCCGACGGCCAGCATTCGCCCTCGGACATCGCCCAATTTGCGGAGAAGATCCGCCGGGCTCCCGACAGCCTGATCGTCGGACGGCGGAACTTCGAAAGCGACGTCCCGGGCAAGAGCCGGTTCGGCCGCCGTTGGTCCAACATGTGGGTGCGGATCGTATCGGGCGGCCGGACGCCGGATTCCCAGAGCGGATTCCGGGCCTATCCGGTGGAACCGTTGGCCGGCTTCACGTACCTTGGGGCCCGATACGAATTCGAGGTGGAGATCCTCGTTCGCGCCGTCTGGGCCGGCCTGCCCCTGGATTGGGTGAATGTCGAATCACGCTATTTTCCGCCCGCCGGCCGGATTTCGCACTTCCGGCTCTTTTGGGACAACTTCCGCATCTCACTCCTTTATACCGCGCTCGTGATCCGGAACCTGCTGCCCCTTCCGTTTCGCCAAGCCCGACCAGGCCGCAGGCCCTCCGGCCCGGCCGCCCGGCCGGACGGCGGCGGGTCCCGGCTCGAAAAGGCATGGGCCGGCTGGCTCGGGGCGTTCCTGGCCGCGCTGCCGCTCTTCGGCATCATGGCCCGGACGGTCCGCCTGTATGCCCAGCGCTTCGGACTCGACGCCGGCGCGGCCTTGGCCATCAATCGATGGGGCGCGCCCTGGACCCGGCCTTGGATCGCTCTGGCGGCCGTGGAGGGCGGGCATTTCCTTCACCAAGGCCGCTTCCTTGGCCCGGCCGACATTCCGGATCTTGACGCGGCGTTCCGCGTTTTCGGCCGAGAGCTGCCGGCCCGGCTGGGGGAATACTTGACCGGCGGATTCTGGCTGGGGCTGCTGGCCGGCACGGTCGTCTTCCTGATCCTCCTGGCCCGGGCCGAACGTCCATCCGCCTCGGCGGAAGGGAACCATGAACGGTCCTAAGAAAACGTCTCGGTACGGCCACCGCGCGGGCCACCGCATCTTCCGCTGGGTGATCCGGCATCTCGGGGTCGGACCCGCCTATGCCGTCCTGGTCCCGGTCATCGGTTACTACGTCTTCTGCCGGCCGAGCGTAGTCCGGGCGGCGGCGCCTTATCTCCGCCGGCGGTTTCCCGGCCGCAGCCGTTGGGGCCGGTTGTGGTTGACGTATCGTCATTGTTATCAGTTCGGGTTGTGTCTGGTCGACCAGGCCGCCTCGGGCATCTTGGGCCCGGAGAGCCTGCGCATCGAATTCCCCGACGCCGAGGTCCTGCGCCGGTTGAGCGGCGAGAACCGCGGCCTGGTCTTCATCACCAGCCACGTCGGCATCTGGCAACAGGCGATTTCGGTTCTGGGATTCATGCGCCGGCCGGTGTTTCTCCATCTCCGCCGGGACGCCGCATCGGAATCCATGGGCTTGGCCGCGTTCGGGGAGCCGGGGCCGCGGATCGTCTCGCCCGACGATTTCCTGGGCGGCATTCCCGAATTGAGTTCTGCCCTGACTCATGGTAATATTATCGCGGTCATGGGCGATCGCGGCTTCGGGTCGGCCACGTGCGCGAGAGTCGGCTTCCTCGGGGATGACGCCCCTTTCCCGCTCTTGCCCTATCACCTGGCGCTGACCACGAACAGCGACATCGCCGTGTTCCTGACCAGCCGGATCGGACGGATGCGTATCCGTTTGCGGGTGGACGTCATCCGGATGACCCCGGACTGGCGGGACCTGGACAAGGAAGAAGCGAGGACGCGGCTTCTTCGCCGCTATACCGGGCTCTTGGAGGATCATCTCCGGGAGCATCCGTTGATGTGGTTCAATTTCTTTGATTTCTGGGCCGCCTAAAAACGGCACATTGTCTTCGCAGGGACGGGGAGGCTCTTCCGGGCGAAGAAGAGGAAGGAGAGGGACGTGGAGCTCAAACGGCAATTGAAGGAAATGATCATCGCCGAGCTCAAGCTGACCGACGTCACGCCGGACGACATCTCCGATGACGGGCCGTTGTTCGGGGCCGACAGCGCCCTGGGTTTGGACTCCCTGGACGCGGTCGAGCTCGTGGTCCTTCTCCAGAAGAAATTCGGCGTCGAGGTCCGGGACCGGAACGCGGCCACCGCCGCTTTCGCCTCCATCAATTCCCTGGCGGAATTCCTGTCTAAAAAAAACACCCAGGCATGAATCCGCAGGATCCCGTCGTCACCGGGCTGGGTTGCCTCGCCGCGGGAGGCGCCTGCCTGGAGGCGGCCTGGGCGGGCATGATGTCCGGACGCGTGACGTGCGGGCCGCCGGGCCGGTTCTCGGCCGCCCCCGTCCGCAAAAGCCCGGTCTTCGAGGTGCCGGCCGGATCCTGGAGGCCGTCCCGCCTCGTCGCCGAATCCGGATCGGACCGGACGCTATGCGTCGAGTTTCTTCTCGTCGCGCTGGAGGAAGCTCTGGACCGGGCCGTGCTCCGCGCCGGCGACCTGCGCGGCCGCCGAATCGGCGTCTGCCTGGGTACGACCGTGGGTTGCACCTTGAACGACGAGGAATTCTACCGGGCCTTCAAAAAAGGCGAACAACCCGGTTTGGCCGCCATCCACCGTTTCCTGAACCATAATCCCGCCGTTTATCTGGCCCAGGCGCTGGACCTGCGAGGCCCGGTGAGCACCATCAACAACGCCTGCGCATCGGGGACCGACGCGGTCGGCCAAGCCGCGGAATGGATCGCGGAAGGCCTTTGCGACGTCGTCCTCGCCGGCGGCGTGGACGAGCTGTCCCGGATTCCCTATCTCGGATTCTCCTCCCTTCTCAACACGTCGGAGGGGCCGTGCCGGCCGTTCGACGCCGGCCGGGACGGACTCAATCTGGGCGAGGGAGCGGGCGTTTTGATCATCGAGTCCCGAGCTTCCGCCGAGCGCCGGGGCGTCAGGCCGCTCGTCGGCGTCGGCGGCTATGGTTGTTCCGCCGATGCGCATCATGTGACGGCTCCCCATCCCGAGGGCGCCGGACTGGAGCGGGCCCTGCGTCAAGCCCTGGCCGGCCGCGATCCGGCCGGAATCAGTTTCGTCAACGCCCACGGCACGGCCACGATCCCCAATGACGCCATCGAGGGGGCGACCCTGGCCCGTGTGTTCGGCGCCGGCGTTCGGGTGGTGGGAACAAAGTCCTACACGGGCCACGCCCTAGGCGCTGCCGGCGCCCTGGAAGCGGTCTTCACCGTGCAAGGCTTGCTGGCCGGGGCCATTCCAGCCACGGCCGGCTTCCAGGACGCGGACCCGGCCTGCGTCGTCGTTCCGACGCGGGAAGCGACCGGCGTGCCGCGAACGTTCGCGATCTCCACGTCCCTGGCCTTCGGCGGGGGGAATTCCGCCATCCTCTTCGAGGCCGTGGCGTGAGCGCCGTCCGGATCCTCGGCCTCGGCCCCGTCCTGACCTGCGGGCAAGGCGTCGAGGCGTTGAGCCGGGCCTTGGCCGAAGAAAAAAGCGGCCCGCCGGCCGCCGATCTCTCCACGGAAGCCCTGACCGCGTTCCTTCCGCCCGCGCGGATCCGGCGCATCGACCCTTTCGGCCGCATGGCCCTGCTGGCTGCCTTTCTGGCGATTCGCGACGCCGGCCTGGCTCCCGAAGCGGCGCGGACGGATCGTTGGGGGATCGTGGTCGGCACCGCGTTCGGTCCCCAGACCAGCACCTTTTCTTTTCTGGACGGCCTCATCGACGGCCGCGATCACCTCGTCTCCTCCCTGGCCTTCACCAACTCCGTCCATAACATGGTCGCGGCCCAGGTTTCCCTGGCCCTGGGCGTGACGGGGCCTGTCCGAACCCTGACCGCGTTCGGATACACGGCGGGAACGGCGTTGCGGACAGCCTGCCACTGGATCCAGGCCGGACGCGCCGACCGCGTCCTGCTCATTCTGGGCGAGGAATCGTCTCCGGTCCTGACCTATGCCGTCGGCAGGATGGGCGGCGGCGCGGAACGCGTACGGCCCTTGGTGGACGAATGCACGTACGCCGCCCGGCCCGGTTGCGCGGCCTTGCTCCTGGGGAGCGGAGACACGGGGTATGCCCGCGTCCTCGAGGTCGAGGAGAGCCTGACGACAGCCGAAGCCGCCGCCCGCGCGGCTCTGGCCGACGTCTTGTTCTGCGCCGCCTCGGGCCGGGTCGACGAGGCGGGCGACTACCGCGTCTTGACGTCGCAAGCCCGGCGAGTCCGGGCCCATGCCCCTCTGTACGGTTCCCTGGCCACGAGCCTGGGGATCGAAGCGACCATCGCGGCCCTGGTCCTGGCCGGGCGGACGTCGGAGGCGGTCATCAAAGCGGGCGCCGGACCGGAAACGGCATCGCCGGCGCTGCGGACGGCCGCGGTCGCGGGAGTCTGCGGACCGAATCGCGTCACTCTCGTCTCTCTCGGAGGCTGAGCCATGCATATGATCCCCGTCGCGCGGCGGATTTGGATTTTCGGCTTGATCCTCCTGTGGCTGCCCCTCCTGGGCCGGAGCGGCCCCGGGCAAGGAATGGATCCCCTGCCGGAGGCCGAATGCCGGGCCGTCCTGAAACAGATGGCCCAATCGCTCCTGACCCACGGCACGCTGAAAGCCCGGTTCCTCCAGGAGCGTCGGCTGGCGCTGTTCGACGACGTCTTAAAGATGAAGGGCTACTTTTATTATCAGAAGCCCGGCCGGATCCGTTGGGAATTCGTCGATCCCTACGCCTCCATCCTCGTCCTTCTCGAGGATGGCAGGCTGGAGCGGTTCGACGTCGTCGGCGGGAAAGCGGTCAAGGTCCGAACGGACAACCACCAGATCTCCGGCGAAGTGCTGAACCAGATCTCCCGTTGGCTGAATGGCGACATGGAGCGGGCCTTGAAGGATTTCCAGGTCAAGATGGTCCGCGGAGCGGCCTACCGTTTGACCCTGCGTCCGAAATCGGAAGCCCTGGCCGGCTTTCTGTCGCGGATCGAGTTCGAAATCGACGCCCGGAGCTACCTCGTCCTGGCCATCAGCCTTTGGGAGAGCGGGAACGACGTCACGGTGATCCGCTTTCTCGACCAGAGCATGGACATCCCGCTGCCCGACCGGTTGTTCGATGTGAATGGACCGCGGCTCCTGGCCGATGCGGAACGATGATTAAAACCGGGTCTCTCGCCGGGCTGGCCGTCCTGCTGGCCGCCGCCTGCGCGGCCTGCGTGCGGCCGGCCGTGCGGATGGAGCCGCCGGCGATTCGGATCGTCGGCGCCGCCGCATGGCCCGCCCTGCCCTCTTCCTATCGCATGGTCCATCGTATCCACCTGGACGTCCGAGGCCGGAGCCTGGACTTCCTGGGATACCTGGCCGTATCGGGAAATCGTTGGCGGGCGGTCGCCTTCACCGAGTTGGGCGGACGTCTCTTCGATCTGATCCATGAGAACGGCCGTTCGGAAGTCCTCTTGTCTCCGCCCGGCATGCCCCGCGCGCCCGTCCTCGACGGCGTCATGGGGGACATCGGGGCCGCCTTCGCTCCGGCGGGCCGTCCCGGCCGCGCGGCCGATCCTCTCAGCTCGGACCGCGGTCCGGCGGGTGAGCCCGTGACGATGATCCTCCAGCGGGGAGAAGAGACCATTTCCGAAATCACGATCCTTTCGTCCCGCGCCGTCGAGGGCTGGCCGGCTCCGGTTCCCGAACGGCTGTCGATAAAAAGCCGTCGATGGGGCTATACGTTGGAGGTGACGCTTGTCCGCGTGGACCTGCGTTCCGTCGACGAAACGGCATTCATCCGCAGCGGGGCCGGACGATGAGAAGACGCGCCGCTTGGCTGGCCGCGGGCTGGCTCTTTTCGGCGGGGCTCCTCGCGGCGCAGGAAGGCCGGCCCGCCGTGATCGCGGCCCTGGCCCCCGGCCGGGCAGCCGCCGAATTGCGGGCCCTGGCCGCAGCGCCGGGCGCTCCCGAGGGATTCCTTCTGCCGCCGTTCCAGGTCAGGCTCGGAGATCCGCCGGCCTGGGAGTCTTGTCTTGAGACTCAGGGGCTCATCCGGGAACTCTTTCCCGGCGCGGATCAGGTCTGGCTCCGCTTGGCGTTGGCGCCGCCCGCGCCGGGCGCGACGGCCAAGGAGATCGAGGACCAGGTCCGCCTCCTGACCGAAGACGTGGTCGGCCATCTCGCTCCCCCTCTGGCCGGCATCGTCCTGGAACCGGCCGCGGACGTCTCGGCCGACCTGCTGAAGCTCCTGACGAGGTCCTTGTCGGTGGCCCTGAAAACCGGCGGCAAAGCCGTCCAGCTGGCCCTGCCCTGCCAGGCCGCCGATCGGCTCGGCCTGTCCATCGCCACCTACATCGACCGGATCACGGTCGAGACGGAGACGGACTGGCTTCCGGCCCTCCAGCATCTGGCCGATCTGAAGATCCTGCGGCCGACCTTATGGGTATGCCGGGGGGATCAGGAGCGGTCCGGGGGCGAAATATACCTGGAGACGATGCTGGCGGCGGTGAAGTTCCGGGCCGACATGATCGCGCTGTGGCCGGGGTCGCCGGAGAAGGTTATCGACCTAATTGCCGCGGCGGACCGTTTCCGATCCAAGATCGGGATCGATTTGTCGATCCTGGTCGACGACGTCCCCCTATTCAGGTTGGAGGACAAGGCCGGGAATCGTCCGCAGCAGGCGGTTTTCATCGACGCGGCCTTCGAAACCGTCGTGATCCTGGCCCGTCTCGACGCCCCGGAGGCCAAGGCCGGACCCTGGCGGTTCATCTCCGGCACGGGCGAATCGTACGAAGCCCTGGGGTTCGATCCCTTGGCCGCGGGGCCGGCCAAGGGCATCCGGCAGGAGACGGCGAATGTGGTCTGGGACCGGCCGTACCTTCTTCTCCAGGCCAAGAAGCTGCGGACGACCGACCTGCGGTTCCGGAACGCCGTGGACGTCAGCGCCCGGGCGACGCTGTCCGTTTCCGAGATCATCGCCCGCTGGCAGCGCGTCGACGCCCAGCAAAAGCGGCGGCTCCGCCATTACACGGCCGCGGCCCAGATGGACATGCATTTCCAGCCGCCCGGATTGGGCTCGGGGTTCGACGTCGCCCTGCAGTTCCGGTTTTTCTGGAAAAACGACGGGTCCCAGTACTGGGAGCAGATGGCTCAGTTTCTGAACGGCATCAAGCTTTCGCAGAAGCAGACGTTTCCGTTGCCCCAATTGGAACCCGACAAGGTCGTGGTCCGGCCCCTGGAGATGCGGCTCGTCGACAGCTACGCCTACGCCCTGGAGGGGATGGAGACGATCCGCGGCCGGGAATGCTACGTGGTTTCGTTCAAGCCCCTGCCCGGAGCCAAGGAACTGCTGTATTCGGGACGCATCTGGATCGACGCGGACATCTTCCGCCGGGCCCAGATGCTGCTCGTCCAGGACCGCAGCAGCGGCAGCATCATCGGCCAGACCGAGCTGCAGACCTACGAGGCGGTGACCGGGTTGGACGGGGGCACATGGGACCTCCTGGTCCGAAGCGACGTCCGCCAGAAGATGCTGGCCGCCGGCCGGGAGTTCCTCCTGGAGCGCCGCTACCGGTTCCAGGATTTTTTCTGCAACGGCGCGGACTATGATGAAACTCTCCGGGCCGCCTTCCGCGGCGATCAGCCCATGCTGGCCGAAACCGCGGCCGGACTGCGAGAACTGATCAAGGACAAGGCCGGCGAACGTCAGGTGAAGGAAAAGGCCGGGACGGCGGTCTGGTCGCTGATCATGGGATTGATCTACGACGGGACGTTGGGCTTCCCCATCCCGATGGCCGGGCTCAGCGCGATCGACGGCGATTTCCTCCGCAGCGGGGGCCAGTTGTCGACATTCTGGGCCGGTCCCATCCTCGCCCTGAACTATACCAAGAAGAACACGTCCACTTTGTCCTGGGGAGCGGATCTGTTACTCTCGGCGTTGCCGCGGCGGGACCGGGTCTTCCGCGACGGCGTTCGAGTGGAGAGCGAGGAGACCTATCTCTTCTCGGAGAGCTTGGGCTCCCGTTTGCACTGGCAACCGAGCGTTTGGTTGTCGGCCACGGCGACGGGATACTTGATCTACGAGCATTATCTCCCGACCAAGACGACTTCCGACGCCATGGTCCTGCCGCGCAACGGCTTCACCTTGAATCCCAACCTGGGCTTGGCCTTCACCAGCGGCGGCTACGAAGCCAACCTCGAGGTGGACTGGTCCCATCGCCTGGGCTGGCGGACGTGGGGTATGCCGGACCGCCCCGAAAAGCCGGTCCGGACCTTTACCCGGGCCTTCGGACGGATAGGCAGGCAGTTCTACCTGGGCAGTTTCGTCCGCGCCGGCGCCGACCTGGCTTACTACACGGGGAGCGACCTGGATCGGTTTTCCAGTTACCAACCCTCGGCCCTATCGATGCCCAAGATTCGGGGCATTCCCAGCGGAACGGTGTCCTTGGATAAGATCGCCTCGCTCAGCCTTAACCTGGGATTCACGGCTTTTGACCTTATCCGGATCGACGGATTCTACAGCTACGCCCGGTGCACGGAGAACGTCGGAGCCCGCCGGTTCGATTTCCAGGGGCTGGAATTCGACTTCGGGACGATCGGCCCCTGGCATTCGTATATTCAGGGCGTCGTCTCGTTCGCCGTTCACGGCCTTCCGGCGGAATATAAGTCGCCCTGGAGTATTTACTTCTTGATGTTCATTCCGCTGAAATAGGCCCTACTAACGATAAGCCGGCCTCGATTCGTCTCAGCGACAAACATGTGCTAAAATAACCGCGCCGGGAGGGCATGGAGTCTGGTGGCTCCTCTGGACTTCAAATCCAGTATGGCTTCTGACGAAGGGGCCGGGTGGGTTCGATTCCCACATCCTCCCGCCACCCCTTTCCCCCTTGGTAATCAGGCAGTTACAGTGGTTTTCGATACTCGTTTGACCCGTTCATCGCTTTACGTCCCAATACGATAGTTTCAGCGCTTTTTAGCATTATTTGGCACGCAGTTGGCACGCGCATGCCGCACGGGATTTTGTCTGCCTACTCTCAGGTTGGACAGCGATTCCCGTCCCCGGCTCCCTGAACACCGTGCCATGGCAACCACACAGGGGGGGCGGTTCACCGTGCATAGCGTGACCACGTACCCCCAAGATATTTTCAGGCTTCGTGAGAATGACAGGCCCTACCTGCCGACTATCCCTGTGAGGCCCATCTATCCGGGGTCAACCCGTCCTCTTGCCACGGGAAGGCCCGGAGACCTGGCCGCAGCGTTCCAGCGGGGATCAATATCGGATCTCGACGATGCTATTAAGCTCGGTCGAGACGAGCGTTTGGCGATGCTGGGAGCGAATTCTGGCAAAAATTCAATATAGCTCAGCTTTCAAATTACGTTCTCAACCAAACCCTTGCCCGACCAGGAAAAAAAATTATTAATAAACAATATAAATATATTGACAAACGATAATTTACGAAATATATTGATTATCGATAAATAGGTTCAAAGGAGGGCAAAATGTCTGAAAATAAGAATCCTAAATTAGCTCCGGTTGTCATGACATTGAGGATCATTCTAATTACTTCTCTCATCCTTTATTCTCTGATCTTCCTGGGCACCGTCATGTTTTTGGTAGGGTCCTTTAATTCCCTGAAGATGGGAGCTTCTCACGCGGGCTTTTGGGCTTGGGTTCGGAATTGCGTCGGAAAAGGGCTCAGCGGGCCGATATATTTTTTTATTGCCTACTGTCTTTTCAAGCTTATTCATTTGATAGCTCATAGTGAACCGTTCAGTCCTGCAAGCCCGCGACACGTTCGCAGAATCGCCTATGCCGTTTTTTCCTTATTTCTTATTAATGCTATTGTCTCCGCGATTAGTGAATTCACTTCTCCCGAGGTTGTTGTTTCTGAAGCAATAATCAGGATTCTTTTCCCTGGAGGTCTGATCGCGCTACTGCTTGGCTTTGGATTTCTGGTTATCGCCGGGGTCCTTGATCTCGGGGTCAAGCTTCAACAAGAACAGAACCTGACCGTCTGAGGTATATCATGCCGATTCAAGTAAACCTCGATCTGATGATGGTTAGGCGGAAAATATCCCTAACCGATCTCGCGGAGAAGGTTGGTATCACGATGGCCAACCTTTCGATCCTCAAACAGGGACATGCCCGAGCGATCCGTTTCTCGACACTTGAAAAACTTTGCGAGGTCCTCGATTGCCAGCCCGGTGATCTCTTGGCCTTCAAGAATCAATAGTTGTGCCTTTTTAAGGACCCGCAAATCCTCAAGAAAGACGGTAAGCTATTTGCCTCCATCAAACCAACGGTTAAGGGACTCGGGCATCCAAGGTTCGAGCATCTCTCGGCCGCCGCGTTCCAGAAGGGATCAGCGCCGGATCTCGATGACGCGATCAGCGTTGGCCAGGAAGAGCGATTGGCTTTGGCTAGGGCGACGGTGATGAAGTCGTCGATTTATTAGCGTACGTCATAGCGGCGGAAAGAAAAATAGGCTCCGGCAAAGAAGACGATAATCATGACGATCATCAAGGCGAAATCGGGTAATGTTCGGGTTAACGATTCGCCCAGCCTTTCAGGCTCCATCCGGTGCTTGGGCATATCCTTGAGGTCGATCTTAGGTGTTTCGCCAGGTTTGAAGCTGATGGCATGGCTGCTCTTGGAGATGAGCCACTTTGTGTATTCCCTCTTGTAGGCACGCACGGATGACAGAAACCGATCGGACTCATCGACCCCAGTCCGGGCTAAGGTCATTGTGCCGAAGCTCAATGCGGAAGCAGGCGAGATCCTCGATAGGTTAACCGCGAGGGATTGCTGGGCGTTCTTCTTCATTTGATAATCAAGCTCGATTGAAGCATTAAAGGAGTCGATTTTTGCAGCGTAATCTCGCGCACTATCTTCAACATACTTTCTAAATTTCTCCTCGTAGTCTTTATTACTATCACCGGAATGTTCCCGGCCCCATTTTATATTGGATTCCCTTATTTCCACCTGGGCCTGCTGGAGGAAGGCGTCTTTTTTAGCCGTGATTTCGTGGATAGAGGGAATGGGCTCGATTTGGGCTGCTCCAAGGACAGCGACCTTGGGAATGACCATCACGAATGCGACCCAGATAAAAAGTAGGATGAGAAAGCTCGTCGAAGATCGACTTGTCCGGGCCGAGACGAAAAGGCCGAGGCTGAAAAAGACCGAAAGGTAGATGAAGAACATAAGAAAGATCAGAAGGAGCCGGATCCAATCTCCCCCCGCGAAAGCTATATTGGGCACGATCATCATGACGATGAGGCTTAGCATCATCGGGATGAGAAGCGGAATCAGAAGACAGATATAGCCGCCGATGGCTTTGCCCAGGATCAGTTGATCGCGGGGGACGCAGTTCGACAGGGCAAGCTTTAAAGTCCCTTTTTCCTTCTCGCCGACAATAGCGTCATATGTAAATAGAATTGCAAAAAGGCTGAGGACCATTTTGACGATGAACATAAGATCCAAAGCGCCGAACACCGCGAAAACCGGGTTGCTGTCGTACTTGGAATCGATAAGGCTAGGATCCGTCGAAGGGCTGACCGGCGCTACCCTGCCGACGGCCTCCTCGATGCCGTTTACGATCATCCCAAGAACTTGGGGCGGCTTACTGATCCTGATAGTGTGCTGAACTAGAGAATTATAACTTGTCAGGACAGCGATGTTCTTTTCATTCAAAGCTACGGATGTTGCATATTCCCTCATCTCCGCGCGGTAGTTGGTGACCCCCGCATAAACCGAAAGTAGAATTAGGACAGCGCAGACGAGAAAGGTGAACAAGAATTTCGGGCTAGTAAGAATTTCTTGAATTTCTTTCTTTATAATGTGTCGAAGCATCATTTCCCCATTTTATCCCGCTATTATCTTTTTAAGATGGTCTAATTGTTCGCCGAAGTGAGAGAGCCTGTCAAGATGCTCTCCCCCGTCCCCATACCCTTTCCGCCGTCAGATTCATGCGAGGATCGTCACCTTGGACCTTTTCTCAGGGCCTAGGGGGATCGGCGTTACCGGGAAGGCCCCGTGCCTTCCCCGGCCTCTATTTCGGTCTCATCAAAGCCACGCCCGCATGTTAGGCACCGAAAGACCAGGAAAGCCCTGTCTTCATAAGGCCCCCCGTCGACTACCGGCACTGCCCGGAGCCTGAGCACCCCTTCCGATAGAAAGACTCTGGGGCCGAACGCATGCCGCAAGCTATGTAGCGATAGACTTGGAATTTATGCTCTATAGTAAATTCCTCGAAGAAAATTTAAATAAAAGTGGGAAAAAATCCCGCCTATAACAGTCTACATATTAGAAACACGCAGATGACGGGATAACGAGAAAGAAATTGCGGCGGCAGTTTGCGCAGCCGAAAGGCGCATCCTTATCACTAGAAATAGGAGGTTTGGCATGAAGAAATTTCTTATCTTGGTATTGGCCTTTGGTTTCTTATGTTCATGCGCTTCCTCAACCGGGAAGCTTCAGTTGGTAACGGCAGGCAAGGTGGGAAATACCTTAATAGGGGATGTAACCATTTACAACGTTCAAAGAGGGGCAACAACTGTATCCTGGCAAGCTAAAACGCCAACGGGATGCTATCAATGTGATGCCGATGATATGCTTAGACAAGTGAACATTGTGAAAATAGATTGTTCTAAGATTGATATGTCGAAAGGCCCTGAAAAGTAACTGCTGAAATCTGCTGTTCCTGGGGATAGGCGTAAAGAATGGTACCGGGAGTTCTACTTTGATGCGCCGCCGCTCCCCAAAATTCCTACCGACCCCCCAACTCCAGCGTGGCCCTTTCCGGTATCATCTTGATGGCCGCCTACACCCCTAAAGGTCGACATTATCGGCCGTATGAATAATAGTAACTATTTCCGGGAGGGTAATGTGAAAAAATTCTTTTTGTTTTCTGGTCTTTTAGTTTTGTTTTGTTTGATGTTTTCTTGTTCAAAATCCACCCCGACAACCCCGACGCCGACGCCGACGCCGACCCCGGTGGTGCCGACCGTGTCCTCGATCACAGTCACATCGTCTGGGACTCAGATCGTCGTAGGGCAAAACATGCAATTCACCGCGACCGCGACTATGTCCAATGGAACTACCCGCGCCGGCGTCGGCACTTGGGGAAGCGATGCGACGGCCCAGGCAACGGTTAATGCCGCCTCCGGGCTAGTCACGGGGGTTTCCGCTGGCCTGGCGCATATATATTTCAACGATACCTCAAACATTGCCGCGAATACTCAAGGGTCCAAAGATACTATGAACGTTCAAGGACCAAAAGACACTTCGGTCGTTCAGGGGTCCAAATTGATCGAGGTCCGCGTCCTTTGGAGCGCGAAGGGAGCGGGGGACAATGTTTTTGATATGCCAAAGACCGTGACCCGAGTCAAGATCACCGGGACGTATACGGGATATAGTTCGAACTTCATTGTACACATCGGCGGAAACTATGTCGTCAATGAACTCTTAGGAACCGGATGGGGCCAAACCTATTTCTCCGGAACGTACGCTACAACCGGAGGCACCGTTGAAATCCTCTACTCAAGCGGCGTTGCTTGGACCTTCACGGAAGTCGCCCCGGCCAATGTCTTATCCCAGATGGACTCCGTGCGAAGATGGCCTACTCCCAGGACCGGAAACCGCGAATACGAAATCTATAAGCGCGAAGCTGCGGCGCGCCGTTAGCCCTTCAGTCGTTCCTTGATGGCGGCGGCGATCGAGGCCATGGCCCGGCCGGTTGTGGCGCCGGTCGTGGATGGAATCAGCGTTCGACGGATATTCAAGTTTGAGATCCTGGACGTGGCGCTTATCCCGCGAGAATATCTGGCGGTCGATCTCGTTAAGGTCGGGGCCTATGGCCGGGCGATGAAGGAACACGCGGAGGCCGTCCGGATTCCGCGGAGCAGCGGATCAAATGACATCTGGAGGAAAGGAGAAAAACAAATAAAAAGACTGGTTGGAATGGTCTGTATCGTATGTATGATGAGTTTGTTTGGTTGTAAGGGGTCGCCGTCAGGACCGACAACTCCGACAACTCCGACGACCCCGCCTGTGGTGGAAGAGGTCTTTAAGGTTGGTATCGAGTTCGGTGTGGTCGGCGCGGCCGGGTCATACCCAGCGGGGGACACATTCGTTTGGGATGTGTATTCGGATTCTACAAAACTTGGAACTATTTCTGGAACCTATACGGGGTCCAGTGTCACGGCAACGAACATGATGACGGTAAACTATATTCGGACTTCTGCGTTTACGTCGGAACAAATGAATATAAGATTTACCTATGTATCGTCGACGTGGCCAGTAGCACAGAACACAAAACTTCTGTACGTATACTATATCACCACGACTTCCATGGCTGCGAATACAGTCGTTACCCCGTTTGGAAAGCAGGAGTCGCACCAAGCTACAGGATGGGGCCTCGGGGACTCACGATTTATGAGTTTTGTTGTGTCGAAGAAGTAGAACTGGCCGGAAGCTACGGAGCTAACCTTTATGGAAGAAACCAAGATTGTATTTTCTGACCGGTTTTCGAGCCCGGACTGGTATAAGGAGCCGACATGACCGTTTTGGCGTTGTGCGGGACTTTAGGATTCTTACTTGGCATTGCTATCTCTCTTTGGATGGGGAGGATGGACAGAAGCCTGTGGCTGACCGACAAGTTTCTCCGCTCCTACCGGAAAACGAGGAACGCCCTGTCTGCATAAGGCCCTCCGTCGACTACGGGCACCGTCCTGACCCTTAACATGCCCTCCCGTAGGCGGATATCCGAGCCCCCGCAAAAAGGCCAATTCTTAACATCTTCCATGTCGTTGGGCCTCGTGGGTTTCTTGTGCGTGCATATTATCATTCCTGTAAAGAGGGGAAAAGTAAGTCAATCCGATTTGTAAATTGGACGAAAAATTGCCCCACGCCAAAAGCAAGTGGCTGTTACCCACCACCCCCCGTTCGTTTCGGAAATCGGTTTTTATTGACCGCTCGGCATTGAACATCGGCGCGCCGTCCGGATTTGACACGGCGAACACGTAGACCCCTGAAACTGCAAGCCACCCGCCCTAAACGCGCACGCGTGGTGCCGGTTGCCATATCTTAGGCAAGATTGGTCAGGGGGACAGTCGCAAGAGGGAGACTATACTTCCCGGCTCTGCCAACATCCCGCCGTGGCCAACGGGACGGCCAGGTGCCCGTTAATTACGCCTGGGAGGGCCTGTAGGGGGTCACGGAGGGCCGGATAGGCCACACACCGTGCCACTGGGGGGCGGGGTCAGGTCTGGCACGGTCGCGCTAATGGCGGCCGAGGAGCCGGTTGAGTATTTTTAGGGGGCGGCGATTTCGAGAGGGACGGGGAGTCTATCGTTTTTTGGAGTATTTCGTGGTCGTTCGGAACGAAAATCTGCCCGGACGGTATGAATTGGAGCTATCCCTCGTTCTTGACATCGATCCG
>CABEBD010000117.1_pt1 | contig 34129 bp, 32 predicted proteins | sample 3132501 | NCBI WGS metagenome assembly CABEBD01 (sample SAMEA5534344, study PRJEB31848) | metagenome | biome: tundra; feature: field; material: soil | place: USA | collected 2013-05 | depth 0.45 m | reverse complement strand
ATCTATAACCCCGCTCCCCGCATCACCCCGCCGCCCAAGCACATCTGGGCCTTCTATGACCAGGATATGGGGTTCTGGAACCATTACGGTGAGCTCGAGCTGTTCACGAGCAAGGACGAGCCGACCGACATCACGAGGCCGACGCTCATCCGCTACAAGGGAAAAATCTACCCGGCGAACCGCGTCCATAGCGCCTGGGTCGGGTTTGAAGAGGAGGGCAAACCGGGGCTCAATCAGCTGTTCATGAAAGACTTCTTTCAGATGTGGACCCAGCACCGGGCGGACCCGAAGAACAAGTACCCTGAGCTCGCCAAAATCACCGACGATAACAAGGACGGCGTTATCGAGGTGAACCGGGCCGAGGAGATCGACGCGCTTCTCGCGTCGGTGAAAGCCTATCTCTCGGCGACCGGCTTTCCGTTGGAAGGCCGCCGCCTCGTTTGGGTTTCGGATGACCGGGCTTATTATACATCCAAAGAGTCCCGAGACCTCCCGCGGGAGGCCTATGAGGCCACTCCTTATGCCTCGGTCTATAAGTTCTCGCACGATATCGCGCCCGCAAGAGCGGCGCTCGGCACTGGCGGCTGCACCGATTGCCACCGAGATGAGTCGCCTTTCTTCCAAGGAGCGGTTCTGGAAAAGCCTTTCACAGGTGAGGACGCGCAGCCGAGCTGGGGCCCGAACTCTCAGATCCTCGGCTTGTCGTCCGCCTGGGTGCGTCTCGGCGCCTTCCGGGAAGAATGGCTCAAACCCACGCTTTATATTCTGATCGGAATCCTCGCCTTTCTGGCGGCACTTCTCGGTTTTCGTTGGTTATTGATCAAAAAGGCTATCTTGAGCGTGCGGACGGCTTTCTGGGCTACGGTGGTCATAGCTATCGCCGGCGCCGTCGGCGGGGCGATCGTGGCGACGACGCCCGGGTTGCTCGAGTACATGACCGTCCGCCGGTTCAGCCTCGACGCAAACCACTTCTGGATCGCTTGCGCGGTTCTGGCGACTGCCGTCATCGTCCTCCTGGCGAGACCACGGACGCCGGTGCGGTTCCGGACGGCGGAGCATATCGTCGGGGGAATCGGATGGGGAGTTCTCGCTCTCGCCGGCGTTTCCGGGGTCTTCATGTTGCTTAAAGTCGGCTGGCTGGAAAACTTGACGAGACTTTCTTATACCGTCTTCGACTTCAGCCTCGCCGGCGCGGCTCTGGTAGCGGCGCTCATGCTTATTTTGAGATGGGGGTTGCCGGGGCGGGCTTTCAAGGCCGAAATCTCAAGGACAACATCATGAACTTCTACGCCTCTTGCCCCCTGATCCTCTCATCGAATCTGGTGGGAGGCTTGAATGAAGCCTGCGATTTGGGTTGGGTAAGGATGTGTTCCCGCCTTATGTCCAGAGCACTTTGCGCAGATTGACCAGTCCGTATTCCCGTTCGATTCGGTCCAGGATGTCCGCGTACCGGTCCTCGGCCCGGTCGGCGACCGCGGTTTCCCATTCGGCGAAGAGGGGAGCCTCGACGAACTCGTGCCGTTTCTTCAGGATCGCCCGCACGCCCCGGATGGACAGCCAATGGGTGATGAGCAAGAGGGCCACCACGTAGAAAGCGATGTTCGGGCCGGGGAGGGGCATGAGGAGCCCGGTCAGCGGGACGAGCAGGGCTTCGCCGATGAGATAGAACACGCGTTTCGATCTCTGGCGCTGGAGGAAAAAGCTGAAACGGTGATGGATCTTGTGCTCGTCGGCGATCCCGGAATAGAGGATCCGGATCCCGGGCTCCTCGAGTTTCAGGGTCCGGGCGAAGGCCTGTTCCTGGCGCAGCATCCGCTGGGGGAGGACCATCAGCTTCTTCTTGGCCAGCTCCCAGGCCGCCTTGACCTTGGACCGGCCCGCCTCGGGCGGCTGGGGCGGTTCGGAGGAGAAGAACCGCATTTCGCGCCGGGCGTCCCTGACAAAAAAGAAGTTCAGCATCTTGGGGCTCTCGGACAAATCCCCGCTTTCGCGGAGGCATCAGGATATACGGATTTCCGGGTCATGGGGTTTTTGCGAAGAGCTCGGGATGGACGAGACGGGCGAGCTCGAAGAGCGCGTCGTAGAGCCGCGGGCCGAACCGGCTGGCGGCGTTCTCGTCGAGGCGCACGATGCGGCCGGTCCTCACCGCCCGGATCTCCTTGAGGCCGCCCTGCGTTTCGAACCAGGTCCGGGCCTTCGCGAAATCGGCCTCGGTCCGCGCCAGGACGATGATGACGTCGGGGTCGTCCTGCAACAGCTGCTCCCGGCTGTACTCCAGCCAGTCCCGCTTCATGCGGCCGGCGATGTTGGCCCCGCCGACCCGCTCGAGGAGGTCGTTGAGGTAGCTCTCTCCGCCGCAGGTCGAGAGGCCCAAGCCTTGGAGTTGGATGAACACCTTGGGCTTCCCTAGCGCCCCCCTGGCAAGGAGGCCGGCGAGCGTCCGGGCCTTGGCCTCGAGCGAGCGGATGAGGGCCCCGGCCGCCTCCTCCCGGAGCGTGACCCGGCCGATGAGGCCGATCGTCCGGGGGACGGATTCGAGCGTTCTCCCGATATCGAGGACGAAGACCTTCAATCCGAGGCCCCGGAGCCGGTCGACGGCGCTCCAGGGGTTTCCGCGGAAGGCGATGACGAGGTCGGGCCGGAGGGCCCGGATCTTTTCAAGGTCGGGGTCGAGGAGGCCGCCGACCTTCTCCCGCTCGAGGGCGGCCGGCGGATAATCGCAATAGCGGGTAACGCCCACGACCCGGTCCCCGAGGCCGAGGGCGAACAAGATCTCGGTGATGTTCGGGGCGAGCGAAACGATTCGCCGCGGCGTCTCCGCGGGCGCGAAGACCGTTCCCGCGTCGTCGCGGACAACCCGGTTGTCGCGGACGACCTGGTCCTGTCCGTCGGTCGCGGCCAGGGCGAGGGCGGCGGCGAGCGCGAGGGCGATGAAGGGGCGGATGCGGGTCTCCTTGGCCCCCGATTATATAATCAACAGCGTCTTGGGGTCGAGTTTCAACGGGAGGAGCCCGGCCGCCGGATGGCCGTGGTCCTTGACGACCTTGAGTTCGACGTGGTCACCCGTGGCGTGGAGGGTGATGAGGACGTCGATCGATGCGCAGAGAGGGGTCAAGACGACCGGGATTCCGGCCGCGTCGTAGAGGCCGGCCTCGGCCTCGGCCTCCTTGAGCGAGGCGCTGAACCAGACCTCGAGGCCGAGCTTCGCCGCGAACTCCTTGAATTTCGCCAGGTCCCCGCACGTCCCCTGAGTGAAATCGTATCCGTCGACGATGACGGATTGGGCGGCGAACTTGCCGAAGGTGACCATGGCCTCCACGCTCTTGAGGACCTGCTCGGTGCGTGCGCCCTCCTGCTTGAAGTTCATGATGACCCGGTTCTTGATGATCTCGTCATGGATGTCCACCGCCGCCCGGAGCCTCCGGTTTTTGGCGATCTCCTTGAAGATGTCCTCGTACCAGGTGATGATGTAGTCCACCCGGCTCGAATACGAGACGTGAATGACGGGTTTGCCCTGGAAGAGCTTGTCCGTGGCGATGTGGACCAGACAGGCCGTCTTCCCCACGCCCTTCGGCGAGGCGAGGACCCCGATGTTGCCCGGGCCCAGCCCGCCGTGGATGGATTTCTCGAAGACCCGCAGCGGGCTCCGCTTGATCAGCTCGGCTTTGACCATCGTTCGATCCTCCTCGGTTATTTCGCGCCGGCGTCGCGGTTCCGGCCCTGGTGCTCGGCGATGAGCGCCTCGGCGACCGCGGCCGGCACCCGCCCGTATTTCAGGAATTCCATCGTGAACTCGGCCTTGCCCTGGGTCAGGGACCGGAGCACCATCGAATATCCGAACATCTCGCTCAGCGGCACCTCGGCGTCCACCCGGGAGAAGCTGCCGTCCTCGACGGAGCTGACGATGATCCCCCGGCGCTGGTTGATGGTGCCGAAAATGTTGCCCGCGAACTCGGACGGCCCTTCGACCGAGACCTTCATGATCGGTTCGAGGATCTGGGGCTTGGCCTTGCGGTAGGCCTGACGGAAGGCGCCGATGGCCGCCGCCTGGAAGGCGTGGTCCGAGGAGTCGACGTCGTGGGAAGCGCCGTCGGACAGCCGGACCCTGACGCCGGTGATGGGGAACCCGATCAGATCGCCCTTCCGGACCGCCGCCCGGAAGCCCTTGTCGCAGGCGAGGATGAACTCCCGCGGGATGCGGCCGCCCTTGACCTCGTTCACGAATTCGTACGTCCCTTCGGCCAGGGGTTCGATCGTCCCGATGACCCGGCCGTATTGGCCGGCGCCGCCGGTTTGCTTCTTGTGGGTGTAGTCGAACTCGACCGCCTGGGAAATGGCCTCGCGGTAAGCGACCTGGGGCTTGCCCGTCTCGACCTCGGCGTCGTATTCGCGCTTCATCCGCTCGACGTAGACTTCGAGGTGGAGCTCGCCCATGCCCTGGATGATCGTCTCGTGCGACTCCGGATCCACGAACGTCCGGAAGGTCGGGTCCTCCTTGGTGAACCGGTTCAGGGCCTTGGCCATCCGGTCGAGGGCCTTCTTGTCCACGGGCCTGATGGCCAGGGAGATGACCGGCTCGGGGACGTAGATCGAGGTCATGGCCACGGCCAGGCCGGGGGCGGCGAACGTGTCGCCCGAGGCGCAGTCGATGCCGAACAGGGCGACGATGTCGCCCGCGCCAGCGAAGGCGATGTCCTCCATGCTGTCGGCGTGCATCCGGACCAGGCGGCCGACCTTGACCTTCTGCCGCGAGCGGGTGTTCGTGATCTCGTCGCCCTTTTTCAGGCTGCCCTGGTAGATACGGATGTAGGTGAGCTGGCCGTAGGGGCCGTCCTCGAGCTTGAACGCCAGGGCGACAACCGGGGCATTATCGTCGGCCGTGAGCTTGATCTCCTCGCCCTCGGTCTCGAGGCTGAGGGCGGTGTTCTCGACATCGGCCGGGCTGGGCAGGTAGCGGACGACCCCGTTGAGCAGGGGCTGGACGCCCTTGTTCTTGTAGGCCGAGCCCAGGAAGACGGGCGTCAGCTTCCGACTGATCGTCCCTTTCCGGAGGGCGGCGTGGATAAGGGCCTCGGTAGCGCGGTCCTCGAGGAGGGCCTCGGTCAGCTCGTCCGAGAACATCGAGGCCGCGTCGAGCAGCGCTTCGCGCTGGGCCCGGGCCTCGTCGGCGAGCTCGGCCGGGATCTCTTCGACCCGGAGATTCTCCCCGTCCCGGCCGTCGAAGTAGATGGCCTTCTGGGTCACCAGGTCGACCACGCCCCGGAATTTGTCCTCGAGGCCGATCGGGATCTGCATCAGCACGGCGTTGTGCCGGAGCTTGTCCTCGAGTTGGTCGCGGACCTTGAGGGGATTGGCCCCGATCCGGTCGCACTTGTTGATGAAGGCGATCCGGGGGACGTTGTAGCGCTTGAGCTGGCGGTCCACGGTGATGGTCTGCGACTGGACGCCGCCGACCGCGCAGAGGACGAGGACCGCCCCGTCGAGGACGCGCAGGGAGCGCTCGACCTCGATCGTGAAGTCCACGTGCCCTGGGGTATCGATGATGTTGATCGAGCAGCCTTCCCACTCGACATAGGTCGCGGCCGAAGTGATGGTGATGCCGCGCTCGCGCTCGAGCTCCATGTGGTCCATGGTCGCCCCCACGCCGTCCTTGCCCTTGACCTCGTGGGTCCGGTGGATCTTCTTGCAATAGAAGAGGATCCGCTCGGTCAGCGTGGTTTTGCCGGAGTCGATGTGGGCGCTGATGCCGATATTCCGCATTTTAGCGTTGTTTGTGCTCATGGCGGTCTACACCTTTGCGATCATCCTCAAAAATCCTTGCCGGGAACCGATGATGGGGTGAGGGGCGTTGAGGCTCTATTCGATCAGGGGATCGGCAAGTAAGGCCGTATTATAGCGAAATCGGGGCCGAATTTCAAGCTGCCGGGGGCAGGGCGCGGCTCCCGCCCCGAGCGACCTCGAGGGGAAAGTGTCATCCCGAGGCTTTGCGAGGGATCTCCTCTGATGGAACCCGGGGTCCTCCGCTCGGACGGCGGGGGGGATCCCTCACCGCGTCCGGGATGACGCAGGAGGGCGCGGCTTCCGTCCCAGTCGCTCTTGCGGCTCACCCACTTTGGGCGGGTCCCCGCCGCTTCGAGCGACCGGGGCTCGCGCCGCGCCATTTCGATTAAAACATTCGGAGCGGACTACCGTTTTTGACCCCGTTAGATATAGACGTGGGAGGCTTGCTGTTTTCTCGCACAAGTGGCGTTCTTTTAGTCTTAGGTGTTCGAGATTGCCGTAGCTTCTTCAGGGGGGTGGAGCGAGGGACTGAAAATCCCTGCATCGGCATTTCAATTCCGTAAGAATTGAACGTTCTTGCTGTTCCGGATACATAATATCGTAGGTGATCTCGATTGAATGATTTAAGGGAGTCCATACAAAAAGGGGATCAGGATACTTTTCGCATGCTCGCCGACCAATATGGTGAGCGGCTTTATAACGCGGGACTGGCTCTTTGCCGGGATCATTTCGACGCCCAAGACCTCGTACAGGAAACGTTCGCCGAAGCGCTTCGGTCGGCTTCGCGATTCGAGGGACGGTCAGCCCCCTATACGTGGCTTTATGGGATCCTGCGCCGGCGTTTTCTTCTCTCGTACAGAAAAAAACGGCGATTTCTTCGTATCCTTCCCTTGGTAGGCCGAGAGACGCGGACGTCGAAATCGGAGGAGATCAGCGAAGCGTTTCATTCGCTAGATCCGTTGATGGCTGCCGTGATGAGGCTCCCGGCAAAATATCGGGAAGTCCTGTTTCTCCGATATATAGAAATCCAAAGCGTGGCTGAAATCGCCGCGCTGACAGCCGTTCCCGAAGGAACCGTAAAATCGCGGCTTCACTATGCGCGTCGTCGCCTGAAGACGATCATCGGATCCGAGCCCGATCGCGCGGGGCTTCCGGCCGTGGAGAAAATCGATGAATTGTAAAGACGTCCATTCTATCATTTTCGATTTCCATGATGGATCACTCTCGGCACAGAATCGAAAAGACATCGAATGTCATTTGGCGACATGCGTATCCTGCCGTGAATTTCTTGAGGACGAAGCAAGATTCGCAGAGATGTACAGGGCGGCCTTCGCGGAAAGAAGGCGGGCCCATCGTTTCCAAGCCGAGGCGATACGCTTCCCGTCCTCCGAGAATCAAGCGGATCAAGCTATCCCCACAGTTAACAGGAAACGATTCCTCCGTGTTCTTGTGCCGATCTCGCTGGGCATAGCGCTTGTTCTCGCGTCCATTTTGTTATTTCGGCCGTTCAGGCATGCACAAGATCCTCATGACCTGAAAGCCTCTTTTGTTTCAGATGACCTTCCGGATCCTTTCCGCGATTGGATCGAGAGGCGAATGATCATTATCATCGAAGACAAGGCGACAGGATCATTCGAGAGAATCGAGACGAACCGGCACGGTATTATCGCCCGGTCCACCGAAACAAGGGGAAATCGATGAGAAATAAGAAGTCAGCTATTGGAGTTTTGATGCTGGCGTTGATTTGGCCGATCCTTCGCGCCGATCTCGAAAAAACGATGGTCAAGCTCACCGTCGCGCCCAATTTTGGGGTCGGCGTGGATTGGGGGGAAGTTTTTTCCGGATACCAAGGCCGCGGGACCTACAAGAATCTCGTAAGAATGTCGGACGGCCGATGGATCGTAGCAGACTCCCGCACCTATAATTTTCTCGTTTTCGATGAGAACGGTCGTTTCCTGAAAATGCTCTGGAAAACCGGATTGCGCAAAGCCGAATCGTCCTCGACCGTGAACCGGCCGGAATGGATTTCCCTCCTGGCGGACAAATACCTCTTTGTCTCCGAGCCGGGTCGAATCCGGGTATTCGATCTGGAAGGAAAGGAGATCCGTTCGACGGCGATAGGTCACCCCGTCCAGTGCTTCGAAGCGTTAGACGAGCGAACGGTGGCTATCGCCGGTTCCATGGAAAGAGCCGATCTTCCGAAGAGATACGTGGCGGGGCTCGTCGATCTCGAAACGGGGAAAGAGACCATCGTCATGGATAGTATCGAGAGCCGTCCTCGGAAAAAAGACGTTCCCATAACGCCGGACGGGAACAAAACTATGTCGGTCGATTTTCCTTATAACAAAATACAGAGCTTTGTGCGCAAAACCCCGGACGGAGGCTTCCTGGCCGGATTCTCCAATTGGCCGGAAATCGAAATCTATGACAAAACCGGGCGACAGCTTCGCATTATCATGCTCAAAACGGAGCGGGCCGCCTTGGAAAAGTGGGTCATAGATTCGGGCGCTTCGCGCCTCATGTTTAAGACCATAGAAGATATCGGGAAGCATGAATCCCCTCCCTTAAAGATCTTCGGCGACCCCTATGGACTTCCGCTGAACAGTCCCGGCCACAAAACGATCACTGATAATGAGGGAAAGACATATGCGGCAGTCGGGTTCCCCTCCGATCTTCTTCAGAATAATCCCTATTACTACAATCTGATCATCAACGATGAAGGAAGACTGCTCGTCTTCTATTTTCCGGCCGAAGGTGATAGACCGGTTTATCAAACCTATTCGCTGGACGGCAATCTCGCCCAGGAAGTCATACTCGATCCGGGGGAGCTTGAGCTTCTGCTTACTCCGGCGGCCGAGGGGATCGTCTTCTACAAAGGCGATTTGTATGCGCTTGCAGAAAAGAAAGAAGCTGCGGGGATTCGCCTTCGGTTTGTTAAATGTCTATTGAAGTTGGGGTCATCAAGTGAAAAAAACTAGATAAAGAAGTGATCGATTCCAAACGACCCCTATTGCCGTTAATCCGTAACAAGGAGATAAGATCATGCGTAAAGTGATGTTGTTCTCTGTAACTTTCCTCTTCATTGGCGGAGCGACGCTCTTGGCCCAAGCCAAAATCGGCGTCGTCAATTCTCCAGCTCTCTTGGAGAAGTCGGTTGAAGGCAAACGAGTCATCGCCCAGATTCAGGATCGCGATAAGCAATATCAGGCGAGCATCGCTAAATTGGACGAGGACATCCGGCAGATTCAGACCAAGCTCAATCTGCAGCGTTTGACATTGACAGAGGAAACTATCGCTCAGATGACTACGGACTCGGATAAAAAGCAGACCGATCGCAAGCGATTAGCCGAGGATGCATACTCCTATATGGATGAGCTCCAGAAAAGGCTTTTTAAGAAAGTTACAGACGAACTTGCTCCCCTCATTGAACAAATCGGCAAGGAAAAAGGATTGGATATCATTCTTGAACTTCCGAGAGCAGGGGTCGCCTGGTTTAGTCCGACGATCGATTTAACAGCCGACGTCATAAAGCGTTACGACGCGGTTAAGTCCGGCCAAATTAAATAGCTTAATAGCAGCCCGTGTTGAGGGAAGATTCAATCTGATTAACAATCAGAATCCGCGCTCCGAGTAAGCCATGCTGTTCAAGCCTGCAAAGTCGCCTGGTCAGGACTTCGCTTTCAACAATTTTTTTAGGAATTTCAGATCCTCGCGATCTTTCGACCGTCCGGCGGCTCTTTTCATCCGGATCATGTCCTCGAGCGACGGGAAAAAAACGGGTGCTTTTCCAATCCTGCCCGAGATCTTGTTTTACTAGTCGAATATCGCCTTATTTTCGTTTAGATATTGAAGGAGCTGTTCCGTGGCCATGTTGTCGGAGTAAAATCCGCATCTCCCGGCTCTTCCGTTGCATGAGAATAAAGCGCTGGCGCGGAGTCAAAGCGCGCAAATAATTCAATTCGAATTCGATCTCGCGATCCTCATCAGATTTCTTGAGAAGGAGGATTCCCCGAGAGCTTTCCCCGCGATTCATGAAATTATTATACTACGCCTCCCGCCCCTCATCAAATTGACTTTTTCCCCTGTTCCCCCTATCATTTAGCCTGATTTAAGCCTATCCGTTCGCCTCTACGCAGGGTCACGGAAAAACGAGGATCGGTCGACCCATGAGCCAAGACCACGCCGAGTACAATTTCGCGGAGATCGAGGAAAAGTGGCAGAAGGTCTGGGCCGCTCAGAAGACGTTCGAAGTGCGCGAGGAACCCGGCCGGCCGAAATTCTACTGCCTGGAGATGTACCCCTACCCCTCGGGCCGCATCCATATGGGCCATGTCCGCAACTATTCCATCGGCGACGTCATCGCCCGCTATCAGGCCATGCGGGGCCTCAACGTCCTCCACCCCATCGGCTGGGACGCCCTCGGGATGCCGGCCGAGAACGCGGCCATCAAGTTCGGCATCCATCCCCAGAAATGGACGCTCGACAACATCGCCCATATGAAGACCCAGCTCCGGAGGATGGGCTTCGCCTACGACTGGTCGCGGGAGGTCAATTCCTGCCGGCCGGACTACTACAAGTGGAATCAGTGGATCTTCCTGAAGATGTACGAGCGCGGGCTGGCCTACCGCCGCGAGAGCTGGGTCAACTGGTGCCCCTCCTGCCGCACCGTCCTGGCCAACGAGCAGGCGGCCGGCGGCGCATGCTGGCGGTGCTCGGACAGCGTCGAGCAGAAGAAGATGGAGCAATGGTTCCTCAAGATCACCGATTACGCCGAGGAGCTTCTGGCCGGCCACAGCCAGCTCGCGAAATGGCCCGAGCACGTCCTGCTCATGCAGAAGAACTGGATCGGCCGGAGCGAAGGGGCCTATGTCGATTTTCCCGTCCCCGCGCTCGGCCGGTCCGTCCGGGTCTTCACCACCCGCATCGACACGATCTACGGGGCGACGTTCCTCGTGCTCTCGCCCGAGCATCCCTTCAGTCCGGACCTCATCCGGGGCGGGCGCGAGGCCGAGCGCCGGGCCTGGATCGTCCGAACCGCGGCCGCCGCCCGCCTGAAGCGCGAAATCGGCGAGGCCGAGAAGGAAGGCGTGGACACCGGCGCCACCGCGATCAATCCCTTCACCGGCCGCCCGATCCCCATCTTTCTGGCCAACTATGTTCTCATGGAATACGGGACCGGGGCCATCATGGCCGTCCCGGCCCACGATGCCCGCGACCACGAATTCGCCCGCAAGTACGGCCTGCCCATTCTCGAGGTGATCGTCCCGGCGGAGGGCGCCGCCCCCGCACCCGACAAGGGTGACGGCCCGGCGCTCTTCGAAGACCTCGGCGTCCTGGTCCATTCCGGTCCGTTCACCGGCCTGACCTCGGAAGAGGCCATGGACAAAATGGCCGCCCACGCCCGGGCCAACGGCTTTGGCGAGAAGGCGGTCACGTTCCGCCTCCGCGACTGGGGCATCTCCCGCCAACGCTACTGGGGCACGCCCATTCCCATGATCCACTGCCCGAAATGCGGGATCGTGCCGGTGCCGTACGAGGACCTGCCGGTGCGCATCCCCTATGAGGCCGAGTTCACCGGGGAGGCCGGCTCGCCGCTCGAAAAGATCCCGGCCTTCGTCAACGTCGCCTGCCCGAAATGCGGCGGCCCGGCGCGGCGCGAGACCGACACCATGGACACGTTCGTCGATTCGTCCTGGTATTTCTTCCGCTACACGTCGCCCGGGAACGACGCTCTGCCCTTCGCGCGCGACGCGGCCGACTACTGGCTGCCGGTCGACCTGTACATCGGCGGCGTCGAGCACGCCATCCTGCACCTCATCTACGCCCGCTTCTTCACCAAGCTCCTCCGCGACCTCGGACTGACCGGGCTCGACGAGCCGTTTCCGCACTACCTGGCCCAGGGCATGGTCACCAAGGACGGCTCGGCCATGTCCAAGTCGAAGGGCAACGCCGTCGACCCGGACGAGATGATCAAGTCCTACGGCGCGGACGCCCTGCGCCTCTTTATCCTCTTCGCCGCCCCGCCCGAGAAGGAGTTCGCCTGGAACGAGGACGGCATCGAAGGCAGCTACCGGTTCCTCGGCCGCGTCTGGCAGGCCGTCGAGGAGGAGTGGGGAACACCCGCCGGCCTGGTCGTCGCAGAGAGCTTCGCCCGCCTCCAGAAGAAGATGCACCAGACCGTCCGGAAGGTCGGCGAGGACATCGGGAAGAGGTTCCACCTCAACACGGCCATCAGCTCGATCATGGAGCTTACGAACGCCCTCCGGCGGGAGCGGAACGCCCTCAAAATGTCCGCGGCGGGCCGGGCCCTGCTCCGGGAGACCCAGCGGAACCTGGTCCTCCTGCTCGCGCCGTTCACCCCCCACGTCTGCGAAGAGATGTGGAGCCGGATGGGGGAGACGGGGCTGGTCTGCCGAGCCCCCTGGCCGGCATTCGATCCCGCCCTCGCCCAGGAGGAGAAGGCGACGATCGTCGTCGAGATCAACGGCAAGATCCGGGACAAGTTCGAGACCGCGCTCGACATCGCCGTGGACGAGATGAAGGCCCAGGCGCTGGCCTTGCCCCGCATCCAGGCCCTCATCGGGGAAAAGGCCGTCCGCAAAGTGGTCTGCATCAAGAACAAGATCGTGAATATCGTCATGGTGCAAGAGGAGGTGCGATGAGATCGGCGAAATACTTCGGGTTCGTCCTCGCGGTCCTCGCCCTCGCCGCCTGCGGCTATCGGCTGCGCGGGACGGGCAACCTCCGGGACGTCCTCCCGGCCTATGTCAAGAAGATCGCCATTCCCCTGTTCAAGAACCTGACGACGCGCTTCGAGCTCGATAAGAACCTCACCGCGGGGGTCATCGACGAGTTCGTGGCCCGCGGCAAGGTCGAAATCACGACGACCGCGGTGGCCGACGCCGTCCTCACGGGCGAGATCACGGCCTTCACCGCCTCCCCCACGGCGTTCACGCCCGGGAAGGGAACGGCCGACCGCTATACGATCACGGTCGTGGTCAAGATCGAGCTCAAGGATTCCAAGTCCCAGGCGGTCATCTACGCCAACCCTTCGTTCGCCTATACGGAAGACTATGAGGTCCCGCAGGGGAAGGATTTCGATTCCGTGCAGACCGAGGCGATCAAAAAGATCGCCGGCAAGTTCGCCCGGCAACTGGTCATCACGATCCTCGAGGGCTTCTAGGCGTGCGCAGCCTCTTGCTCGGCCGCGAGATCCGGGAGGAGAGCCTGCCCGCCGGGTTCCTCCTCTTCGGGGAGGACGGCTCCCTGGCCCGCGAGTTCCTGCGCGAGCTCCGCGTCGCCCTCTCGCCTCCCGACTCTCCCGGCGTCACCCTCGAGCGGTTCGACCTTGACGAAACCCCGTGGCGGGACATCCTCGACGTCGCCCGGACGATGCCATTTATCTTTTCTCCCTGGCGGCTCCTCGTCGTCGAGATCGACAGCGCAGAGCACGAAGACCTGACCAAGGTCGAGGCCCGGATGCTCGGCGAATACTTCGCCGCGCCGACGGACCGGACCCTCGTGATCGTCATTGCCGCGGGCAAGGTCCGCAAGACCTCGGCTCTCTATAAGACCTTCTCCGCCCTGCCGGGATCCGCCGTCCTCATCAAGGAGACGGAGGCCCTCACGGGCAAGAATCTCGGCGCATGGCTGGACGAAAGACTGGCCGTCCTCGGAAAACGGGCCGGCACGGACGTGGTAAAGCGTCTCCTCGAATCCGCGGGCGGCGACCGGGCGGGACTGGCGAACGAGATCGAGAAGCTGGCGACTTATGTCGGGGACAAGAAGGCGATCGATATGGCCGACGTCGAGGCCGTCACGGTCGGCGCCAAGGAATTCAAGTTCTGGGCGCTTTCGAACGCGTTGGAGAAGGGCGATCTAGCAACAGCGCTCGAAGTGATCGCCGCAGATTTCGCTGAAGGGGCGGAAGCCCCGATGGTGCTGGGTTCCGTCGCCGCGGTCCTGAAAAACCTGCTCCTGGCCAAAGCGTTGCTCCGCGAGAACCAGGACCGGAGGGAGATCTTCAAGATCGCCAAGCCCACGATCCACCAAAATTACAATTTTTTCCAGGAGACATTCCGTGAATTCTTCGCCGCGGTCGACAGCCTGTCGTCCCGCGACCTCAGCCAGCTGATCGCGGAGCTGCGAAGCGCCGATTTGAAGATCAAGACGACGGACGTCTCCGGACGGATTCTCATCGAATCCTTCGTCGCGGAATACTGCCGACTGCGAAAAGCGGGGGGGATTATTTCGCCGGGGCGGGGGCGATCTGTTCGATCTGGCGGCTGAGCCGGGACTTGGCGCGCGACCCCTTGTTCTTGTGGATCGTGCCCTTCTTGACGGTCCGGTCTATGGACGAAAACACCTCGGGGAGCAGCTTCTTGGCGCCGTCCTTGTCCTTGGCCTCGATGATTTCCTTCAGCTTCTTGACCTGGGAGCGGAGGGCGGACTTGTTCTTCTTGTTGATCGCGTTTCTGCGCACGCTGCGGTGTTCCTGCCGGATCGCGGATTGATGATGAGCCATAAATATTCTCCTCTAGCGCCGTGATATGATAGATTATCGCGCCCGCAAAGTCAAACGAAGCAGGAGTGGCGCGGCTTTAGCCCCAATCGCTCTCGCGGCTCACCCCCAAACCGTGGGCCCCCGCCGCTTCGAGCGACCGGGGCACCGCCGCGCCGTCCTTGAAATATTTTGGGAAAAATAGGTTTATTATGAAAATCGTGTTACAGCGCGTTAAAAAGGCGTCCGTGGAGACAGGCGGCCGGACCGTCGGGGAGATCGGGCGCGGGATTTGCCTCCTGATCGGAATCGAGAAAGGCGACACGCCGGCCGACGCCGAGGCGCTAGCCCGGAAAGCCCTCGAGCTGCGGATCTTTCCGGATTCCGAAGGGAAAATGAACCTGTCGCTGGCCGACGTCGCGGGGGGTGTCCTGGCCGTGTCCCAGTTCACCTTGGCCGCTTCGGTCAAGAAAGGGCGCCGGCCGAGCTTCGACACGGCCGAGGCCCCGGACCGCGCAGCCGAGCTGTTTGAGGACTTCGTTCGCCGTCTCACCGAAGCGGGCGCCCGGGTCGCGACCGGCGTCTTCCAGGCCCATATGGACGTCCACATCCTGAACGACGGCCCGGTGACGTTCATCCTCGATTCGCGCGCCTAACTGAATTTGAACTCGCAGAGCTTATCGAGCGCGTCCGTCGCCGCCTGTTTTACGTAGACGTTCTTGTCCTTCGCCAACCGGATGAGAAGCACGCGCGCTTCGCCCCCCCCGATCCGGCCCAGGGCCAGGGCGGCCCAGCGCCGCACTTCGACGTTCGGGTCCTCGATGACGCCCTTGATGGCGTCCACCGCCGCCGCGTCCTTGCGAAGGCAGAGGATGCGGAGGATGGAGCTCTTGACGTACCAGGGCGGCCGCTTGAGGCGCTCGTAGAGCTTCCCGCAGGGGCAGTCGTCGCGGTGCGCGAGCTCGCGGACCGCGGCGTCCCGGGCGTCTTCGCTGGGGTCGGAGAGGAGCTCGAAGAGGACGGCGCAGGCCCAGGCGGAATCGAGCCGCCCGATGCTCCGGAGCATCTTCATCTTCTTGTCGCGGCTCTGGAGAATGTTCAGCTTGCGCAGGACGGCCCGGGCGATGGCTTCGACGTCGGGCGCGGGCCCCGCGGCGGGCGCGAGGCCCGCGATGAGATCCATCGCCTGCTCATCGAGCGCCGCGGCGTCGTCCCGCGAAGAGCGCCGTAAGAATTTGACCACGCGCGTCAAACCATCTCGAGGATATGCCCCATCTTTTCTTTCTTCGTCTTCAGGTATTGGAAGTTGGCCGTGTTGGGCGGGACTTCGATCGCCACCCGTTCGACGATCTCGAGGCCGTAGCCCGTGAGGCCGATGAACTTCCGGGGATTGTTGGTCAGGAGCCGGATCTTCTTGATCCCGAGCGAGACGAGGATCTGCGCCCCGATCCCGTAGTCCCGCTGGTCGGGCTTGAAGCCGAGCCGGAGGTTGGCCTCGACCGTGTCGACGCCCTGCTCCTGGATGGCGTAGGCCCGGATCTTGTTCGTCAGGCCGATGCCCCGTCCCTCGTGGTTTTGGATGTAAAGGACCACCCCCGTCCCCGCCTGCTCGACTATCTCGAGCGCCCGGTGGAGCTGTTCGCCGCAGTCGCAGCGGCACGACCCGAACGTGTCGCCGGTCAGGCATTGGGAGTGGGCTCGGACGAGGGTCGGCTCGTCCCCGCGGATCTCCCCCTTGATCAGGGCGACATGCTCCTCGTGGTGGATGACGTCCTCGAAGATCGCGATCCGGAAATGGCCGAAGCGCGTCGGGAGGTCGGCCTCCTCGATCTTTCGGACGAAGCACTCGTTGTGCATCCGGTATTTGATCAGCTCTTCGATGGTCAGGATCGGAATGCCGTGCTCCCGGCCGATCTTCTCGAGCTCGGGCATGCGGGCCATGGTCCCATCCTCGTTCATGATCTCGCAGATCACGCCCGCGGCCTCGAGGCCCGCGAGGCGCGCCAGGTCCACGGCCGCCTCGGTCTGGCCCGCCCGGGCGAGCACGCCGCCCTCCTTGGCCTGCAGGGGAAAGATGTGGCCCGGCCGGGCGAGGTCCGCGGGACTTGTCTTGGGGTCGATGGCGGCGAGGACCGTCCGGGCCCGGTCATAAGCGGAAATGCCGGTCGAGATCCCGTCCTTGGCATCGATCGAGACCGTGAACGCGGTCTGGAACCGGGCCGTGTTGTCGGAGACCATGAGCGGGAGCTGGAGCTCTTCGAGGCGCTTCCCGGTGAGCGGCAGGCAGATGAGCCCCCGCCCGTATTTGGCCATGAAATTGATGATCTCGGGGGTCGTCTTCTCGGCGGCGATCATGAAGTCGCCCTCGTTTTCGCGGTCCTCATCGTCGACGATGATGATCAGCTGTCCGTTCCGGACGGCCCGGATCGCGTCTTCCGCCGGGGCCGTCGCGCGCTTCGTTTCCATGCAGGCTTATCCTTCTAATCCTCGTTGTTTCTTGAAGTTATCCAATTATACACGTATTTCCCGACCATGTCACACTCGACGTTCGCCGCGCCCCCGGGCTTGAGCCGGCCGAGGTTCGTCTTCTCGAGGGTGACCGGGATGACCTCCACTTCGAAGGACGATGGGCCGAGGGCGGCCACGGTCAGGCTGACGCCGTTCACGGCCGCCGAACCTTTCGGGATGAAATAGGGCCGGAATTCGCGGGCGAGGGAGAATTCCAGGCGCCGGCCCGGCTTCCGGGGCGTCGACTTGAGGAGCTTCGCCCTGAAATCAACGTGCCCCGAGACGAGATGCCCGCCGAGGGGCGCGGCCAGGGTCAGGGGAAGCTCCAGGTTCACGGCGCCGCCCGCCCGGAGCGTGCCCAGGGTCGAATGGTCGAGGGTCTCCCGGGAGAGATTGAAGAAGACCAGGCGGGTGTCCCGGCGGATGACGGTCAGGCAGACGCCGTCGACGGCGACGCTGTCTCCGATCGCCACGCGCCCGACGAGGCCGGGCGCTTCGAGCGCCAGCTCGGCCCGCCCCTTGCGGTATCCCCGGAACAGCCCCTTGTGAGTGATGATGCCTGTGAACATCAGAAATATCCTTCCAGGACGGTGTCCGGCCCGATCCGGAACGCGGAAACCGACCTCAGGGCGAAGGCGTCCTTGACCTTGGCCGTGCCCTCGCCTCCGAACACCGAGACGGCCTCCCGGCCGCCGATGAGGAGCGGCGAGAGGGTGAAAAACGCCTTGTCCGCGAGACGCGCTTCGAGGAGCGACGTGGCGACCCGCCCGCCGCCCTCGACCAGGACGCTCGCGATTCCGCGCTCCCCCAGGCGGGCGAGGACCCGGGCCAGATCGAGATCCGGACCATGCCCCGGGATGGTGATGATCTCCACGCCTTTCCGTAGCAGGGCGTCCCGTTTGCCGCCCCGGGCGCCCGCGCGGGCGAACACCAGCACCGGCCCCCGGTCGAGGGTCGAGAGAAGACGCGCCCGGAGCGGAAGGCGGAGGTTCGCGTCGAGGACGACGCGGGTCAGCGCCTTGCGCGGCCAGAGCGCATGGCGGACGGTGAGCCGGGGATCGTCCGCCAGGACCGTGCCGATGCCCACGAGCAGGGCGTCGTGCTCGGCCCGGAGGAGATGGATATAGTCCCGGGCCGCGGCCGAGGAGATCCAGCGCGCGTCCCGCGACCGGGTGGCCATCCTCCCGTCGAGGCTCAAAGCCGCCTTCAGCGTGACGAAGGGAATCCCGCGGGTGACATATTTGGATGGGGCCTCGTTCAGGCGGCGGTTGCGTTCGGCGAGGAGGCCGACCGAGACGTCCAGGCCGGCGCGGCGGAGGCGGCGGGCGCCCTTCCCGAAGACGAGAGGATTGGGGTCGAGGGCCGAGATCACGATCCGCCGGAAGCCGGCCGTGAGAACGGCGTCCGCGCAGGGCGGGGTCCGGCCCCAGTGGACGCAGGGCTCGAGTGTCACGTAGAGCGTGGCCCCCTTCGCCCGGGCGCCGGCGCGCCGCAGGGCGACGATCTCGGCGTGCGGCTCCCCCGCCGCCTCGTGGTGGCCGTGGCCGACAATCCTCCCGCCGCGGACGATCACCGCCCCGACGCACGGGTTCGGGCTGGCCCGGCCGACGGCCTTTTCGGCGAGGCCGTAGGCCATCTCCATGGCGGCGGCGTCGGTCCGGTCGATCATGCGAACAGCGCGTCCACGAACGAGGAGGCGGAGAACTCGAGGAGGTCGTCCTCGCCCTCGCCCGTGCCGACGAACTTGATGGGCAGGCCGAGTTCGTCGGCGATGGTGACGACGGAACCGCCCTTGGCCGTCCCGTCGAGCTTGCTCAGGAAGACGCCGGTCAGGCCGGCGAATTTCAGGAACTCCCGGGCCTGGGGGAGCGAGTTCTGGCCGATGCTCGCGTCGAGGACGAGGAGAATTTCCTGCGGCGCGCCGGGGATCTCCCGGGCGATGACCCGCTTCACCTTCTCGAGCTCGTTCATCAGGTTGGAGTTCGTGTGGATGCGGCCGGCGGTGTCGACGAGCATGGTGTCGAAGCCCTGCGTCTTGAGGGAACGGGCCGCATCGAAGGCCACGGCCGCGGGATCGGCCCCGTACGGGCCCTTGATCACCGGCATCCCGAGCTTCCGGCCCCAGACCGCGAGTTGCTCCTGGGCGGCGGCCCGGAACGTGTCGCCCGCCACGAGGAGGCAGTTCCGGCCTTCGCCCTGGAGCCGGCGGGCGAGCTTGGCCAGCGAGGTCGTCTTGCCGCCGCCGTTCACGCCGACCATCATCAGCACCCCGGTCTTCGGGTCGAGGTTCAGGCGGCCGGGGTGGCGGCCGAGGATGGCCAGGATCTCGCCTTTCAGCGCCTCGCGGACCGCGTCGAAGCCGTCGCTTTTCCGGACGATTCGGCCGACGGCTTCCATGATCTTTTCGGCCGTCGGGACCCCGATGTCGGCGAGGATCAGGGTCTCGGTCAGCTCTTCGAGGATCTCCTCGCGGCTTCGGCCGCTCTTCAGAATATCCTCGAATCTCTGCCGGAACGCCTGCCGCGTCCGACTCAGTTTTTCGCGCAAGGATGCTATCACCATGAATCGATTATATTTTCCCCTTCCCCGCCTGTCAACGAACAGGGACACCCCCGCGGCGGAGAGTCCGTATTTTTTTCAGGGCGAATGTGATAAATTTGGGACCGTCATGGAAGAATACGCCTGGCACCTGCTCGAGCCGCGGCCCGAGGCCGCCGGCCTGGCCGCCGCGCTGGGCCTCCCCCTGCCCATCGCCCAGGTGCTCGCCAATCGGAACATCCTCGATCCGGCGGGCGCCGAGCGGTTCCTGCGCGGGTCGCTCGCCGACCTCCACGACCCGTTCCTCATGACCGGCATGGCCGCGGCCGTGGACCGGATCGTCCGGGCGGTGGAGCGCGGGGAGAAGATCCTGATCTTCGGCGACTACGACGTGGACGGCATCCTGTCGATGGTGATGCTCCACCGGGCGCTCTCCTCGATGGGGGGCCAGGTCGACTATTTCATCCCCGAGCGCCTCAAAGAAGGGTACGGCATCAAGGACGAGCACATCGGCGTCGCCGCGGAGCGGGGCGCCAAGCTCGTCATCAGCGTCGACTGCGGCATCAAGGCGGTCGGGTTCGTCCGCCGGGCCAAGGACCTCGGGATCGACGTCATCATCACCGATCATCACCTGCCCGGGCCCGAGCTCCCCGACGCCCTGGCCGTCCTCGACCCGGTGGCCCCCGGGGCCAATTACCCCGAGCGGAACCTGGCCGGTGTGGGGGTCGTTCTTAAGCTCGTCCAGGCCCTGCTCGCCCGGAACGGCCGGGCCTCCCTTCTCCGGCACTATCTCAAGCTCGTGTCCATCGGCACCATCGCCGACATTGCCGAGCTCAAGGGTGAAAACCGGATCTTCGTCAAGTTCGGGCTGCGGGAGCTCGACGACGTGGCGAACCCCGGCCTGAAAAGCCTCATCGAGGTCTGCGGCCTCCGGGGGAAGCGGATCACGGAAGGCGACGTCGGGTTCCGGATCGGCCCCCGGATCAACGCTGCCGGCCGGATGGGCCATACCGAGCTTGCCGTCCGCCTCTTCTTCGCCACCGCGCCCGACGAGACGAGGGCCTTGGCCAAGCGCCTCGACGAGCTCAACGCCGCGCGGCAGGCCATGGAGGCGCGGATCTTCGAGCAGGCGGCCGAGCGGGTCAAGGCCGGCGCCCTGGCCGAGAAGTACAAGCTCCTCATCCTCGGCAGCGACGATTGGCACCGGGGCATCATCGGGATCGTGGCCTCGCGCCTCAAGGACGCGTTCTGCCGGCCGGTCCTCCTCTTCGCCACCGCCGACGGCAAGGCCTTCGGCTCGGGGCGGAGCATCTCCGACGTGTCGCTTATCGAATGCCTGGACGAATGCCGGCAATTCTTCCTGTCCTACGGCGGGCATCCCTATGCCGTCGGCTGCACGCTCCGCTGCGAGGACCTTCCGGACCTCAAGCGGGCGCTGAACGCGGCGGCCGCCAGCCGGATCCCGGACGAGCAGCTCAAGCGGAAGATCAAGATCGACGCCGACCTCGTCTTCTCCGAAATCACCACTGCCTTCCTCGAATGCCACGCCCAGCTCGATCCGTTCGGCGTCGGGAACCCCCGGCCGATCTTCCTGACGCGGGGCGCCGAGGTGATCGCGCCGCCGCAGAGCCTTCAAGGCAAGCACACGAAGATGCTCCTCCGCCGGGACGGCCGGACGTTCGAGGCGATCGGCTGGGGCCAGGCCGCCTGGGCGCGGGAGATCCGGAAAGGGGACCGGCTCGATGCGGCCTACTCGCTCCAGACCTCGACCTACCTCGGCGAGGAGCGGATGTATCTCTCCCTGGAGGGCGTGCGGCGATGAGCCCGGCCGACCGGCGGGGCGGCGCCAAATTCCGCGCGGCCAACGCGCTCCGGCCGCTCGTCGCCGTCCTGTTCGCCGGCCTCGTCCTGATCATCGTCGTCTACCTCGCCCGCCACATCCGGCCGTCCGACCGCCTCGTGCCCGAACAGAAGACCGGCGCGCCGGAGACGGCGAACGTCAGGGAGAACGTCAGCATCGTCCGGTTCAACTTCGCCGTGGGCCGGATGGAGGCCCGGGCCGACCGGAACGTCGAGGTCGACGACAAGACCGGCCGCCTGGAAGGCCACGTGGCCATCGTCGACCACGGGAAGCGGGGCGGCCGCGAGATCCGGTTCTTCGGCGATTCGGTCACCTATGCCAAGGACTGGTCGCGCTTCGTCCTCAAAGGCCACGTCCGCATCCGGAACGGGGAGATCACGGTCGAAGCGTCGGACTTCGTCTACGAAAAAAAGGACGACGTCGTCCGGACCTCGAACGGAATCACGATCACCGCTCCCCGCTTCTCCGGATCCTCGCGGAGCGGATCGTATTCCCTGCGCGACGAGGACCTCGTCCTTGAGGGCGATCTGCGGCTCAACGTCCTCCCCCGCGAGTCGACCGTACCCCTCGTCCTCGGCGGGACCCGGGCCCGGCTCAAATACAGCCCGCGGCGGCGGCAGGCGGTCGTCGAAGGGGGGGTCGATTTCGGCCACGGCCGGAGCCGCGGGGCCGCCGGCCGGATGGGCTTCGACCAGTTCGAGAAGGTCGACGACATCGCCCTTCTCTGGTTCGACGGCGGCGTTAAGATCTCCGTGGATGGGGAGGTCGGCCCCCGGGCGAAGCCCGCGGTCGGCAAGTCCGGAGCCGCGGCCCTGCCCGAGGACATGACGATCAGCCGCGACTTCCTGTTCGACATGAGCATTCGCCAGGAGATCGAGGCCGACGAGATCCGGTTCCGGGCCTACCAGGACGATCCCGTCATCCGGACGGTCGAGGGCCGGGGCCGCTGCGCCTTCAAATTCTTCTACGAATCCGGGACCTCGACCGAGGTCGGCGGGGAGTCGGTCGAGGTCAACTTCAACAAGAACGGGACGTTCCGCGACATGGCCGCGTCGGGATACGCCCGCGTGGCCAGCCTCGACAAGGGCCGGACGGTCGTCCGGCTGATCGAGGGGCCGTCGATGTTCCTCCAGGCCGAGACCAACATCCTCAAGGTCACGGGCGAGGGCCCGGAAAGAGCGCGGATCAAGGCGGGGACGGGCGAGCTTTCGGGCGACGAGGTCACGGTCCTGATCAAGATGGACGACTTCGAGGTCAAGGGCGGCGTGCGGATGATCTACCATCCCGCTCCCCAAGCCGGCGCCCGCCGGGGGTTTTTCGCCCCGGGCGAGCCGGTTTTCATCGACGCCCAGACCGTGAGATATTCGAGCGAGCACAAGCGTTTCTTGTTATGGAACGAGACGGGATCGGCCCGGGCCTGGCAGGGCAAGCGGGTCTTGTCCGCCCAGGAGATCGGGGTCGGCGAGGAGTCGGGCGACGTCGCCTGCCAGGGTCGGGTGCGGTCGTCGTTTCCCCATCAGCCCAAGGACGGCAGAGCGGAGCGGCGGGTCGAGATCGGAGCGGACAAGATGAGCTACGACGCCAAGGCCAACCAGATCCTCTACGAGAACGGGGTTTCCTTGAAGACCGGGGCGGCCGACCTGACCTGCCGGTCGATCACCGTGGACTCCGGCGAGGCCGGCGGGGAGCCCCGGTCGATGCGAGCGTCGGGTAAAGTCGCGATCGTCTTCCCGCCCCGGGAGGCGACGGGCGAAATTGCCGACTACGACGTCGGGAAAGACACGATCGCCCTCACCGGACGGCCCGTCCTGAAGGACAAGGACAAGGGGACCATCCAGGGGGACAAATTGACATTCCGTCTGGCCGATGGTAGTATCCTCGTGGAAAGCCGGGATCAAAATCGGCCCGTGACTTCCGTCATCAAGTGAGCCATGAGATCGTGCCTGAAGGCCGTCCACCTCGCCAAAAGCTACCACCGGAAGAAGGTCGTGGATGATGTCTCCGTTGAGATCCGGAGGGGCGAGATTGTGGGGTTGCTGGGGCCGAACGGCGCCGGCAAGACGACCACGTTCTCTCTGATCCTGGGGCTCATCGCCCGGGACTCGGGCCGCATCTTCCTCGACGACGAGGACATCACCGATTACCCCATGTACCTCCGGGCCCAGAAGGGCATCTGCCTCCTTCCGCAGGACCCGTCGGCCTTCCGGAAGCTGAGCGTCGAGGACAACCTCATGGCCATCCTGGAGACCCTCCCTGCCGGCGCGGGAGGCGGTCCGGCGGCGGTCGTCGATACGCTCGACGAGTTCGGCCTGGCCCGGCTCGCCCGGGCCAAGGCTTACACCCTCTCGGGAGGGGAGCGGCGGCGGCTCGAGATCGCCCGGGCCATGATCTCCGGCCCGGAGTTCATCCTCCTCGACGAGCCGTTCACCGGCATCGACCCGCTCGCCGTCCAGGACCTGCAGAAGATCATCCGCGGCCTGAAAGCCCGCGGCCTCGGCGTCCTCATCACCGACCACAGCGTCCGCGAGACCCTGCGCATCGTCGACCGGGCGTACATCATCGACAAGGGCAAGATCCTCGACCAGGGCGCGCCCCGGGACCTCGTCGCCTCCGAAGACGTGCGGCGGAGCTATCTCGGTGCGGATTTCCGCCTGTGAGGCCGTCCGGGAGAAGAGGACTCCGACCATTCCCATGATCATGAAACAGCGCCTCGACCAGCGGCAGGTCCAGAGGCTCATCCTCGCCCCCGCCCTGCAGCAGGCCATTAAGCTCCTTCCCCTGACGAGCCTGGAGCTCATCGAGGTCATCGACGAGGAGCTGTCCGGGAACCCCCTCCTCGAAGTCGAGGAGGAGACGGCCGAAAAGAAGCCCGAATCCGAAATCGAGCCCGAGGCGGGCGCGGTCGGACCCGCGGCCGAAGCGGCCAAGGCCGAGCCCGCGGAAGCGGGCCCGTCCGACATGGAGGACGGGGGCGAGAACCCCGAGGACCGGGACTTCGAATCCTATTTCCAGGAATACATTGACGACGGCTTCCGGGCGTTCCCCCAGGAGCGGCGCGAGGTTCCCTCTCTCGAAAACACCCTGGCCCAGGCCGCGTCTCTCGGGGACCACCTGTCCTGGCAGGCCAACCTGACCTTCTTTGAGCCCTTCGAGCGGGACATCGCCGAGCGGATCATCGGGAACATCAACAAGGACGGATACCTGGCCTCGCCGCCCGAGGAGATCGCGGAGGTTTGCGGGGCGCCGCTCGAGGCGGTGGAGGCGGTCCGGGCCAAAATCAGGATTTTCGACCCGGTCGGCTGCGGGAGCCTCGATCTCAAGGAATGCCTGCTCGTCCAGATGGACCAGCTTCAGGTCAAGGACGAGATCGCCCGGGCGATCATCCAGGAACACCTCCCGCTCCTGGAGAAATCGGATTATGCCCAGCTGGCCCGGGCGCTCAACGTGGCGCCGGCCTCGATCCGGATCCACATCGAGATCATCAAGCGGCTCGATCCCGCGCCCGGCCGGAAGTACGGCGAGGACCGGACGACCTACGTCGTGCCCGACATCATCGTCACGAAGGAAGGCTCCGACCTCAAGATCTCGCTCAACGACGAGGGCCTGCCCCGGCTGCGGATCAACGCCTATTACAAGACGCTCCTGGCCAAGGCCTTCAAGGAAAACCCCGAGGCCTACCGCTACCTCAAGGACAAGTTGAAGAAGGCCCTCTGGTTCCTGCGGAGCCTCGACCAGCGCGACCAGACGATCTACAAGGTCGCGAAGTACATCGTCGACAAGCAGGGCGAGTACCTCGAGAAGGGGATCGACTTCATCAAGCCCCTGACCCTCATGGAAATCGCCCAGGCCGTCGGCGTCCACGAATCGACCGTGGGCCGGGTCGTAGCCAACAAGTACATGCTCACGCCCCGCGGCGTCTATTCTCTGAAATACTTCTTCCACAAGGCCCTCCACGGCGACTTCGGCGAGGACGTCTCCTCGCTTCGGATCAAGGAGCGCCTGAAGAAGCTCGTCGAGTCCGAGGACAAGGCGAACCCGCTGAGCGACATCGAGATCGAGGAGATCCTTGCCCGGGAGAACTTCAAGATCGCCCGGCGGACCGTGGCCAAGTATCGCAAGCAGCTGAAGATCCTGCCGTCGCATATTCGCAAACGGAAATCCGTCATGGAGGGGACCGCATGAGAACGCACTACACGGCCCGTCAGGCCCACCTCACTCCCGAGGTCCGGGAGTACTGCGAGGAGCGGCTCGGCGGCCTGGAGCGGCTGCTCGGCCCGGCGACCGACGTGGATGTCATCCTGTCCCACGAGAAGAACCGCCAGAAGGCCGAGATCCACGTCAAGACCAAGGGCGCGGGCCTGGTCGTGATCGAGGAAAGCGCCGACATGCTCGCTTCCCTAGCCCTGGCCTTCGATGCCCTCGAAAAGAAGGTCAAGAAGGAAAAGGAGAAATTCCGCGAGAAGAAGCGGCGCGGGGGGCGCGAGCGCAAGAAGCTCGCCCTGCCGGCCGAACCCGGCGAGACCGGGCCGAAAATCCTCCGGGCCGACTACTTCGGCTCCAAACCGATGTCGGTCGAGGAGGCCATGATCCAGCTCGAGATCAAGAAGAAGGAAGTCTTCGTCTTCCGGACGGAGGCGACGGAGAAGTGGGCCGTGCTGTTCCGCCGGAAGGACGGCAACTACGGCCTCGTCCAGCCCGAATGATGTCCCCCGCCCCGCCGCTCAAGCTCCACGGCCTCCTGGCCGTCGTCCGCGAGGAAGAGGAGCGGCTCCCATGAAGGCGGCCCCTCCGCGCCAGGCCGTGATCTCGGGCGGGCTCCTCCACATGTACGGCCTGGGCGTCCTCATCGTCGGCGACAGCGGCATCGGCAAGAGCGAGAGCGCCCTGGAGCTCATCGCCCGCGGCCACCGATTCATCTCGGACGACGTGGTCCACGTCCGCACGTTGGCGGGCGGCCGGGTGATCGGCAAGGCCCCGTCCCTGAGCCGCTACTTCATGGAGCTCCGCGGCCTGGGGATCATCAACATCCGGGAGATCTTCGGACCGAAGTCCATCCGCCTCCAGTCCCCGATCGACCTCGTCATCCGCCTGAAGAAATGGCACCGGAGAAAGGAATTCGACCGGCTCGGCCTCCGATTCCCCGAGGACAGCGTCATCCTGAACAAGCGCATTCCCCAGCTCAACATCCCCGTCGCGCCCGGCCGGAACATCGCCACCCTGATCGAGGTCGCGTGCAAGGTCCACCTCTGCCGGAAGCGCGGCTACCTGGCCTCGCGGGAGATCGCCGGGCGGCTCGACCGGGCGATCGCGGATGGCCGATGACGCGCGAAGACCGGTTCCTGATCATCACCGGGCTGTCCGGGTCGGGGAAAACGGTGGTCAGCCGCTTCCTCGAGGACCTCGGCTACTACTGCGTCGACAACCTCCCGGTCCAGATGATTCCCATCCTGGTCGACCTCTGGCGGCGCCGCGAGGTCCAGATCGACAAGGTCGCCTTGGTCGTGGACATCCGCGAGCGCGACTTCATCGTCAACTTCCCGAAGGTCTGGGACAGCATCCGCAAGACGATCTCGCCGAAGCTCATCTTCCTCGACGCCTCCGACGAGACGCTCGTCAAGCGGTTCAGCGAGACCCGGCGGCCCCATCCGCTCGGGGGGAAGTCCGTCCTCCACGGCGTGCGGCTCGAGCGCCAGCGCCTGGCGCCCATCAAGAAAATGGCCGACGAGGTCATCGACACCTCGGGGACGAACATCTCCCAGCTCAAGGATCTGTTCGCCCAGCGCTTCGTGACCACGGCCCTGCCCCGGCTCCATGTGATCGTCGTCAGCTTCGGCTACAAGTACGGCGTCCCGGTCGACGCCGACCTCATCTTCGACACCCGGTTCCTCCCGAACCCGTTCTACGTCGACGGCCTCCGGACGAAGAGCGGAAAGGCCCGGAGCGTGCGGGAGTTCGTCCTCGGGGCCCCGGAGACGCAGGCCTTCCTGGCTGAACTCTATCGGTTCATCGCCTTCCTGATGCCGCGTTTCGCGGCCGAAGGCAAGAGCCAGCTCGTGATCGCGATCGGCTGCACCGGCGGCCGGCACCGGTCGGTCGTCGTGGCCGACGCCCTCCGGGATTACCTTCGCGGCCTGAAATATGGTATAAAGATTTTCCACAGGGACGTGTACAAATGATCGGAGGGATCATCGTTTCGCATGGCAAGCTCGGCGAGGAGCTCCTCAACGCTCTGACGATCATCCTCGGCGAAGCGCCCAACATCGAGACTATCTCCCTCGGTTGGTACGACGACGTCGAGGAGTCCAAGCGCAAGATCAGCCAGAGTCTGAAGCGGGTCGACCAGAAGAGCGGCGTGGTCATCTTCACCGACATGTTCGGCGGCACGCCCTCCAACCTGAGCTTCACCTTCCAGAAGGACGGCCATGTGGAGATCATCACCGGGGTCAACCTGCCGATGCTCATCAAGTTCGTTTCGCTCCAGCGTTCGAACACCCTGAAGGACGTGGCCAAGAAGGTCGTCGAACAGGGCAGGAAGAACATCCACCTTGCCAGCGCCCTCCTCGGCTCGAAACCCTCCTCCTAGGCGGACCGCATGCTCGAACGGGCCATCACCATCAAGAACAAGCTCGGCCTCCACGCCCGGGCGGCCGTCAAGTTCGTCAACATGGCCAACCGCTTCGGGGCGGACGTCCACATCGTCAAGGACGGGAGCGAGATCGACGGCAAGAGCATCCTCGGCATCCTGACCCTGGCCGCGACCCAGGGTTCGGATATCGTCCTCCGGATCGACGGCCCGGACGAGACGGAGGCCTGGGCCGCCCTGTTCGAGCTGATCGACGGGCGGTTCGGCGAGAAAGAATAGACGTTCATGGACTTCACCCGCCTGCGTGGCGTCGGCGTTTCGCCGGGCATCGCCCTGGGCCGGGCGGTCCTCGCCGGCCGGGTCCTGTTTCCATCGCGCAAGGAGTATATCCCGCCCCACCGGGTCGAGGACGAGCTCCGGCGCCTCAACGCGGCGATCGCCGCGACGCGGGCCGATCTCGTCGAGATCAAGGACACGGTCCGCCGGAAGGTCGGCGAGGAGCACGCCTTTATCTTCGACGCCCACCTCCTCATCCTCGACGACCTCGCCCTCTCGGGCGGCTTCGACAAGCTGATCCGCGAGGAGAACGTCCGGGCGGAGAGCGCCCTGGCGGACGTCTACGAGCACTACCGGAAGATCTTCGACGGCCTGGACGACGAGTATTTCAAGCAGCGCCAGGCCGACGTCGCGGACGTGCTGGCCAAGGTCCACCGGAACCTCGCGCCCACGGCGGACGAGGCGGCGGACGACGTCCGGGAGAAGATCCTGGTCGCCCACGACCTCCTGCCCTCCGAGGCCGCGCTCCGCCTCAGCCAGGGCAACATCCTGGCCGTCGCCCTGGACATGGGCGGCCAGACCTCGCACACGGCCATCCTGGCCCGCTCGCTCAACATCCCGACCGTCGTCGGCCTCCACGCGATCACCGAGACGGTCAAGGCCGGCGACCTCCTCATCGTGGACGGGACGGACGGCGAGGTCATCATCAACCCGCCGCCGACGCTCCAGAAGGAGTTCCTGGGCAAGAAGGCAAAATACGAGGCCTACCGCCGCGAGCTGAAAAAGGCCGCCTCCTGGAAGGCCGAGACGCTCGACGGCGTGCGCTTCACCCCGCTGGCCAACATCGAGCTGCCCGAGGAGATCGCCCACGCCCTGTCGTATGGGGCCGAGGGGATCGGGCTCTTCCGCTCGGAATTCATCTACCTCCAGCGGCCGACGCTCCCGAGCGAACAGGACCACTACGAGATCTACGCCCGGCTCGCCCGGGGGGTGCATCCGCGGCCGGTCTACATCCGGACGATCGACATCGGGGGCGAGAAGACGCTTCCGCAGCTCTCGATTCAGAAGGAGCCGAATCCCGCCCTCGGCCTGCGGGCGATCCGCTTCTCCCTCCAGAACCGGGAGCTGTTTCGGACGCAGCTACGAGCCATCCTCCGGGCGAGCGTCCTCAAGAACGTCCGGATCCTGATTCCGATGATCACCGAGGTCGAGGAGATCGGCGAGGTGAAGATCCTCTTGCGCGAGGCCCAGGCCGAGCTTGCCGCGGAGAACATCCCCTTTGATCCGTCCATCCCGCTGGGGATCATGATCGAGGTGCCGGCGGCCGCGGCCCTGGCCAACGTCCTCATCAAAGATGTGGATTATTTCAGCATCGGAACGAACGACCTCATCCAATACTACCTGGCGGTAGACCGGTCGAACGAATTCGTCTCCTATCTCTACAAGCCCCTCCACCCCGCGGTGCTCCGCCTGCTTAAGACCGTCATCGAGGCCGCCCTCAAGGCGGGCAAAGACGTCGCGGTCTGCGGCGAGATGGCGGCCGACCCCCTGTCGGCCATGGTCCTCCTCGGCCTGGGCCTCCGGAAATTCAGCATGAACCCGATCTACATTCCGCGGGTCAAGAACGCCCTCCGGGCCGTGGACCTGCGGACGGTCCGGAAGGCCGTGGCCCGGGTCCTGGACATGCGGTCGGCGCAGGAGGTCGAGGAGTATTTGATCGAAACGCTCATGGCGAAGCATCCCGGGGCGTTTCTCATGGGTCACTGATCCGGGGAACGGTCCCCTTCATCGGCCGTAGTCGTCGGCCAGGCGGACGATGTCATCCTCGGCCGAATCGCCGAGCCAGATCTCCATCACCCGGGCGGGTTCGGGGCCCGTGCAGCGGAGGCGGTGCGCCGCTTCGCGGGGGATGTAGATCTCCTCGTTCCGGCGCGGCCGCCATGTGCGCTCGCCGACCGTGATTTCCAGGCCTTCGTCCAGCGCAATCCAGAATTCCGCGCGCTTGCGGTGGTATTGGAGGGACAGCGACGCGCCGGGGTTGACGGTGATGATCTTCAGGCCCCCCGCGTTCTCGTGGGGATAGACGCGGAACTTGCCCCAGGGGCGGATGTCTTCGAGGATGCGGGCGCGGAAGTCCTTCTCGTCGTCAGAAGGGGACTTCATCCTCACCCTCGCCCTCGCCGGAGCCGGCGGCGTCGCCTTCGGCCGGGAACTCCGCGATCGGGCCGGTGTCGCGGGGTTGCGGCCGGCCGCCGCCGCCGGAATCGCCCTCGCCCTCGCGACGCGGGCCGCTGCCGACGAGGATGATGTTCTGGGCCTCGACCTCGGTGGTCGAGCGCTTGTTGCCGTCCTTGTCCTGCCAGCTCCGGGTGCGGAGCTTGCCCTCGATGAGGATCTGGCGGCCCTTGTCGAGGTACTTGTCGCAGAATTCGGCGAGCTTGCCCCAGACGACGATCTTGTGCCATTCCGTGCGGTCGCTCGATTCGTTGGTGTTGCGGTTGAACACCTTTTCGTTCGTGGCCAGGGAAAACCGGGCGAGGCTGTTGTCCGTCTGCGGAAGCGCCCGCAGCTCGGGCTTCTGCCCGAGCCGTCCCAGCAGGATGACCCTGTTCAGGCTGTTGACGTCTCTCATTTTTCCTCCAGGAGCTCCTTGATCTTCTGTTGGGCGCTTTTCGCTTCCTCGCCGAATGAGTATTTGGACACCAGGAACCGCAGGACGGCGATCGCCTCGTCCTTGCGCTTGAGCTCGGCCAGGCAATAGCCCTTCTTGAGATAGGTCGCGGCGAGCTTATTGCTGTCGGGGTAATTGATGATGAGCTCGTCGAGCTGCTCAATCGCCCGGGCGAACTTTTTCTGGCTGTAGTAGCATTCCCCGATCATGTACAGGGCGTCGTCGGTCAGGGGGTTGGCGGGGAACTGCTCAATGAACGTCTGGAACCCGTCGATGGCCAGGTCGTAGGTGCCTTTCTGATAGTCCGCGTACGCGGTCTTGTAGACGTCCTGAGGGGAGAGGTTGGTTTGAAGGGGAGCCCCCCCCGAGGCGGGTTTCTCCTTGGGGGCGGGTTCCTTCTTGCTCGGGGCCGGCTTCTTGTCAGCCGGGGTCTTTTCGCCCGGTTTGGCCGTATCGGGGGGGGCCTCGCCGGGCGGCCTCGACTTGAGGTCGATGAGGTCCTCGGAGATCTTCTGGATCTGCGATTCGAGCTGGCCGAACTTTTCGAGGAAGACCTGCAGCTGGGCAGGGAGGCTCTTGAGGTTCTCGTCGCTCCGCGCCTGCCCGGCCTGGAAGGACTTGAACTGGGCCGTCAGGTCGAGGAGGACCTCGCGGACGGCTTTGAGGTCGTCCGCGGCGGCGTCGGCCTTCTTCTCGAGGCGCTGGACCTGCAGCTTGAGCTGCTGGATGTCGTCGTACATGAGCTCATAGGCCTTTTTGCTCTTGTCCTGCCCGGCCGCGAGGAGCGCCGGGACGACGATCAGCCAAACCCCGAGGGCCTTCTTCATCGGGACCGGCGCTTATTTTTCGATGACCAGGAACTGGTCGCGGCGGTTCCTCTGCCAGGCGCCTTCGTCGTGGCCCATGTCGAGCGGCTGGCTCTTGCCGTAGGAGATGGTCTTCATCCGGTCGGCGGAGACGCCGAGCGAGATGAGGTAGTCGTAGGCGGCCTTGGCCCGCTTCTCGCCCAGGGCAAGGTTGTAGTCCTCGGTGCCGCGTTCGTCGCAGTGGCCTTCGATCAAAATCTTGGCCGTGCGGAAGTTCTTCATCCAGGCGGCATTCGCTTCGAGGATGGACTTGGCGTCTTCGCGGATGGAGAATTTGTCGTAGTCGAAGTTGATGATGCGGAGGGGCTTTTCTTTGTTGATCTGGTCGAGGGCCTTCGCCAGGAAGAGCTCTTCTTCGCTGAGCTGCGGCTTCTGGACGGGCGCGGCGGGGGTGACGCGTTCGACCCTGGGCTGTTCCTTGGCCTGCGGCGGTGGGGGCGGGGGGACATCCTTGACCTTCGGCTTGCAGGCTATGGTGAAGGCGAAGGCTAGGAGACAGACGAGCGACAGGACGATGACCTTTTTCATGACTCCTCCTCTTTCTTGGTCTGAAACTCAGCGGACAACAATGGCATTGTCGCCCCTCTTATACATCGAAAGGGGAAACGTGTCAATCGGGAGCGCGCTCGTTTTCTCGGGTGAATTCGCATTTTTCCCGCCCTCCGGCGCATGTCGCGGCCGCGGTCCGGCCGCGGCTTTTTTCCTCTCATCACCTCCGGGGGATTGGACGCTCGGGGGAGATGAATTTCTCATTCGAGGAGCGAGGCCGATGGGGTCGGTCGGCGACATGACCCGCCGCGAAGGCTCGTCCCTTGACCAGACCTAATTCGCCCAGGCGGGGAACTTGTTCTGCCCCTTGGTCGTGAGCTGGCGGAGGTTGGCGCCGTCGTAGTCGATGGTGAAGATCTGGAGCTCGCCCTTCATGTTCGAGGTGAAGAGGATGTGCCGGCCGTCGGGCGACCAGGAGGGCGATTCGTTCCGGGCGTTGCTCTCGGTGAGCTTCGAGATCCGCTTCGACATGAGGTCCAGGACATAGAGGTCGAAGATCTCGTCCACGCGGGCGACGTAGACGATCCGGTCCCCCGCCGGCGACCAGGCGGGCGCGTCGTGCCAGGTCGAGCCGCCGAAGCTCACCCGCTGGACGTTCGAGCCTTCGGCGTCCATGGTGTAGATCTGGGGCGTGCCGCCCCGGTCGGAGACGAAGGCGAGCTGACGTCCCGTCGGCGACCAGGTCGGCGAGGTGTCGATGCCCTGATTGAACGTCAGGCGCTTGATCCGGAAAGAGACGCGCTTCAGGGCGTCTTCATCGGTCTCGGCGACGTAGATCTCCTGGTTGCCGTCCATCGACGAGCTGAAGGCCAGCTTCCGGCCGTCGACCGACCAGGCCGGGGAGAAGTTGCCCCCCTTGAGCGACACCGGGATCCGTCGCCCCTCATAGACCTGGAGGATGTACAGCCCGGCGGCCAGGTTCTGGTAAGACGTGTAGGCGATCATCCTGCCGTCGGGCGAGAGGGAGGGCGAATAGTCGGTGACGGCGTTGAACGTCAGGCGCGTCTGCCCCGCACCGTCGTAATCCATCAGGTAGAGCTCGTCGTTGCCGTCCCGATTGGAGAGGAACGCGACCTTGGTCGCGAACACGGGCTTGTTGCCGTAGATGGCCGCCAGGTCGTCGGCGATCTTGTGGACCATGAAGCGGAGGTCGTTCCGCTTGGCCTGGTAGCGCTTGCCTTTCATCGGCTGGCCGGGCTTGACGTCATAGAGCTTCCATTCGAAGACGACGTCGCCGTTCGCCGCCTCGGACACGTCGCCTACGAGGAGGACGTTGGCGTTGATGGACTCCCATTCCTTGAAGAGGATGGCGGACGGGTCGAGCGGCCGGATGTAGCTGTAGTAGCTCTCGGGAAGAAGGGAGAAGATCCGGCTGTATTTTATGTCGGCCGAGAGGATCTGGCGGATTTCGTCGGCCGCCGCCTGGGCCGAGGCCGGGGCGGTGAACTTGGGCAGGGCGAGGTTGATGGCCGGCATGCCCTCCCGGATCGTCATGGTGACGTCCTTCTGGGGGGCGGGGGCCGCGGCCGAGGCCAGAGCCGTACTCGACCGCGAATTGTAGGCGCGGTCGAGTACGGCGGAAGCGGATCCCCGAGTCAAACTCGGGGCCCCTGCCGCCGCCGCGCCGAAGATGACGATCGCAACGATCTGGAATGTTTTCATTTGCTGTGCTCGAAAATCAGGATGATGCCGAGATAGCTCTCGTCGTAGCCGTCCGGCAGGGGCGGGAAAGCGGCCGAGCGCATGATCGCTCGGACCGCGGACTGGTCGAGCGTCTTGAGGCCGCTCGATTCCTTGATGTCGACGGTCGAGATCGACCCGTCCTTGAAGATCCGGAAATAGACCGCCACCTGGAACGTCCCGCTCACGCCGGGGTCGACGAGCGACTGGAACCAGTTGGACGAGATCTTGTCGCGGACGGCCTGGAGGTACCAGTTGAACGGAAAATCGGATTGACCGATCTGGTCGGCCAGGCCGCCCAGGCCCGACCCTCCCC
>CABEBD010000115.1_pt1 | contig 34479 bp, 22 predicted proteins | sample 3132501 | NCBI WGS metagenome assembly CABEBD01 (sample SAMEA5534344, study PRJEB31848) | metagenome | biome: tundra; feature: field; material: soil | place: USA | collected 2013-05 | depth 0.45 m | reverse complement strand
CCCCCGGGTCGACGATCGACCCGCCGCCGACGCCGCGCCCTCCCCTGCCGCCCGTCCCCGCACCTCCCCGCGCGCCTTGGGCGGCGGGATTGACGGCCCGCATGTCCCACAGGACCGTGTTCATCCCGACCTCTCCCCCGCCGCTCAACTCGCGCAGCACCTTGCCGTAGGGGTCGGTCACGGTCAACTTCACCTTGTCCTTCGCCTTCTCCTTCAAATAATAATGGACCGTTACCGCGTTTGGCTCGTTCGGAGTCGCCAGGTGGCCGTCGCCAAGGAGCCGGTAGTTCCCGATCCCGCCCGTCACCCGCTGGACCTGGGGCTTGATCTCGAACAGGAACGCGTCCTGACCGAGCACGGACGCCGTCATTTCCTGGAGCGGGGTGATGTTCGCGATCCACAGCCCGCGCCCATATGTGGCCACGACGAGGTCGTTTTCGCGCGGATGGATCGCGAGGTCCGTGACCTTGACCCAGGGCATGCTGTTCTTGAACGGGACCCACTTCTTCCCGCCGTCGACCGTGACATAGACGCCCTGGTCCGTGCCGACGAACAGTAGCGCCGCGTTCTTCCGGTCCTGGACGACGACGTTGATCCCCTTGGCCGGCAGATTGCCGACGATCACGGTCCAGGTCTCGCCGTAGTCCGCGGTCCGATACAAACACGCGCGGAAATCGTCGAACCTCAAACCGGCCTTGGCCACGAACGCCGTCCCAGCGTCGTGCGGCGAAGCGTACACGCGGCTCACCCAGAAGTTCTCCGGCCCGCCCGCGGCCGCGATCCCGGACGTCCGGTCCTTCCACGTCGCGCCGCCGTCATGGGTCACCTGGACCTTGCCGTCGTCCGCGCCGACCCAGATGACGCCCGGCTTGACCGGCGACTCCGAGATCGTGGTGATCGTGTTGTAGGAGATCGCGGGGAAGCCCTGTTTCGACTTGTCGTTGACCGTCAGGTCGGGGCTGATCTCGGCCCAGTGGTCGCCCCGGTCGAGCGACCGGAACAGGACGTTGGCCCCGGTGTAGACGATCGCCGGGTTGTGGGGCGAGAGGGCGATCGGCGGCGTCCAGTTGAAGCGGAGCGCTTCCTGGCCAGGTTCGCGCCGCGGCATGATCGGCGTCTGGACGCCGGTCTTCTGGTCGAACCGCCACATCGTGCCGAGCTCACGGTTGTTGTACACCCAACGGCTGTCGGTCGGATCGACGCAGTTGTACATGCCGTCGCCGCCGCCGACCGTCACCCAGTCGGCCAGGGTGATGTCGCCCGCCCACCCATTCGACGGGCCCTTCCACGAATCGTGGTCCTGCATCCCGCCGTAGATGTTGTACGGGTCCTCCATGTCCAGGCCGATGGCGTAGAACTCGCCGAGCGGAATGTTGTAGGCGTGGACACAGGTTCGGCCGCCGTCGTAGGAGATATTCACCCCGCCGTCGCTCCCGAAGATGAGGCGGTCCGGGTTCCGGGCATCGATCCACATGCAGCGCCAGTCGCCGAAGGCGCGTTGGAAGACGCCGTTCGACGGCCAGCTCAGCCCGTTCCAGGTCTTCCCGCCGTCTGTCGTACTGGCCAGGGACTGGCCGGTGACGTAGACCTTGTTCGGGTCCTGGGGGTCGATCCGCAACTGGTTGAAGGCGTAGGGCGATTTGTCGAGGGCCGCCTCGTAGCCGGCGTTGGCCTTCCGCCAAGTCCGGCCGCCGTCGTCGGTCCGGAAGACCTCGTTGCCGAAGGTGCGCGCCTGGGGCTCGCCGCCGCGGCGCTTGTCCTGTTCGGCCTCCTGGGGGGTCGCCGGCCGCGGATTGCCGTTCTCGACCACGGCGTAGAGGATGTTCGGGTCCTTTGGGAACAGGTCGATCCCGATCCGGCCGATCCGGCCGGTCGGCAGCCCGCCGCCGAGCTTCGTCCAGACTTTTCCGCCGTCGGTCGTCTTGTAGATCGCGCTCTCCGGCCCGCCGATGACGTAGACCCAGGGCAGGCGAACCTTGTCGTACATCGCCGCGTACAACATATTCGGATCGGACGGATTCATGACGAGGTCAACCGCCCCGATCTTGTCGCTGACGAACAGGACCTTGCTCCAGGTCTGGCCTCCGTCGGTCGTCTTGAACACGCCGCGCTCGGCATTGTCCGTGAAGAGATGTCCCATGGCCGCCACGTAGACGATGTCGGGGTTCCGGGGATGGATCTGAATCCGGGCGATGTGCTGCGTGTCGCGGAGGCCCATGCTCGTCCACGTCTTGCCCGCGTCGACGGACTTGTAGACGCCGTCGCCGGGGTTGGTGCTCCGGGCGCAGTAAGCCTCGCCCGTCCCGACCCAGACAACATTCGCGTTCGAGGGCGTCACGGCCACGTCGCCGATCGACAGCTTCTCCTGCTTGTCGAAGACCGGCTCAAAAGTCGTGCCGGCGTTCACCGTCTTCCACACCCCGCCGTTCCGCGTCCCGACATAGAATGTGGTGAGGTGGTCTTTCCGCGGGGCATCGGGCACGGCGAAGGATGTCACCCACGAACCGGCCCGGAAGGGGCCGAGATTGCGGAACGCGAGGTTCTTGAGCAGGCCTTCATGGAACAGGTCCTGCGCCCCCGCAGCGCCGGCGACCGCGCCGGCAGCGACGATGAGGAGAATCCGGACGAAAAACAAGCGCTTGGAATTTTGGGAACTCATGGGCCTCAGTCCTTCTTTTTCTTCGGGTTGAACTTCACGACATAGGCGATCCCGGCGGCGAACAGGAGTGCGCCCCACCAGACGCCGGCGTGGAGCTCGTTGAGAACGACGGGCTTGGCCGGCGGGACGATCAGGCCGTAGATGCCTGCGCCGAGGATGAGGGCCCCGTACACGACGAGGACGACGCCGATGAAGAACCAGATCGAGATGGCGTTCTTGAGTTCCATGGTCCCCTCCTCCTTACCAGAAGACGACGTTCAGGGCGATCAGGCAGACCAGAATGACGCCCGCCCAGAAGATCGGCCGCTGGTAGAACTTGTAGTCGCCCTCGGACGGGAGCTCCGTGCAGCCGCGCACGAGGCCGACGAGCTCGCTCTCGGGCTTCGGCTTGGTCAGATAGCTGACCACGATCGTAACCAGGGCGGCGATGAGCCACGACCACAGCGCTCGGTACATGTTCTCGGACATGGCCTTGGCGTTGGGCGAGAAGGCGATGATGGCCAGCGCCTGCGGGTCGATCTTCACCCAGGCCCACATCCCGATCGAGGACACGGTCCCGGCCAGGAGGCCCCAGAAGCCCGCGGCCGGCGTGGCCCGCTTCCAGAGCATGCCGAACAGGACCGTCGCCAGGAGCGGGGCGATGAAGAAGCTGAACAGCGCCTGGACGTAGTCCATGATGCTGGCGAACTGCATGACGAGGTAGGCGGTCCCGATGCTGATGAGCACCCCCAGGACGGTGGCCCAGCGGCCGACCTTGACGAGGTGCGCGTCCGAGACCTTCTTGCGGAGCGGCTTGTAGATGTCGTACGTCCAGACCGTGGCGAAGGCGCTGACGTTGCCGGCCATTCCCGACATGAAGCCGGCGATGAGGGCCGTGATGCCGAGGCCGAGCAGCCCCGGTCCGGCGTAGCGGGCAAGCATCAGGGGCAGGACCTCGTTGTAGCTGTGCCCGCCGGTGGCCACCGCCTGCGATTCGCCCACGAGCCCGGGCATGACCGACAGGGCGAGCAGGCCGGGCAGGATAACGATGAAGGGGACCATCATCTTGAAGCCCGCGCCGATGATGGGGGCCATCTTGGCCGCCCGCAGGTCCTTGGCCGCAAGCACACGCTGGACCACGAGGAAGTCGGTCGTCCAGTAGCCGAAGGAGATGACGAATCCCAGACCGAAGACGATGCCCGTCCAGTGGATGCCCATGGCGTTGTCCGAGAACGAGCCGATGCTCCGCCACAGGTGGGTGAGGTCGAGCCCGGCGAAGTTCGCCTGGATCTTGGCCACCATCTTGCCCCAGCCGCCGGCCTCGATCATCCCGATGATGGGGATGAGGAGCGCGCCTGCCCAGATGAGCACGAACTGCAGGACCTCGTTGAAGATGGCCGAGAGCAGGCCGCCCAGGGTCACGTAGATCGCGACGGTGGCCGACGAGACCCAGATGCTGAAATGGATGTCCCAGCCCAGGACGACCTTCATCACCAGGGCCATGGAATACATGTTGATCCCGCTCATGAGGACGGTCATGAAGCCGAACGACACGGCCGACAGGGTCCGGCTCGCGTTTCCGTAGCGGAGCTGGAGGTAGCCGGGCACCGAGTGCGCCTTGGAGATGTAGTAGAACGGCATCATGATGACGGCCAGGAAGAGCATGGCCGGGATCGCACCGATCCAGTACCAGTGCGTGGCCAAAATGCCGTACTGGTAGGCGGCGGCCGACCAGCCCATGAGCTCGAGCGCCCCGAGGTTGGCCGCGAGAAAGCTCAGCCCCGCGATCCAGGAGGTCATCTTCCGGCCGGCCATGAAGAAGTCGTCGCCGGTCCGGGTGTAGCGCTTCAGGTAGAATCCGATGCCCAGGACGAGGGCGAAATAGAAGGCGATGATGACGATGTCGATCGTCCCCAGGGATACAATGGAGCCTGTCATGCGGCACTCCTTGCGTTGGACGGGTCCGGCAAAATATATCCCGCGCCCTCCGCCCCTGTCAACTTGTCATCCCGAGGCCTTGCGAGGGACCCCCTCTGCCAGTAGATTTACCAGAGGGGATCCCTCGCTACGCTCGGGACGACATCCGGCTCAACGGAAACGGTTGAAAAGATCCACCCGCGGCCAAGCCGTGACCCCCTCCACCGCTTTCCACAGCGCCCGGTCGAGCTCGGCCAGGAACGCGTCCGAATCAGAAGGCAGAGAGTTTAAGAGCGCCGCCCAGGCCAGGCCGTTGTGGGCCCGGACCATGATCGCGGCCGAGCCGGCGAGCGACCCCGTGTGCCACCAGTTCGCGTCGTTCCCCTGGGGTCGGACCTGCCAGCCCAAGGCGTAATACGTCGGGGCGTCCCGATATTCCGCGAGCGGGGGACGGGCGGTCATCTCCGCGATCGTCGCCGGCTTCAGGAAGCCGCGGCGCCGCGACCGGCCGTCGACCGCGGTCAGGAAACGCATCAGGTCCACGGCGGAGGCGAGCCATCCGCCGTGGGAATCCATGGCCTCGAGATAGAACCCGCCGTCGGGCATCGCCACCGGCTCCCGGATGAAAGGAAAGACCGAGGACGTGAGCCACGAACCGGAAAAGTCGTGATACGCGGCTTCGCCTTCGGCCCGGAACTTCCGTTCCGTCCGGCCGAGGCGCATGTCCATGATCCCCATCGGTTTTAGAACCTTCGCCCGGACGAAATCCCGATAGCGCTCCCCCGTGACCTGCTCGATGACCCGGCCGAGGACGCAATAGCCGAAATTCGAATACACATAGCGGGTCCCCGGCGAAAAATCCAGCGGTTGAGTGAGCATGTAGCGGATGACCGTCCCGGCCGAAGCCGGCGGCGCGGCGCCCATTGCCCAGGCGATGTCCATCGGCTTGAACATCGGGTCGCCGCTCGCGCCGCGATCGAATCCGCCGGAATGGCGAAGCAGATCGCGGACAGTGATGTCATTGATACGTGGATCGAAAAAGGCGCCGGGCGGAGGCTTCAGGTCATCCAGGAGCTTGAAGGCCTTGTCGTCAAGCCCCAGGCGCCCCTCTTCGACGAGCCTGAGGACGGCTATCGCTGTGATCGGCTTGGAGAGGCTCGCGATCCGGAAGAGGGTGTCCGGCCGAGCCTGCCGATGTCGCTCTCTATCGGCGAAGCCGTAGCCTTCGGCCATCACGAGGCGGCCGTCCTTGACGAGGGCCACCGCCCCGCCGGGGATGCCCCACTTGGCCATGAGCTCGGAAATCACCGGCTTGAAGCTCTCGCTCGGGCCGATCTCCGAAGAAGCCGCGTTCTTTCCCGGCTTGCAGGCGGCGACAGCGAGCGCGGCCGCGGCTAGAGCGGCGGCCAGGGCGAAACGGCGCGCCGCATTTCTCGGCCCGAGCAAAATCTCCCTCATCGGCATGAAACCTTATCTTAGAAGAAAAAACCTTGGTAATCCAGAAGCCCGGGTCGGAGCTTGACCTCCACTCCCCGCTCACATACGATGAAAGGCAGATCGGGACGACCGCGAAATCCAAAGAGGGGAACGGAGGACCAGCATGACCCAAAAAAAACTTCAGCGGATAGTCGCGGCCCTGATCCTCGGAGGTCTGATTGTCGCGACCGGAGGCCCCATGACGAAGAAACCGTCCTCCTTCGCTCAAGAGCAGGACACCAAGGAGCTTTGGAAAAAGGTCGATGAAGCGGACAAAAACGGGCTGCCCCAGACCGCCCTGGAAGCCTTGAAACGGATCGTGCCCCTCGCCTTCGCCCGGAACAACAACGGCGAGGCGCTGCGGGCCCTCACCCGCCAGATCATTCTCGAATCGGCCGTCAAGGGCAACAAGCCGGAAGAGCGCGTCGCCCGCCTCAAGGAGGAGATCGGGAAGGCCCCGGCCGAGGTCCGGCCGATGATGAAGATCATCCTGGCCCAGTGGTACTGGCAATACTATTCGAGGAACCGGTGGCGGTTCATGAACCGGACGGCCACCGAGGGCGCGGACGATAAGGACTTCACCACCTGGGACCTGCCCCGCATCTTCAAGGAGATCGACGGCCTTTACCGCGAGATCCTGAAGGACGAGGCCGCGCTGAAAAAGATCCCGATCTCCGCGTACCGGGACCTCCTCCAGGACGGCAACCAGCCCGCCTCGTTCCGGCCGACGCTCTTCGATTTCGTCGTCTTCGAAGCCCTGGATTTTTACACTTCGGGCGAGCAGACCGCCGCGGCCCCCGAGGACGCGTTCGTGATCGAAGCCGAGTCCGACGCATTCGCCCCGGCTGCCCGATTCATCTCCTACGCGCCCGAGACGACCGACGTCGAATCTCCGAAACTCCAGGCCTTGAAGCTCTACCAGAAGGCGCTGGACTTCCACCGCAAGGACGCAAACCCGGACGCTTTCCTCGACGCCGACCTCCAGCGCCTCCGCTACGTCCGCAACACGGCCGCGGGCGAGCCGGCTTCCGACCTCTTCCTCAAGCGCCTCCGCGAGATTTCCAAGGGCTACGCCGCCTCGCCGCTGTCGAGCCTGGCCCTCTCTTACGAGGCCCAGGAGATCTTCGACCGGGGCGATTACGTCAAGGCCCTCGAAGCGGCCCGCGCCGGCGAAAAAGCGCATCCCGCCTCGGCAGGCGCCTCCAACTGCAAATCGCTCATCGCCCGCATCACGGCGAGGGAATTCCAGCTTCATGGGGAGACCGTGCTGCGGCCCATGCTCGCGGGCAAACTGGCCGTCGACTATCGCAACCTGACGGCGCTCTATCTGCGGGCGGTGAAGACGAACTTCACCGAACTCCTTCAGAGCAAGGACGGCGAGAGCCTCTTCTGGATGTCCGACGCGGTCCTCGCCAAGCTCATCGCCGCGGAGCCCGCCGCCGTCTGGAAGGCGGCGCTGAAGCCCACGGCCGACTACAAGACGGCGACGGCCCTGGCCGACGTCCCACCCCTCAAGCCGGGGTTCTATCGGATCCTCGCTTCCACCACCGAGAGCTTCAGCTCCGCCAAAAACAAGACCCAGTCCGCCTCCCTCTGGGTGAGCGACCTGGCCCTGGTAACGCGGGGCAGCGACGGCAACGTCCAGGGCTTCGTTATGCGCAACGAAACCGGGGAGCCGGTGGGGGGCGCCGAGGCCTCGTTCTACCAATGGGACTACAACGCCGGCGGATTCCAGAAGCTGGCCTCCGCCCGGACCGACGACGGCGGCGCGTTCGTCCTTTCGCCCGCCCAAGCCGGCCGGAGCACCTCCAACCGCCTCATCGCCGTCCGCGACGGGAAGGGCGGCGAATTGGCCGAGATCCAGATCCCGACGTCCACCCCTCGCAGCGAGACGCCGCGGACCACAACAATGTTCTTCACCGATCGGTCCCTCTACCGGCCGGGCCAGACGATCTCGTTCAAAGGCATCTGCCTCGCGATCGACACGGCCGGCAACGATTACCGCCTCCTCCCCAAGAAGTCCGTGCGGGTCGCGTTCCGCGACGCGAACCGCCAGGACATCGCGAGCCTCCTCCTGACCACCAACGACTACGGCTCCTTCAGCGGGGCGTTCACCGCGCCGGCCGACCGCCTGACGGGCGAGATGACGATTTCGACTTTGGATCCGCGCGGCCAGACGTCGGTCCGGGTGGAGGAGTACAAGCGGCCCAAGTTCCAGGTGAAGCTCGACGTGCCCGACCAGGAATTCCGCCTCAACGACGAGGTCGCCCTGCCGGGCGAAGCCATGGCCTATACGGGCGCGCCCGTGGACGGGGCGCTGATCAAATACCGGATCGTGCGCGAGGTCCAATACCCCTGGTGGTGGTTCTATTGGAGCCCCCGTCCAGGGGGAAGGGGCGGAAGCCAGGAGATCGCCCACGGGACGCTGCGGACCGACGAGGCCGGGAAATTCGTGATCAAGTTCCGGGCCAAGCCCGACCCGACGGTCGCCGCCTCCGGCGGGCCCGTCTTCACCTTCACCGCTTATGTCGACGTCACCGACACCACGGGCGAAACGCGGAGCGCCGACGGCCGGGTGCGGGCGGGGTTCGCCTCGCTCGAAGCCGGGCTGCGCTGCGGCGACTGGCAGGAGTCGGGAAAACCCGTGGCGCTCACGGTCACGACAACGACGCTCAACGGCAAGAAGGCCTCCGCCAAGGGGACGGTCGATGTCCTCGCCCTCAAGGGGCCGGACAAGCCCGTCCCGGCCGACCTCATCGGCGAAGCGGCGCTCCTGGGCGGGGAGACGAGCGCGACCTCGGACTGGCGGCGGTGGCCGGACGGCGCCCTCGTCGAGCGCAAGGAATTCCTGACGAGCGCCAAGGACGAAGCTCCCCTAGTCCTGTCGTACAATCTAAAGCCGGGCGCCTACAAGGCGCGCCTTAAGGCCCAGGACAAGTTCGGCTCGCCCGTCGAAAGCCTGGCCTTCTTCCTCGTCCTCGATCCCACCAGTTCGGCCTTTAACGTGAAAATCCCGTTCCACACCGCCGCCCGGGCTTCGACCGTCGAAGTCGGCGGGACCTACGAGATCCTCTGGGGGACGGGCTACGACCGGGGCCCGGTGCTCGTTGAAATTTTCCAGAACGGGGCGGCTTTCAAGCGCGCCTGGACGGCCGCGCCCCAGACGCAGGGCGTCCTCCGCGTCCCGGTGGACGAAAAGCTGCGGGGCGGATTCACGGTCCTCATCACGGCGGTCAAGGAAAACCGCATCTATTCCGCCCAGGAGAGGGTGAACGTGCCCTGGTCGAATAAGGCCCTCGCCCTCCAGTGGCAGACGTTTCGCTCTAAGCTCCAGCCCGGCCAGAAAGAGACCTGGTCGGTCCGCATCCGCGGGCCCCAGGCCTCGATCAAAGCCGCGGAGATGGTCGCCGCGCTCTACGACGTCTCGCTCGACCAGTTCTATGGCCACGGCTTCCCGACGATGTCCGGGATCTTCAAGACGGACGGGACCTATGTCAATTCGACATTCGCGAACCGGAAGCAGGAGTTCCGGACCTACCGGGACGATCTCAACATCCATGTCTCTTCCGTCACGCCGAGCTACGTCCGGTTCCAGTCGGACATCGAATTCGGCGCCACCGGCTACAATTATCCCGGACAGGTCATGAAGTCCATGGCCCGGCCCGAGGCCATGGCCCGGGACGGCGCGGAACCCCCGCCGCCCCCTTCGCCTACGGCTGCGGCCCCGCAGGGAACGGGGAAAGGCGGCGTGGTCGGGGGGGTCGTGGGCGGCGTCCTCGGCGGCGTGGCCGAGGACAAGAAAGCCCCGCCCGCCGTCGATCTGTCCAAGGTCCAGGCCCGCAAGAACCTGGACGAGACCGCCTTCTTCTATCCCCATCTCCTGACCGACAAGGACGGCGTGGTGACGCTCGAATTCAAGATGCCCGAGGCCTTGACCGAGTGGCGTTTCCTGAGCTTTGCTCATACGCGCGAACTCGAAAGCGGTTCGCTCGAAGGCCGGACCGTCACCCAGAAGGACCTCATGGTCCAGCCCAACCCACCCCGTTTCTTGCGGGAAGGCGATGCCCTCGAGTTCACGGTCAAAGTGACCAACATGACCGAGAAGGACGCCCGGGGCGACGTCCAGCTCACGTTCTTCGACCCTCGCACGAACAAAGCGCTCGATGCCGCGCTGGGCAACGCGACACCGAAGATGCCGTTTGCGGTGCCGGCCAAGCAGTCGCGCTCCTTTTCCTGGCCCGTGGCCGTGCCGGACGGGCTGGAGATCGTCGGCTTCAAGGCCGTGGCAGCCTCGGCCGAGTTCTCGGACGGCGAGGAGGGAGTCCTCCCCGTCCTGAGCCGCCGGATCCTCGTCCGGGAGTCGATCCCGCTCTGGATCAGCGACAAGGGACAGAAGAAATTTGAGTTCAAGAAGCTCGCCCAGTCCTCGACGTCCGGCACGCTGAGGCACATGGGACTCGTGGTCCAGATGGCTTCCAACCCCGCCTGGTACGCGATTCAGGCCCTGCCCTTCCTCATGGAATATCCCTACGAATGCTCCGAGCAGGTCTTCAACCGGCTGTATGCCAACGGCCTGGCCCAGAAGATCGCCAACGCGGACCCCAAGATCCGGAAGATCTTCGACCTGTGGAAAGGCACGCCGGCCCTGAAATCCAACCTCGAGAAGAACGAGGACCTGAAGAGCGTCCTTCTCCAGGAATCGCCCTGGGTGCTCGAGGCCAAAGCCGAGACCCAGGCCAAGCAGAACGTCGGCCTCCTGTTCGACGAGAACCGCATGGGGCAGGAGATCAAGCGGGCCTTCGCCAAACTTGAAGCCATGCAGCTCTCCGACGGCGCCTGGCCCTGGTTCCCCGGCGGCCGCGGCGACAGCTACATCACCCTCTACGTCGTGACCGGCTTCGGCCGGCTGAAGCACCTGGACGTCGCCGCCGTCCCGCAGACGGCGGCGGTGAAGGCGATCGGCCATCTCGACGGCTGGATCCAGGAGGTCTACGACGGGATCCTGAAGGCGGGCCACAAGGACGAAAACCACCTGAGCTCGACCATCGCCCTGTTCCTCTACGGCCGGAGCTTCTATCTAAAGGATCGGCCGATCCCGGCCGCGAGCCGCGCCGCCGCGGACTATTTCCTCGGCCAAGCCGCCCGTTATTGGCTGCAGCTCGATTTCCGGCAGAGCCAGGCCCACCTCGCGCTGGCCCTCCACCGGTTCGGCGATACGGCCACGGCCCAGAAGATCATGCGCTCGATGAAGGAGCGGAGCCAGGTCGACGAGGAGCTGGGCCGCTTCTGGAGCGAGCTCGAACTGTCGTGGTGGTGGTACCGGGCGCCCATCGAGACGCAGGCGGTGATGATCGAGGCCTTCGACGAGGTCATGAACGACCAGACCGCGGTCGAGGAATGCAAGATCTGGCTGCTCAAGCAGAAACAGACCCAGGATTGGAAGACGACCAAGGCCACGGCCGACGCGGTCTACGGGCTGATGCAGCGGGGGGCGGACCTCCTGGCGTCAGACGCCGTCGTCGAGGTCAGCCTCGGCGGGCAGACGGTCAAGGCGGAGAAGGTCGAGGCCGGGACCGGGTTCTACGAAAAGCGGTTCGCCCCGGCCGAGATCAAGGCGGAGATGGGCAACGTGGTCGTCACCAAGACGGACAAGGGGATCGCCTGGGGCGGCCTCCACTGGCAGTACATGGAGGACATCTCCAAGATCACGCCCCACGCCCAGAACCCGCTCAAACTGAAGAAAGACGTCTTTGTCCAGAGGCTGACCAAGAAGGGCCCGGTCCTCGAGCCGGTCAAGGGGCCGCTCGCCGTGGGCGACACGCTGGTCGTCCGCATCGAGCTGCGGACCGACCGGGACATGGAATACGTCCACATGAAGGACCACCGCGGAAGCGGACTCGAACCGGTCAACGTCCTCTCCCAGTACAAATACCAGGGCGGCCTCGTCTACTACGAATCCACCAAGGACACGGCCACCCACTTCTTCATCGACTACCTGCCCAAGGGGACCTACGTCTTCGAGTATCAGTTGCGCGTCGTGCACCGCGGCGCCTACCAGAACGGCATGGCCCACATCGAGTGCATGTACGCTCCCGAGTTCAACAGCCATTCGGAGAGCGTGAAGCTGGAGATCAAGTAGGCGGCGCGGGAAGAGGCGTTTTTAAAACGCCCCCAGCTGGCAGTGGCTCAGACGGATGCCGAGCGCGTCCGCCGTCCGGCCGACTTCGCTCAGCAGGACCCCCTGCTCCTCGGCGATAAGGAAGGCCGCGGCGCAGGAGAGGTGGTCGTCACGAAGGCGGGCGCGGATCGCGGCCGCCAAGGCGTCGTCGATCTTCAAATTTCCGTCTAGTTTCTTGTCTTTTAAGGCCATTTTATCTCCTTCCCCGTTGTGAGATCGTTATTTTACATCATGATGGGGGACACGAGACTCCGAAAAGGAAAAATTATTCCACCCCGGCTCCCGTTGTCCTATAATGCATCCTGCAGACCGGCATTCGCGAAGGAGTCGTCCATGTACGAACGCTTCAAGGATCATCTCTTGGCCGAACTGGCCAAAGTCCGGGCCGAAGGCCTTTACAAGGAGGAGCGCATCCTGACCACGTCCCAGGGCGTCGAGATCAAAACCGACGCGGGCTTGTGCGTCCTCAACTTCTGCGCCAACAACTACCTCGGCCTGTGCAACGAGCCGCGCGTCATGGCCGCGGCGAACTATGCCTTCTTCAAGTGGGGCTTCGGCATGGCCTCGGTCCGGTTCATTTGCGGAACGCAGAAGGTCCACAAGGACCTCGAGCGGGCGATGAGCGATTTCCTGGGCACCGAAGACACGCTCCTCTACTCCTCCGCCTTCGACGCCAACGGGGGCATCTTCGAACCGCTCCTCGATGAGCACAGCGCCATCATCTCCGACGAGCTCAACCACGCCTCGATCATCGACGGCATCCGCCTCTGCCGGGCGCAGCGTTTCGTCTACAAGAACGACGACATGGACGACCTCGAAGCCAAGCTCGTCGCGGCCAAGGACGCCCAGTTCAAGCTCATCGTCACCGACGGGGTGTTCTCCATGGACGGGATCATCGCCCGGGTCGACAGGATCTGCGAGCTCGCGGCGCGCCACGGGGCCCTGGTCATGGTCGACGACTCCCACGCCACGGGCTTCATCGGCCCGACCGGCCGCGGCACGCATGAGCACTGCGGCGTCATGGACAAGGTGGACCTCATCGTCACCACCTTCGGCAAGGCCCTCGGCGGGGCCACCGGCGGCTGCATCTCGGGACGGAAGGAGATCATCGAGTTCCTGCGTCAGCGCTCCCGTCCCTATCTTTTCTCCAACTCCCTCGCGCCGGCCATCGCCGGGGCGACGATCGAAGTCCTCAAGATCCTGACCGAAACGACCGAGCTCAAGGACCGGCTGATGCGCAACACCCGCCTCTTCCGCGAGGGCATCGAAAAAGCGGGGTTCAAGATCGTGCCCGGCATCCATCCCATCGTCCCGGTCCTCTTCGGCCACCTGCCCCACGACGCCAAGCTCTCGCAGGATTTCGCCGACGAGCTGCTGAAAGAGGAAATCTACGTGATCGGGTTCTACTTCCCCATCGTCCCGCGCGGCAAATCGCGGATCCGGGTCCAGATCAGCGCCGCCCACACGACCGAGCAGATCGAATTCGCCATCGACAAGTTCCGCAAGGTCGGCGAGCGGCTGATCCCGTGATGTCCTGCGGGCCGATACCGGGGTTGGCCACGTCCCGCTTGGGAACCAGTCCCGTCGGTTCCCCCCCCCATCGGAAACGATGGGGCCCCCTCTCCGCTATGCGGGCCTTAGGCCAAACCCCGGTATCGGCCCGCAGGACTGCCGAGTCCGCTCCTTGGCTTGACTTCGCGGGCGCAAGCGACATATTAATTAGGTTTGCGTCCCCGCCGCGGGGCGACGGAGGGAGAGAGGCACGATGACCGCAAAAAGATACGCCCTTGGACTCGACTATGGGACGAATTCCGTGCGGGCCCTGCTTGTGGACATCCGCACCGGCCGGGAGCTGGCCACGGCCATCCACAACTACGAAACGGGCGCGGCCGGCGTCGTCCTGGACGCCCGCACCCCCGACCTCGCCCGGCAGAACCCGGCCGATTATCTCAAGGGCGCCGAGGTTGCGGTCCGCCGGACCCTCGCCCTGGCCCGGACGGCCGAGCGCTCGTTCGACCCGGCGCAGGTCGTCGGCATCGGCGTCGACACGACCGGCTCGACTCCGATTCCCGTGGACCGGGAGGGAACGCCGCTCTGCTTCGGCAAGGAATTCCGCAAGAACCCGAACGCTATGGCCTGGCTCTGGAAAGACCATACGGGCTTCGCCGAGGCAGCGGAAATCACGGCCCTCGCCGCCCGCGAACACCCCGAATACCTGGCCAAGTGCGGGGGAACATACTCCTCCGAGTGGTTCTTCAGCAAGATCCTCCATTGCCGCCGCGCCGATCCAGACATGTTCGACGCCGCCTGGAGCTGGGTGGAATGCTGCGACTACATCCCGGCCGTCCTGACCTGCGAAACGCGGCCGGAGAAGATCAAGCGCGGGCGCTGCGCCGCGGGCCACAAGGCCATGTTCAACGCGCACTGGGGCGGCCTGCCGGCCAAGGAGTTCCTGGCCAAGCTCGACCCGAAGCTCGGCGAACTCCGCGACCGGCTCTACGACAAAACCTATACGTCGGACGTTCCGGCCGGCCGGCTTGCGCCGGCGTGGGCGAAAAAGCTCGGCCTGCCCGCGGGCATTCCCGTCGCGGTCGGCGCCTTCGACGCCCACCTCGGGGCCGTCGGCTCGGGCGTCTTCCCCGGCAAGTTCGTCAAGATCATGGGGACGAGCACGTGCGACATCTGCGTCTGGCCGAGCGACAAGCCGCTGGCCGACATCCCCGGCCTGTGCGGCATCGTGGAAGGTTCGGTCCTCCCGGGATACTACGGGCTCGAAGCGGGCCAGTCGGCGGTCGGCGACATCTTCAACTGGTTCGTCGGCTATCTCCAGCCCGGCGGACCGGCTAAAGGCTCGCACGAGGCCCTGACCCGGACGGCGGCCAAGCTCCGGCCCGGCCGATCGGGCCTGCTCGCCCTCGACTGGAACAACGGCAACCGGACCATCCTGGTCGATCAGCGGCTGACCGGGCTCCTTATCGGACAGACGCTCCACACGACGCCCGAGGAGATCTACCGGGCCCTGATCGAAGCCACGGCCTTCGGCGCGCTGACGATCATCCGCCGCTTCGAGGAATACGGCGTGGCGATCGACGAGGTGATCGCCTGCGGCGGCATCGCCGAGAAGAACCCTCTGGTCATGCAGATCTACGCCGACGTGTGCGGCAAGGAGATGAAGGTCGCCCGCTCCTCCCAGACCTGCGCTCTGGGATCGGCCATCGCCGGCGCGGTCGCCGCGGGCGCGCATCCCTGGTTCGCCGAGGCGCAGCGGGCGATGTGCGGCGTCAAACTGCGCTCGTTCAAGCCGGACCCGGGCCGCCACAAAATCTACGCGGAGCTCTATGGGCTCTACCGTCAGCTCCATGACGCCTTCGGCACGAAGGCGGAGGCGGGATCTCTGTTCAACGTGATGAAAGACCTCTTGAAGATCCGCGACCGGGAACTGGAATCCTGAGATGCTGGCCGACCTCAGGGAGCAAGTCTGGCAGGCGAACTTCGACCTCGTGAAGTACGGCCTGGTCATCCTGACCTTCGGCAACGTGAGCGGGCTCGACCGGAAAAAAGGGATCATGGCCATCAAGCCGAGCGGCATCCCCTATTCCCGGATGAATCCGACCGACCTCGTCCTGATCGATCTCGAAGGAAAAGTCGTCGAAGGGGAACTGAACCCGTCCTCGGACACGTCCACCCACCTCGCCCTGTACCGGGCCTTCCCGGACATCGGCGGCGTCTCCCACGCCCACAGCGAATACGCCACGGCCTTCGCCCAGGCCTGCCGCGAAATCCCGTGCCTCGGCACGACCCACGCCGATCATTTCAACGGGCCCGTTCCGGTCACCCGCCATCTGACCTTGGTTGAGGTCCGGGACGACTACGAGGCGAACACGGGCAAGGTCATCGCGGAGCGGTTCGCCGGGCTGAAGCCCCTCGAAACGCCGTCCGTCCTCGTCGCGGGGCACGGTCCCTTCAGCTGGGGCGGGAGCGCGGGCGAGGCGGTGAAGAACAGCCTCTTGCTGGAGAAGATCGCCAAGATGGCGATCCTGACCGGCCTCGTGAACCCGAAAATCGAGAGCCTGCCGGACCATCTGCTGGCCAAGCATTACCTACGAAAGCACGGCCCTCAGGCCACCTACGGACAGGCGAAAGGGCCGGCCCCGCGGCCGGACTCCCTCGTCCGAAAAAGGAGTCATCGATGAAGAACGTCCCCCAGGTGAAACTCGGAATCGTGGCCGTGAGCCGCGACTGTTTTCCGATCGAACTTTCGAGGAAGCGCCGGACGCGCGTCGTGGCGGAATGCAAGGCCAAGGCCGTGCGCATCGTCGAAATCAAAACGATCATCGAGAACGAAAAGGACGCTTTGAAGGCCCTCGACGAGGTCCGCCAGTCGGGCGTCAACGCCCTGGTCATCTATCTCGGCAATTTCGGGCCCGAAGGCCCAACAACCATTTTGGCCCAAAAGTTCGACGGCCCGGTGATGTTCGCCGCGGCGGCCGAGGAGACCGGCGCCGATCTCATCGGCGGCCGGGGCGACGCCTACTGCGGCCTGCTGAACGCGTCGTACAATATCGGGCTGCGCAAGCTCCGCCCCTACATCCCCGAGGTTCCTGTCGGAATGCCGGACGAGGTGGCGGGCATGATCGCCGGGTTTATCCCGGTCGCCCGGATCATCCTCGGGCTCAAGAAGCTCAAGATCTTCGGCTTCGGCCCGCGGCCCCAGGACTTCCTGGCCTGCAACGCGCCGATCAAGCCGCTGTATGACATCGGGGTCGAGATCATGGAGAACTCCGAGCTCGATCTCTACGATATTTTCCTGAAGGCCAAGGGCGACCCGGCGATCAAAGCGGTGGCCAAGGACATGGCCAAGGAGCTCGGATCGGGCAACGCCTACCCCGACATGCTCGGAAAGCTGGCCCAGTACGAGGTCGCGCTGACCAAGTTCATGGAGGCGAACCTCGGGGCGTCGGACTACGGGATCTTCGCCAACAAGTGCTGGCCGGCCTACGAGTCCTACTTCGGGTTCGTCCCCTGCTATGTCAACTCGCGCCTGGCGACGCGCGGGATCCCGGTCTCGTGCGAGGTGGACATTTACGGCGCGCTGAGCGAGTACATCGCCACCTGCGCGACCCTGTTCCCCGCGACCCTTCTCGACATCAACAATACCGTGCCCGCCGACATGTATAAGGCCCACAAGAAAGCGGCGGCCGGGTACAAGGCGAACGATCTGTTCATGGGCTTCCACTGCGGGAACACGTCCTCGGCCTGCCTCATCGGGGGCGGGCTCAAGTACCAGCTCATCATGCACCGCCTGCTGGAGCCGGAAAAAGCGCCCGACATCACCCGCGGGACGCTCGAGGGCCGGATCAAGGTCGGCGACATCACGATCTTCCGCCTGCAATCGACGGCCGACGCCGTCCTGCGCTCGTATCTGGCGGAGGGCGAGGTGCTCGACATCGACCCGCAGTCGTTCGGCGGGATCGGAGTGTTCGCGGTCAAGGAGATGGGGCGCTTCTACCGCCACGTGCTCATCGAGAAGCGCTTCCCCCACCACACGGCGATCGCCTTCGCCCACGCGGGCAAGGCGCTATTTGCGGCCGTGCGGATGCTGGGGGTGGACGAAATCGACCACAACCGGCCGGCGGGAATGCTCTACAAAACCGAAAATCCGTTCGGCTGAATTAAGGTTACAGTTAGCGGAGGGCGGCCTTCAGCGTGGCGCCGATGTCGGCCGGGCTGACGGCCACATGCACGCCGCCCGCCCGCAGGGCGTCCATCTTCTCCTGGGCCGTCCCCTTGCCGCCGGCGATGATCGCCCCGGCGTGCCCCATCCGGCGGCCCGGAGGGGCGGTCTGGCCGGCGATGAACCCGACCACCGGCTTGGGGAATTCCTTCTTGATGTAGGCCGCAGCCTCGTCCTCGGCCGTTCCGCCGATCTCCCCGATCAGGATGACGGCCTCGGTGCCGTTGTCGTCCTTGAACAGCTTCAGAAGTTCGATGTACTTCAGCCCGACGATCGGGTCGCCCCCGATGCCCACGGCCGTCGACTGGCCGTAGCCCTGCTTCGAGGTCTGCTGGACGGCCTCGTAAGTCAACGTTCCGGACCGGGAGATGATGCCGATCGTCCCGGCCTTGTGGATGTGGCCGGGCATGATCCCGATCTTGCATTTACCCGGCGAAATGATGCCGGGGGTGTTCGGCCCGATGAGCGACACGGGCTTGTCGCGCAGGAACGTCTTGACCTTGATCATGTCGAACGTGGGAATGCCCTCGGTGATGCAGACCACGAGGCCCACGCCCGCGTCGGCCGCCTCCATGATCGCGTCCGCCGCGGCGAACGGCGGGACGAAGATGGCCGCGGCGTTGGCCCCCTCGGCCTTGACCGCATCGGCCACGGTGTTGAACACGGGGACGCCGAGGTGCTTCGTGCCTCCCTTGCCGGGGGTCATGCCGGCCACGACCTTCGTCCCGTATTCCAGCATCCGCGTCGTGTGGAACGTGCCCTCGCCGCCCGTGATCCCGAGAACGACCACCCGGGTGTTTTCGTTGACTAAAATGCTCATCGTCGACTCCTTCGGTCCTAGTTCTTCACGAGCGCCACGATCTTCTCGGCCGCGTCCTTCATGCCGTCGGCCGGGTGGAAGGCCAGCCCAGACTCGGCCAGGAGCTTCTTGCCGAGCTCCACGTTGGTCCCCTCGAGGCGGATCACGACCGGGATCTTCGTCCCGAGTTCCCGGGCCGCCTTGATGACGCCGTTGGCGATCATGTCGCAGCGGACGATGCCCCCGAAGATGTTGATCAGCGCGCCCTTGACGTCCTTGTCGGCCACCAGGATCTTGAAGGCGTTGGCCACGGCCTCCTCGGTCACGCCGCCGCCGACGTCGAGGAAGTTGGCCGGCATGCCGCCGGCGTACTTGACGATGTCCATCGTGGCCATGGCCAGGCCGGCCCCGTTGACCATGCAGCCCACGTTGCCGTCGAGCTTGATGTAGTTCAGATTGAACTTCGAGGCCTCGACCTCGAGGGGCGACTCCTCGTCGAGGTCGCGCATGGCCAGGATGTCCGGATGCCGCACCAAGGCGTTATCGTCGAAATTCATCTTGGCGTCGAGGGCGAACACGTCGCCCGACTTCGTTATCAGCAGGGGATTGATTTCGGCCAGGGAGGCGTCCGTGGCTTCGAACGCTTTATAGAGCGAGGCCAGGAACTTCACGGCCTGCTTAAACGTCTCGCCCGAGAGGCCCAGGCGGAAGGCCAGCTTCCGAGCCTGGAACGCGCCGAACCCGGTGCCGGGGTGGACATATTCTTTGAAGATCAGCTCGGGCGTCTCGGCCGCGACCTTCTCGACTTCGACGCCGCCCTCGGTCGAGGCCATGATCACGGCCGCCTCGCGCGCCCGGTCGATGACGATGCCCAGGTAGAGCTCGCGGGCGATGTCGAGGGCTTCCTCGATGAGGACGCGCTTCACGAGCTTGCCCTCCGGCCCGGTCTGGTGAGTGACGAGGGTCATGCCCAGCATGGCCTTGGCCAGCTTTTCGGCCTCCGCGGGGTTCGCGGCAAGCTTGACCCCGCCGCCCTTGCCGCGGCCGCCGGCGTGGATCTGGGCCTTGACCACGACCCGCGGTCCGATCTTCTCGGCGATCGCCCGGGCTTCGGCCGGCGTCTTCGCCACGTCGCCCCGGGGGATCCTCACCCCGAACCGGGACAGAATGCTCTTCGCCTGGAATTCATGGATTTTCATGTCACACTCCCAAGGTCGATCTCTCGGAGCGGTGCGGGGCCGCGCCGTCCTCTCCCGCTCGCGGCGGTTCCGGCGGACCGGAAAGAAAGCCTAAATTAACAAAGGCCCCCGGCGAAGTCAAACGAGCGGGCCAGCGCCGTGACTATATACTTCGGAGCCCATTCATGGTTAAAATGAATAAGGATAGGGCCATAAGTGTTATACGGCAGCCATTTGTGGACTTTATTATCGCCGATTATTTTAATAGGACTTGCATTGGCCTGGTATTGGTGGAAATCTAGAAGAACCCAAAAATAGATTTACTCATTGCGGAAGGAGCCGGCGCATGGCGGAATCAAGTTTGAAACGCATCCTCGTGATCGACGACGAAATCAACGTCTGCAAGAGCGTCCGCCAGGCCTTGCTGAACCCGGACTACGAAATCGAACTCGCGCTGAGCGGGGCGGACGCCCTTCGGCTCGAAGGCGAGAATCCGTTCGACGTCATCCTGCTCGACCTGATGATGCCCGTCGCGGGCGGCCTGGACGTCATGAAAGCGCTCAAGGCCCGGAACAGCCGCGCCCAGATCATCATCATGACCGGCTATCCCTCCTCCCGGACCTCGCTCCAGAGCATGCAGCTCGGGGCCTTCGACTATCTGCCCAAGCCTTTTCTCCTCTCCGAGATCCGGAGCCTCGTGGCCAAGGCCCTCGCGGCCGGCCCGACGGAAAAATAACTCCGCGACGTTGCTACGGTCCGGGGGTTAATGATAGCCTTCATCTATCGGGAATAAAAAGCCATGACCGAAAACCTGATCGAGCGTTACTTGTCCGATCTGGGGGAAATCCGTGGGACAAGGGCCAACGTGGCGGAGACTTCGTTCTATCCGGCCTTGGAACGGCTCCTCTCGGATATCGGCAAAACCCTTTCCCCAAAGGTCCGCTGCGTCATCAATCTCGCCAACCGAGGCGCGGGACTCCCGGACGGTGGCCTATTCTCCGCCGATCAGTTCCGCCGTAAGACTCACAACGAGAACGCCAAGGAGAATCCATTTCTGGTTCAAAACCCATCGCGCGGCGTGATCGAAGCCAAGCCGCCCTCTGAAGATGTCCACCGAATCTCCGAGACCGAGCAGGTGGAACGATACTGGAAGCGATACGGCATGGTGCTCGTGACCAATTTCCGGGATTTCGCCCTCATCGGCCAAGGCCCGACGGGAAAGCCGTGCGTTCTGGAATCCTTCGCTCTGGCCGAATCCGAAAGTGAATTCTGGCGTCTGACCGCTCATCCCCGCCTGGCGGCGACAGAACACGGCGAACGGATGCTGGAGTATCTAAAGCGCGTGATGCTCCTAAATGCGCCGCTGGCCGCTCCGCAGGACGTGGCCAGCATCCTCGCCTCCTACGCCCATGACGCGCGGCTGCGCATCGAAAAGGTTGATCTCCCGGCTTTGGCCGGTCTTCGACGGGCCCTCGAAGATGCTCTCGGCCTTCGCTTCGAGGGCGAGAAAGGCGAGCATTTCTTTCGTTCGACACTCGTTCAAACTCTCTTCTATGGTGTCTTCTCGGCTTGGGTCTTATGGGCGCGAAGGAAGGACGCCAAGCCGAATGAAAAAACGGGATTTGTTGAAGCCATCCGCGATGCCGGCTCGCCCTACGCCGTTGCCGGTAATTTCGACTGGCGCGTCGCGCACTACCTATTGCGCGTTCCTATGCTCCGTGCCCTTTTTGTCCAAGTTGCCGATCCCGCCCAGCTTGGCGGCTTGGGTTTGATCGAAGTTCTCGATTGGACTGGTGCCACGCTGAATCGTGTGGACCGCGCCGCATTCTTCAAATCCTTCGATGAGGGACATGCCATTCAGTATTTCTATGAGCCCTTTCTGCATGCGTTCGATCCCGAACTTCGCAAGGAGCTCGGAGTCTGGTACACCCCCGAGGAGATCGTCCGCTACCAGGTTGAACGCGTGGACTCCGTCCTCAGATCCGAACTCGGCCTCGCCGACGGCCTGGCCGATCCAAAAGTGATCGTGCTCGATCCCTGTTGCGGCACTGGAACTTACCTGAGGGCAGTCCTCCGCCGCATCGCCGTCACCCTGCACGAGAAAGGCGGCGACGCTCTTGTCGCGCACGATCTCAAGAAAGCCGCCATGGAACGCGTCTTCGGCTTCGAAATTCTGCCCGCTCCGTTCGTCATTTCTCATCTCCAACTCGGTTTGGAACTCGAAACTCTCGGTGCCCCATTGAGCGACCGCACCGATCCGCCCGAACGCGCCGGAGTCTATCTGACCAATGCACTTACGGGCTGGGAACCGCCCAAGGAAAAACAGAAAAAGATCGCTTTTCCCGGTTTCGATGACGAACGCGACGCCGCCGGTATGGTGAAGCAGGAAAAGCCCATCCTCGTCATACTCGGGAATCCTCCTTATAACGCCTTCGCCGGTGTCAGTCCCGAGGAAGAGCAAGGCCTTGTCGAACCCTATAAAAAGGGCCTTATCTCCGAGTGGGGCATCAAAAAGTTCAACCTCGATGACCTCTACATCCGCTTCTTCCGCCTCGCCGAAAAGCGCATCGCTGAACACGGCGGGCAGGGCGTGGTGTCTTTTATCTCGAACTTCTCGTATTTGGGCGATCCTTCGTTTGTGGTTGCACGCCGCAGGTTCCTCGACGAATTTGACACCATCTGGTTGGATTGCTTGAACGGCGACAGTCGCGAGACCGGCAAATTGACGCCCGAAGGTAAACCCGATCCATCGGTGTTCTCCACAGAATGGAACCGCGAAGGAATCCGCGTCGGCACCGCCATCGGTCTATTTGTGAAGCGAGGCCGTGTGAGAAAAGGCGACGTATCAATCCGTTTCCGCCATTTCTGGGGTGCAACGAAACGAGCCGATCTCCTCGCGAGCCTCGATAGCTCACATTTCGACGCACAATACGAGATATCCAATCCTCGGAAAGATAATCGCTGGAGTTTCCGCCCATCGGATGTTGCTAGCGCATATCTCAGATGGCCGAAGGTAACGGAGCTTTGTGCGATGCCGCCATACAACGGTCCTATCGAGCGGCGCGGTAATTCGCTGATTGTCTTCCCCGACGAGCAGGAGAGATTGATGCGGGTGGCGGAGTATCTCGATCCGTCTGTATCAGACGATGATATTAAATATCGCGTGCCCGAATTTATGACCTCCTCTGGCGAGTTTAATGCGGACAAGACCCGCCAGCAACTTAAGGGCGGGAGATTTGACGCTAGTAACATCGTCACATACCCATTTAAACCATTCGACATACGTAATGCATATCTGGACCCCGATATTGCGCCTTTATTCTCTCGTCCTGCTCCACAATTATTAAAACATCGATTCTCCGGAAATCGGTTTTTCATCACCCGCGATACCGCCGACAAAGACGCGGAAGGCCCGCCCTTCTTCTTTTCGCCGGTTGTTTGCGATTATGACTGCATTTCCGGCCACGCCCGGCATTTTCCGCTGCGTCTCAAGATGGGACCAGATCATCTATCGGGCCGTGGATCCGCCTTACTGAACTTCGACAATGCGAAAATCACCTCCAACCTCTCTCCTGACGCCCGTGCTTATCTCGCATCGCTCAGACTATCTGATCCTGATTCCCATCAGGCGACGGCCGAACTTATCTGGTATCACGCGCTGGCCATTGGCTATTCGCCCGTTTATCTTACAAAAAACGCGGATGGCATCCAGCAGGATTGGCCGCGGATTCCCCTGCCAAAGGCCAAAGACACGCTTATCGCGTCCGCGGCCCTTGGACGGCAGGTGGCGGCCTTACTGGATACGGAAGCGCCCGTGTCCGGGGTGACCGCGGGCAAGATTAGCGACGACCTCAAGACCATCTCCGTCTTCCAGCGCGTGGACGGGAAACCGGCGAAGCCGGAGTCTGGAGATCTTGACCTGACCGCCGGCTGGGGCCACGGCGGCAAGAGTGGCATCACCATGCCGGGCAAAGGGAAACTCATCCAACGGGATGACGGGGCATACGATATTTTCCTAAACGCCGTCTCCTGTTGGCGAAACGTGCCCCAGGCAGTTTGGGACTACACTATCGGCGGCTACCAAGTGATCAAGAAGTGGCTGTCCTATCGCGAAAAGCCCCTCCTGGGCCGTGGCCTGACTCCGGACGAAGTCCGCTATGTGACCGAAATGGCGCGCCGCCTGGCAACGTTGGTTGCCTTGCAGCCGTCCCTGGACGACAACTACCGGAAAGTCATCAAGGCGACGTACTCGTGGCCCAAAAAATCATGAAGAGCGTCTTTCAAAAGACCGATGAGAAAATTCCCAGCCCGAAGCGTTATTAATAGAAGAGCGTAAAAAAAAGAGCTTTGAGCATGGCCAAGCAGAAAATCCGGGAGAAAGAGGGTGTTTGGACCTCTGGTGACAAAAAAGGGGAAATTGTCCTTTATAAAGCAGTCAACGGCGAGGCAACCCTGGAAGTCCGGCTTGAGCAGGACACCGTCTGGCTCAGCCTAAATCAAATAGCGGACCTTTTCAGAAGAGACAAGTCCGTTGTCTCGAGACACTTCCGCAATGTCTTTAAGGAGAAAGAGTTAGACAGGAAATCAGTTGTTGCATTTTTTGCAACAACTGCGGCGGATGGAAAAACCTATCAAGTCGAATATTTTAATTTGGATGCCATCATCTCCGTCGGTTACCGGGTGAACTCGAAACGCGGAACGCAGTTCCGTATTTGGGCCACGACGGTCTTGAAGGACCACATCGTCAAGGGGTATACGGCGAACGAACGCCGCCTCAAGGAATTGCGGCAATCTCTTCAGCTTGTCGAGCACGTCCTGGACCGTCATGATGTGACGTCCCGCGAATCGCCGATACCGCTCTTGTGGCCATAACGCTCCTCATCGCGGAAAGCGCGCCGCGGGAAAAAGACTCGATAGTACGCATTGTCATTAATCTCATCAGCAAAAGGAAGTAAATCTGGTCAGCCCGATCCACCCCGAAAAAGGGCTGATCCCGCTTCGCTAAGGGGAGCGCGGATCAGCCGATCCGGTCGGCCATCTTAAAGCTCAGAATCCGTCGAAATTTGCACTATTGGAATTTCGGCTGATTCCGTTCGGCGAGGAAATCGTCAGAGAATTTATCCAGGCTTTGGACCAGGGAGTCCCAGGAATTCGCCGCGGGAATCAGGATGACGGCATTGCCGGATTTTTTGACGTAGACGAATTCGCCCTCGAAGCGGAATTCCTTGGGCAGGCGGACCGCTTGACTTTGGCCGCTGCGGAACAATTTTGCCGTTTTCATGAGCAACCCTCGCAAGTTTATACTATACATTTGTACTACTTCCGCGGCTGGAGGTCAGGACAAGGGCGCCCTGGATCAACTATATTTTACGATGGATGTATTCTGTGTAATCCTTGATGACGGGGTGATATTCTTCCTTCATAAGATGCGAAGAAATCATGAAATCCGCGGTCGAGCGATTGCAGGCGATGGGGATATTATAGACCACCGCGATTCGAAGGAGCGCTTTGACATCAACATCATGTGGATGCGGTTCCATTGGGTCCCAAAAAAATATGACAAAATCGATGCGGCCCTCGGCGATCATTCCCCCGAGCTGCTGATCCCCTCCTAGCGGACCTGACTTCAATTTGGTGATTTCAAAAGCCTCTTTTTTTATATGATCACGTTCAAATTTTCGGCTGATGATTTCCTCTACCAAGCGGCCCGTGGTCCCCGTGCAGACTAATTTATGCCGAACCAAGGTCCGATAGTTGAATTCGACCCACTCTCCGAGGTCTGGTTTTCGATTATCGTGTGCCACAAGAGCAATCGTTTTTATCTTTTCCATTGAAAAGCCTCCAGGTTAATTCAAACGTTTATTGCCGCCGATCTAAGCAGCAGAATTTTATCGGAAAAAGGCATGCTCTGGCAAATCCAAGCGGAGAAACGAGATTCATCCTCAATCCCGCTGCTCGGTCGAAAAGGATTTGCCTATCACATCATAGGCCAAATTGATGCCCCCCGTTCCCCCTCGTTCGCTTGACAGCCGAGAATTATGGGGAATATGATCCGGTTTTATTTTCATTCCCCAAGTCCTAGGAAAGGAGACGACTCGATGAAGAAGAACCGGGTATCGGTATTGGCGCTCGTCGCGGCGATGATGGTCCTCCTGGCCATCCTTCCCCTGCGGGCGACCAACGAGGTCATCAACTACACGGATATCAACAAAATCAAGGCCGAAGGCATGCAGCGCTCGCAGGTGATGGAACTCTCGAGCTGGCTGTCGGACGTGTATGCTCCGCGGCTGATGGGATCGCCGATGTACACCAAGGCCGCCGATTGGGCCATCGCCAAGATGAAGGAATGGGGCCTGGTGAACGTCAAGGCCGAGCCCTGGGTCAACCGCAACGGATTCGACCGCGGTTGGACGAACGACAAGTACTACATGGAAGTCGTTTCGCCCGAGCCGTTCCCCATCCCGGGGACGCCGACCGCCTGGACGCCGGGCACGAACGGGCTCGTCCGAGGCGAAGCGGTGCTCGTGACCGCCACCACGCTCGAAGATCTGGCCGCCTATAAGGGCAAGCTGAAGGGCAAATGGATCCTGACGCAGGCCGTCCCCGATGTCGCCGCGTATTGGACCGTGATCTCGAAACGCTACACGCTCGACGAGCTGGCCGCCATGGAGTTCAACCCGGCGCCGGGACTCGAGTTCGGCGTGACGCCTCCGGGCCAGAGAGCGGGCGCCCCGATCATCGCGATGATCGGGGTGCCGACCGCTCCCGCGCCCCAGGCCAAGCCGGCCGCGGCCCAAGCCGCTGTTCCGGCCGCTCAGCAACAGCCCGCCCAGAAGCCGCAGGCCCAACAGCCGGCGGCCCCCGCCGCGGGCCAGCGCGGAGGGTTCGGCGCGGCGAACGCCCGCAACGAATTCTTCCGGGCCGAGGGTGTCCTCGGCACGCTTTCGACGGCGCCGCGCGGCCACGGCATCTACACGATCGGCGGCAACCGGGCGGCCGACCCGGCGACCACACTCCCCGCAATTGTGATCCCTGCCGAGCAGTACGGCCGGATCGGACGGATGCTGGCCAAAAAGATCCCGGTGACCATCGAAGCCGACATCAAGAACACGTACTATCCGAACCCGCAGGTCTTCAACGTCGTGGGCGAGCTCCCGGGCACGGACAAGGCGGATGAGATCGTCATGCTCGGCGGGCATCTCGACTCGTGGCACGCCGCCACGGGCGCGGCCGACGACGGCTGCGGCGTTACGGCCATGATGGAGGCGATGCGCATCCTCAAGGCGACGGGCGTCAAGCTCCGCCGCACCGTCCGGATCGGGCTGTGGGGCGCCGAGGAGGAGGGCCTCATCGGCTCCCGCGAGTACGTGGCCGCCCACTTCGCCGGCCGGCAGGCCCCCGCGGCACCGGCCGCCGGCGCGCCTCCCGCGGCCGGTGCGCCCCCGGCGGCCGCCGGTCAGCGCGGCGGCGGATTCGGCGGACCCCAGGGCCCTCTGGAGTTCAAACCGGAATACGACAAGCTCTCGGCCTATTACAACATCGACAACGGCACGGGCGCGATCCGGGGCATCTACCTCCAGGGGAACGACGCCGCCGGGCCGATCTTCCGCGAATGGATCGAGCCGCTCCGCGGCATGGGCGTGACGACCGTCACGATCCGGAACACGGGGGGCACCGACCACCAGTCGTTCGACGGCGTGGGCCTGCCGGGTTTCCAGTTCATCCAGGACGAGACCGAGTACAACGCGATCATCCACCACACGAACCTGGACACGTACGAGCGCCTGCAGCCGAACGACATGATGAAGGACGCGACGATCGCCGCGGTGTTCGCCTACCTCACGGCCAACCGTGAGGACAAGATCCCGAGGAAACCGTTGCCAATCCAGGGGCAGAGAGGCCGATAAGCCGGTACTTTTCGGATCAGAAAGAAGTCCGAGGGCGACCGGACGGGCCCCGTCCGGTCGCCTTGACACCCCCTTTTATTGAGTCTATCATACCTCTTCAGATATTCGTCTCTGGCCTATAGCGTCGCTATCAGGCTCCGTTCGCGCATTCATAAGGAGTAAGCCACCGCAATGAAAGTTCTCGTCTTGAACAGCGGCAGTTCGTCCATCAAATTCCAGCTCATCCGGATGGAGGATGAGAGCCTGCTGGCGAAGGGCATCGTCGAGAAGATCGGCTCGAGCGATGCGATCATCACCTATCAGCCCGCGGGCAAAAACAAGATTCGGGAGATCCGAGAGGTCAAAAACCACGAAGTGGCCATCGAGATCGTCCTGTCCCTCCTCCTCCACCCGCAGCACGGCGTCATCCGGGACAAGACCGAGATCGACGGTATCGGCCATCGGGTGGTCCACGGCGGCGAGGACTTCTCGGGCTCGGTCCTGATCACCGAGAAGGTCAAAGCCAGTCTCCGCAAGTTCATCCAGTTCGCCCCCCTCCACAACCCGGCCAACCTGAAGGGGATCGAGGCCTGCGAGGCGCTCCTGCCCGGCGCGCCCCAGATCGGCGTCTTCGACACCGCCTTCCACCAGACCCTTCCCCCCAAAGCCTACATCTATGGCCTGCCCTACGCACTCTACAAGAAGCTGCGGATTCGGCGCTACGGGTTCCACGGCACGTCGCACAACTTCGTCGCCCAGCGGGCGGCCGAGTTCCTGAAGCGGCCCATCGCCGAGCTCAAGATCATCACCTGCCACCTGGGGAACGGAGCCAGCATCACCGCCGTCGACGGCGGCAAGTCCGTGGACACGACCATGGGCTTCACCCCGCTCGAAGGCCTGGTGATGGGCACCCGCTGCGGGAGCATCGATCCCGCCCTCGTCCCGTACATCATGGAGCGCGAAAAGCTCGGGACGAAGGAAATCGACTCGATCATGAACAAGAACAGCGGCATGCTGGGCTTGACCGAGACCTCGAACGACATGCGGGAGATCGAGCAGGAGGCCGCCCGGGGCAGCGAACGCCACCGGCTGGCCCTCGAAATCTACTGCTACCACGTCCGGAAATACATCGGAGCCTACATGGCCGTCCTGGGCGGGGTGGACGCCGTCGTCTTCACCGGCGGCATCGGCGAAAATTCGCGCCTCGTCCGCCGCCTCGTCTGCGAGGGGTTGGACGCGCTCGGCATCGCCGTCGACCCCGCCAAAAACGAGAAGAACGAGCGTGACATCGGCACCGGCCGGGTGAAGATCCTGGTCATCCCGACCAACGAGGAGCTGGCCATCGCCCGCGACACGCGGGCGATCCTGGAAGCGGGTGCCGGCCGCACGGCCAGCGCCCCGCCCGAGCCCCCCGAGAAGGCGGCGGGCTTCAAGCCCGACGAAACGGCGAAGCTCGTCCTGCTCTGGGCCCAGAACCCCAAGGCCGGCGCCGCCGCCCTCGCCGCGAAGCTCGGTCCGGCGCTCGGCCGGACCGTGGCCGCCGACGCCGTCCGCGCGGAACTCGAGCGCCTCGCCCTGGCGGCGTCCCCCGGAACCCCCAAAAAACCCTCGAAAGCGAAGTAAAGGAATCATCCCATGGACATCATCGACCGCGAAGAAGCCGGCTGGCTCGTGGCCCTGGCGTGGCTGAGCGCCCTCGAAGAGACGGCGCGCGATTTCCACGGCACCCGCCCCCGCGTGTTCAGCGAGCGGGCCTACGAACATTCCGTCCAATACTACCTCCACCTCCTGGGCGACGAATACGGCATGCAGATCGCCAAGTCGGACTCGATCCGGGCGGCCGTCGAGAACTACATCCAGATCGGGATCGCCGGCAAGCTCTTCCGCGACGCAAGCCATTTCGAGGTCGTCGAGGTCAACCCGTCCCACGTCGAGATCACGGTCCACGACTGCGTGTACCTCAAGAGTTGCCAGACCCTGATCGAGGAAGGCTTCGCCATTCGCGACCTGACCTGCGCCCGGATCGGCTGCTTCCGGGCGGCCGTCAAGGCCCTGGCCAGCATCGACTGCGACTACCAGGTGAAGTCGTTCAACATCGACGGAGACTGCAAGGGCTACATCGAAAGGGTTTGAGGTGGACGCCAAATCCTTGAAACCGCTCGAGGACGTTTTCCGGATCATCCGGGAAAACAAGGACACCTCCGCGGTCCGCGCCGCGATCATGGACCTGGGCTACGAGAAGCGGGAGGAGGCCTACCCCGTTCTCGTCGCCAAGCTCGACGACCCCAACCCGGCCATCCAGCACGCCGCCGTGCTGTCGCTCGGCCGGTTCGGCAAACCGGAGGCCATCGAGGAGCTCGTCAAACCAAAGATCTTCCGCTCGCCGACGGCCAACATCCGCCAGGCGGCCGTCGCGGCCGTCGGCAAGCTCGGGGACTACCGGGTGATCGATCACCTGCTCAAGGCGGTCGATGACGCCGAATGGATCGTACGGACCCAAGCCGTCACGGAGCTGATGGGCAAGGTCCAGGAGATCCTCGACCGCCGGGACGCGCGCCTGATCCGGGTGCTGATCAACATGATGTCGCTCGAAAACGAGGAGATCGTCGAGCTCGCCGTAGGCGGATTCAAGGAGTTCGGCGCGGACAGCCTGCCCCTTCTCCACGAGGCCCTGAACAATTCCTCGGCCACGATCCGGGCGAACGCCGCCCGGGCCCTGGGAAATCTCAAGTCGCACCTGTCCACCCCCTATCTTCTCGAAATGCTTCACGACGGCGAGTGGCAGGTCCGGGCCGAAGCCGCCCAGGCCCTTGGCCGGATCGCCGACAAGCCGGCTCTCGAGCCCCTGGTCATAAAGCTCCGGGACAACGTCGGGAAGGTCCAGGACGCGGCGGCCGCGGCCATTGTCCGCTATGGCCGGCAGGCGACCTTTCCCCTGCTCAATACGCTCTCGCGGGAAAGCGACAAGTTCGCCCTTCGGGCGATCCTGCTCGCGCTCGGCAAGATCGGCGACCCCAAGTCCGTCCCCGCCCTGATCGGCCACCTGCGGAGCAGCTACTTCATCGTCCGCCAGGCCGCGGTCCAGGCGCTCATCCGGTTCGGGCCGGCGGTGATCGATCTCCTCCTGCCGACCCTCACGTTCAACGGCTCGATGATCGCCAGCATGATCAAGGACGCCGGCGACCGCCAGCACCCGGAGCTCCAGATCCGGGCGGTCAAGGCCATCGGCGGGCTGGAGGACCACTGCGCCGTCAAGCTCCTCAAGGGGCTCGTCGAGGACAGCCTGCCCGACGTCCAGGAGGCGGCCATGCTCGCTCTGGAGCAGATCGGCTGCGCCGCCTGGGGGCGCTGCTGCGCGATCAAGGTCCTGGCCGAGGTCGGCGACGCCTCCCTCGCCCCGCGCATCGCCGTGTCCCTGACGGACGATTCCGACAACGTCCGGTTCGAGGCCGTCCGGGCGCTCGGCAAATGGGGCGGCCCGGAGGCGGTCAAGATGCTGATCCGCGTCGCTCGGAAGGACCGGGCGGGGTTCATCCGGAGGGAAGCCGTCCGAGCGCTCCGGACGACCGGCGCCGGCCATCCCGCGGTCCTCGAAGCGGCCCTCTACGGGCTCAAGGACAAGTCCCGGGAAGTGCGTTCCCAGTCGGCCCGCCTGCTCGGGATCTTTAATGACAAGAAATCCATCCTGCCGCTGCTCAAGGCCATCGCCGACCCGCACTGGAGCGTCCGGGAGAGTTCCGAGAACGCACTCATGAATTTCGGACGCGACGCGGTCCGCCCGCTGATCGAAGCCCTGGACAGCAAGGTCTGGACGACGCGCTTCCGCGCAGCCCGGCTCCTCGGGGAGATCGGGGACGCCCAGGCCGTCCCGCCGCTCGAAAAGCTCCTCGCCCGGAAGGGCGAGAAAAAGGACGTCCGGGACGTCGCGACGGCCGCCCTGCGCAAGCTCCAGGTCAAGCCGTCGGCCTAATAAATTCCGAGGAGGTAACGTCATGCCGGAATTCCTTTACAGCCCCATGTTTTCTCTAAGCCCGGACACCGCGGACTACCGGCTCCTGACCAAGGACCACGTCACGCGCGGCACGTTCGAGGGCCGCGAGATCGTCAAGGTCGCCCCCGAAGCCCTGACCCTGCTGGCCGAGGAAGCGTTCAAGGACGTCGCCTTTCTCCTCCGCCCCTCCCACCTCAAGCAGCTCCGCGAAATCCTCGACGACCCCGAGAGCTCGTCGAACGACAAATACGTCACCTTCGAGCTCCTGCGGAACGCCCTGATCTCGGCCGAAGGCGTCCTTCCCATGTGCCAGGACACGGGCACGGCGGTGATCAACGCCAAGAAAGGGCAGGCCGTCTGGACGGGCGGCGGCGACGAGGAGGCGCTCTCGCGGGGCGTCTTCAACGCCTACACCAAGAACTATTTCCGCTATTCCCAGAACGCCGCCCTGACCATGTACGACGAGAAGAACACCGGGTCGAACCTCCCGGCCCAGGTGGACATCGCCGCCGTGGACGGCGACCAGTACAAGTTCCTGTTCATCGCCAAAGGCGGCGGGTCGGCCAACAAGACCTATCTTTTCCAGGAGACCAAGGCCGTCCTCAATCCCGAATCCCTGTCCGCCTACATCGTCGCCAAGATGAAAGCCATCGGCACCGCGGCCTGCCCGCCCTACCACCTGGCGATCGTGGTCGGCGGCACGTCGGCCGAGATGACCCTCAAGACGGTCAAGCTGGCCTCGGCCCGCTATCTCGACGGACTGCCGACCAAAGGCGGCCCGGGCGGCCACGCCTTCCGCGACATCGAGCTTGAGGCGAAGATCCTCGCCGCGTCGCGGAAGATCGGCCTCGGGGCCGGGTTCGGGGGCAAGTACTTCGCCCTCGACGTCCGCATCATCCGCCTGCCCCGCCACGGCGCCTCCTGCCCGATCGGCATGGGCGTGAGCTGCAACGCCGACCGGAACGTCACGGCCAAGATCACCCGCGACGGGATCTTCCTCGAGAAGCTCGAGCGCGAGCCGGGCAAGTACCTCCCGCACGACATCAAGCCGACCGGAACCGTCGTCCCGATCGACCTCAACCGTCCGATGGCCGAGATCCGGGCGACGCTCAGCAAGTACCCGGTGGCTACGATCCTCTCGCTCAGCGGGCCGATCATCGTCGGCCGGGACATCGCCCACGCCAAGCTCAAGGAGCGCCTCGACCGGGGCGAAGACCTGCCCCAGTACATCAAAGACCACATCATCTATTACGCCGGCCCGGCCAAGACCCCGCCCGGCTACGCCTCCGGATCGTTCGGGCCGACCACGGCCGGCCGCATGGACGACTACGTGCCCCTCTTCCAGGCGAAGGGCGGCTCGCTCGTCATGTTGGCCAAGGGGAACCGCTCCAAGGGCGTGACGGAGTCCTGCAAGAAATACGGCGGGTTCTACCTCGGCTCGATCGGCGGCCCGGCGGCCCGACTGGCCAAGGACTGCATCACGAAGCAGGAGGTCCTCGAGTACCCCGAGCTGGGCATGGAAGCCGTCTTCAAGATCACGGTGAAGGACTTCCCGGCCTTCATCCTGGTCGACGACAAGGGGAACGACTTCTTCACAGGGATCCTGTGCTGAGGACGGAGCGGGCCCTAAGCCTTTAAGGCTTAGGACGGGGCGACCGCGCCTGTTAGGCAGAATTCATAACTAAGGAGCCATCATATGGACCTCATCCAAACCCTGCGGGACAAGGCCCGCAAGAACCCCCGGCGGATCGTCCTGCCCGAGGGCGAAGAGCCCCGGACGGTAAAGGCCGCGACAATCATCACTCAGGAAAAATTGGCCCATGTCACCCTGATCGGCAACCGGCCGAAGATCGAAGCCGTGGCCAAGGACCAGGGCGTGGACGTGAGCGCCGTCCCCTCGATCGACCCCGAGACGGCCAAGGAATTCGACGACTACGCCGCCACGTACTATGAAGCGCGCAAGGCCAAGGGCATGATGCCTGAGGAAGCGCGCAAGATCATGAAGGACACCGTCTTCTTCGGGACGATGATGGTCCACAAGGGCCATGCCGACGGGCTCGTGTCCGGGGCCGTGCACTCCACGGCCGACACGGTCCGGCCCGCTCTCCAGTTCATCAAGACCAAGCCCGGAATCAGCGTCGTCTCGAGCTCGTTCATTATGATCGTCCCCGACTGCGAATACGGCGAGAAGGGGCTGTTCATTTTCGCCGACTGCGCAGTCATGCCCAACCCGACGGACAAGGAGTTGGCCGAGATCGCCATAGCCTCGGCCGAAACCGGCCGCGTGCTCTGCGGCCTCGATCCCAAGGTCGCCTTGCTTTCGTTCTCGACCTACGGCAGCGCCAAGCACGAGCTCATCGACAAGGTGAAGAGCGCCCTCAAGATCGCGCGGGAAAAGGCCCCGGACCTCAAGATCGACGGCGAGCTGCAGGCCGACGCGGCCATCATCCCCCGGATCGGCAAGTCCAAGGCCCCCGGCTCGGCCATCGCCGGCCAGGCCAACGTGCTCGTCTTCCCCGACCTCCAGTCCGGGAACATCGCCTACAAGCTCGTCGAGCGGCTGGCCAAGGCCCAGGCGATCGGGCCGGTCCTCCAAGGGATGAACAAGCCGGTCAACGACCTCTCGCGCGGCTGCTCGGTCGAGGACATCGTCAACGTCGTGACGATCACCTCGATCCAGGC